>Ga0105239_10009138_pt1 | contig 11211 bp, 10 predicted proteins | sample KBSC44metaG_FD_92761 | JGI IMG/M metagenome (GOLD analysis project Ga0105239, IMG submission 92761) | Corn rhizosphere microbial communities from Kellogg Biological Station, Michigan, USA - KBS C4-4 metaG | ecosystem: Host-associated > Plants > Roots > Rhizosphere > Soil | place: Michigan, USA...
CGCCTTCAGGCCGGCTTCCGCCGCCGGGCTCCCGGGCAGCACCCAGCTCACCTTGTAGCGATCCGGCTGCGCTGCCGACTTGCCGGCGCGGAAGCCGGCCATCGCGTACTGCGCCGGCACGGCGGGCTGGCGCGGCAGCAGCACCAGCTCCGCGCGGCGGTAGTCGAAGTGCACGTTGAAGCGCGACAGGATGTCCTGCCCGATATTGCCCGCCTCGGTGGGATTGCCGGTGGCGCCCGCATCGGCGCGGGTCAGCATCGCCACCACGTTATCCAGCCGCTGGCCGCCGAGCTGCATGCCCTGCGCGTGCGCGAAGTGCGCGGTGAACAGGCCGCCCACGCCGCCGGTGGGTGCGGGCGCGCCGTGCTCGTAGCGCGCGGCGATGCCGTTCTTCGCGGCCCACTGCGGGAACAGCAGGGTCAGGCCGCCGTTGCCGGTGTCGATGCCGAACACGCCGTGCTTGCCGTCGAGGCTGGCGTCGACCAGCGGCATGTCGTAGGTGAATGTCAGCGGCAGCCGCTCGCCGTGCTCCGCCGCGGGCGCTTCGCCATGGTCGTAGGACTGCAGCACCAGCTGGTTCTTGTCGTAGTCGAAAGTGACCGCGAAGCGCTCGAAGATCTCCAGCCCCAGGATGCCGGCGATCGGCTCGCGCCCTTCGCCGCGCTCGTAGAACTCGTGCGGGTAGGGCATCACCAGGAAGGCGATGTCGCGGATATCCGCACCGCCCATGCCTAAATGCGCGACCCGCGCATACGCCGTCTCCATCGAGCCCGGGCCGGAGCCGGTGCTCACACCCGCGCCCTGGGTGGCGATGCCCAGCTTCTTCGCCGCGTCGGCGGTGAGGATGGCGTGGCCGCCGGTGTCGAGGATGAAGGGCATCGGGCCCTTGCCGTCGATGCTGGCGTCGACCAGCAGGAAGCCGCCTTCCAGATGCATCGGCACCGTGGTCCGGCGCGCATCGTCCTTCATCGTCACGTCGCGCACGGTGTTGTCGGGGCGCGCGAGCGCATCGGCCGGTGCGCGTTCGAGCCAGCGATAGCTCTGCACGATGTCGGTGCTGCCGTTGTCCTCGCCGCCGCCGGCGGTGACCGCGCTGGCGGTGAGGCGGAATGGCAGCTGCACGCCATCGACATCGCGGTAGTCGGCGAAGGCTTCGGTGGCCAGCAGGAAGGAGCTGGCATAGGTCGCATGGTCGAGCCGGTGCGTGGACGGGTCGATCCACAGCGTGATGGCGCGGCCGCCGGCGGGCGTGGCTTCCAGGCGCGCGTAGCGATGGCCGTTGGCCGTGGCCTGCGGCAGCTGGCGATAGCGCGTGCCGTCGTCCGCGGCGAGGAAACCGAAGCGGCGCAGCCAGTTCTCGCTGGCCGCGACCACCAGCGCCTCGGTCGAATCGTAGGGATGCGACAGGCCGGTGATGTCCTGGTGCCAGCGCCCCTGCGCATCCTGGCCATCGGCGCGGGTGAACATCGGCGTGCGCGCATGTTCGGTGTAGTGGCCGTTGCGCAGGTCCACCGTCATGCGCCACTCGCCGCTCAGGCCTTCGGCTTCCTGGCGACCCTCCGCGACGAGCGCGCCATGGCGGCGCCAGGCCTCGGCGCCGTGTGCTTCGCGCAGCTGGCGCAGCAGGGTATCCGCATCGTCGGCGCAGGCCAGCGCGGGCAGCAGCAGGCCGGCGAGCATGAGCAGGCGGGGCAGGGATGGTTTCAGCATGGCGTTCGTCTCCTTGGCGTACGCAACGCATGCTGCCGGGCATGCGCGGTGCCGACTAGGACGAAGCTGAGGTTTCAGGACGCGTGTTGCGTTTTGTGCCGGTAGTCACGCGGGGTCTGGCCGGTGACGCGCTTGAACACGCGGGCGAAGTGGCTCTGGTCGGCGAAGCCGGCGTCCGCGGCGATCTCGGCGATCGGGCGCAGGCCGCCGGCCAGTTCGCGGCAGGCCTGGCGGATGCGCAGCGCGCGGCGGTAGTCGCCGACCGACATGCCCTGCGCCTGCTGGAAACGCCGCGCCAGGTGCGCCGGATGCACGCCGGCCAGCCGGCCCAGCTCGGGCAGCGACAGCTCGGACAGCGGATCGTCGTGCAGGCGCTGCAGCACTTTCGCCAGCCAGGCGGGATGTCTGTCGTCGCTCTCGCTGCGGCAGGCCAGCGCGACCAGTTCGAACACCGCCGACTGCAGCGCCAGCGGCGCGGCATCGTCATCCGCCGCCAGCTCGCACTCGATGCGCGCCAGCAGGCGCGCGGCGTCGGGCAGGCGCAGTGCGCGGTAGTCGCCGAGCAGTCGCTTCAGTCCGCTGTCGTCGGCCAGCTCGCGGGCGGGAAAGATGCTGAGGCAGCGCGCGCCGCGCGCAGAGAAGCGGTTGGCATGGCGATGCCCTTGCGGGTGCGTCAGCAGCAGGCCGGGCGCGCAATCGGTTTCCGCGCCGGAAACTTGCTGCGTATAGGCGCCGTCGGCGACCAGGCACAGGTAAGCGTCGTCATGCTCGTGCAGCGGCAGCACGCCTTCGCCCGCATAGGTGGTGGCGGTGACCAGCATGCCGCCGATCGACAGATGGTGCTGCGGGGATCCGAAGTTGGCGCGGCCTAGATGCTGCATGCCGCCAGTGTACGGACCCGTGCCGCGTCGCCGCGTGCCGTTGGTCAGGGGGCGAGGTGGGCCAGCGCCCAGGCCGCCACGGCTTGCGGGTGTTCCAGGTGCAGGTGATGGCCGCCGTGCAGATGGCTCACCGCGATGTCGGCCACGCCGTCGGCGCGGCGCATCATCGGAGCGCTGGGCAGGTACGAGGTGGCCGGTTCGGCCAGCAGCAGGGCGGTGGGCGCCTCGATGCCGCGCAGCAGCGCATGCACCTGGGTTTCGGCGATGCGCAGCGGCGAGGTGCGAGTGAGCCGCGGATCGCTGCGCCAGCACCAGCCGTCGGCCACTTCGGCCAGGCCGCGCTCGACGATCGGCCGCGCCAGCTCGGCGCGCAGGCCGCCGGCGATGGCGCGGGCCGCGATGGCCTGCTCGACATCGCGGAACACGCGCAGTCCCTTGCCGTTCGGCGCGGCGGCGATGCCATCGCGGAAGCGCTGCAGGGTATGCGTGCCGTCGTCGCCCAGCGGGCCGAGCCCTTCGATCAGCAGCAGCTTGCGGATGCGCCCTGGCGCCGCGGCCGCCAGCAGCGCGGCGATGCCGGCGCCCAGCGAGTGGCCGAGCAGGTCGAAGCGTTCCAGGCCCAGCGCGTCGGCCGCGGCCAGCACGCTGCGCACGTAGTCGACGAAGTGATAGTGCAGGCCCGGCGGCAGGTGCTCGGAGTGGCCGTGGCCGGGCAGTTCCAGCGCGATCACCTGGCGCCGCGCTGCCAGCAGCGGCGCCAGGCGCGCGTAGCTGCCGGCGTTGTCGAGCCAGCCGTGCAGGGCCAGCAGCGGCGGCAGGCCGTCGTCGCCCCACACCAGCGCGCGCAGCGCCGGCGCCGGTCCTTCGAGCGCCCGCTCGACCGGTGCGCTCATGCGCCGCGCTCGGGCCAGCCCTGCATGTGGCGCAGGGCCAGCTCCGCCAGGCTGTCGACCTGGGCCTGGCTGTCGTTGAGCGCGGGGATGTAGCGCAGTTCCCGGCCGCCGGCTTCGACGAAGAAATCGCGGTTCTGCATGGCGATCTCTTCCAGCGTCTCCAGACAGTCCACCGCGAAGCCGGGGCAGGCCACGTCGAGGCGCTTGACGCCCTGCGCCGCCAGTTCGCGCACGGTGGCGTCGGTATACGGCTGCAGCCACGGCTCGCGGCCGACGCGGGACTGGAAACTGACCACCAGCTGCGCGGGATCCAGGCCGAGCCGCTCGCGCAGCAGGCGCGCGGTCTTCTGGCATTGCAGGAAATACGGATCGCCCGCCTTGGTGTAGCGCTCGGGAATACCGTGGAAGGACAGCAGCAGCCGGTCGCCGCGGCCGTGGACGCGCCACCAGTCCTCGATGCTGCGCGCCAGCGCGTCGATATGGCCGGGATCGTCGTGGTAGTCGTTGACCACGCGCAGCTCCGGCGGCCAGCGCAGCGTCTTGAAGCTGTCCGCCACCGCGTCCAGCACCGAGCCGGTGGAGGTGGCCGAATACTGCGGATACAGCGGCAGCACCAGCAGCCGGCGCACGCCCTCGCGCAGCAGCCGTTCGATCTGCGCCGCCACCGAGGGCTGCCCGTAGCGCATGGCCAGGGCGACCTTGACCGGACCCGGCAGGCGGCGCGACAGCGTCTCCTGCAGCGCCGCGGCCAGCGCCTCGCTGCCCACGCGCAGCGGCGAGCCCTGCGCAGTCCAGATGCGCTGGTAGGCATGCGCCGAGCGCGGCGGGCGGATGCGCAGGATCACCCCGTGCAGGATCAGCCGCCACAGCCAGCGCGGGTACTCGATCACGCGCGGATCGCCGAGGAACTCGGCCAGATAGGGACGCAATGCCCGCGCGGTGGGTGCTTCGGGCGTGCCCAGGTTGACCAGCAGCAATCCGGCCTTAACCGGCAGGTCATCGGAAAGCCCGGTCAGGCCGGTATAGTGGCTGAGAGGCATGGTGGCGAGGTGGCGAAGGCGGCCCCGAAGTCTGCCACAAGCCAAGCGGCGCCCCCCTGTGACCCGCGGTCGCGGGGCGCCACGCGAACCCCGCAACAGGAGTCACCCATGTTCAAAGCATCGCTGCGCCGTCTGCTGCTCGCCGCGCTGGTCCTGCTGCCGGCCACGGCCGTCCACGCCGAGGATCCGCCGCTGGTGCGCGCCGAGAATTCGGTGCGCGTGCTGAAGGAGATCATGGAGGCGCCGGACAAGTCGATCCCGACCGACCTGCTGAGGGAAGCCCATGCGATCGCGGTGATCCCGGACATGGTCAAGGCCGGCTTCATCTTCGGCGGCCGCCGCGGCGAGGGCCTGATCTCGGTGAAGAGTCCGGACGGCACCTGGTCCAATCCCAGCTTCATCTCGCTCACCGGCGGCAGCGTCGGCTTTCAGGCCGGCGTCTCGTCCACCGATGTGATCCTGGTGTTCCGCACCCAGCGCGGCGTGGATTCCATCGTCAACGGCAAGTTCACCCTGGGCGCCGATGCCGCCGCCGCCGCCGGCCCGGTCGGCCGCACCGCCACCGCTTCCACCGATTCGCAGTTCAAGGCCGAGATCTATTCCTACTCGCGCTCGCGCGGCCTGTTCGCCGGCGTGGCCCTGGATGGCTCTGCTCTGCGCATCGACTACGACGCCAACGAAGCGGTCTACGGCAAGGGCATCACCCCGCGCCGCATCTTCGAGGGCGGCGTCGGCAATGTGCCGTCCCAGGTCGTCGACTTCCGCGACCGCCTGGAGGAGTACACTCAGCGATGATTCGGAAAGGCCGGCGCACCAGCGTGCGATCGTTTTCCGGTCCATTTCCGCATTGAGGCCATCCCCATGAGCATGACCCATCTTCTCATCCTGCTGGTTGTCGTGGTGCTGATCTTCGGCACCAAGAAGCTGCGCAATATCGGTTCGGATCTCGGCGGCGCCGTGCACGACTTCAAGAAGGGCCTGGACGGCGGCGAAGAAGGCGCCGGCGGCAAGCCCAAGGACGAGCGCCTGCAGGCCGACCCGCCGCCGGCCAGCAGCCAGAACCAGTCGCAGCACGACCACAGCGAAACCAAGTAAGCCGCGGCGGATCCTCACGGCATGATCGAGATCAGCTTCGGCAAGCTGGTGCTGCTGGCGCTCGTCGCGCTGATCGTGCTCGGCCCGGAAAAGCTGCCCCACGCCGCGCGCACCGCCGGCGCCCTGCTGCGCCGCGTGCGCCTGGGCTGGGACAGCGTGCGGGCCGAGGTCGAGCGCGAGCTGCAGCTGGAAGAGATCAAGCGCCAGGCGCGCGAGGCGGCGGACCGCGCCAATGCGGCCCAGTCCGAACTCGACGCCACGCTGCGCAAGGTGCGCGACGCGGGCGCCGAGACAGTCGGGCCCGCCACCGTCACGCCGGCTCCCAGCGAGACCGCCACCGCGAAGGAGGAGCCGGCCCTCGGCTCCGAGCCGCCCCCTAAGGATCCGAAGGACTCCCCGCATGGCGGCGCCTGAGCAGGAACCCCACACCGAGGACGGGGCGCTCGAAGAAGGCCTGTTCTCCCACCTGATCGAGCTGCGCTCGCGGCTGATGCGCGCGATCGTCACCATCGCCCTGGTGCTGCTGGCGCTGATCCCGATCGCCAACCGGCTGTATGCGGAGCTGGCCGCGCCGCTGGTGGCGCGCCTGCCGCAGGGCGCGCACCTGATCGCCACCGAAGTGGCCAGTCCGTTCGTCACGCCGCTGAAGCTGGCCTTCTACGCGGCGCTGTTCATCAGCATGCCGATGATCCTGTACCAGCTGTGGGCCTTCGTCAGCCCCGGCCTGTACAAGCACGAGAAGCGCCTGGCGCGCCCGCTGCTGGCGGCGGCGCTGGTGCTGTTCTACACCGGCTGCGCGTTCGCCTACTTCCTGGTGCTGCCGGCGGCGTTCCGCTTTCTTACCGCGGTGACGCCGGAAGGGGTGGAGATGATGACGGACATCACCCACTACCTCGATTTCGTGATGCTGATGTTCTTCGCCTTCGGCCTGTGCTTCGAGGTGCCGGTGGCGGTGGTGATCCTCGCCGCGATCGGCGTGGTGAACCTGCAGCAGCTGCGCGACGGACGGCGCTACGCCATCGTCGGCGCCTTCACCATCGCCGCCTTCATCACGCCGCCGGACATCACCTCGATGATCATGCTGGCCGTGCCGATGTGCTTCCTCTACGAGGTCGGCCTGCTGGCCGTGCGCTGGCTGGTGAAGCCGGCGACGGAAGCCGCGGCGCCATGAGCGGCTCCGGGCGCGCGGCGGCGCTGATCGCCGAACTGCGCCTGGAACCGCATATCGAAGGCGGCCACTACCGCCGCTTTCACACCGCCGCCGCGGCGCATGGCGAGCGGCCCGCGCTCAGTGCGATCCACTACCTGATCGCCGCCGGCGAAGTCGGCGCCTGGCATGCGATCGATGCCGAGGAAGCCTGGCACTACGTGGAAGGCGATCCGCTGGAACTGCTGATCTATCACCCCGCCGAGCGGCGCCTGGAACGCCATCGCCTGGGCCCGCTGGAGCAGGGCGCGAAACCGGCGCAGGTGGTGCCGGCGCAGGCCTGGCAGGCCTCGCGGCCGCTGGGTGCGTACACGCTGGTGACCTGCATGGTGGCGCCGGCATTCGAGTTCGGCGGCTTTCGCCTGCTTACCGACGAACCGTTCGCCACCACGCTGCGACAACACCTGGCGTAGGTTGGGGTGAGCCGCAGGCGAACCCCAACATCCGCACGTCTCAACGCATCGCATTGTTGGGGTTCGCTGGCGCTCACCCCAACCTACGCCGGACTCAGAATTCCAACTGCGCGCCCAGCATGACGGTGCGTCCCGGCGCGGGCTCGTAATGGCGGCCATTGCTCTCGTTGACGATCACTGAGCCGATCACGCGGCGATCGAACAGGTTGTCGACGCGCGCGCTCAGGTGCAGCTTCGCCACGCCCAGCGCCAGGCCGTAGCCGACATCGACGCCGGTCAGCACATGGCCCGGCGCGCGTTCGCGGCCGCGATCGTCGACCGTCACCGCGCCGACACCTTGCCATTCCATGCCCGCGCGCCAGCCCAGCGCACCGCCGCGCTCGATGCGCAGCGAGCCGTAGTTGTCCGGCACGCCGGGAATCCGCGTGCCGGCGGGAATGCGCACGGCCGGCGTGCCGCTCGGGAAGGCATCGCGAAAACGCGCCTGCAGATGCGTGGCGCCCAGCGCCAGCTGCCAGCCGCCGCCGAGTTCGCCGCGCAGCGACAGCTCCGCGCCCTGGCGGCGGCTGCGCCCGATATTGCGATAACTGGAACGCCCGCCGCTGTTGCTGGCCACCGCCAGTTCGTGGCGCGTATCGGCACGGAACAGCGCCGCCTCCAGCTGCCAGTCCGTCGCGGCCTGCCACTTCATGCCCAGCTCGCCCTGGCGGCTGCGCGACGGTTGCAGGTCGAAGGCCAGGCCGGCGCCGCCGTCGGCGCGATAGCCCAGCTCGGCGAAGGTCGGCGTCTCGAAGCCTTCGCCGTAGCTGGCGTAGAAGCGCAGGCGTTCGCCGGGCCGGTATTGCAGGCCGAGCACCGGCGTAGTCGCGCCGTAGCTGACGCCACCGCTGTCGTCCGGGTTGCCTGGCGCGATGTAGTGATCGCGCGCGCGAAAACGCACTTCGCTGTGGCGCACGCCGACCAGCAGCGACCATGGCTCGGCGAAGCGCCAATACAGCTGCGCATAGGGATCGAGATTCCACACGCGATCGTCTTCGTCGCGGCGCAGCCGGCCGGCAACACCGAGCACGTCGCCGGCGAAGTTTTCGTAGCCGCGGCGGCGCTGGTGCTGGTCGTCATAGGCCAGGCCCAGCACGGCTTCCAGCGGCCGGCCGGCCAGTTCGGCGCGGCGCGTCCAGCGCGCATCCAGGCCGCCGTAGCTGGTGTCCAGGTCCACCACGCCGCCGGCGCTGAGCGGATTGCGCTGCGCCGCCACCGGCACCGACAGCACCTGCTGCACGCCGCGCTCGCCGTAGTAGACCATCAGGCGCCATTGCGTATCGGCATCGGGCGACAGCTCGTAGACGGCGCCGCCCTGGGCCTGGTGCACGCTCTTGCGCGTGTCGAACTGGTCGGCCGCGGCGATCGCCTGGCGTGGATCGGCCATGGCCTGCGCGCGGGTCAGCCCCAGCGGGTCCTGCGCCTGCGGTAGCGCCACCGTGTTGAGCACCACCGTGAGATGGCCGGCGGCGCCCAGGTCGAAACCGAGCCGCGCATTGCCCGACTCGCGCTGCGCGCGGCTGTGCTCGCGATAGCCGGCGGTCTGGAAGTGCGACAGCGCCAGGTTGTAGTCGAAGCCGCCGTCCTTGCCGCGGGTGGACAGCCCCAGCCGCATCGTGGCGTTGCTGCCGCCGAACAAACCCACCCGCGTCACCGCCGGATCGCCGCCTTCCGCGCTCCACAGCTGCACCACGCCGCCGGAGGCATTGCCGTACAGCGCGGAGAACGGCCCGCGCAGCACTTCCACCCGATCGGCCGCGTCCAGGCTGAAATGCGAGACCTGGCCCTGGCCGTCCGGCATGGTGGCGGGAATGCCGTCCGCATACAGCCGCACCCCGCGCACGCCGAAAGTAGAGCGCGCGCCATAGCCGCGCAGCGAGATCTGCTCGTCCTGCGCGTAGTTCTGCCGGTCGCGGGCGAGCAGGCCGGGCACGCCGACCAGCGCCTCGGACAGATTGACGCCGGGCTTGCCGCTGTCGCCCGGCGCCAGCATGACCACGCTCAGCGAGGCGGGCAGGTCCAGCGGCGGGATGTCCAGCCGCGTGGCATTGACCCGCACCGGCGGCAGCTCGGTGGTGTCGGCCGCGTGCGCCGCGCCGGCCAGGCACAGCAGCAGCGCGCTGGTGACCATCGACTTGCCGCTGCCGCGCATCGCTGCTCCGAAGAGGGTGGGGAACCGGTGATGCTACGGGATGCGCGCGGACGGATCAGTGGCGGGCGTCCGCCTCTCGCCACGTTCAGTCGGCCCCCGCATAATCGCGCGATGCCAAATCTTCGCTGCTGCGTCCGTCCGATCGGTGCCGTCGTCCTGCTGTTCGCCGCGCTCGCGGCGGCCCCCGCGTTCGCGCAGGAAAAGACCAGGACCGAACAGGCCGAGGCGCAGAAAAAGCTCGCCGAAGTGCGCAGCAAGATGGAGGCGCTGGCCAAGGAACAGGCCGAGACCGCGGCCAGGCGCGACTCGGCCAACGCGGAACTGGCCAAGCGCGCCAACGCCGTGGCCGGCGCCGCCAAGGCGGTGCGCCAGACCGACGCCGAGCTCTCCGGCAAGCAGCGCGAGCTGGAAAAACTGCAGCAGGACCGCGCCGCCCTGCAGAAGAACCTGGACGGCCAGCGCGCCGCCATAGCCGACCTGCTGCGTGCGACCTACACCCTGGGCCGCGGCTCGGACCTGCGCCTGCTGCTGGGCGACGACGACGTCGCGCGGGTGGCGCGCGCGCTGGCCTATTCGAAGTACTTCCAGGAAGACCGCGTCCAGAAAGTGCAGAAGCTGATGGGCGACCTGGCCCGGCTGCAGGACCTGGAAGCGCGCATCGCCACCGAGCAGCAGGCCCTGCAGGCGACCAAGGCACAGCGCCAGGAACAGGCCAAGACACTGGAACAGCAGCGCGCCGAACAGGCCAGGCTGGCCGCCCAGACCGATGCCCAGTACAAGGACCAGGGCGAGCGCCTGGCCCAGCTCAAGCAGAACGCCCAGTCGCTCAACAGCCTGGTCGACAAGCTGCAGAAGGCCATCGACGACGCCGCGCGCGAGGCGGCCAAGGCCGCCAAGGCCAATCCGGCCGCACCCAGCGTGTCGCCGGGCAAGGGCAGCGCCAATATCCGCGGCAACCTGCCGTGGCCGGCCAGCGGCGTGGTCAACACCTACGGCAACGGCGTGCTGATCAAGGCCAACGGCGGCAGCGAGGTGCGCGCGGTGGCACGCGGCCGGGTGGTCTACGCGGCCTTCCTGCGCGGCTACGGCATGCTGCTGATCCTCAACCACGGCAACGGCTGGCTGAGCATGTACGGCAACAACGAGACCCTGTTGCACGGGGTGGGCGACGAGGTCGACACCGGCCAGGCGGTGGGCACCGCGGCGGCGCCCACCGGCGTCAACACCGGCGTGTATTTCGAGCTGCGCCAGAACAACAAGCCGGTGGACCCGCGCAGCTGGCTGGGACGCCAGCGTTGACGTGGCGTGTGCGCCGCCGCAGGCTAGCCTGCGTTGAATTCCGGTGTCCCCCTGCGGTCCTACCCCCGCAGTGCACCCCCAAGTTTCCCCGGAGCAAGTTCATGCGGTTTCCCTCCCTGCCCCTTGTCGCGCTGCTGCTGGCGGTCCCCGCGCTGCCGCTGCAGGCCCTGCCCGCGAAGGGCGCCAAGCCGGCGGCCGAGCCGGCCAAGGCCGCCTCCACCGCTGCGCCTGACGCGGTCGACATGGACGACATCCGCAACTTCAGCCGCGTCTACGAGATGGTGCGGCAGGCCTATGTCGAGAAGGTCGACAACAAGACCCTGATGAAGGCTGCCATCAGCGGCATGCTCACCGGCCTGGACCCGCACAGCGAATACCTGGACAAGGACGGCCTGGCCGAGCTCAGCGAAGACACCACCGGCCAGTATGGCGGCCTCGGCATCGAGGTGCTGCAGGTGGACGGCACGCTGCGCATCATCGCG
>Ga0105239_10009139_pt1 | contig 11210 bp, 8 predicted proteins | sample KBSC44metaG_FD_92761 | JGI IMG/M metagenome (GOLD analysis project Ga0105239, IMG submission 92761) | Corn rhizosphere microbial communities from Kellogg Biological Station, Michigan, USA - KBS C4-4 metaG | ecosystem: Host-associated > Plants > Roots > Rhizosphere > Soil | place: Michigan, USA...
GATGGACTAGCATGATCCGCCATGGCGATCACGATGGAGAAGGACAGCCCGTAGATTCAACGCTGGAGTCTGGGTTTGCACATCCACCTGTTACTGGTCGTCTCTTGAACCAGTCGGAGCGCGAGGTGGGCTCCGCCGTACTCCACACCCCGGCCTTGGCGTTTTCCAACCAATGATAGGGCGATCCCTCCAACTCCAACCAAACTCGGACAACTTTCTAACACAAGACCAAAACAAAGAGTGCGGACCTGGTCAATATGCAGACCTTACCCTGCCGGAAATACAGTTGGAGGTGAGATCATCGACCTGAAACAACAGCCTTCGGAAGCGTGCCGTCAGTGCCCCCGTTCTGTTTTATGCGGTTCGTGGTGACACACCCTGCGAAGTATTCCAGCGCGAGTCTCAGCATGCCAATCCAGCTTTTAACTTGAAGGGCTCTTCTACGCATTTCCTCCAGTCGTTAATGAACGCCCTCTCATAATACCCGATCGAGACGGCTTCATATTACATAAGAGTGTGCGTGGGGATGATCATCTGTGTGGGTAGTATTGGGTATGTGGCAGCGTCGTACTTCCCAAGCCCACCTCAAAGAGCGGTCGGCAAACGGGATATAGGGGCATATCTTGCTTGTCAACGAAATAACTTTGCTGCTTCGAAAAGTAAACGGACCCCAGTGAGTTCGCGCCCGACATCGTTTTGCAGCCTCTTCCGAACACTGCATCCAAGTGGTCGCCCCAACCTCAACTACTGGATTGGGGCGTATAACACATGGTCGTTCAGAACTATCCTTTACGGTACTTTTGCTGCACATATCCTGACCTGGGGGATCGGCCCGTAACTGAGATGGCATTAGGGTTCTCTTCGCCTCATGTAGATCATCGTTAGGTGGAAAACAGAAATATAACCATGGTACTAGCAACTAGATCGTGTCCAGCGGGGGCTGGGCTCGGATGGAAATTGGGAAAATGCAGGCCTAATCTTGGATTTTGTCACGCCTCCTTATCATAGCATAGTGCGAGAACGTCAGAAGCCGGATCCGCGTTATTGGGTCTTGCAGCCTGAAGGATCCACGGTCACAAAGTACGAGGCGGTGCAGGCCAATCTGTTTGAATTGGAAGCGTTGAGGCCGTCAACCCAACCAAGATGGCGAGGCGCTTCGGATGTGAAGCATTGGGTCCATGAATGCATCACACTCCGACGCCCCAAGTTCCATTCCAGGCAAAATATTTTCAGCTTGCAGGGTTTCCAGCACTTGTAATTATTGAACTAACCCCGTGCATGCCAGAGTGGCAAGAGGTTCCGACGCCCCTATGTCAGATCCAGCAGCTCTCATTGTTCTCCGGATATGGGTTTGGGCAGTGACAGATATTGTTAGTTGCAGGGATCAAGGGTGGAAAACGAGAAATGCGTCGTCAATGTAGCCATAGCGGCATTTGTTCATTGTGCGCCCTGTACCGTCCAGCCATCCCCCCATGTCGGTCGAGCGCTCACAGGAGTTTCCTTGTAACCCTCTCACCGGCAGACACGAGCGTCGATAGCTATCCAGAGATGATGCACTGGTCATCTGTCCCCTCCTTCTTCCAGTACTAAGAATCCCTGGCGAATGCTGTCACTCTTCGACTAGGCAATCACTCCGTCGCCTCGGCATGGCACTGCCCGCGCCTCTTCTGCCTAAATCTGCGTCGCCTCTCGACACTGTTACGTATTTTGACATTGACGGAGTGAATAACAAACTGCAAGCGAGGCTTGGGGATTTATTTTCAAAGTAGAAAACTGGTTGACCTACCCAGCCCTCGCTGTTGCTCAATCCCAACTTCCTTATATCTTCTGAGCACGAAAACCTTGTCGAACAGTCAATATGGTCGAAAAAACGATTGACGAAATGAGTGTTGCTCAACCCATCATCTGGCAATGTGGATGCGTTGGGGATGACCACTCTCACTGCAACGGTTCCTGTATTGTCGACATGGAGTGGTCTTTCCGTGTTGCCAGCACCCTATCCCTCGCTCCAAAAGCCATCGTGGCAGCGTTGTCAAGCGTTTTCACTCCCGCCACGTTCAGATATACCTTCCAATGGTCTGAGCAAAAGACTATTGACGCAATCTTCCAGCCGACAGATCCCACACAGATGGGTCGCACTATGACTTTGTATGAGCTAGCTCTCGGCTCAAAAGAAATGCCTGACACCATGTTGGGTCTCGGCACTCTGGCTAGAGTCGTGAAGATTCTTCGAGACTTCGAAGCAATTGGCAACAGACCCCTTTTCGAAATTGAAAACATAGCCAACAGAGTCAGCACGTTGCACTTTGAAAGCGACTATGTTCAGATCATCACTACGAAGGTTGAAGATGACGATATTGAGCAGTCCTATGAGGGTTTCTATTCCGCTGTCATTCGTCATTGGAAAAAATGGCATCCGGAAAACATTATTGCTACTCTTTTCGGCCCTGTTGAGAAGGGACCTCTCAAGAAAATCACAAGCAACCGACTCTATGAGTTTAGGTTATCCAGGGACGGAACTGTCACTATCCTCCCTAGCGATCCGAATGTCAGGGCCTTCTGGTACGAAAAGATCGTTGAGCCTCACAAGCTAGAAATGGGCCGCAGTAGCGCGTTCAATTTGAGGGATATCTTCTGCGGCTTTCAAGCCGAAGTGGAGCTATCGGCACCAATGGACATGCAAGAGGTTACTGCCCTTAAGAAGTGCATCCAAACCGTCCCTGAACAGACCGTTAACCGACTCCTCGGCGTGGAGTTGGCACTCCCTAAGCACCGCGATCGAGTTTTGAGGTGCGAACTTCTCGCCCTTCTGCTCCGCCTACGACAAGAGTCAGAAGAAGAGACAAAGGTTCTGTACAATATTTGGTTGGAACGAGTGCAATTGCATGCCTGGGTGGAGGGGAAATTGGTTCGAGTCATGCCCACAGCAAGGGATACGCTGGAAGTGGTTATTAGCTACTGGTGTCCTGATCAAAAAGACAAAGAAGGCTGGAATGGATTAAGTGGGTGGGCACGGTCCGACAAGGTTTTTGACATTAGTTCTGGAGATGCATCAGAACTCAATGATGAAGGTGTCTACTTCATGGAGACGGGTGGTGGACATGTTGGGCGCATTCTGCAGCTTCCACAAGCAGCGAGCCCACCGCAGTTTGAAGGAACCCGATTCTGGTGATGACCAGTCTCCGTCATCCCAGCTATATGAAAAGGGTGCCTGACCAAGCGTTACCGTTGAATTTTTCCTGAGTATCACATAAGGAGCCATTGACCTAATTGCCTCGCATATTCTCTTTTCATAGCACCAACTGACCCTCCGTCACTCTGGTCTGTTACTTCGGTGCCGTGTGTAGCAAAAGTACAGCCTTACTTATAAGACAATGAAAAAGGCTTTAGTAATAATTTCAGGGCCATTCAATTGGTAGAACCCAAGCCATGGCGTAAAGTCTGCGAGGTTTCTTTGTTCCCCCTTGTGAACACAGGGCGTTAGGCTAATCCGCATGCATTAGCTCGTTGATAATGCAAGTTTACATCGCCAACGCCTTGCATGTCAAGAATTCCCTCCCCTGCTTGAAGCAGTGAACCCTATGCCCGATGCAAGCTCTCTCACACACATCATCCTTGGATCCTTTCCAAGCTAGGATTTCTGACCTTTCGGCCCCACCAGGCTTGTCCCAGAGGTAGGAGCCGGGGCTTCAGTGTGACAATGAAACCGGGCAACATTGGAGCTCTGTTCATGAACGAAAATTTGTCCGGCTAGGTAGAGTGATCCGAAACCAAGAGACCATGAACCCGGTAATGGATTCCATGGGTCACCCCCTCGCTGTTTGTGTCTCCGGCGCTGTTCACCTGGGTGCTGGGACATTCCTAGTCATGCACTTGGCCAGTGGGATCTTCCAAGTCGCCTATCTGGCTTCTGGGATATATTTATCTCCCATGGTACCGTTCATCGATCTGCCTTTTTTAAGGTTTCCCGATCTCGGAAAGACCAGTCTTTACTGTTGAAACACCTCCAGATCGCCATTCTCTCCGCTTCAAATTATGGCGCAGGTTATGCAAGACGCCGTCGAATTGCTCGCGAAACTCAGAATCGAAAACGATCAGAGCAGCAAAAAGTTCCATTCAGAGCCCAAGTCACACGATACGGAAATATTCCACGACAGAACTTTCATTTCAGGGATATTGAGCAGCGAAGACTATCGGTACTATTTGCCAGTTGACGACGAGGAAATTATCCGTCAGGAACTTCTTAACAGGGTTTGGAGCAATGCCGGTATATTTGTTTCCAATCTTGTTCAGGATATTCCCCAAGGTCAGATTTTCGACCTAGGATGTGGATACGGGTTATGGGCACAGCAAGTATCTCTCCTTTGTCCTGAGAGAACCGTCACTGGTCTGGATTTTTACTTGCCAGAAGACCCAGGCGGGTTTTCCAACACCGATTTCGAAGTTTGTAACTTTGAGTACTGCTTTGAGCCTCTAGGGGAGCAAGCGGCGTTGGTACACCTCCGAGACTCCTACCTCTTCCTTCGATCTCCACGAAAGCTCGCCAACCAGGTCTCTGAATCTCTCTGCACCAACGGCTGGTTTCAAAACGATGAAATCCGTCTGGAGAACTGGGCTGGCGATGGACTCAGGCTCGAAGACTGGCGTAAGAACACAATCGAAGCTGCACGTCGATTGGGTCTAGCTGTTCACTCCGCAGAAAACATTGAGCAAGCTTTCCAAGAGGCCGGTTTTCAGGGATACCCAACACACATTATCAACCTTGAGGCTTCAGAAGCTGGTAATCGGGACCTGCTGGAGGTTGTCAAGCTTACAGTCAAGGCCAGTGTCAAGATTCTGGTAGCGGGTCGTATCTGCACATTGTGTGAAGTCCGCACGTACATCGAAGATGTTCTCCATGAGCTAGAGAACCAGGATTGTAAAATTCTCATCCGAGCTAGTGTCTACATCGCGAGGAAGATTTCATAGCTCTCTCTGATACCAGTCCAACGCCTGCAGAAAGGAACGAAAGGAGGTTTGGAACCGAGATGGGGAAAGGTATAACGGGATCAATCTAGCTGTCCATTTGCAAGATAAAACAATTTTGAAACCATTTGTTAGAAAGTTGAGGTACTCATAACTGTTGATAACATTTAATTACCCAGGACCGCTCACGATCCGACCGCAAGGCTTGACATCTCGAGGATCTGCGGAAAAGATTGGATCATTTAAGTGGCATGGGGTGAGTAGGCTTGCTATGGCCGGCTAAATCGAGGTCGTGCTTCCTCTCCGCACAACATTGAACACGACCGTGCTGAATGACACCTGTCCCACGCCACATCAGATGTTTCTTCCCATTGTATTATTGTACACTTCACGAAAGGATTTGAGGTCAATCTGTACAATTTAGGTGTTTCTATCCATTCTCAACTAGACTTAACCATAGAGCAAATGATCAAAGCCCATCAGTCTTGCATCAACTACAACCTCGAAGGCGGCACTGGTGGCATTCGAATATCTATTCCAGCAAGGGCTGAAAAACGAACCTCGTATGTATTGCTTCTCTAAGGGTAATGATTCGAGTCTGAGTTGAATCAGCCTTGGCAATGAATGATTCAAATCCTGCCAAGGTTGCTCAGTGATGTCCGTCCTTGGTCTGTGGAGCATCCATCCTCCAAAAGTCGAAGAAGAAGACGATCCTTGTTGGGTGAGCTCTAGTATGCATGCAGCTTCATATCTACCTATGGTCCCTAGGTAGACGGTTACTCTAGGAGTCGACAATATGATTGAAGCTATCCTTCTAAGGATAAAAAGGCCCTTCTTGACCATGGAAAGGTACGAGAGTCGCAGTATTTGGGCGCGAGGCTGAAATTTAAGATGCAGACAACGGCACCCGAGGGGACCCGCGGCCGCACCTTTGGGCTTGACTGGTTTTGGACGCGCCTCGTCCCGTTTATGGAAAATGCGATGTTCCTTTCACGACATTCACTTTGGGAAACTGTCGTTTACGTTGTAAGTGTACTTTTCAAATGTGATAAAGTGTCAGCTGTGATCGTATATGCTTGCTATTTATCCTCTTTCTTTGTCCGAAACTAGATACTGTTAGCATGTTCTCCAAGCTCCCTCGTTCTCGTGATTAACTTTCATGATCAGGAAGCCTCCTTAGAACACTCAAGGCGGCAGTACTGTTGGCACAGGTGGCCGGCTGGTTGTCCTGGGAAGTTCTGGAACCGCGACTGTCGGGACGCAGGCACATGCGCTGCTGACCTGAGCAATCAGAGCTTCTTCTCCCCCCTCTCCACCACAGGCTTCGACGGCATAATCTGGGATCTCACGCTGGTCATCAAACTGGCGGATGGTAAAATTGTGGCAGAACTCCTGGCCCTCTTCGAGACGGCCTTCAATGCTGCTGGCCCGCAGGGATGTTAGACATTCACTGGGTTTACAAGTCTTTGGGACGGGGCATTCCTTGCTACTCATCTTGACGACGAAGGTTCCACGTTCGATGGTGTGTACCAGGATGAATCCAGATTTGAAATAAGCGTATGAGGACCAGGATCCCAAGAATGCAACGGTGCCGCCCCCTTCTAGTTCGTCGTCTTCAGGATAGATATCAAAGAAGCCAGCCTCGCAGATGCTACCACCACTTGGGTCGTCAGGCAATGACCGGATGTCCAAGACGTTCAGTCCATTGCCGTAGTTTGACTGGTAGCTATAGCCGTCGACGACATATTGGTTGTGGTCGATAGAGCGAGTTTTACCTGCATAGTAACCAGTATAGTGTGGGTTTTCGAGGTCACGGATGTCAAAGATGTGTGTTGTCGGTAGCCCTTGGGTCATAGGGCCGACTTCAGCATCACGCTCGTCGAATTCATCGTCAAGAATAAGGTATTCTTGGTTCATGACGTCGTTGACGGCACCTTGATGAACGTATTCGGCACCAGGAAAGGTAGTAATCGAGATAATGTTCGTGATGTTGCCAACTTTGTTTGTCACGTCGTAGATTGTGAGTGTATCCTCGTTATAAGCATAGCAGATATCACGGCCCTCGTATCTCGTATCTGGACCACGGTAGACTAGGCACTCAGCGTCATGGACATATCCGTCTCCAGCTGCACAGCCTGGGCTAGTTGGGTTTGAAGGGTCGGTCATGTTGATGAAGATCAAGCCGCCTCGGCATGGAAGGTCGCCCCTGACTCTGATCGTCGCATTGCCGCCAACAGAGCCAGAAGCAATGGCATAGTTGAGCTCCTCGTTGATGACAATATTATGCGTCCGTCCCATTGGCAGCTCATCCCAGTGACCAGTCAGATCTTCCTGGGTAAAGTTTGTTGGGGTTTCGGGATCGAGATCGAGAAGCTTTCGCATATCGAAGATCTGGACACCATGATGAATGGCTTCGGATCCAATAACAGCATAGCCTCTAAGGATTCGAATTTCTCTCCAATTTGAGCCAATGGGATCATATTGGGGTAGACGACCGAGATACACTAGCTTTCCCTCGCTACTGATTTCGGCGAAAGCTGTCCCATCGTATTGCCCAATGGCAACGAATTCTCTGCCATCCTCGGAGGTCCACCCCCACGAAGACGAGCCTCGACCAGCAGAGCTACCCAATTCCGCGTGCGACAGGAAGTGGTAGAGGTCAATCTTGCGTATGTCAGCTGGCGTTCACACCGTGATAGATTGTCGAAAGGAGGACCTACATTGTTGCACCTGAAGGTGTTGTTCTTGTCTCCAGGGATTGCAGCAGCGAATCCATTCTCACACTTGGTGTAGCCAAGTTCAGGATATTGAGAGCTGTCCATTTGACCTGCCGCCATCTCGGCGTCCCATTGTGCCTGTAGAGGTAGGTCAGCCTTATACCATGGGAAGAGTCAGTCCGTCGCAGGTGCTTACCATCTTGATGCCCATGATATAGGCATGGACTTCACCAGAGGCATACTGCTCAGCAGTACCTAGAGCAGCTGCACTGCTAATGCCCATTAAGGCCGAGCAGACAGCTGCGACAGCACCGACGTGTACCATAGTGGAGATTCAACGCTTTCAACACGAACAGCAAGAACACTCAGTGCATCAAATACCTGCCTTGCGATTCGACAACCGCTACGAGTGGCATGACACCCTTTTGAAAAGAGAACGATCGCCCTATATAGGTACATGGTCTTTGCTCACCTTGGATCTATCTGCCGTGAGGCATCGTTGGCATCATCGTATGTACTCAGTACAGTCTCTCATCACAGATATCTGGGTGGAGGCAACGTGGCTTGGTACCAAGCTTATGACGACTGATGCTACAACAGATGCTTGGCCGATGAAACCTGAGAAGATAGCACAGCATAGGCAAAGAGGTTGATCAGCTTGGCGCTGTTGAGTTCCGAGGTACACCGACCGGGCTCCCGAGGCCTGAGGCCTAACTTACGATGGCTCCAACCCCCTTGCTTAGAAGTCGGTTTGGTTTGTCTTCTAAGTACCTAGAATTCAGATTTTTTCGTTTGAAGAGCGGTTTGTATCTCCTGATATCAAAGCAAATTCTCGCGCAATCCCCGCGTTTTTTCTGGATCTCATGTGGCTGAAAGCCAAGATTGGCCAAGAGATATGCGCGCTAGGCCTTTTCACTTGTCAACTCTTCCGCTCACAACATCCTTCGGGCTCCGCCAGTCCTTGAGGTCAAGACTCGAAAGTCTTATCCCTGGTATCTTCAACATCTTGGACACTCGGCGCTGTGCTCTTGGCTACCAACAAAGGCAGGTAGATATCCATTCCAACCACTTGATCCCATCCGCCGCGGTTGTCCTCCGCGCCACGGGAACAATGTTCGCCCTGAGGTTACAGCTGAGTTTCTCTTATCTTGATTGCCAATAGTCCAAATCCAGTATCATCGCCGTTCCGACGCAAAGCGCTCCGTGCTGAAAATGCGGCTGTGAAGGTTACTGTATATGCTATCTCTGGGCCCTTGATCACCTGTTGAACCCTTGGGTGGCTTACGGCGTGGCTGGAGTTGCCATTGAGTTGCGAGCACCACATCGAGGCTAGGCGTCACCCGGCCTGGCAGTGTTGCCATCAACTCACGGTGCGGCGATTCGATCTGGGTCAAGATTTGATAGAATGGACAGCGGTGTCTAACCATTGAGCTGCCCCGTGATTACAGCTCTAACATAATTAGAAGCAGTTTCAAGGCTTCACTCAATCAGGACCATCATTTTGAACAAGTTGCCAACTACATATTCAGAGTGGCTGAGATGAACAGCGATATCATCAACCATGCACAATTAGCCATTTTATTTTCGTTGCTGGCAATGAAGTGCAACAGGAATCGTTCCAGCAGTGAGGAGCAGAACCTACCCGTCCTTCAAGGGGGTTATGGAGATTGTCTGCTTCGGGTTTCTCGGATATTGAAACTGGAGAGACACCAAATGGATACGCACTTCTCACTCAGCCATACAGAAGACATTTCTCGCCGAGGATGACTGTGGTCCTTGGGCAGAGCGCAACATCATTATGGTGGTCGCCTGGGAACCTCGTGCACGTGATCTTTATCACATGACTATTCATTTTCATCCGGAACTAAGTATCTCCAGAGTCCGAAAGCTGGACATCATGCCATCGCGACAGTACAAGTTCCTTCTCCTTTCAGAATGACAGACCAACTTCCCACCCGTCTTTCAACTTAGGAGAGATGGGATCATCGAAAGCGACTGGGAGAGTCTCCTATTTTGCCTTGACAAGCTGGGCTAGTATAGTTTGATGAACCCGAACTTCCATGCTTTGCAATGACTTTCTTGTTTTAGTTTACGCGTCAACGGATCCTACACGATTCCCATAGAAAGCTAATTCGATCAACAGGCAATCCTTCAGCCAAACGTACCATGTTGAACGCTGTCCCTGCCTCCCATTGCGATATTGAGTCTGAGTCTCTTAAAAAGTATCCTCCTGGTGGCTATCACCTGGTGAATATCAACGACAATTTTCACTCGGGAAGGGATCGCGTTCTTCGGAAGCTCTGATTGGGAGGCTACTCTACCGTCTGGCTGGTCTGGGACTCCTTGCTATGTCGACACGCTGCACTAAATGTTGTGGTCTCGGAGATAAGTGAGAAGAATAATGAAGTTCAGATACTCCAACGACTTGCTTCGACCCCCGCCAAACATGATGGTCAACAATTTGTGGAAGCTTACGGACAGGTTTTCCCATGATGGCCCTAATATCAGGTATCAGTGTCTTGTTTTCAATGTCGACGGTGTCAGCGTTCCGACTCTTGTTACCTGCTACGATATGACGCGAGGGGCATACCGAATGTACCACTAGCCAGCAATTATTGCCCTGTTAACTAAGCTAATCTCAAAAGTATTCGATAACGAGGTGGATGTCTACACCAGCGGCGGCAGCATGCCTTCTACTCGCCTAGGGTAAATATCGATCAGAGCCTAAGGTTAGGGTCAATTTTGTTTTAAGATCCGTTATGACAAGTAAGCCCCGGTTTTGATCCTTAGCATGATTGGTAAAAGTGTGAACAATTAAATCAACCTGGCAATTGAAGGTCCGCCGCCGTCCCACTTGCCGGCGAAAGAATCTTTGCAATGTGTCCCTGGCGGAAACCGGTTTTCAAAAGATCTGTTGTGCTACTGAGGCATTGTCTTTATGTGGGGTACCCAATAGCAGTTCTGCCACCTGCAAGAGAGCCATCTACAGCTAGCTCGTAAGCAAAAGTTAAAAAGCACACAGTAAATTATGAACACGAGCAGATTAGGTAGCGCCACCGTGGTTAACGTCAGCCAGAGTAACCAGTCTTAGATAACAGAAAGTTAATTGTAGCCAGTGGGACTAGATCGACAGGACTAAATCTATGGTAATTAATTAAAGCTAGATATCGTAGGCATTTAAAGTAAATATAATCTAGCGTGGACTTACCAATAAGAAGCTATTATAAGGACCCTAAATATATTAATAGCTTTGCGTTATATATTAGTTAGAACTTTAACTAACTATATTAAACTTTACTGTAACTTTCCCTTGAATGGCTCGCACTAGAGAGTTTCACCATTCTACGTCTTAGGGGAGATTAGTCATAATTAGATTAATACTCATGCCTAGAGCTTCGTTATGCACATGCGTAATCCTTCGGTCGCTAGTCTTCGGTGACCCTCTTCCCAACCCTCGACGGATGACAATTCTCGTAATATCGTCTCGATAGCACCGTTATGTAAGAAAGAAGTACCGCCCAAGCTAAA
>Ga0105239_10009142_pt1 | contig 11209 bp, 8 predicted proteins | sample KBSC44metaG_FD_92761 | JGI IMG/M metagenome (GOLD analysis project Ga0105239, IMG submission 92761) | Corn rhizosphere microbial communities from Kellogg Biological Station, Michigan, USA - KBS C4-4 metaG | ecosystem: Host-associated > Plants > Roots > Rhizosphere > Soil | place: Michigan, USA...
TCTTTCTTTTTTTGATGTTGTTTTGCGTGCGTTTTTTTTTCTTTCGTTCCGAATAAAAAGTCCAGAAGAAAATAATGTCTTTGGTGTGTTTGTCGGTGTCCTCGTTATTGCGCCGCGTTGGTCGAACTCGACACAACCCGTGGATTGCGAAACGTTTGTTATCGCTTTCATCCGCGAATGCCAAAATCACACCGACAACAAGAACGATCACACCCTCAACCCCATGGACCAATCAGATCGATCGTCACGTCACAGCGGTAAAGTTTCGCAACATGAAGGAAAAACCACAGTTTTCGTCGCTCTTCCCGACGGCAAGCAATTTCTATTTTGTTAATTGCTCTGACGATTTCATCGCCCACAGTATGATGTACGATCATTTCGAAACCGTGAAAAGTATCGCGATACAACCTCATCCGAATCACAAAACAAAATGCAGGGCAATGTCTGCACAACTTCGCAATGATCTCTCTCACATGTGTCAACATTGCAAAATTTACAGTGGGTACTTTCTCGATACTACAAAGGCAGACATTCCACGCGAACTGTACTACTCATCGTATCGTGATTTTCAAGCGCGGTGGGCATTGGAAACGATTCGTGAAAATGAAATTTACAAAACCGGCACATTAACCAGACTACTGGGAAAACACAATCTGTCGGAGTTTTTTTACCGTTACGCGACGACGTACCCGTTTGCGCATCGAGCGTATCCACCCATTCTCGGTTCGCATGTTCGTGAATTCTTGCTGGATACCACAAATCGCACGATCGCATTCGATCGCTGATGTCTATGCTTTCTCTTTCGTCTCTGTTTCTTCTCTCTGTTTTGCTTTCTTTTTCTCACGTTTCCGTCGATTCCGTAAGAGTTTCGTCATTTTTTCTTCCTCGTCCAAGGAAGGTCGTGTGCGCATTGGTTTTATGTGCGTCGCAGCGCTGACAGTGGAATCATCAGCAGGAGCAATAGGAATAGGGGCAGCGGTTGATTGTGTTTTCAGGTCTTGCAACGCGGTTTTCATCTGACCCAATGATGACAACAAGCCTTTGTATTCTTTCGGCAATTTTAAGCCTTTTCCTTTCGTCGCGCTCGTCATTTTTTGTACCATCGCCTGTGTCGATGCGAGATTCCCATCCAAGAAATCTGCTTGCACTTGTTTTACTTTGTCGTCTTTCGAACGCAGCGTTTTACGTTTGAGCTTTGCTTTGAGTCTGCGTTTTACGGTATCCGAATGTGAATCATTTTCGTGATCGTTTTCTTTTGCAGCGAATGTTTCGTGTGTTTTGGAAAAAATTTGCTTAGCCGTCGACGATGCACCCACGGTATATTGGAATCCTTGACGAAACCGTGCAGCACTCATTGAGGTTGTTCGAGATTGTTCGTCTTCTTCTGTGTCTATGTCCGTCATTCTGATAGTTTCTTTAGTGTTTGTGTTTGTGTGTGTGTTTGCTTTCTTTTAATGCGTTACGTCTTTTTGACATACACGAATTCCAGAGACGTAACCGGCATTTTTTTCTTGCTGCCTTGTGTGACGGCCACCCATTTGGTTTTTGGCCAATGAATGGGTTTGTTTTGCTTGTACGTACTTTGCACAAGATAACGCAACAGGTCAAGTTCGTGCCGCAAACGATCAACGAGAAGGTCAGACATTGGGATTCCGAAGTGATCCTCGTCATCTTTGCCCTCTTTTGCCTCTTTTGCTTCTTTTGCCTTTTTTGCCTCTTGTTTCAACACTTCGCAATTCAACGATGCACACCACCACGACAATTTCGACGCATGAGTGATGCATTCCTTAAAGGAAATTTCTCCTAAACCAACTCCGCTTGACCGGACATCGTCCATGAGCGAACACGTCTTGAACCGCCAACGAATCATCTGTTGATCCGAAAAATACGTTCCCAATGGTTTGGGAAGAGTGTCGTGGTATTCTTCCGTGTTTAAAATACCCATCCACCGTACGCTTTCATTTGATTTCACATCATTCGGTGTCGTCGTAGATTCGGCATGCGCGAGATCAATGCGCTTGATTCTACGATTCCGATCGATGACATCGACGCCGAGTACGAACGGATTCTCGTGTTGTTTGTTGTGTTGTATTGTATGAGCATAATCATCAGGATCAGCACTATTAGGCTTAGGCGTATCAGCAACAGAAGCAACAATAGTAGGAGGAACAGGTTCAATCGGTTCGTGTCGATGTGTGGGATTTGCACGCATATGACCGTAAAATTCTTCAGCAGAGCCAAAACAATATATGAACTGAGCAGCATCCAACACCGTTTTGAGCTCCTTGAATTTGTCTGGTGTGTAGATTTCCACCTCCGCTTTTTTGTTGATGTTTTGTTCTTTGCCTTCTTTTATGAGCTCCCGTATCAAATACACATATGCAACGTGTTCCAATTGCCATTCCAAGAATTTACAATTCGCCTCCGCGATGACATTGCGATTCGCGAGCACGTATCCACACAACACATCAAACAAACCCGGCGTACTGCTAAAATTCATCGGCTTCCCGATACACTTTTTTTTCGGAAAAAAATCGAGGTGGAAGGCGAAAAGTGGAAAGTGGACGAACATGAACGAAAAAGATGGACTTGGACTACAACGTGCAAAACACAATGAGGATACGAAACCTATAAAAACAACAAAACCAACACAGACGACAGGCCAATGGGTGATCAACACGGATGCGAAAGTGGGTGTCAAAACGAAGGTGGAATTGTTAAACAAGGAAGAGGCTGGAACACTTGAGGTTGCACTTCTTGCGATCCCCATTCGGAATTTGTTTTCCCCGAATTTGTTAATGACACCGGACGCCGATGCCACCTCTACAATTTATCGCGTTTTCTCGCAAGAGCTCGAAACTGAAATTTGGAAAGGCGTGGACAAGGTCGCGGAAGATATCGCTCATCAATGTCGCGTGATGACGTTTCATGAAACCAAATTTGATTTAGCAGAAAAGACGCGGCGCTCCGAAGCGCAACGCACAACGTATCGCATCGACACACGACTTCATCAACAGGAGCCGGAACTTAAAGCACAGGTTAATTTTTTGAATCCGCAACAGGACAGCGCAAACATTCATTATCAGAAACGAATCGCATTTCGCGAGTTGGACGTTGGAAATCCACAGACAGTTGCCGACTCTAGTGCCAAGTATGAAGTGTATCGCAAGACACCCTATCCATTCTGTTTTCGAGGAAGTCTGCCTGTGTCTGTCATGAAATCCGAGATCGCGACGATGTATGACAATCGGCAATTTCTTACGATCGCGCCCAAAAACAACGGCCTTCGTTTTTTCCTGTTGGCTATCACATTCTTCCGTGAACCCATGGTCATTCTGATGGATCGTTCGTTAAAGCTGTATTTGGTGCCGTTCAGTCTTCCCGCCATATGGTTCCAAGGAACAATTTTAGACGGGGAACTCGTATCGGTGGACGATGGATCGTATTTGTTCGTCATTTACGATGCATGGATCATTAATGGCGTACCCGTTGCCCAAGAAAGTTATTTGAACCGTTTACAAATCGCTCACATGCAGATAGAACAAACAAACAACGAGGATAAAAAAAACGACTGTGTCTTTCGGATGCGTGTCAAACCGGTGTATGCGGTTAGCCAGGTTCCGGACATGCTAATGCAAGAACTGTGCAGTCTCGATCATTTGTTGGATGGACTTATTCTCACGGCAGTGGAGCCGTCCGCCCCTTTAGGACGAGCCACAAACAAGATTTACAAATTTAAAGTCGGTCAAGACAATACTATTGATTGTTTGGTGCAACACAAAGGTGGAACCCGTTTGCATTTATTGTGTTTGGTAAAAGGAGAAGACTACCAGTTATGGTCCGTCATTGAGAATCTTGAAACCGCACAAGGCAAGCCATTGGAGACGGTATGTCAACTTCTGGGCGTCGAAACGAAACAATGTCGTTCTTGGGAGGAACTGGCAAAACGTCTCGACAACCAAGTCGTGGAATGTGCATTGCACGGAAACACATGGGCAGTGAAATCGGTCCGTGAAAAAGCAGAAGCAAATTTGCTTTCCACAGCACAAAAAACACTACAAAATATTCGCGAAAATTTGACATTAAACGATCTCTTTCCGCCGGAGTATGTAACGTGGCCGAAGGAGCAGCGCGACCGCTTGCTCGAATGGGAAGCTGGGTTTCAAAAATTTCTCGGGGTCAATTGGACTCATCTTCCGCAACTCAAACACAAAGGCGGTATGATGGTTATGAAAGATAAAAAACAAATTCGACCCCTCGCTCCTGTGACGATGACGCAACTTAAACAGTTAGAATTTTAACAGCGTGTTTTTTTTTCTCCTCTTTCTTCTTTTTCGTCTATTATACACGGCTCACACGACCAGAGAAAAAGCAATGGAAACAAAAAAAACAGAGTCAACGGTAGGATCAGGGGCGAGCAACACCTGGTGTGCCGATTGCACATTTACGTTGTCATTGGAATGTCGTATGTGCAAGATGATTGTATCGGAAAAAAAAGAAAGCAAACAATTCGCGATGTGCAAGTGCGACAATAAAGTCTTGTTAGTGCGGATGAAACCACAAGAATACTTGACCGGAGGAAATGATGCGGATGCAGTGCTCGTTCATATGAAACGCACGGGTTGTTTGAGTTCCTCCGATCAAAACAACAAAAGCAACAAAAACAACACAAGCAAAGAGGCCTGCCATGTGCGCAATGAAACGGTAACGATGACTCTCTTTCAGTGGCAAGACATGCGACATCAATTTCGCACCGAAACGTATTTAGAAGAGGATTGAGTCAGCGCCTAACGAACAAGTTCGCAGATTTGTTTCAGGACGTCTTGTATCTGCTTCATTTTTTTCGCCGTGACCACATCTAAGCGTTGTGTTATAATTTGAGAACGTCGCAGTCGCATTCGAAGGAGTTCTTCGTTCGCGAGAGGAAGCAATTGCTGCGTTTGCTGTTTCTCCAATTCTGCCAGGTCTTTCGTGTCAGTGTGAAGCAGAGCTTGTTTTTTCCGTACTTTTCGCGTGACGCAACCGACGCACAAAAATTCTTGCCGTGTTTCACCACAATATGTGCAGTCCATGTTATTATACGGATGAACGAGAGATAAAAAAGAGAAGAACGAAGGAGCAGAAATTAGGGTTTCGTCGACGGTGCTGCTGGTCATGACGAAAATTTGGCCTGAGACATGAGCATCATCAACATCATCTGGCATTGACGGAGTTGCTGCTGTCGACCTTCGTCTTGCGGTTGTTTTGCAAGAAAGTTTGTCATCATCAACGCCACTCGATCGTGCTGACCAAGAACAGTATGGATGTGGTTTGGTGTTTCACTTGTCATCGTCGTTATGACGTCGGTTTCTTTTTCCGTTACCCCCGCTTCCTTTCTCGTGATTGCCTCTTTTTTTGTCTCTGGATCGGTTCCTTTTTCCGTTGATGATAGATAGCCCTTTGCCTTTTTCGCGGCAGGTTCTTCCGGATGCTTTGAGAGATGGATTTCATCCACCTCCATTCGTGCAAATTCGCGTTTTTGACCCACAGTTACGTTCGCCGTTGTTGTGGTTGTTGTGGTTGTTGTCGTTGTGGTTGCATTTGTTTTATGTACACATGAATTTTCTCCCTTACCGAGTCCTTGAATTGCGGGGGTTCTCGGAATCGCAATCGGAACATCTGCCTTGGCTGTTGACAACAGTGAGATCGATGTGTCCTGAGACAAGGCTTTCGTGTGCGGCAATCGTGTGACCCGATCAAACGTTTGATGTGGACCTTTCCAGCGGAGAAGATACTCCGTAAGATTCGACTCCGAAGTCGTGTGATCGTACCGCAATTTCGTGTAGATATTGATCTTATGCGTGCCCCACGGGCAATGATTCTTATTGCGCTGATTGAAGCGACATTGACCGAAAAACCAAAATTCGGGACACATATTGTCATGTGGAAGAGGCGTGAACGTCTCGATCATCCAGAGAAACTGAACCATAAAAACATCGTAATCCAGATGCTCGAACGGGCACTGTTTGCTCGAGACGCAAGGCCTACCATTCAGAACCGGAAGCTGATAATTGGTCTTATTGTTCGAGCTGCATCCCAACCCAATAAATTGATCAAACACCGTTTGGAAGCTGAATCGCAACGAATACGCACAGCAGGTCGCACCAGCTTTACGCTTCGCAAACGTAAAACGCGCCAATTTGGGATCATACGACGGATACACGAGTGCCATCGTGGACTCCAGTGGTCGTTCACGACACAGTTTCAGCACCGCTTGAACGACATCGTTTGCTGTGGCGTTCTCCTTTGCATTCATTTCTTTTGGTTTTGTCATGGGCACCTGAGGTTCACGCACACTCAGCCCACGTAACGGCGGAAAAGCAGTTGGCCCACGAATAGGGGTCGGAAGCGCAGGTTTGGTTGCATGATCTTTCTGTTTGTTGTGTTGCGCTGTTTTGAGTGTTTCTTCTGTTGCTGCTGCTGCTGCTCCAGCAGCCGTTGCTGAACATGACGAAATGGGGAGCAGCGGAACAAACTCTGGAACCATCCATGCGGGGATCAACCGTGGCGGTATCAACTCCGGGGCGAAAGCCAACTCCATAGCCTGTGTTGTGCGGAGAAACACCACATAGACACGAACTGTTGGTTGGTTGGTTGCCGAACAGAAATTTAAAGGAAATGTGATGTGATTTCGAATCACAAAGCACCTTAACAAAACACGTAGAACCAGACAATGTCACAAAGTGCAGGTAAGGGTCCCTTGAACGGCCGCGCTTCCAGCACAAGAACCAGCACCAGCACCAGCACCGGCAGCACACGCCACCTGCTCCACAGCAAGAATAGTCCGTTAGATACACGTTTGCGCAATCAAAACTGACACAAGAGAAAAGGCCGTCGGCAGAAAAATTTTCTGCAAATCGTTTGGCAACAAAATTTTGCCTGTTTTTTTTTTCTGCGTCGGTGCTCTCAGTGCTTCCTGTCACCCATTCGTGCATTTGATGTTTGCTTGTCGTTTGGGCGTTGCTGATCTGTGCGTTACTGTGTGCCGCGTCTACTTGGAGACAACCATCCTAGCAGACAAAAAAAAAGAGAAAATCCAATGGCAGCTTATGTTGGTAGTTCAAGTGGTTTAACGTGCATTGCAAACGCACGGGATCCTGCAATGCCTGCGGAAGCGCGCAAGTTCGGCGAGCTGCGGACGACCGCCGATGCGCCCATGAACTCGAAGAAAGCACAACCCGCCGTCAGTGTTTATGTTCAAACAACCAGCACAAAAGTACAAGAGAAGGAGTCCGACGGAAATGGAAAAGACGCGATGGATGTGAAACGAACGAAGAAGGGCCACGCTGCGAAAAAGGCCAAATTGTTGCAGGCCGCAATGCAGAGCTACACATTTAAGGCTGGTCCCGCGCCGTACGTCCCATCTGCGGACTGTGACCCTGCGTTGGCGTTTGGTGGTACCGAGGCCGATTACGATTCCGACGGGGTCGAAGATCTCAACAACACAAAGAACAACAACGACAACAACGACTCCTTTTTCGATGTGTCGGCTCTTCGTCCCGCTTTGGTGCAGCCGATTAAAGCGCCGGTGGACAAGGACAAGGCCAAGGTCAATGCCGCAGCAGCTGCTGGTGCTGGGGCTGGCTCTGGCGCTGGTGCAGCTGCTTCTGTTTCTGCAGCTGCGTCCACTGTCGACCCGAACACGAACCCCAACAAGAACCCCGCCAACATGAACACCAAAGATCACGCCGACGTAACCGATACGAAAGATACCAAAGATCCCAACAAACAGATGACCAAAGCAAACCTGCAACGCGTGTTGGACCAAGTTCCGTATTTGAAGGAACTGCCGCTTTTCCCGGAACTTGCTGACATCTGCATGTCAATTGCGACGTGTCCGGTGACGTTGGTTTCCGCACCAACTGGATCGGGAAAAACGGTTGGTATTCCTCACACGCTCTTGTGGGCATTGGAGAACCAGCTGCTGTCGGACACTACACCGATCAAGCGTGTCTTTGTGGCCATTCCAAACAGCGTCATTGCCGACGCCCAGTTTCGGCGCAGTTGTGTGTCCATTATGAGTATGTTCCCTGATGACAAGGCGAAGCTGAACCGCCTCCTGTTTTCTTTTTCGCTGATCAGCGGCGAGAAAAAAACCAAATTGGAGAAGCTCCTGGACCCGCATCCCCAAATCATCTATGGCACGTACGAGGCCATTTCCGCGCATCTGTTGGAGTTACACATACAAAAAAGCCCGCTGTTGCACAACAGCATCGTGATGATGGATGAAACGCACAACGTATCGGAACAGTTGTCGGTTTTGATGTCGCATGTGCAACTGATCATGCTGGCCGGGGTTCGTCTCAAAACCGTTATGACGTCTGCGACTCCGTTTCCGTCCCGGTTTGGAGTTCTAACCAAACCCAATATCATTCACAGCCAAGTGGAGGGTTTACCCGTGCGTACGTACTGGCAGGGGTCTGATGTCGAAGAATTGTTCCGTCCATGGGCCAAAGGATTTACCTTCAGTTTTTCGAAGATCAAGTCGCGTGTGCTGGGCATTGTTCGTGATATTCTGGGCAAGCAGAACCAGAAAGAGTACAGTTTAAAGCACAACAAGGACATTCTCATCTTCGCGAGTGGCGAAAATGAAGTGGAGGAATTGGCGCAAAGCATTGCGGAGCAATATGGCGATGCTGTCTGCGTGCTTCCGTGTTATGCGCATTTGGAACCGGCAAAGCGCGCCCTGGTGTTTGTTGAGCGTGCGAAGTTGACCGCCAATGGTGCACGCAAGATCATCATTGCCACAGACCGTCTCCAGTCAGGTTTGACCATTCCCGGAGTTGGATATGTCATCTCGACCCTCGTTCACAAGACGAACGTGATTGTCGACAACTGTTCCATGCTCGTTGAAACGGTGATTCCCACGTCGTCGCTGATTCAGCAGCGCGGGCGCGTCGGTCGCGTGAAGGAAGTCGAGGCCGCCGCTGCGCCGGATGAGTATTTCCCGCTGTGCACCGAGTCATTCTACCAGCACGAGATGCCGACTGGACATGTGTCCACGTATGCCACGTGCAAGAAACACAAGCTCGTACTGCGTTGGATGACTATGAAATGTGATGAGCATACCGTCATTCAGTTGATGAACGAAGCGGTCGTGACAGAGATGAACCACGATCAGCTGCGCGTCGAATACGACTCGGTGGTAAACGAGCTTTTGCGTCTGAAGTTGGTGTTTTACGCACGCGATGGAGTTGCGCACATCAACGACTATGGACGCCGTGTCATGAAGTCGCCTCTGAGTCTGGAAGGTGCTGCGATGGTGGAATGGTGTACCGATTTCCGGTACTTCCCGTTCGTGACCGCCGAACAACAGAATGCGCAGCAAACAATGCTTACCGATGCGGTGCATTTGCTCATTTCGGTGGTGGCATCGGACGTCATGCGGACGCAGTCGCATCTATGGCGTTTCCCGTTCTTTTCGCAACAGCAAAAAGCGTCTCAGAACGAAATGACGGATGAGCAAAAGAAACAGTTGCGCGACGATCTGAAGTCCGAGTTTTTGGCCAAGAAACGTCTCGAATTTGGTGCAGACAACGATCTTCTCGTGATCGTAAACATTTTTGGCCGAATGTTGTTTGATTTGGCCTCGAAGGGAGTGGACGTGTTTGGTCAAGGCGTTCATGAGAGTGCGCAGACCAAAGACGAAGAAGTCGAAGCTGCGCAAAGCACCGAATGGTGGGTGATTTCGGGCGCATGGTGTCGTGCACATGGCGTCGAGAACAAGATCGTGTCGGCGTTTTTCAATTTGTGGCGCTCGGTTATGTTTCGGTTGGCCAAGGCTTGGGTCGCTCCGGTTGAGGGGAGTAACGAGGGCAAACACCGCAAACATGACAAACATGGCAACAAAAAGAAGGACGACCGCGATCACAAAGGGTGTTTGGCACCCTTGTTTACACTGCCCAAGGGAGCCAGTCAGCGCGACCTGCTTGCGTTGGTGCTGCTTCACACGGACATGCACCCCACGTTCCAGAAGTGGCAGTCGTTGTGGTCGTTTGTCTTTGTCCATCGCATTCATATGCGATGTGAACCGTCCGCTCGCGCGGGAGAGCAAGGGCCTGTGATGTACACAACGAACGAATGTGACTACGAACGGTGCCGCATCGACAACAAGAGTTTGTCTCTCTTGGGCGAGATGACGGTCGCACAGGCTCCGATGTCCATCATCGCGTTGAACAAACAGGTGTTTCAATCGGGCACGCGCTCATTCACGGTTCTGTCGATGTGCTTTCCGTGCGAAGTGCCCGTTTATGACGCCGCTCAGGATGATTAAGTTTTTTTTCTCACTCTCTCTTCTCTCTCTTCTCTGCTCTCTCCTTTCTCTCTGCTATTTGTGCGCTGGCAAGTACTTATCGAAAATTACGGTTCGTTGAGGTACCGGTCACGAAATATGGCGTGTCCCTTACACCAAAGGCACAACAAAAACGGCTTATTGAAGAACGACGATTAAGAAATGAGAGTGAGGAAGGTTCTCTGGCAAAAAATTGAGGAGGTGGAACAACAGTGTGCAGAGTCGGCGCAAAAGCTCGTTTTGCAGAGATTGACCGGTTAGACGGCTATCAACTAAGCACCACGAGCTAACGGAAGAAGATACAAGGACAGGATTAACTGCAATAGCATTGTTTTGCGAAACAATTTCATTTCTGGACATCGTATGCTATCCATATCTTTCTCGTCATAGTACAAAAACATCATTGCCCACGCAGCGCTGTACACACCACAATCGGATTGATTGCATTGTTGCGCATGGCTGAAGTTTTGTAGCGTATAACGAGGAAATGTTTCTTTGAACGGTTTTGACTGCTTGTTGGGTGTGCGCTGATCGACGACTTGCGAGTTCAGGTAGCGGATGTGTTGCTTGACATGATCCACCATAATCACTGTCCAGTGAAACTGCAAGTACAAAACCGACATCACATACTCGTAGCATTTGGGCGTGGATTTGATTTCCTTAAATTTGGGATCTTGTTCAGCCGAATTCAAATACAACAAATCTTTCAATGGCCAATGCTCTTGTAAAATATGCAGATACGCGTCCAATACGACCGAATCTAACCAACGCTCCGGGAAAAGCGTCAATAGATTGGCAAATGTGAGACGCATTTTACGATGACTCTGACGATTTTCAATGAGAGAACAGGTCGATGTTCGGTTCTTCAACGCAATCGCA
>Ga0105239_10009143_pt1 | contig 11208 bp, 8 predicted proteins | sample KBSC44metaG_FD_92761 | JGI IMG/M metagenome (GOLD analysis project Ga0105239, IMG submission 92761) | Corn rhizosphere microbial communities from Kellogg Biological Station, Michigan, USA - KBS C4-4 metaG | ecosystem: Host-associated > Plants > Roots > Rhizosphere > Soil | place: Michigan, USA...
CAATGGCGGCGCTGTCCTTCCCATCTGGGTGGGAATCTACGAAGCGAACGCGATCGCGCTCGAAATCGAGAAGATCCCCACGGCGCGGCCCATGACTCACGACCTGATTCGCAACCTGCTGTTCGGTCTCGAAACTGGGGTGAAGAAGGTTGTGGTCAGCGACCTCAAGGAAGACACCTACTACGCGGTGATTTGGCTGGAACGCGACGGAAAGCTCATCTCCGTGGATTCCCGGCCGAGCGACGCGCTGGCGATCGCCCTGCGCCTGGATTGCCCGATCTACGTGGAAGAGACCGTGCTGAAGACCTCGAAGACGGCAGCCGCGGTGGCCGAAGTCGGCAGCAACGAAGAGATCCGCAAATGGCTCGAGGGCCTCAACGATGAGGACCTAGGGCGCTATAAGATGTGACGTAAGAAAAAGGGGCTGTCTGGCCCCTTTCTTTACTGCTTCGCTTTTGTGGCCGCTTTACCTTTGGCAGCTGCACCCTTGGACGCGCCACCCTTGGCGCCCCTAGGAGTTACCTTGGGATTCGTTCCCGTCCAACCGACTAGCTGCTTCAGCTCCATGTCCACATCGAACGTGACCATGAACGGTTCCTTAGTGTAGGAAGAGGGTTGGCCTTCGAATTCAAGTATCGCTCCTGGTTCCATGTTGCCGGCAAGCGGCATGTCGAACTTGAGGGTCACATCCGCCACGTCCGGTTTTTCCAGGGCCAGCACCAAGGTCTTGGGCTTGTTCGGCGGATCCATGGAAATCAGCTTGGCCTTGAACTTTTCGAAGCCTTTCGCTTTTCCAGCTTCGCCAGGCAAGAGCGCCCCCTTCATGTTCTCAAAGTAGGTGTCCCCGTCCTTTTGCAGCGGTTCCCTGACAATATCTCGCCAGAACGCGAGAATCGGGTTGGCCGCGTCAAGGGCTGCCTGCTGTTGTGCTTTCTGGGCTGCGATCTGCGAGACGCTGTCGATGGTAAATCCGTCCGGTGGAAACGGGTTTGTTTTGGCCGTCGCCAGTAGCTCTTGCAGTCCCTGGGAGGAACCGTGGTACGCGGTATAGGTTTTCGTGATGTAGTCCAGCGCCTGCTTTTGTGCGTCGGCCGGCAAAGCACCCGGGCCCGTATAGGCGGCTGCGCGAGCGAAGTGGTACAAAGCGACTGGCTGCTTTTCCGGATGTTCCTTGTTCTGGGCGAGAATTGCGCCGGCCAGTGTGTAGGATGTGGTGGCCTGGGTCGGATCCTTCTTTAAGTATGCCCTTAGCTCCGTCTCCGCTCGCGGCTGATCCTTCCGCGCAGTGATGGCATAAAGATAGGCCTGATGCGCCGCGGACTTCATTGCGGGTTTGATAGCCGGCCACTGGGCGTCTGTGATCGTTGGCGGCTTGTTGGCAGCGGCGAACGCCGTGTCCGCGTTGTCCATGATGTACATCGAGATCCGGCTCGCGTTGTCCAGGTCGGCCGGCTGGACCGGCATCAGCCCTGATACCAGAGCCACGATGGCCTGTAGGGAGTAAAAGTGATTGGGCTTCGTCTTCAGGATCTCGAGCGCCTTGTCGAAGGCCTGGCGATTCATCTTCGCGCCTTGGTAGGCGAACAGGTACTGTTCTTGTCGGATGTCGTCGTAGTCGCTCTGCGGGAAGGCCGCCTTCCATTTATCGAGGGCTTCGATTTTGGCCTTCGGGTCCGTGGCCTTGTCCATGGCCTGCGCCAATTGAAATTCCTCTTGGCCGCCGTCTTTGCCCTGCCACTTTTTTTCCGGGGCCTTGGCATCCTGGGCGTGGATCGGCTGCACTCCCAATCCCCAACCCAGAGCCAGGCCAAGCCCAACTGCCGTGATCGTCATCAGCGTGCGATATCTCAGTGTCACAGCAACCCTCCAGCGCAATCAAGTTTAGTGAAGTACGTGCGCGGTACTTCTGCGGAGTATACCCAAAGCTAGCGTCCACAGGCAAGCCCCGTCCGTACTATTGGCTCTTAGCTTTCGCCTTGGCCTTGCTCTTACCCGGCGACTTCGCCGGAGACGCGTTTTTACCCGTCCAACCTTCGATCTGCTTGGGCTCGACGTCGAAAACCACCATGAACGGCTGTTTGGTGAAGGATTTCGCCACGCCTTCAAATTGCAGCTCGTCGCCGGCTTCCATCTTGCCCGGTAAGGCTTGAGACAGCTCCAGGGTGACGTCGGGAACGTTGGGCTGCTCCAGTGCCAGTACGATCTGCTTAGGCTTAACCGCAGGCGTCATCGATACAATCTTGGCCTTGAATTTCTGTACGCCGTTGGCTCCTCCCGGAAGCAAGGTGCCCTTCATGTTCATCTCAAAATAGGCGTCTCCCCCATCCATGGTCAGTGGATCTTTGATGGCTGTTTGCCATAACCCCAGTTCCGGATGGGTCTTGATGAAATTCTCCCGGTCGGCGGCGTTCTTCACTGCGATCTGCTGGGCGCTTTCGATGCTGAACCCCTCCGGAGGGAAAGGACTGCTCTTGGCTAGAGCCAGCAGCTTATCGAGTCCGTCCTTCGAGCCGTGATACGTCGTGTACGTCTTCGTCACATAGTCCAACGCCTGTTTCCGTTGCGGTTCGGAAAGACTGTTCTGGCCGTCATAGGTAGCTGCGTGGGCGTACTGATACAAGCCCAACGGGATCTTTTCGGGATGGTCTTGATTCTGCGCGAGCAGCTCTCCGCCCAGCGTCAGCGAGGACGCCGCCTGCGTGGGATCCAGGTGCAGGTACTTAGTCAGCTCGGTCTCCGCCTTCGGATGATCTTTGCGCTGCACGTACACCCAGGCCAGCGTCGCTTGCGCGGCATTTCGCATGGCTGGTTTGTAGGTGGCCCAATCCGCGTCCTTGACGTCCATCGGCTTGTTGGACGGGGCGAAAACGGTGTCCAGGTTGTCCAAAAGGTATTTCGACACGCGCTCGGCGGTGTTCAGATCGGCGGGCGTGATCGCGGGCGGGAGCGTATAGACCAGCCGCTCGATCGCCGACAGCGAGTAGAAGTGGTTGGGTCGGGTCTTCAGGATCTCGGCGGCCTTGTCGAAGGCCTGGCGATTCATGTTCGTCTGCTGGTAGATGATCAGGTACTGTTCTTCGCGTTCGTCGGCGAAATCGCTGGCCGGAAAGGCGGCCTTCCATTTGTCGAGTGCCTCGATTTTACCTTTAGTGTCGGCCTTTTGATAGTTCTGGAAGAGCGCGTACTCTTCGGGACCTTTCCAGTCTTTCTTGGCCGAGTCGGCAGGCTTAGATTCCTGCGCCGCCATCACCCAACCCAGGCCCAGCCCTAGCCCGATAGCTGCAATTACGTTCAAAACCGGATTCTTCATAGTTACAACATCCTCGTTACAAAACTGCTTACTTCCAGGGTACACCCTACGTTTTTGCACCCTGCCCGCAACACTACCTGTCGTGTTAGACACCGCGTGATCCTTTCTGGTTTCGCGTGCGGCGGCGCACTTTCGCGTATCCTGAACTCTTGCCCATGCGCTGGCTCGATTTAGGGGTGATCGCGGCATATCTGGTGGGAATCACCTGGTTTGGATCGCGCTTTCGGAGCTCGCAGAACTCCCTGAAAGATTACTTTCTGGGAGGCAGGCGAGCGCCGTGGTGGGCGATCTCGCTGTCCATTGTGTCCGCTGAAACCAGCACGCTCACCGTGATCGGGACACCCTCGTTGTCTTTTTCCGGAAACTTCGGATTCTTACAACTGGTCTTCGGATATCTCTTGGCGCGCCTGGTGATCGCAACCCTGTTTTTACCGGCGTACTTCCGCGGCGAAATGTATACAGCTTACGAGCTGATGCGCATCCGCTTCGGGACCCGCATCCGCCGCCTCACGGCCGGGACATTTCTGATCCTGCGGGCGCTGGCCGAGGGCGTGCGCGTGTTCGCAATTTCCATCGTCATCTCCGTGGTGCTGGGGACCGGGGAGATGGCCTCCATCGCGGCGATCTTGTGCCTCACGCTGTTGTACACCTACGAAGGTGGCATGACCGCCGTGATCTGGACCGACGTGATTCAGATGACTCTGTACGTCGCCGGAGCCATAGCCAGCCTTTTTCTCGTGTTGCAGGAAATCCCGGGCGGATGGTCGCATGTGGTGGCAGTCGCCGAGCCCCTCGGTAAATTGCAAGTCTTTGATTTCCGGATCGGGCCGCTGGGCGAATTCTTTACGCGTACGTATAGCTTCTGGGCCGGGATCATTGGCGGTTGCTTCCTCACCACGGCCAGCCACGGCACAGAACAACTTCTGGTCCAGCGTCTTCTCGCGGCCAAGAACGAGCGCGAGAGCCGCGCGGCATTACTATCGAGCTGGGTGGTGATCTTCGTCCAGTTCACTCTGTTCCTGATCGTCGGCGTGTGCCTCTTTACCTTGTACAAAGACCACGGCTGGGCGCCTCCCGCGGTCACCGATAGCATCTATCCGCGTTTCATCTGGGAACGCCTTCCGGCAGGTCTCGCAGGCTTGCTCATTGCGGCGATCCTGGCGGCTGCCATGTCGAATCTGAGCGCGGCGCTGAATTCGCTCGCATCGACTACCGTGATGGACTTCCTGCGGCCGCTGCGGGGTGATAAGGGTTCCGCCGACGAAGGCGCGTGGCTGAAGCGCGCACGACTAGCCACCGTCGTGTGGGGCGTGATCCTCGCTGGAGTAGCATTGCTCGCTCGCAACTGGGGCGGCGTTCTGCAAGCCGGGCTCTCGATTGCTTCGATCATCTACGGTTCACTGCTGGGAGTGTTCTTGCTTGGGCTGTTAACCCGCCGCGTGGGTGAGATCGCCGCAATGTGCGGCATGGTCGCCGGACTCGCGTTGATGCTGTATGTCCGTTTCGCAACGCCTATCGCCTTCACCTGGTATGTGCTGATCGGGACGTCGATGACCTTTGGCACTGGCTTAGTTGTGTCGCTTTTCCTCAAGGAGAATCCCCCTGCAGCCGTCTAGTGTTCACCAGCCAGCATTGCGGCGAGCTTTGGGGCCTTGGTCGACCGTGGCGATCATCATGGGCACGGTGATCGGAAGCGGAATTTTCCTGGTGCCGACGGACATGATCAAGGCCGTCGGATCCCCCGGCATGGTGTTCGCAGTGTGGGTGTTTGGAGGGGTGCTATCGCTGTTCGGCGCGTTAACCTATGCCGAATTATCAGCCGCTTTGCCGGCCGCCGGGGGTGAATACGCCTACCTGACCGCAGCCTACGGACCTTTTTGGGGATTTCTCTATGCGTGGACGCAAACCTGGGTCGCCAAGAGCGCTTCGATTGCAGCCCTCGCCACTGCTTTTTACCGTTATCTCGCCGACTTTTTGCCCGGCCTGCAAGCTCCGCTGTATGTCATACCCTGGCCGATCGGACCGGGCGGGGGACCGCTGGAAATTCGATATGGACAGCTATTGGCAATTTGCCTGATCCTTTTTTTGTCAGCCGTGAATTATCGCGGCGTCCAAGTTGGTGGCCATGTGCAGGTGGCTGTCACAGCGTTGAAAGTGCTCCTGATCGCCGCTGTGATCGCGATCGGATTGCTCTCGCGTCAGGCCCAAGTCCTCAATCTCTCCACTTCTACAACGCCCATACCTGGAGGTCCTGCCGGATTCTTTGTCGCGCTAGTCGCAGCGCTATGGGCCTACGATGGCTGGAATAACGCAGGTATGTTGGGTTCCGAGGTGGAAAACCCGCAGCGAACGTTTCCCCTCGCGTTGATTGCGGGTGTTACCGCGATCATCGGCGTGTATCTGCTTACAAACCTCGCCTACTTTTCTGTATTGAATGCCGGAGAAGTTGCTGCCAGCGATCGTGTTGCCGCGGACATGATGCGGCGCATAGCAGGGCCGCATGGCGCTGGCGCGGTAAGCGTGGCGGCCATGATTTCGATCTTTGCGGCGTTGAATGGCTCAATCTTGTCGGGATCCAGGGTGCCCTACGCAATGGCCCGAGATGGATATTTCTTTCGGCATATAGGGCGGGTTCATCCCACATTTCGGACCCCTTCCGCCAGTATTCTTTTATTAGGGGTATGGTCCTCCTTATTCGTTTTAAGCGGACATTACAGCGATTTGTACAACGCGGTGATCTTTCCTAGTTGGATCCTGTACGGTATGACGGCCGCGGCGGTGATCGTTTTGCGCCGAAAGAATCCGAATTTAGTACGCCCCTATCGCACCTGGGGTTATCCCTGGGTGCCTCTGGCGTTCGTCGGTGTTACTATCTTGTTGCTGTATCAGACCCTGGTGTCTTCGCCGCGCGCATCAGGAATCGGATTGGCCGTAATTGCGCTGGGCATACCCTTCTTCTTTTACTGGAAGAGACATCGAACACGTTCTGAAGTGGGTTAAATATGTAAAGTTTGTATGCAAGAATTGAAACTGACGGAAGCGTTCCAGTACACTTTTAACTGACTCTGCGGGATGACCCAGTCGTGTCTTTCTAACAGCGCGACGGCCGATGCGGTTCTCTCCTTGGCCATTGCAACGGGGTTTAGCTATTGGATTGGGGCCCAGACGACCCGGGAAGATTTGGAGATTTAAATGGACGTCTTAAAAATGCTGGCGGAATTACGCCAGGAACGGGATCAATTGGAGGAAGCAATTCTGACGCTGGAGCGCTTGGCTCGCGGCCGGGGACGGCGGCGCGGGCGGCCACCCGCCTGGATGACGGAGCTCAAGCGACGAGGCCGGCCTCCCGGCAGTAAGAACAAAACTAAAGAATCGGCGGCAGCGTAGCTGCCCGGAAAATCGCATTGCCTGCACCCGGTTCCGACCGCTTAATCGTCGCGCTCGACGTCGAAACGGCGGTGGAAGCCAGAGTGCTCATCGCCGCTCTAGGCGACGCCGCTGGTTTCTACAAAGTCGGTCTGGAGATGTTCGCTGCGGCAGGGATGGATTTTGTCCGTGAGTTGAAAGCTCAGGGTTATCGGGTATTTGTCGATCTTAAGTTGTACGACATTGGCGAGACGGTAAAGCGCGCCGTGGCACAGGTTGCCAAAGTCGGCGCTGATTTCCTGACGGTACACGGAAGCCGCGCGGTCATGGCCGCCGCCGTTGCTGGCCGCGCCGATTCGTCTCTCAAGCTACTGGCCGTAACGGTACTCACCAGCTTCGATGAGAACGATCTGCGTCAGATGGGATATGCGTGCGATCTCGCGACGCTGGTCGAGCTGCGCGTTCGCAATGCCATGGATGCGGGCATCGACGGCGTGGTTTGCTCACCGCTTGAGGCAGCCCGGGTACGGGCCATCGCCGGGCCGCGCGCGACGCTGGTAACTCCCGGTGTTCGTTCCGCGGGTGCATCGGTTGGGGATCAGAAGCGCATCGCGACGCCCGCCGACGCCATCGCCAATGGAGCGGATTATCTGGTCATCGGCCGCCAAGTCACGCGATCCAGCGATCCACGCGGTGAATTCCTGAAGATCTGCGACGAGATTGCCGTTAAGGCAAAGTAAACACCAACAGGAAGACGTTCAGGTTGCTGTTGTCGGGCGGCTTTGGATGGCCTGCCCCTGCGAAGACATCCCCCAAAACAGTACCGGTGACGTAGATGTTATTGAGCGCGTCCACATCGATGCCATAGGCGACTTGGTATCCCGGTCCGGTGACATAACTGGAGTAGACCAGGGACTTGAGCGGTGAAGCGCCTGGATCAACTACGGCCACAAATCCGTCGAGTGCGCCTAAAGCGGAGGCCGGTGAAACGGCGTTCTTGATGGGCAGATCGAGCGATAATGTGTAGCCGCAAAGATAATACTTGCCGGCCGCGTCGCGGCGCAAGTCGTAGGCAACGTCGCCATCGGACCCGCCATAGTATGTGGAGTAAACCAGCGCTTTGGTGAAATCCTGGGCACTCGGATCGATGATGGTCAGAAAGACGTCGCCGTTTCCGGCTGCGGTGCTCTGCAGCGCACTCGCCGTCACCGGGAAATTATTGGACAAGGTGTATCCGGCAACCGCCACGTGGCCGGAGGGCTCCACCAAAATTTTGGTAGCCTGATCCTCCCGGTTACCTCCCAGGAATGTCGAATAGGTAAGGGCCATGGCATTAAGGTCGAGCCTGGCCAGGAAAGCATCGCCACCGCCGGAATAAAAGGGCCGGAAGGAGTTCGACGTCGTTGGAAAGTCGGCCGAGCGGGTGTAGCCCGCAACCCAAACCTGACCGTCCGCGGCGACAGCGATCGCTCGCGGAGTATCCAGGCCGCTGCCGCCCAGGAGAGTGCTCGCAACCAGACTTGCGGTTCCGCTTTGCGACGGATCGAATTCCGCGACCCATCCATCGAAGGTGCCACCGGGCAGCGTGCTTTGGAAGGCATTCGTGGTCACAGGATAGTCAGAGGAACTTGTATAGCCTGTGACGTAAATCTTTCCGCCGCTCACGGCGATACCCGTGGGTATGTCCTTGGTGGTTCCGGCAAAGAAGGTGGAATACGTGAGCCCGTCCATGCCGGGCAGCTTCGTATCGATGACAGAAACAAAACAACGCCGGACACCGCCGTTGGCGTTGAGATACGCGTTGGGCGTAACTGGAAAGAAGAAATCGTCAGTGTAGCCGGTGAGGTAAAAAACACCTTCACTGTCCACCGTAAAAGCCAGGAGGAAATCGCCAAAACTCCCGCTAAAAAATCCCGAGTAGGTGATGACGTTGCCGTTCGGATCGAGCGGAGCCATCACCGTAGTGAAAGCCTGCTGGGCGGTGGCGGTGAAGAATCCGGTATATGCGGTACCTACCGACGGAAAATCAGGTGAATAGGTGTATCCGGCGAGGTAGATCAATCCGTTTTTGTCGTGCCCGATGCCGAGCGGTACATCGGCGCTGGTTCCCGACAGGTAGCCGGTAAACAGGATCGTGGGATCGACTATCAACGCACGGCTCGTGTCGTAAGCGCCCAGGGTGATGCCGATGGAACCGTCCGTTTCTATTACATAAGACGACGGGACGCTGATGATTTGGCGATCAGCAACCCGTTGATAAACGACGGGAGGATTCTGCGTGATCTGGCGGTCGCCCAGGCTGAGAATCACCTGACCTTGCGAACCCAGATGGATAGAATCCGCGCCATCGAAGCGCATGCGGATGCGGGACGGATCGGCGCCCGGAGCTAGCTCGTAATCGTACTCCAGGGACTGCCCCTTGCCGTAATAAACAACGTCGATGCCGGGATAGACGCCCACCTGGCGTAGCCGGCCGAATGCGTCGACGCTCTCGAAGTCCTGTCCGAAGTAATTCGTCGGGACGTCCGACTTGTCGAGCCCTTCAAAATGGTCAGCGCGATTGCGGCCCTCGAACGTCAGCCTCAGACCCCGGTTTCCGAACTGCATGAAGGTCCCGTCCTGGCTGAACCCGACGCCAAACCCGGGTCCGCGGGCCACCCATTTGTTGGCGTCCATAGCCTCGAAGCGCAAAGGAATCTGCGCATAGAGATCCTGCGCATGGCTAGGGGCTGGGGCGGCTAAGCCCGGAAAACTGACGAGACACAGTCCGCCGGCCAAGCTTACTAATGACAGACGCATGAAGATGAGACGTACTCCCTGAACCGTTCGGTTCCCTTGATTCTGAGATATAGGATAAACCACTTCAGTCAAGCATGGTGTGTCCTTGGCCGAATAGCCAGCATGGGCCGGCGACCCGGATCTTCTGTAAGCTGGACTTCAGAGGATCGATCATCACGCCGATGCGACCGCGTCTGGCTGACTCTTCCCCGTGGTGATCAGGTTGCGCAGGCTCCCGTTTATGAGCATGCCCCACGCGTTCGAGCAGCTATCGTAGCACTCATATCGAGGTACCAGACCTACGTGTGTAAACCGGACCTCGGTTTTGCCGTCTTTCTCGGAGATCTCGAAAACGATGCGCGAGCCGTTCCACTCGCTTTTGTGTTTCACAAAGCCGAGATAGCTCTCTACCACGTGCCAAACGACTCTCTCGGCGGGAGTGAATTCCGTGATCTTTTGCGTCGACTGGTGCACATCCTGGTAGCGATACGTGAACTCGGCGCCGGGTTTGTCGGTGTCGCCCTCGATTTGTCCTGACCACCATCCACGAACGTTGTTGATGGCGGCGAAGACTTCCTGTGGAGTTTGGTCCACCGAAATGGTGGCGGTGAAATTCGGTGTTTTCATGAAACATCTCCTTTTCGCCCCTCTTTAGCTGCTTTTGCCTCTGCGTCGTGCTTTCGGAAGGCGGCTTCTCCAGCGTCGGACACCTCGACCCACTTCGTGTCGGGCGCGGCTTCGGCATCGTAGTTGTCATGCCAGTTCCACCACTTGTATGGCGGGGTCTGGGGGTAACCCTGTGGCGAGTCCTCCCAGGTTTCCTGACGGCCGAGCGGCGTGATGTCGAGATAACTCCAGGTGGTCCCCATCGCCTCATCGCCGCGGTTGTTGATGAAGTATGTGCGGAACACTCGCTCGCCGTCGCGGAAGAACACGTTGTGGCCGTGCCATTCATCGACACCGAAGTCCTTGTCGAATCCGTCGGTGATGGTGTACCAGGGCATCTCCCAGCCCATGCGCGTTTTCAGGCGTGCGATGTCCTCCTGTGGCGCGCGTGAGGCGTAGGCGAGCGTGGTGTCGCGAGCGTTTAGATGGGCTAGGTGGGCGACCTGATCGGCGCCCAGGGAGCAGCCGCGGCAGGCGTGCTCGGGCCAGCCGAACACCCCGGGCTCGAAGAAGGCGCGATAGACGATCAACTGACGGCGGCCCTCGAACAAATCGAGGAGGCTTACCTTGCCCTGGGGTCCATCGAACTCGTACTTCTTGTCAACAGCCAGCCAGGGCATGCGCCGGCGTTCGGCGGCCAGCGCGTCGCGGGAGCGGGTGAAGGCCTTCTCCTTTAGGAGGAGCTGCTGGCGCGCAGCCTCCCACTCCTGCTGCGACACGATCGAGGGCTTCTCTTTTGGGGGTGTGGTATTCACTTCGAGTTCTCCTTGGATGACGCTGGGTCCTTCCCGCCGAGCTTCTGGATTGCAATTGCCGCGACTCCACCCGTGGCGGCGACTTTGCCGGCAATCATCAATGCGGTTGCTAAACACACTGGACACATCGTTTTCCGTCTTCCTTCCTTCGCTACAATTCAGTGATTGTCGATCACGAGATAAACTTAACGCCGAATATCGAAATGGTGGGAGTGACAAGTGTGGCGCGATTCCGCTAGGCCCGTAATCGTATGGATTCACTGATCAAGGCCGCAGGCCGGGCGCTCGCGGCCGGCGATCCCCTCGGCGCGCTGAAACGGGTGGCGCTGCGCG
>Ga0105239_10009144_pt1 | contig 11208 bp, 7 predicted proteins | sample KBSC44metaG_FD_92761 | JGI IMG/M metagenome (GOLD analysis project Ga0105239, IMG submission 92761) | Corn rhizosphere microbial communities from Kellogg Biological Station, Michigan, USA - KBS C4-4 metaG | ecosystem: Host-associated > Plants > Roots > Rhizosphere > Soil | place: Michigan, USA...
AATCCGACCACGAGCACGCCGCCGGCATTGGGGTGGGCTGCAAGCGAAGCCAGAACCTTCCGTGTGTGCTCGAGGTCGTCACCGAGTTGCGAGCAGCCGAACGGGTGCGTCAGTGCGTAAACCCCATCCACCTTGTCTTTGAGTTTAACGCTTGCGAGCTCGGCGATTCGGCGCGCCGTGCGGGCGACACAGCCGACTGTACATAACACCCACAGCTCGTTGCGCGTTCCAACACGTCCGTTATGGCGCGGATAGCCGAGGAAAGTGTGGGTGTCAGCCGGCCCACCTCGGGGCTCCGTCCCGGCAGCGGGCGTGTAGGTGTAGTCTTCGTGGGCCGTGAGGGCCGTGGCGAGATTGTGGGTATGTACGTGCTCGCCCTGCTCGATATCGCGTGTGGCTCGCCCGATCGGCCAGCCGTACTTACGTACCGCTGCGCCGCTACTGATTCTAGCGGCGGCAATCTTGTGTCCGCGGGGAACTGATGATTTTGCAACGAGAGCCTCGGTCGACGAGGAGTGGACCGTTTCGCCAGGCTGCAGATCGCGTAATGCGACCAGTACATCATCCCGGGGATGGACTCGCAGCACATCAAGTCTGTTTAAAGGTTCCGGCATGACTGCTATGGTAACCGGTATCAGGTCACTATGGTAACCGGTATCAGAAATTGTGCAAATCTGGGGCGCAGGTCGCGAAATCGGTCGCATCCCCCGGAAAACAGGGGCATCGCACGCTGGCCCGGCGTCGGGTTTGCTACACTGGCAATGGTCCAGGCGGCTAGCGGTGGGTGCATGAGACATGTCCGCCAGGCGACACCGCGATCCGGTGCCGCAAAGAAAAAAGGCCAATGAGTAGCCGCGTCAAAACATCCAGTCGTTCCGTGAGTGGCGCGAAAAAAGCCCGCAGTGAGTCGTCCGCGCGGGCGGCCCGTGGCGCGGGCCCGGACACAAATCGTACGCGGCTGACCATCACCGACATCGCACGTCTCGCCGGAGTGTCCAAGAAGACCGTCTCCCGCGTGATCAACCAGGAGCCGTACGTCAATAAGGCTACGCGGGAGCGGATCGAGGCCATTATCGCTGAGCACGGCTACCAACCCGACCCGCAGGCCCGTGGGCTCGCCTTCCGCCGATCTTTCCTGGTCGGGCTCATTCACGACAATCCCAATTCTCAGTACGTCGAGAATATCCATCTCGGGATTCTCGATGCTTTGTCCACCCGTGGCTACGAGCTGGTGATTCGGCCCTGCGACCGCCGTAGTCCGGCTTTTCTGGACGATATGCGTGTTTTTGTCGAGCGCTTGCGGCTTTTTGGTGTCGTTCTGACCCCTTCGGTGTCGGAGGATGAGCGGCTCGCCAAGCTCCTGGAGAGCGCGGATTGTCCCTACGTCCGTATTACCTGTGCCGCGCTCGATATGCCGACACGTCTGGTTCTGACGCGTGACGCACACGGTGCCGCGGCGGCCGCCAGGCGGCTCGCCGAGCTCGGTCATCGACGCATTGCTTACATTTCCGGGCCGCCCTTGTTCCGTTCCGCGCACGAGCGGCGCCAGGGATTTATTGCCGGATTGGCCGAGTATGGGCTGGAGCTCGCGCCGGAACTCACTGTTCCCGGGGCCTACACCTATGAGTCCGGATTGGCTCGCGGTCGTGACCTGTTGGCGCGCTCGGATCGGCCGACGGCGATCTTCGCCGGGAACGACGAGATGGCCAGCGGCGTCTACGGCGCGGCCCACGAGCTTGGACTCCGTATTCCAGAAGACCTTTCGATCGTCGGTTTTGATGATGCGCCCATCGCCACGCGCATGTGGCCCGCCATGACCTCCGTCCGCCTGCCGGTGCGGGAAATGGGGCGGGCCGCGGCGGAGCAGCTATTTGCGAAGTCCAAGGACGGCGCGAGCGGATCGAGCGCGGAATTCACTCCTGCGCTGATCGAGCGCCAGTCGACCGCGCCGCCCCCCGCCACGCCCCCTCGTCGGGGCTGACTCTTCCGGGAAGCCCATGTGTCCTGGTGGGTAGTTTGCGCAGAAATGTTGCTGGATCTGACACCGGTTACCTATAATGACCTTCATGACAAAACCACTCGTCCTGCATCCTGATCGCCTGTTTCCCGCCGATGCCGGGGTGCGAGCCATTGCGCGTTCGCTTTACGCACACGTGCAGAAGCTGCCGATCATCAGTCCGCATGGTCACACCGATCCGGCCTGGTTCGCGTATGACGAGCCATTTGGTGATGCGGTCGACCTGTTGTTGGCTCCGGACCATTATCTCTACCGGATGCTCTATAGCCAGGGGGTGTCGCTCGACCAGTTAGGTGTCAGAACGCGGCAGGGTGCGCCGGAGTTTGAGCCGCGTGAAGCCTGGCGGCGGTTCGCCGGCCACTATCACTTGTTTCGCGGCACGCCGTCGGCGCTCTGGCTGAACCAGGTGTTTGCCGAGGTCTTCGGCCTGAAGGTGCGCCTGGAGGCCGCAACGGCTGACCTCTATTTCGATGCCATTGGTGCCGCCCTGGCGTCTCCCGGGTTTCGGCCGCGGGCACTGTTTGAAAAGTTCAACATCGAGGTGTTGGCCACGACCGAGAGCCCTACGGATACCCTGGAGGCTCACCAGGCCATTCGCCGCAGCGGCTGGCGCGGGCGGGTGATCAGTACCTACCGGCCGGACCCGGTCGTGGATCCGGAGCACGAGTTGTTTCGCGACGCACTGGCGCAGTTTGGCACCCTCTCTGGCCAGGACGTGCACTCATGGCGCGGCTATCTGGAGGCGCACCGGATTCGCCGTGCGGCATTCGCCGCCCTGGGCACGACCGCGACCGATCACGGTCATCTGACGGCCGCCACCGCGGACCTGTCGGATCGCGAGGCCGAAGCGCTGTTCGGCAAGATCGTCGCGGGACGTTTCACCCCGGCCGAAGCCGAGTTGTTTCGTGCGCAGATGCTCACCGAAATGGCGAAGTTGAGTGTCGAGGATGGCATGGTGATGCAGATCCATCCGGGCGCGTTCCGCAATCACAACCGCAAGCTCTTCGAGACTCACGGTCGGGACAAGGGAGCTGACATCCCACAGCCCACCGACTACGTGCATGCATTGAAGCCGCTCCTGGACCGCTTCGGTAATCATCCGCGGCTCACGGTGATCGTCTTCACCCTGGATGAGACGACATACAGCCGCGAGCTTGCACCGCTTGCCGGCCACTACCCGGTGCTGAAGCTCGGTCCCGCCTGGTGGTTCCACGACAGCTCCGAAGGCCTGCGGCGCTTCCGCGAGCAGACCACGGAAACCGCCGGTTTCTACAACACGGTGGGCTTCAACGACGACACGCGCGCGTTTCTGTCGATTCCGGCACGCCACGATGTGGCGCGGCGCATTGATTGCGCATACCTCGCCCGCCTGGTCGCCGAGCATCGTCTGTCCGAAGACGAGGCCGCCGAGACCGCTGTTGACCTGGCATACAAATTGCCGAAGCAGGCCTATCGCCTCTGACCGACTGAATTCTTGCGAGGAGAGTTTTGCCGTGCGCCTCTTCTGTCATGTGTTGAGTCTGTCCCTGGCTTGTTTGTCCTGTGCCCGGGCGCAGGATACGCGCCATGTCGTGGAGCCCCGGATCCCTGCGGCCTGTGTCGTCCTGCAGCCCCACCTGGCGGCGGTTGGCGGTGTATTGCCGGCAGGGGCTGAGCAGGATCTGGATACCGCACGCATTCAACAGGCCATGGATCAATGCGCCCCGGGCAAGGCAGTCGTGCTCCGGGCCCACGGTAAAGAGCAGACTTTCCTTTCGGGTCCACTGACGCTGCGTTCGGGCGTCACGTTGGTCATAGACGCCAATACCTCACTGGCGGCCTCCGCGAATCCGAGGCTGTATGACATCAACCCGGGTAGTTGCGGAGTGCTGGCCGAGCACGGCCCGGGCTGCAAGCCGCTTCTGAGCGGGAATGATATCCAGGGCAGCGGCGTCATGGGCGATGGCTCCATCGATGGCCGCGGCGGCGCCCCCGTCCTGGGGCAGCAGGAAACGTGGTGGCAGCTGGCGCATCGGGCCAAGGTGCTGGATCGCTACCAGAAGGTGCCTGGACTGCTCGAGCTGGAAAAAGTACAGGACTTCACACTCTACCGCGTCACCTTGCGTGACTCCGCTGCCCACCACGTGGCCGTTCACGACTCGAACGGGTTTACCGCCTGGGGTGTGAAGATCATGACACCGGCGACGGCACGCAATACCGACGGAATCAACCCGCAATCATCCACTAACGTCACCATCGCGCACTGCTACATCCATGCGGGTGACGACAACGTCGCCATCAGCTCGCGCCCCGGCGTCCCGGCGTCCCACATCTCCATTCTGGACGACCATTTCTATGCCGGCCACGGCATGTCCATCGGCAGTGGGACCGGCGGTGGTGTCAGTGATGTTTTAGTCAAAAACCTCAGTATCGACGGTGCCTCCAATGGCATCCGTATCAAGTCCGACCCCACCCGTGGCGGGCTGGTACACAATGTAAAGTACGAGAACGTCTGCATTCGCAATGTCACAAACCCCATCGTTCTCACACCTCACTACACCAATTCCTCCGGCTCGTTGATTCCCGAGTACCGCGATATAACGTTGCGTAATGTCCACATCTTGTCTCCAGGTGAGTACATCCTGGCCGGATATGATCCCCAGCACGAGCTGCGTGTCACATTTGACAACGTGTTTTCTGACAGCTTGGATAAATCCCACGTAATATCCTCGCAAGCCAACATCACGATGGGGGCCGCACTGGGCAACCTCGTCCCTGCAGGACCGGATGTGACAGTCGGGAATGCGCCAGACAGCCGACCCGGGACTCCCTTGTCCTGCAGCAGCCGCTTTGCCGCGTTCCCTGTACTCGAGACCGCTCCCCAACTGTCAGGGGAGGTTCCCCCGGAGGATGACACGTTGTATGTCGCTGCCGATGGCACCGGCGACTACTACTCCATCCAGCGCGCGATCGACGTGGCGCCCGCGAATGGTGCGGTCATCTCCGTCGCCCCGGGCACTTATCGCGAAGTGCTCACCATCGACAAGCCTCATATCGTGCTTCGAGGCCCCTACGAGGATGCTTCCCGATCCGTGGTCGTGGCCGACAAGAGCGCGGGTCCGGCCGGAGGAACGCTTCTGTCCGCCACGGTGAACGTGCTGGCGGATGACTTCCGGGCTGAAAATATCTCTTTTGTGAATGACTACAACCGGACGCACGCGCAGCTACAGCAAGGCTCGCAGGCCGTGGCCCTGTTGACCCGTGGCGATCGCGGTATCTTCGAGAACGTGCGCATCCTCGGAAACCAGGACACGCTTTATGCCGGTGTCGGTGAGTGTACGGGGACCGGTGCCGAGCGCTCTTGTCCGGTCGCGCGCCAGTACTTCGATCATTGCGTGGTGGAAGGCAATGTCGATTTCATTTTCGGCGACTCCAAGGCTGTGTTCGATCACTGCGTGATCCGCAGTAATCAACACTTCGAAGGCTTTATCACGGCGCAGAGCAAGAGCTACGCCACGCAGGACTCGGGGTTTGTGTTTCGCGACTGCCGCCTGGAGGCAGTCCCCGGGGTTGGCAATGTCTACCTGGGGCGGCCCTGGCGTCCGTATGCCACCGTCATCTATCTGAATACGTGGATGGACGCCCATATCGTTCCTGCGGGATGGCGCGAGTGGCATCCGGGGGAGACAGACTCCCTTGCGACCGCCTTCTATGCCGAGTTTCAATCGAGCGGACCCGGCGCCGATCCCTCCAAACGGGAGACGCACGCCAGTCAGCTCACGCCGCAACAAGCGGACAAATTTGAGCCGGAGAATTTTCTCCGGGGCAGCGATGGGTGGAATCCCGTCGCCGCTCTCGTAAACAAGCCTGCGCACGCCGAGGGTTCGGCGGATGCGCGCTCCTCGGCCGGCGATCCGGCTTTGTCGCGGGCGCCGTGAGCCTCATGGCTCGGGATGCGCTTGCGGCATGGAGGATAACTTGTTAACGTGCTGATACCGGTGTCAGACGTGATACCACCGAGGTCCTACACATAAAGAGTGGGCCACGCATGTCACCGGTAGCAACCAGTTCGCATCCGCGAAAATGGAGGGGGGGAATGAAGACGAGTCATCATTCGAACGGGTCTAATCGCCTGATTCGTAGCGCGGTAAGCGCAATTATGGCCCTTGGGGCAGTTCAAGCCGGCGTGGTCAAGGCGCAAGCTCAAAACGCGACAGGCGCGGACGCCGGGCACGAGGATGCATCCTCGTTGCAGGAGATCGTAGTCACCGGCTACCGGAGCAGCCTGGAGCAGGCCATCAACATCAAGCGCGAGCTCGATGCTGAGGCCGACACCATTCTGGCCGAGGACATCGGGAAGTTTCCGGATCAGAACCTGGCCGAATCCTTGCAGCGTATTCCGGGCGTTGCGATCACCCGCGAGGAAGGTGAGGGTCGTCAGATCACTGTGCGCGGACTCGGGCCGCAGTTCACTCGCGTTCGAATCAACGGCATGGAGACGTTGACCACCACCGGTGGTCCGGACAACGAGGGAGGCGTCAACCGCACCCGCTCGTTCGACTTCAACATCTTCTCGTCCGACCTGTTCAATTCACTGACCATTCGCAAGACGTCCGAGGCGGACGTGGACGAAGGTTCACTGGGTGCGACAGTGGACTTGCAAACCGCGCACCCCTTCGACTACAAAAAGTTCGTACTCATCACACAGGCCAAGGGTAATTACAACGACCTGTCGGGCCACGTAGGCCCGCAGGTCTCGGCCCTGATCTCGAACGTATTCGATGATGGTCACTTTGGCGCACTGGCGTCGGTGTCCTGGAGCAAGCGTACGTATCTCGATACCGGTGCCAGCACCGTGCGTTGGGATGAGGCGCAGGTGCTGAAGACCGGCACCACGCCGTTCGGGGCTTCTCCGTATGGATTCGCCTCCGTTAACGGCACTCACTGTGTGGGCACGGCGACGACCTTGCCGACCGTCTGTCAACAGGCCGATTCGGCACTGCATCCGCGTTTTCCGCGCTATGACTTCTTCCAGGATAACGAGGAGCGCACCGGCGTCTCGGGCTCGCTGCAATGGAAGCCCAACGACTCGAACGTGTTCTCGCTGGATGCTCTGTACTCGTACTTTCACCAGGGGCGGCAGGAGCAGTACCTGGAGCAGCCCGGCCTGTCTGGGCAGGGAGCCTGCGCAAATCCAGCCACTTCGACCAGTGTCGGTTGTATATCCGTTCTGTCCGACACCATCAGCAACGGGGTCATGACCTCCGGCACGTTCAGCGGGGTCGATACGCGAGTGGAGGATCGGGTCGACAGCCTGCATACCAATTTCCACCAGATCACGTTGAGTGGCCACAACACGCTGAACAACTTCTGGAGCTTCGACGAGTTGTTCGGCTATTCGGACTCGCGCTTCGCGAATCCCATGCAGACCACCCTGGGTTGGGATCAATACAACCAGGCGGTCAGCTATAGCTTCGTCAACTCCAGAATCCCGTACCTCAACTTCGGTACCGAGAACGTCGGCTCCTCCGGCCCCTGGGTGCTGACGGAGGTGCGTGAGCGTCCCCAGACCACGACCAACACGTTCAAGAACGGCGAGTTCAATACTCACTTCAAGCCGATTGACGCCCTGACATTCAGCGGGGGTGTTCAGTACAAGGAGTACCAGTTCCAGGCCACGTCCATGCGCCTCGTGAACGGGGAGACGGTCACGGCGACGAACGCTTACGCGGCATTACGTAACGTGCCAATCTCCAGTTACGCGTCTGTGGTGAACTATCTGCGCTCCGCGGGCGTCAGCGTTCCGGGCGGGAGCACGACGACTTGGGCTACGCCCAGTGTAGCTGCCGCCGAGCAGGCTCTCGGGCTCAACTCGAACAGCTCGCTGTACGCGCTGAGTACCGCGGGAGATCTGGGCAACAACGTGCAGGTGACCGAGAAGGACAAGGGGGGCTTCCTGCAGATGAATTTCGATACTCATCTGCTCGGTCGTGACTTCCGCGGTAATCTCGGTGTGCGCTACGTCGATACCAACCAATGGTCGCAGGGGTATTCGAGCACCTTGCAGCCCATCCAGGCGAGCCGCTCGTACAACAACGTACTGCCGTCGCTGAACCTGGTCTGGTCGCTGACTGATACCTTCCTGACCCGCTTCGCCTACTCGAAGGATCTGTCACGGCCCAACCTGACGGACGTCGCCGCCAGCACCAGCGTGACGGTCTCCGGTACGCAGTTCAACGTAAAGACCGGAAACCCGAATATTCTGCCGTTCCTCGCGAATGCGTACGACCTGTCGTTCGAGTGGTATCCTGCGAGTGGCACGTTGTTGTCGGTGGCGCCGTTCCGCAAGGACGTACTGCGGTTTACGTCTTCGCAGGTCGTCAATACGGTGTTCGAGGGTAACCCGTTCGGCGTACCCGACTCGCTGGCCATCAAGGCCTGCGGCGCGACACCGGGTTGCAGTCCGGCTGCCACCTGGGCGTTCTCGGTTCCGGTGAATTCCCCGGGCGGTACAGTCAACGGCGTCGAATTCAACTATCAACAGCAGTTCGGTTTCCTACCGAGCTTCTTGCACAACACTGGTATCCAACTGAACTACACCTACGTCGAGTCGAAGGTCAGGTATCTCACCGGGCCGGGTACGTATGTGACAGGCCAACTGACGGGTTTGTCCAAGGACACCGCCGGTGCGGTGCTGTACTACGAAGACTCGAAGTGGAGCATGCGTCTGTCCGGCGCGTACCGCAGCCGCTACCTGACCCAGGTGCCTGGTCAGGAAGTGGGTACGAATGCGGACGGCTTCGATTCGACCTTCAACCTCGATGCGTCCTTGCAGTACAACATCAACGAGCACTTCAGGGTCACCCTGGAGGGTGTCAACCTGACGAACCAGTACGAAAACGAGTTCGACGACACCGGCAGGAATCTCCCGTACTACTATCACCAGCAGGGGAGAGAGGTTCTGGTCGGCGCACGGTATCAGTACTGATGGCATGACAGGCACGCCGGGTCGGGATGGCCCGGCGGTGCTTTCAGGGGCGCTCAGGCCACTTGGAGCGTGAGCTTCAGGCCGAGTGCCTCGACCACTTTGAGCACCGTGCCAAGACTTGGATTGCCATCCTTCGAGAGTGCTTTGTAGAGCCCCTCGCGCGTCAATCCCGTTTCATTCGCGAGTCGCATCATCCCCCGGCGCTGGTAGCCGCGCGCTACCATGGTGTCGAGAATGAATGCGTGCAACGCCCCGTCCCACGCGACATTCACAAATCCGATCAACTCCTCTGATTCTTTGGCGCATACCCAGCCGAGGCTGTGTCGGTTGACCTGGGCCCACCAGTCGTCGTTGCAGAGGCGATGGCCGAAGGCCTCGGCATGCAGCCGGTTTACGGCGTCGTTCCTGAATCCGTCGCGCCAGCAAACTGAAATATCTTTATTACTCAAACGGTTACGCTCCGCTTGGGACATCGGCCCTGGAATATATACATACGAGTATATACACTGTGCCCATGTCCCCCAAAATCGCCAAGCTCTTTCTCAACGGCGGCAGTCAGGCTGTGCGCCTGCCCGCCGAATTCCGGTTCGAGGGATGCAACGAGGTCTACATCCGCCGCGATACGGTGACGGGCGAGGTCATTCTTTCGCAAAAGCCGGCCAGTCATACCTGGGCGGATTTCTTTGCCTTGCGCGATCGGGTCGAGGTGCCGGGTCATTTCATGACCGAGCGACCGTTGAATGAGCCTTTTTTGCGGCCCCAGGTCTCGCCAGAGGAGGATTGATGTCGATGTACATGCTTCACACGGACGTTGTGAGGGACCTCATCCTGGCGAAATCCGCGGTGCTCGATCGGAGGATCGCGGCGACAGCGCCGCAGAAGATGTGCATATCCGCGGTGACGCGAGGCGAGTTGTTATGTGGCTTGTCGCAGCCTGTGCCACAGGCAAAAGGCCGCAGTTCGGAACTGCAATCGCCTGTGCAAGGACGGGCAGCGGGAGCAGACATGGAGGCGCTCCGGAAGGCGATGCATACCGTACTGGCCAGATTGACTCCACAGGAAGCCCAGGTGCTCCGGAGTCGTTTCGGTATCGACGCGGGACAGGGTCACTCGCTGGAGGAAATCGAGGCCCAGTTCGCCGCCGTGCGTGAGCGCCTGCGCACCAGTGAGAGGACAGTCGGTCTGACGGAGCTACTCGACCAGTTTCTGACCCGTGTGGTGTGTTTGCCGTGGGACGCGGATGCCGCCACGCATTTTGCGCAGATCGCGGTCGACCTCCACCTGTCCGGCTCGCCGCTGGGAAGCCTGGACACCATGATTGCCGGTCACGCCGTTGCCGTTGGTGCTGTCCTCGTGTCCAACAACGAGCGCCAGTTCGCGCGGATCAGAGGATTGAAGACCGAAAACTGGACGCGGGGCAGGGCGATGTAGATCAGGGTTGCAATCCGCAGCCAGGCACATGAATGTGCCCCGCCGCCGCAGGTGGCACGCTGGGCCGGGCATGGTGCCCGGACCCAGCGTTTCAAACGCGAGCCCTCACTCCGCGGTCGGCGGCTCGGCCCAATTCAACAGCCGCGTCGCCACGACGCCGGACAGGTTGGCCTTGACCTGCGAGACCGCGCCCGACGTGTCGCCGGCGATCAGCTCCACGTTGCTGTTGGCACTCACAAAGCTGAGGTTGGTTACCGCGTACGTGAAAGGAACATAAGCCGGCGAGCTTGCAGCGCTCCCGATGGGGGACAGAACCGTTGTCGCGGTGGCGTAATTCATTGCATACACGTTGCTGGCCCCTGAGGGATTGCAGGGATCGCTGGACGTGACCAGGGCCGAGAAGGCGACGATGCCGTTATAGGCAACCAGCTTCGGCACGGTGATCACCCGAGAGCCAGAGGGTAGGTCGTAGTACCACCCCTTCGAGGTCGCCGGTACGACAACGCCCGCAGTCACATCCGCCACTGGTGTCATGGTGGCCCGGGTGATGGGCGTGGTGATCTGTTTGAAGGCCCCGGCGGATCCGTCGATGAAGGCATAAAAGGTCTGCCGCGCGGGGGAGCTGATGTCCGTGGTAGACAGCAGTTGGCCGGTACCCAGCATGATGTAACGCTCGCGGTTGGTCGGATGGATCTCGATCAACGGCGCGACGGTGACAGGCTGCGCGTTGCCTGATGCGTCAGTCAACGTGGCAATCTGGGTCGGCGCGGGATAGGTGCCGCTGGTACCGGTG
>Ga0105239_10009145_pt1 | contig 11206 bp, 9 predicted proteins | sample KBSC44metaG_FD_92761 | JGI IMG/M metagenome (GOLD analysis project Ga0105239, IMG submission 92761) | Corn rhizosphere microbial communities from Kellogg Biological Station, Michigan, USA - KBS C4-4 metaG | ecosystem: Host-associated > Plants > Roots > Rhizosphere > Soil | place: Michigan, USA...
AACCAGATAGACGAGGATATCAAGATGAAACTCTGCGATGCAGTGGTCTATAATGACGAACAGCACCCGGTGATCCCCCAGGTGCTGTCCCTTCACAAACAGCTGCTGCAGCTGGCAGCAGCCACTCCATAATAACTTATTTGAACTTATTTGAGCTTGGCCAGAGCTTCCTTGATCCTGCCCCAGGCCTTTTCAATATTTGTCATACTGTTGGCAAAAGAGAAACGGACACAGGCCGGCTCTCCAAAAGCATCTCCCATTACAGAGGATACATGGGCCGTATTCAGCAGATACATGCTGAAATCGCCCGAATTGCTGATGGTGGTCGTCCCATCGGATTTACCATAATAAGCAGACACATCCGGAAAAATGTAAAAAGCGCCTTCGGGCTCAAAACATTTCAGTCCGGGGATGGATTTCACCAGTTCGAGGGTCTTTTTCCGGCGATCGGTGAATTCCTTCACCATGTCCATCGAAGGCGTCAGGTCGGCCGTCAGTGCTACCACGGCAGATTTTTGAGCGATGGAGTTCGTACCGCTGGTGAATTGCCCCTGCAGCTTCTCACAGGCCTTGGCAATCTCGACATTGGCGGCAGCAATATAGCCCAACCGCCATCCTGTCATGGCAAAACCCTTGCTGAGACCGTTGATGATCACAATACGGTCCTTCAGGTCGGCAAATTGAGCGATGCTTTCATGTTTGCCCGTGAAATTGATGTATTCGTATATTTCATCCGAAAGGATAACTACGCCGGGATGCTTACGGAAGACGGCAGCCAAAGCTTCCAGTTCGGCCTTGCTGTATACAGCCCCCGAAGGGTTGCAGGGCGAGGAGAAAAGAAAAACCTTGGTTTTGGGGGTAATGGCAGCCTCCAGCTGAGCAGGCGTGATCTTAAAACCGCTTTCCAGCGAAGTATGCACTTCCACGACCTTTCCACGGGCGATCTTCACCAGCTCGGAATAGGTCACCCAGTACGGGGTGGGAATGATCACCTCGTCGCCATCGTCCACCAGGGCAAGGATGACATTGGCCAGGCTCTGTTTGGCGCCCGTCGAAACAACGATATTCTCCGGCTTGTAATCCAGGTTATTATCTCTCTTGAACTTCGTGCAAACAGCTTCCCGGAGGTCAGGATAACCCGATACGGGTGTATAATGGCTCCAGTTATCATCGATGGCTTTCTTGGCGGCATCCTTTATATGCTTGGGCGTGTCAAAATCGGGTTCTCCGAGACTCAGGTCAATAACATCGATGCCTTTCGCTCTTAGTTCGCGGCCGAGCTTAGCCATTTTTAAGGTCTCCGGTTCGCTGAACCGGGACAGGATGGATGATAATTGCATAAAGTTCCTGTTTAGGGCCGCAAAGGTAGATAATTCAATTCTAAAACCTATATTTGCGGTTCTTAAAAAAACAAACGAAACTTCCAATGAGAGCACTGGTAAGCATATTTGCTGCTTTACTGATCATTATTTCACTGTATCAACTTTCTTTTACCTGGTTTGTCAACAAGCATGAGTCGGCGATGGAAGCCAAGGCAAAAAGAGAAGCGAGCAGGCTTTATCCTCTTTCAGCGGCCGCCAAATATCCCGGCAACAAAGAAGCCCAGGCACTTTACCAGGATACGCTTGACGAGGCATTCAATGCCCGCAAAAAGACGCTGTTGGATAGTACAAGGGAAACAAAGATCACCTGGTGGGGTACTACCTACCAGAAGTCAAAGGAAAGCGAGCTGCTGCTGGGTCTCGACCTGCAGGGCGGTATCAGCGTGACATTGGATGTTGCCCTGGACGGGCTGATCAAGGGACTTTCCAACAATCCCCGCGATCCCCAGTTATTGAAAGCGCTCGATCTTGCCAATAAGAAAAAGGTCAACAGCTCCAGCAACCTCATCGACCTGTTTGCACAGTCATATCAGGAGGTCAACCCCAACGGCAAACTGGCGCCAGTCTTCTCCAATGCCAATCGCAATAAGATAAAATTCGACGCTTCGGACGCTGCAGTCATCAGCTATCTGCACGAAATGGCCAGCGCCGCCATGAAACAAACCTACCAGGTACTCCAAAAACGTATCGATAAGTTCGGGGTCGCCCAGCCCAGCATCAGCCTGGACGAGAACAGGGGCATCATCTCCGTCGAGCTGGCAGGCGCAACGGACCCTGAAAGGGTGCGGAAATACCTGCAATCCACGGCAAACCTGCAATTCTGGGAAGTATACAACCTCGGTGAGCTGGAGACTTCTCTCGTCAGCGCCGACAAATCCCTGGAGAACTATCTCACAGGCGTAAAGGAAGACAGCGCCACGGCCAAGGCGGACACTGCAAAAAAAGATACCGCAGCCGCCAACAACCCCGATGTCCATCCGCTGCTGAACCAACGGGTGATCCACTTTATACAGCCACAGCAGGACCCCAAGACGGGACAGCCTCGCTATTCCGCCTCCCTGGCCCAGGTGCTGCTAAAAGACACGGGTACGGTTAACCGCTGGTTCAGCAACCCCATCGTACGCAACAGCTTTCCCCAGGACCTGAAATTCCTCTGGGGCAAACAGGAAACAGACGACGATGGAAAAGCCATACCAGCCCTGGAACTATACGCTGTCAAAACCATCCCCGGCTCGGATAAGGCCCGCATCGAAGGAGAAGCCATCGAAAATGCCAGCCAGGACTTCGATCCCATGACCAGCGAGGTCATCGTGGAGATGAGCATGAATAAACAGGGCGCCAAGGCATGGGCAGATATGACCACCAAGAACACGGGCAAACCCATCGCCATCGTACTGGACGACATCGTCTACTCAGCCCCGTTCGTAAACGAACCTATCACAGGCGGCCAGTCCAGGATCACCATGGGCCGCGGCCGCAACTCTACCCATAGCGTCGAAGAAGCACAGGACCTTGCCAACATCCTCAAGTCCGGTAAGCTGGACGCACCTGCCAAGATCGTTCAGGAATACGTCGTAGGACCTACCCTGGGCAAGGAAGCCGTAAACGGAGGTACCATGGCCTTTGTCATCGCCTTCGCGGTGATCTTCAGCCTGATGCTGATCTACTACAACACAGCCGGATGGGTAGCCAACATTGCGCTTATATTGAACCTGCTGTTCACCATCGGCGTGCTGAGCGCCCTCCACGCCACCCTGACCGCACCCGGTATCGCCGGTCTGGTACTCACCATCGGTATGGCAGTGGATACCAACGTTATCATATTCGAGCGTATCAAGGAAGAGCTGACACGGGGTAAGAGCTACCCGCTGGCGGTAAGCGATGGTTACAAACGATCCCTGGCCCCCGTGCTCGATGCCCACGTCACTACCCTGCTGACAGCCCTTATCCTCTTCTACTTTGGATTGGGCCCCGTACTGGGCTTTGCCACCACCCAGATCCTGGGTATCCTGCTGTCCCTGTTCTGCGGTATCCTGGTATCCCGCCTGATCACGGACTTCTATACCAACAAGAACCGTCACTTTAAATATTTTACTCCCCTCTCCCGCCGCATCTTCAAGCACGCTTCTTTCAAATTCATCGAATACAGGAAAGTGGCCTACATCATCTCCGTGGTGGTGCTGATACTGGGCGTGAGCTCCTTCTTCCATGGCTTTAAGGAAGGGGTCGAGTTCAGAGGAGGCCGCAGCTATGTCATCGACTTCCACAAACCTGTGACCTCCGTTGCCGCCCGCGATGCATTGAAAAAAGTAATGCCCGACGCTTCCCTGGAGATCAAAACCTACGGTAGTAACGAGCAGTTGGAGATCACAACGGACTATCGGATCCAGGAGCAGGGCAATACCATCGACTCAGCCGTGCTGAATCAACTTTACACTGGTCTGAAACCCCTGCTGCCTCAGGGCACAACAGCCGAAGAATTTGCCACTAACAAGTACAAACAGAGCAATAAAACGGTGTTGCCGACCATCTCCGACGACCTGAAGACAGGCGCCGTAAAAGCCGTTGTATTCGCCATCGTCGTGATCTTCCTGTATATCTTTATCCGGTTCCGCGACTGGCGCTACTCCCTGGGTACGATCATCGCCCTGCTGCATGACGTATTCGTAACGCTGGCAGTATTCTCTTTCCTGCACGAGCTGGTGCCCTTCCCATTGGAAATAGACCAGCACTTCATTGCGGCAGTCCTTACAGTGGTGGGCTTCTCTATGAATGACACGGTGATCGTATTCGACCGTATCAGGGAAGACAGCAGGCTCATGAAAGGAGCCAGCAATGCAGAGATCATCAACAAGGCGATCAACGATACCCTGAGCCGTACGATCATGACCTCATTGACCGTATTCCTCACCATCCTGATCCTCTTCCTGGTAGGTGGTGAAGTCACCCGCGGCTTCGCATTCGCCATGCTCATCGGTGTGATCACTGGCACCTACTCCTCTATCTTCGTAGCAGCCCCCTTCCTGGTGGATTTTGCCAAAGGCAAACCCCTGGGCTCGGGACAGCAGCCGCCTGCAGAGAAAGCCAAAGTGACAGTTAAGTCATAATAAAAAAAAGCGGATCGAACGATCCGCTTTTTTTTTGCAATGTTATTTGTGATGTACCGCTCTATGATGATGATGATGGACCACATGGCGGTGATGCCGTTTATGCGGCCCCGGCTTATGTGTTTGGGCCATTGCTGCCCCGGCCATAGTTACCAGCAATACAACTGACAAAAGAACTTTCTTCATATGTTTTTCATTTTTTGGGTAAAAGCAAACTGTTTAGGGTTTCTTGGCGGGCTTGTTCTCCTTAAACCGCTTGTCAGGCGTGCCATCCTTCTTTAAATGAGTGGTAGCAGGAGCCATCTTTGCCTTGGCCGCAGAATCCTTATTAGCCTTGAAGCGCATATCGGCAGTGCCGTCTTTCTTGGTAGGCGCTTTCTTAGGCGTAGTCTGGGCAAAGGTCATGCCGGTAAGGGTCATGAGCAGGCTGGCAATCAGAAAAAGTTTTTTCATACTGAGGAGTTTTATGAACTTTTTAAACGTTTACCCAGTGAATTTATTGGAATTATACCCCATTTCCTAGCCGTTAACCGCGTATTAACAATCTGTTGTACATTAAAATCATATAAATATTTTCTTCTTTCTTAACTAGTACTTAACCATTTTCCTAAATTAGTAAAGAGAAAGCACAGCAATTTTGCATCCATGTGTTCATCAACCTTAAAATGGATCGTCCTGTCCGCCACTTTGCTGGCGGCCATCATCATAACGGTCCAGCTTTATTGGCTGAATATGGTCTATTCCTATGAACAGCGTCTTTTTAATACAAATGTGGTAAAAAGCGTACGCGGCCTGTTCGAGGATCTCAAAATGAATGACGCCCCCGGCATCAGCCTTCAGCAGCTGATAAAGAACCCCGGCAATAATTATTTTATTATAAAGGCGGACACCATTCCCCCCAAGGACTCCCTGACTTTTCATCTCCAGGACGAATTTGCCGACTTCGGCGTACTCACGGATTGTAGACTGGGCGCCTACAGCACTACCCAAAAGAAATTCGTATACGAGGAATTCCTGCCTACACCCGCCTCCCGGTATCCCCCCACCAAGGCGTCGTTACAAGACGTGCCCGTACTCCCGGACGACGGAGACTATATTATCCTGTACTTCCCACACCGCCACGAATACATCCGGAACAGATGGATTTCTGGATCATCAGCAGCGGCATCCTGTTCATCGCCCTCATCGGGCTGGCCGTCAGCCTTTTTTATTTCTACAGGCAAAAGTTCCTGGCCGAAGTCCAAAAAGACTTTGTCAATAACTTTACCCACGAATTCAAAACCCCGCTGGCCGTAATGAAAATAGCCTCCGGTGTCCTGGCCCAGGAAAACATCCTCCACCAGCCCGACCGGCTGGAACGGTATGCCACCATCATCAAGAACCAGACGGAACACCTGCAACACCAGGTAGAACAGCTGTTGAAAGCAGCTTCTTCGGAATCAAAGAACCTCCCCCTCCAAAAAGAGAACATCGATGCTCACCAGCTGATAGAACAAGCTCTCAACAAAGTACAACCATTGATAGAAGAGAAAAGGGCACGGATCGAGCTAAAAATGGAGGACGGCAATGGAACACTGCACGCCGACAGGGCCCACCTCGAGCTGGCAGTGGTCAATCTGCTGGAAAATGCGCTGAAATATTCCTCCGAACCCCGCATTGTCGTTGAAACGGGCAGTGCAGAAGACGAATTCTATATTTCCGTAAAGGACAACGGAGTAGGCATAGAAAAAAAATATCTCAAAAGCATCTTTAAGAAGTTCTACCGCGTACCTACAGGTGATATTCATAACGTAAAAGGATTTGGACTGGGACTCAATTTCGTTAAACGGATCATCGACGCACACAACGGCAAGATCCGGGTCAACAGCCTTCCCGGAATTGGTACCGAATTCCGATTATTCATACCGCTCAATTAAGAATTATGCAACAAACTCCTAAAGTAAAAGTGCTGCTGGCCGAAGACGATCTTTCCCTCGGGTATGTAATAAAGGATAATCTCGTCGATGCCGGCTATGATGTAGTACATTGCGCCGACGGACAATCCGCCATCGATAAATTCGACAAAAATGAGTTCAGCATCTGCCTGCTCGACGTTATGATGCCTAATAAGGACGGCTTTGCCGTCGCCAGAAAGATCCGGCAGCAAAGCGATATGGTGCCCATCCTCTTCCTCACAGCAAGATCCATGGAAGAAGACAAGATAAAAGGTTTTCAAAGCGGCGCCGACGACTATATCACAAAACCTTTCAGCATACAGGAACTGCTGATGCGGATGGAAGTATTCCTCCGGAGAACAAGGAAAATGCACTCGGACAAAACAGTGTTCTTTACCATCGGCGCCCTGCAATTCTCCTACACCGATCTCAAGCTCACCATCGATAAGGAAATATTCAACCTCACCCAAAAGGAAGCGGACCTGCTGAAATTCCTCTGCGAACATTCCAACCGTATCCTGAAAAGAGAAGAGGTCCTGCTCAACGTCTGGGGCAAGGACGACTACTTCCTGGGCAGAAGCATGGACGTATTCATTACTAAACTGAGAAAATACTTCAAAGCTGATCCGGATGTCAACCTGGAAACTATCCATGGAGTGGGATTCCGGTTCAACACCCCGCAAGCGAATGCATAGGTAGCAGGAAATAAGAGGAAAATGTTAACAATTTGTAGTTTTATTTCTAAATTGCGGGCTTATTAACCCTAAACTCATAAACCCGAACCTCAAACACATGAAATTTAACTACTCCGTACTAGTATTGGCAGCCTCTTGTTACCTGGCCGTCTCCTGTACCAAGACCAATAACGTTACAACGACGATCCACGACACTACGACGATCATTCACAAAGACACCGTTTTTATCCAAAACCCTAAAAACCCTATTGTAGGTCTTTGGGTTGGTTCCTACCAGTTCGATGCAAATCCGGGATTGGGCAGCTTTTATTATTCCTTCGATCTTTTTTCCGACAGCAGTATCATCCAGCAGGGCGGCGGTCCAAGCGGCGTAATATATATGGGCAAAGGTACCTGGTCTCTTTCAAAAGACTCCATCCTGACGGCCAGCATCAGCAATACGGATGCTACACAAAGTAATTGGACACAAAAGCTTACAGCCAAATACAGCAGCGTAAACGGAACTTTGTCCAATGGAGTATGGCAGTATACTTCCGGTGGTACACAAACGGGTACCTTCTCTCTAAAACGCACTCAGTAAAAAAAGTACACATAAATTTAAAAAGGGTATCCCTGCCGTTTTGGGGATACCCTTTTACTTTTGTCCCAGTTCGGAAGCGACTATTACATATTTTTTTTTACCATATTTAAACCTCGGAATAAACACCTCTTTAGGATGCTTAACCCCTGATTAACAAGAATAACAAATAGTTTTGCCCACTCAAAAACGTTACTATAACCTATGTCAAGAACTTGGATCACACTAATATTATGTATTTTCTTTATTAATCCTCTTTTAAAAGCCCAACCTCACCAGGATACCGTCCGCCTGACCTTGCCCGAGGCTGAAAAGATGTTCCTTGACAGCAACCTTCAACTGTTGGCTGGCCGGTATAATGTCGATGCCAGTAAGGCCCTGATCATCCAGGCACGCCTCTGGCCAAATCCGAACCTTAGCATCAGCCACGCCCTGTATTCCGGCCAGCTGGACAAGTTCTTTCCTACAGGAAAGAACGATGAAACGACGGTCAATCTGTCACAGCTGATCCTGCTAGCCGGCAAGCGTAACAAACAGGTAAAACTGGCGCAGGCAGGCGCCCAGTTGACGGAATATCAATTCTTTGACCTGCTGCGTACCCTGAAATACACACTGAGAACGGATTTTTTTCACATCTACTACCTGCAGCAATCTGCTAAAGTGTATGATGAAGAGATCAAGGCCCTGCAGCAGATCGTGACAGCCTTTAACGAGCAGGCAGGAAAAGGCTATATCTCCGAAAAAGAAGTTATCCGGATCCGCGCTCAATTATATTCCTTCCAGGGCGAATACAGCGATCTGCTATCACAGATCAACGATGTACAAAGCGAACTGCGGCTGGTCCTCCAGGTAAAACCTACCCTATACATCGATCCTGCCGTGGACTCCACCGTCCTGGATAAGCTCGATCCGGGGCAATACCCCCTGAACACATTGGTGGATAGCGCTTATCACAATCGCACAGACCTGCAAATGGCAAGGGCCAATACGAATATCGGCCGGCTCAACTACAATTACCAAAAAGCGCTGGCCGTCCCGGACCTCACCTTGTCGGTGGGTTATGACGAGGCAGGAAGCTTCCTCACCAACTACTACGGCATCGGCGCCGCCATCGATCTGCCCTTCTTCAATCGGAACCAGGGTAATATCAAGTCCGCCAAAGCTCAGATCGCCAGCGCCCTGGCCACGGAGAAAGGTACCCAGGCCACAGTTGAAGAAAATGTATCGGCCTCGCTGCAAAAAGCGTTTACACAGCAGAAGCTCTATCGTACTGTCGACCCAAAATTCTATGGGGATTTCGCAAGGCTTTTACACGAAGTAGTCGCCAATTACCAGAAACGGAATATCAGCATCCTTGATTTTCTGGACTTTTACGACTCGTATAAACAGAACACCTTGCAGCTGAATTCGATCCAATTCAACAGGGTCAGCGCCTTCGAGGACATCAACTATTACACAGGTACCAATTTCTTCAACTGATCCGTTAATCAATAAAAACATTGTGATGAACTATATTTTCAAACAATATGCGGCGCCCTTTATCATTGCCTCTTCCGCCCTATTGTTTTTGGCTCTGCCGGGCTGCAAAAGCGGCGCGGACGCAACCCCTGCTGAAAAAGAAAAATTCGTGCTGCCCGACTCACTGGCCCGGAGCATACGCATCGACAGCGTCACCAACTCCAGGGTGGTCACTTCTATCACCCTCACAGGCAAGGTAACCTTCAACGAGGATAACGTAGCAAAGATCTACCCCCTCGTCAGCGGGAGCATCTCGGATATCAAGGTCATGCTGGGAGATTATGTCGAGAAAGGACAGACCCTGGCCCTCATCCGCAGCGGCGAGATGGCAGGCTACTCCAATGACCTGGTCACCGCCGAAACCAATGTTGCCGTGGCAAAGAAAAACCTGGATGCAACCAGGGACATGTACAAGAGTGGACTGGCTTCAGGCAGGGATTCCATTGCGGCACAGGCAAGCTACGACCAGGCAACCGCCACCCTGCGGAAGGCGCAGCAGGTACTGCAGATCAATGGAGGCAGCCTCAACGGACAATACCAGGTGAAGACCCCCATCAGCGGCTTTGTCGTGGAAAAACAGGCCACCAATAATATGGCCCTGCGCCCGGACAACAGCGGCAACCTGTTCACTATCTCCGATCTGAAAAATGTCTGGGTAATTGCCAATGTATACGAATCCAGCATCTCCATCATCAGACCAGGCGACAGCGTCAACGTAAGCACCCTGTCCTATCCGGGAAAGATCTTCAAAGGCAAAGTGGACAAGATCATGAACGTGCTGGACCCCACCAATAAGGTCATGAAAGTACGTATCGTCCTTGCCAACCCGGGGTACCTGCTAAAACCGGAAATGTTTGCCAACGTGATGCTGAACAATACGGAGAACAAACGGATGCTGACCATCCCCAGCACAGCGCTCATCTTCGATCACAGCCAATATTACGTCCTTGTATATAAAAGCCCTTCCGATATCACGATACGTGCCGTACGGGTGGAAAGCGCCATCGGCGATAAAACCTATATTTCCGAGGGGCTTTCCGAAGGCGAGAAAGTGATCGGATCCCAGGCCTTATTGATCTATCAGGAACTGAATAGTTAACCTATACCCTGGACACAACAAAACTCCGGATCAAATGAACAAAATATTAAAAGGCATTCTCGCTTTTTCGCTAAAGAATAAATATTTCATCTTTTCCGCCACGGTCCTGCTGGCCGTATACGGCTACTTCACCTTCCAGAAAATGCCCATCGAGGCCTTTCCGGACGTTACCAATACAGAGATCACCATCATCACCCAATGGCCAGGCAGAAGCGCAGAGGAAGTGGAGAAATTCGTGACAATTCCCATCGAGATAACGCTGAACCCTGTACAAAAAAAGACGAGCCTCCGGAGCACCAGTATCTTCGGTCTCTCGGTGGTCAAGCTGATCTTCGACGATGGCGTACCCGACAGCTACGCCCGCCTGCAGGTAAACAACCTGTTACCCAACGTAGAGCTGCCGGAAAACATCACCCCGCAGGTACAGCCCCCCACAGGTCCAACAGGCGAGGTCTTTCGCTATACGTTGGAGAGCGACTTTCGCACCCCCAGGGAATTAAAGACCATACAGGACTGGGTAGTAGACCGCGAGCTGCGCTCCGTGCCGGGCATTGCCGACATCGTCAGCTTTGGCGGTATGGTGAAAGCCTATGAGATAAGAGCCAACCCCCAAAAGCTGGCCGACCTGGGCATTACATCCCTGGACATATCCACCGCCGTCAGCAAAAGCAATATCAACATCGGCGGGGACGTCATCAACAAGAACTCCCAGGCCTACGTGGTAAGAGGCATCGGCATCCTCAACGACATCAACGAGATCAAGAACATCATCGTCGAGAACATAAACGGTATTCCCATCCTGGTAAAAGACATCGCGGATGTGGAGATATCCAATCTTCCCCGGTTGGGTGAAGTAGGCAGAACAGACGCCATCGACACCCTGGGACGCAGGAC
>Ga0105239_10009146_pt1 | contig 11206 bp, 8 predicted proteins | sample KBSC44metaG_FD_92761 | JGI IMG/M metagenome (GOLD analysis project Ga0105239, IMG submission 92761) | Corn rhizosphere microbial communities from Kellogg Biological Station, Michigan, USA - KBS C4-4 metaG | ecosystem: Host-associated > Plants > Roots > Rhizosphere > Soil | place: Michigan, USA...
AATGATAAACCCGGGCCGTGGGGGTGGCCTGACCAGTCGCTGTCCATCGATGGCGTTTGCGGGGGGCGAGCCTGGTACCTTTTCTTTAACCTGGGGGGGGGGGGCAATTCCCGAAAAGAGTGAGTGAGGGATAGCACTGATGACAAAAATGTTCATGATTTCCTTGGCTAGCATTGTCATCGACCTGTGTGGGCCCATGTGACAGGCATGGTTGCCGTGAATCATCTGTTCTCGGCAGAGTCAACCGCATGAGTTCAGGGAAAAAAGTTTAGAGATGGCGAGCTAAACGGAACAGCTCTCCGCCCGCAACCTAGGACCATTCGAGGTAGCTAACATACACACGAAGCGGTCAAGGATTGACCGGCGACGTTGAGCTTGGACGATTCAATCAACGGGCTAAAACAGGGGTTGTCGAACACCAGAAGCCCCAAGTTGTGTCATGGTACTTAGTCTGGCGTAGGTCTAATACCATATCCATGTCCACCATCACTGGCGTGGGGTTGGTCGAGGGGTCTGTATCGAGACTCGCGGGATGTCAGATGGATGGTGGGCCGCTGACTTGCCTAATAAGTCAATGAACGGGGATAGATAATCCTTGGGCAAATGCACAACGTCTTCCTATTAAGTTTTCGATCATGGTAACACCAAAGTTTCTTGTCCTTGCAGAGGAACAACAATTAGTAGAACGAAGTCGAGTAGTCCCAGAGACATGGGCCCGGGCGATCGCCGAAAAAAAGTGGATGTGAGGATCGGCTAAATACGAGTGCCAGTGCCTAGCGGTTCCCAAAAAATCGAATTGAGGCTTAAGCGAGAGACCCGTGTTTCCGCGCCCGTGCGAACCACACCAAAACCTAATCTCAAGGCGTTAGTGCGCGCAGCTGCTCTGGGCTACCCCGTGTCGGCAGAGGATCGGGGATCGAATGTTCAAATCGTTTAGACTGTCCTCTGTAATGGTGGGCTTCGTACCGCGCATGCACCACCTGAAGGTTCTTTCTGGACTAATGCTCAATGACCTGAGCCATAGTATACATATCAGATCAGTCTCAATCAATTGAGTATGGCAAGGTCTCCGTCTACTTTGCTATCACGCTGGTAAACATATCAGTCGAGAGTCGGTGCGATTGCTATGGCGCGATAGAGTGTTGCTGTCATATATGCAATGGAAGGCTGGCCTTGAAGCTCTCTCCCGCACTCTACGCTTGGGAGCATGCCTTCACCACAGACGCATGGGCGTGTAACGTAATGATGCTGGGATGACTGAAACAGCCACAGCCCTGGTTCAAGTGGCTCGATGTCCGAGATTAGTGGCTGGGAGATCCGAAAAACTCACGAGGTTGTGGCCAGGCAGCATGCAGGTTCCAAGGGTAGATCGACCTGGCAAGGGCTAAACCCTCAAATATGGCAGCCAAGCCGGTCCTCCTGAATTTGACAGCTTGGATCACAATAATGGCCCGAGAAATGTCCGATCCACCAAGGCGCAACCTGTGGGTTGTCATGGATATTTCCAGTGTGTGGCTCGTATCCGTCGTCAAAGATCTACATTGGCTCATACAAATGTTAGTGATTGGGAGATGTCGTTGAGTTGATGTCAAGGCGGTGAAGTCGAAATAAATGGCATTCTGGGCCATTCCCTGTGGCTCTAATCGTGGAGGTGGAACAAAGTCGAGATATCCTCTATCCAGATCAGCAATCTACCCCTCAAGGACTTCGTATATCGGTCTACTTACCTCCGTGGTGGTTCCGCCGGATGGCCTCCGCCAGCAATCCAGAGAGGTCGATCATGATCAACTTCTTTGAAGCACGAACTCTTTCAGGCGATATTGGGAAAGTATTTGTCACCACAATGTGGTCGATACAGTCGCAGTCTTCCAGTTCTTCGAGTGCATCCTCACCGAAAAGGGCATGGATTCCAATGCAGTAGACCTTCTTAGCACGTCCGATCTTGACGCACGTCTCTGCTGCAGCTATCCAAGAACCTGACCGGTCAAGTATGTCGTCCATCAGGAGAACAGTTGTATCCTTGACATTTCCAACCAATGTAATGGTGTGTTCAAGATCAGGGTTCTTGATGCCTTCCTCTTCTTCGTCGGAAGTGGCAGCAGCATCAAACGTACCACCAAGCGCGTGCTCAGGCTGGAAAGATGATGCGTTGGACACAAAGGAGGAGGTCATTGGATCGTAGCCTGGGTTTTCAGCAGCATCTTGAGAATTTCGGTCACCCGGAAGCCCGGTGATTGAGGCTGACATGCTGAACATGCCAGGTGACGGATGGTCCTCATCGACAAGGTGCCCTTGAATTAAACGACCAACAATTACATCGCGGACTCTTTCGTCATTCAAGGCCTCATTGGCTTCGTATTCTGAGGGGCGTCGCGCACTCGCTGTAGTCTCTGCACGGCCTAACCGAGTTGGAGAGGGCGGAGGAGATGATGACTCCACGCGGGTGGTCTGGATCAGAGGACTTGAAGCAATTGTGACCGCTTTTGGTCTCCCCGATCTACTGGTTCCATTGACGAGAGGGTGGCGACCACGATAAGGAAAATCCTGCCGTCGATCCCATTCGGTGGGCTTTTCAGATTCTGTGTCGGCTTCATCACCGTCATCTCCATCACTCAGGCGTTGTCGGTAGTGACCGTTTTGTGGCTCGATTGCGTCAAAGAAGACGGTACTATCCATCAGATTTGGATTATGGTGTGATGGCCGTGCACGATTGCGATCTGTCGAGACTAGGGCAAACCGTAGCTTGAGGGCATCTGCTAGAGAAGTGACTCGTTTGGTGCCGCCAACATTCTTGCTCACCACCACAGCATCTCTCCAGTGAGGGACGTTTGATTTGATCCATCGGGCGATGATTGGTTCAGCATACAGGTTGTCGACAGGCTTCCCAAAGAATCCTTGCATCTGGGAAGCATGAAGGTCAACAGTTATTATGTGGTCGACTCCAGCAACCACCATCAGATTGGCCAGCATTTTAGCGGTAATGGCACCCCGGTGAGCCTTCTTCTTGGACTGTCGCGAATAAGGGAAATACGGCATCACGGCCGTGATTGATTTCGCGGAACCGCCTTTGCAAGCAGCGATCATGATGAGCATTTCCATTACACTGTCATTGGTTTGTGGGCTGCCACTCTGAACGATGAAGACATCTTCGTTTCTAATCGAAGTACCAATCTGGACACTGATCTCCCCATTCGAGAAGTTTCCTAGATCGCACTTGCCTAGGTCACTTCCCAATCGCTCAGCAATTTTGCTGGCAAGAACGGGGTGTGATCTGCCCGAAAAGATTTTGACGCCTCTCATTCTCGACTCTTCACTTTTTAGTGAGTGAGCGGGGAGCAACAATGGTGTAGGAGAAGAAGTATAGACGAGCGAAGTAGGAATTCAGACTAAATGAATGTTCAAGTGGAAGCCAACACCGCGAAACTCCCATAGAAATTGATTGAAAGTACGAGTGCGAGCGCGTGGATATATTTTCCAATAGTGGTTGGAAGTGAAGCTGTGGTGAGTCGTGACTTTTTTAGATCCCTAAATTCATTAGTCTCCAGGAAGGTTCGGCTGAAATCCCACAGGGCAGGTGCTCCCGCGCACATAGCAGCGGCCAGGGACGGTTCCACGTGATCCATGCTCGACGATCTAATCTTATCACCTATCTTTGGGAACAGAACGCCGCATGCCCGCCCACCCGATTACATTCCAGTCCACTTTCAACATCTCCTCGGTGCTGCCATCCATGGCTCTTCTCGCGCGCATGCGCCCACAATGCCCAACAAGTATCCCGAGATCCAGGGAGGAGGTTCCTTGATTCTAGCATGGCAGATCAGGAACAAGCAAGTGCTCGTTGTTGGTGGAGGCGAGGTAGGTTGCTCCCGCACATCATGCGACTGTCAATCCTCGCAACCATGGTCTAATCACGCCAACAGGTTGCTGCTGGACGCATTGTCAACCTCCTCAATGCTGATGCAAAAGTGACGGTTGTTTGTCCACGCGCTGGGCTCAATGAAGAGGTGGCATACAGAGTCGAACGCGGCCAGGTCAACCATATCGACCGAATCTTCTTACCTCTCGATCTCGAACCAGACAAGAATGTCGCAATGGTCTTGACGGCTATTGATGACCCGGAAGCGTCAACTCGCATATGGAAATATTGCAAGAAACTCAAAGTCCCGGCCAACATAGCCGATGTGCCACCAGAGTGTGACTTCTACTTTGGCAGCGTCCATCGTGACGGACCGCTGCAGATTATGGTGTCTACCAATGGCAACGGACCTAGATTGGCCGCAGCCATCCGCCGACAGATTGGTGAAATGCTCCCGATGGGTACGGGGGATAGTATTAAAAAGGTCGGCGAAGTTCGAAGGAAACTTCGCAAAGTAGCGCCGGGCAAGAGCACACGCGACATCAACAAGAGAATGGGCTGGATGAGTGAAGTGTGCGACAAATGGAGTACCGACGATTTCAACGCAATGGATGAGGAAGACATGCATGCATTAGTCGAGTACTACGGCACTGGCAGGGTTCCCAGCTTTGAGGAGATCCGAATCAAGCCTCGGGAAGATGTAGTTTGGGAATTTGATGGATCTTTTGGATGGATGTGATGGGACGGTTTATGGGGTTTGAAGGGAAATTCCCTATCCAATATGCACCCAGAGCTTTTATTATACGTATGGATAGAACAGATGAAGTAATTTGAACCAACTGTACCACCACCACGGAGGCCAGAATCCCTAAAATTCCAGCCTTGCAGACTTGCAGCAGACCAGCAGCAGGGGGAAAGCAACTAAACAAACTCACCAATGATGGATCGAAGAGGTTGCTCGGTTGGTGGGCCGAAAGCTATACCAGGTGGTGGGCTGCACGGGCCGCATGGGGTGGAGGGGAACAAATCAAGGCCAAGGTTGAGGAATGACGTAGACCACCAGGACCCAACTCTATCAGGACAACCACATCCATCGCTCCATCACTCGATGTGAAGCTGAAGAATACTATTGCTGACTTCTCTTAGCTATATTATATTATTCTCAATATATTGCCTGTGCCTTCTTCAACTCGTGTTTCTTCTCTTCGTCCTAACCTGCAATCTGCGCATGTGCCTGGTGCACGGCCCAGGGCACACGCAAGCCCAGCTACTCGCATTGAGAAACCCCGCCATTGACGACCTTGGTTAGAAACAACAGCCTGTAACAGGTTCTAACCAACCGAGATGAAGGCCCTTCGTGACAAACTCAAAGGTAATGTACATAGAGAACCCTCCACGTTCAAACCGAAAGGCACCTGAGTTAATGAGCCAACGATCTCATTTAGATACCAAGCTGGAGGATGCGAAGGTCAAGGCCATCCATCTCAAGCACAAATTCGGCAAGCTCGCCAATATTGTCAATACCAACCATCGTCATGATGAGGAACATGAGCAAGCTACCGATCGCAAAAGAACCGAGATTTGTGAAAGCCATCGATTCAAATCCTTCTTCCCCGAGCGCGACGGCAACAACATTAAATGGTATGTCGACGGTCGTGATTACATGTGGGCTGTCTCCGTTGGCCTCGAATCTGCCAAAGAGACCATCTATATCGAAGACTGGTGGTTATCACCTGAGCTATTCTTGCGCCGTCCCCCTTTCTTCAACCAAGAGTGGCGTCTTGACCAGGTCATCAAACGAGCAGCCGAGCGCGGCGTCCAGGTCTATGTCATTGTCTACAAGGAGGTTCAGCAAGCACTGACTTGCAATTCCGCTCATACTAAACACGCTTTGCGCGCTCTCTGCCCAGAGGGAACTCCCGGACATGGTAACATCCACGTTATGCGTCATCCAGATCACAATGTCTTTGAGAATTTCGGCGACATGACTTTCAAATGGGCCCATCACGAGAAATTCATTGTTGTTGACTACCACCTTGCATTCATTGGCGGTTTGGATCTGTGTTACGGCCGCTGGGACATTAGACAGCATATTCTTGCCGATGTGCATCCATCTGGCGTTGTCAATGAAATATTTCCTGGACAAGACTTCAACAACAACAGGTGTGTACTATTACGTCGAGTGACTGCTTTTTCGCTAATTGAACATCACAGAATCATGGATTTCCAAACAGTTGAGGATTGGTCAAACAATGAATTGAACAAGACAGACTATGGAAGAATGCCCTGGCATGATGTCGCCATGGGACTCGTTGGAGAATGCGTCATCGATATTGCAGAGCATTTTGTGTTGAGGTGGAATTTCATTAAGCGGGACAAGTACAAGCGGGACGAAGGCGTTGACTACCTTTGCATGACCACAAGATCTCGGGCGGATGGCTCCAATCCCGACGAAGATCTTATCGCCGTTCAACGTCCCAAACATCCTGTGGGGAAGTACCTCGAACATCCCCTCTCCCCACTGGAAGGCAAAGGACTGCAAAATGCTGGCTCTGTCCACGCCCAAATTGTTCGCAGCAGTGACGATTGGAGCAGTGGTATCCTGCTTGATCACAGTATCCAGAATGCCTATATTGAAGTCATTGAAACCGCCCAACACTACGTCTACATCGAGAATCAATTTTTCATCACTGCAACCGGTGATCAGCAAGCCCCGATCACCAACACCATTGGTCGTGCCATGGTGAACGCATGCATCCGGGCAGAGAAAGAAGGCCGCAAGTTCCGGATCATCATTGTCCTCCCGGCTATCCCTGGCTTTGCTGGTGATCTTCGCGAAGATGCCGCCATTGGAACCCGTGCCATTATGGACTACCAATTCAAGTCCATCAACCGAGGCGAGCACTCCATTATGGGACAACTTTCCAAGGCGGGCCTCGATCCAGCCAAGTACATTTTTGTCTTCAACCTCCGAGCCTACGACCGAATCAACAAGACCCCAGCCCTGATCCAGCAAGAAAAGGAGTCCGGTGTCTCATACCAAGAACTTCAGCGTGCCGAAGCAGAAGAAATCATGGGCTCAGGCATCCACGGCTTCGAAGGCGAATCATCCGAAGGAGATAGTAAATCCGCCGCTCCAGCCGTCAGTGCTGACGAGAAGGAGCAGATCATTGATCGAAAACGCAGATTCGAAGCGGCCAGACGAGAAGTTGATGCCAAAGACCCGATCACATCAACCGACTCCATCGCCGAAGATGCTATGGCACGTGGTGGTCTAGTCAGCGAGGAGCCATGGGAAGGTGAGAAAGAAGCTGAGAAGGAGAACTTCGTGCAAGAAGAATTGTATATCCACGCCAAACTTCTGATCGCGGACGACAAGACGGTCATTTGCGGATCAAGCAATCTGAATGACCGCTCCCAACTCGGACGACACGATTCGGAACTCTCCATTGTCATAACCGACACAAAGATTCTCGAATCGACCATGGATGGTAAACCCTACCAAGCAGGACACCACGCAGCAACTCTCCGCCGACACTTGTGGCGCGAGCACCTGGGAATCATTGAAGCGCAAGAAGTCGATGGATCTAAGGACCCGAACGCCCAACCACCAACGGTGTGCCCGAACGATGACTACTCAGGGGAAGAGTGGGACTTCGTGGCCGACCCGCTGGGCGACGCCTTATGGGAGAAATGGACCTCTCAGGCGACGACCAACACTGAGGTTTACCGGCACCTGTTCCGCGCCGACCCAGACAACTACATCAAGACCTGGGCCGACTACGACTCCTTTGCCCCGCGCAAGACCATCAAGCAGGGGCACCTGCACGACCCCCACATGCCTGTCGACCTGATCCGTCAGGAGATGGACAAGATTCGTGGCCATCTCGTCTGGATGCAGCTGGATTTCCTGTGCAACGAGGAGATGGCTGAGAAGGGTATCCAGGTTAATTCGATGACTGAAGTGAGTTTTATTTTCTCTCGTGTTTGCCATCAATTATATACTGTTTGGCAAGCCAAGTACTGACCTGTTTCACCTCCAACAGAGTATTTTCACCTAATTCATGCGACCATCGGCAAGACGGCCTGGCTTTGCACCCAAGATATCTTGCGCGCAAACCGGGAAAGGATGGCCGTTTTTCATCAAGGTATCATTATTTCATCCTTAGTTCTATTTATGAGTGTCAGGAGTTATGAATCACCCAAGTTTCGAACCGGGACGAGAGGAATCTCATCGGCAGTGAAAGGATCGGGCTATAAAGGTCAGGCCAGGAAAAAAAGAAATCGATACCGAACTAAGTCAATGATGACAATGTTCTTCAGAGCTATCTTATCACTCAACTAGTCTCCTGAACGAGGCATGGCTTGCTTTCCTCCATGCCATCACTTTTTTATTTCACCTTCTTATCTGCTTACGAGTGGGCTACTGCTATATCCCTTAAACGGGGATCCCCCTCAGGAGAACACGGGTGTTCATGAACTTAATTCAGGCATGCTCAGGACATGCCATGCACGGACTGATTACTTACCTCACCACTCACAGAAAAGGCTGTAGCATGTCATCCAGTCCGTGTGATTTTTCTTTTTGCTGTAGACACTGCATTCGGTCCACCGGCCTAGAGACGATAATCCATATTTGGATGGTTCGAAGGTGTGGAAACTCAACTTCCATTGAGGTCTAGGACTGATGGGTCGCAAGGAAAGTCCATTGTGATTGTGTGGCATAGCAAACATATTCGGCAGTAGTATCTGATGGTGATGTAACGGACGAAGGAAGTACTGAGGGCTAGGTTGAGATGGGATAGAACGAGAGAACAGCAACCATGATCGAGAGGGTCACAACAGTATACGGGGAGTCACCGCCATTCCGACCCCCAACAAAGGGCATGGCCCGACTTTCCTGCCTCCATATGTCAGTCAGGACCCAAACAGAAGTTATTTCGGAAATGATTAACTTGTGTCATAGCAGGGATTAGCTATTGCCTTCCCAGTATCATGAATCAAGATGAATGTTCAAAGTCTCTGCAAGAAATCTACGCTCCCAATCCGGTATCGTACTTGGAAGCAAAATGAATGCGCCATAGACGAATCAACTTATACGACGGTCACTACTCAGATCCCATAACATAACCAGAGTGGACACTGCAATAATCAACCACGGTTGAAAGGTAGCTCTCGGGACCGTGGTTGTTTTGTTGGAGCCGCTGTCCACCATAGATATCAGCGGTTATTCCAGAAACGTCAACGAACTTGGCCAGTATAGTAGACAGGACCATCCGCCCCTTATTTTCACCGAGGTATCTATATGCCGCCAGCAAATGCCAGCAAGTGGACTGGAGCACAGAGAGTATAGGCAAGACGTAGGAGTAGGATAGGATGCGCCATGCGTTCGCACTGTTGGGGAGTTGACCCCATGATCATCTGGATTCCGTCCCACTCTGAATAAGTTTCTAGATTTGAAAGAGAAGAGAAGGCCTGGAATGAGTAAATAAGCGGCTCTAGGAATTGTATTCGTGTATTAGGGATGCTTCAGGCGAGACAAACATAGACATTGTCAAAGAAAAGATCACACGAAAGGAGGGCTGCACTCCTAGTCACATTCCAACAGTAGAATGTGATGCCAGCATACTGTCTATACTGGATTATCAATGACTACGGAAATCTGAAGGGTTAATACCAGTCTGGAACGCCAGTGTCCAAGATCAGATCTCAGAAGCTACTGACCATAGGTTCAGAGGTGATCGGACCGGCTGGACCTCTGGCAAAGAGATAAACCGTATCCATGGGGTTTTCTTTTGGCTAATCTATTGACTCATAGATTTACGCCTCATCTCTAGTGTTTCTACAGAATTGCAGCTGTTAACCATGGCTTGGGCAGGATACTGAGGTCAATCCTGAGCTCCACGAGACTACGGTACAACGTGGCAAAACCTTTTGCAAGTGACCCGTGCAAATAGCTCAGCAGCTGTCAGCATATCGTACAATTAGGTGGGGTCGAAATGCAGGACACTAGGAGGGAACACTTCGCCCACCAAACTGCTGTAGGCAATGATGTTTTCGCTAGGAACAGACTGTTTCTTGATCGAAAGTAACCACCGTGAACATCTCAGAAAGATGTGGACTGGCTATGAGGATATCAACAATATCGAGAACACAGTTATAGGTGACATTACCTCTGATATTGTCTCCATACAAGATGTACTCGTTGTCAACTTCAACCACCATCTCGTTCATCGCACAGCGTCCAGACCCGTGTGACAGGGATGCAATCCACCGTCAGATACCATAATACTTTCTCACGGGCTGTGTAAAGTTCATTTGGGCGATGCCCCGTGGTGTGGAACCTATTGCCTGCAGATCCTGGAACCTACCTGCCTCGACCAAGCCTGTCTCGCCCGCGTGTTGCGTCCTTCGAGGAGCTAGTATCATAGTAATCATGCGTCCGCTCGCACCAAGGAGTAGAGTCTGGTAATCCTAATTTGCTGGAGTGTTCAAGCCACCATATCGATTGAATCTCCCTTGACTTGGTATCGCTCCCGCCGGTTGGCGATAGGGTGAGTGGCGATATTTCGCCTTGCCAAGTAAGGACTTCACGCTGGGGTGTTTCCGTGAGCATGAAGCATTGTAAATCGACGCTCAATACGAGTCACTCCACGCGTTCAAGGGTGATGAAGTATTTTAGAAGGTTCTCAACCTTAGCTATTGCCGGCAAGACGGGTACTCACGTTGAACCCACTCACAGCCAAGACACAGGTAACTTCGTAGTGCGGCATTGGCATGCAAGTGTTTCGGCTCCAACACATCGGCCTCCCAAATCAGGGGAGGTGCATACATGATACCAAGTCCCAGATGCAGCTGTTGCTCAGTCATTACATGTCTTTCTCCTGGCAGCTCGTCGTATACACGGGCGGTATTTCATCCAACGTCTGTATTGACGCCCTGCAGGTAGCTCTTGGCATCCCGCTCTTCGTTCGAGAGCCGACCTTGGCACGACGCCTCCTGAGGAAGGATTTATATATGCGCTCTCGACAGCCAACCCGGTTATTCATTCACCCTGCTGTCATCCACGGTAGAATATTCAGGCGGGAGGGCTGTACGGCGGAATTCGCTGCTGCGATGCCCTTCCTGCAGGGAACAGACAAGGCGGGCCATCAAACTGGGAAGACCGCACAAAGCGGTTCGCCCTCCCTTCGCCTCCACCCCCGCATTAAACAGTCCGGGGTTGGCAGAATGGCGTCTTCTCTCCCCAGTCCATCTTCAGTCAAAGGCCCTCGGCCGTTCTGATATGCCTGGCTAAGCTCCACCTGGACCACGCTTGGCACATTGGCGCCGCACCAGTGCCATCATGTC
>Ga0105239_10009147_pt1 | contig 11206 bp, 10 predicted proteins | sample KBSC44metaG_FD_92761 | JGI IMG/M metagenome (GOLD analysis project Ga0105239, IMG submission 92761) | Corn rhizosphere microbial communities from Kellogg Biological Station, Michigan, USA - KBS C4-4 metaG | ecosystem: Host-associated > Plants > Roots > Rhizosphere > Soil | place: Michigan, USA...
ATAAGTGCCTCCTCCTCCTCCTCTACGCAGAACAAGCCCGATATGGCGGTTTCACTTAGTTGGCACAGGTTACTTAGTACCTTGGAAGTGATATATGACTCTAAGTTGCTATAGATGACTACCTAAGGTACACGTCATTTCTAGAGAACGAGATCGGACAATTAGTCTCTCTTAATGAGTCCTATGGCACTGGGGACTTCTTGGACTCTGACAATACTTCATCCTAACTTAGCACTGGTGACTTCTCAGATTTCAACAATGCTATCACTGATCAGCCCGACTTCGAATCGAAGTGATCCTTGACTGCCCTGATAAATGCCTGAGGGAGGCGGGCGTCACTTGCATGTTGCCATTTTGAGGCTTCTGGCTTGTTTGATTCGGCAAGTTTTGCTGTGATGATAGCGGTGCTAACTCTCAGGTATTCTTTGGTAAAAATCTCCCATACCTCCGGCTCGTTTGGGCGTGGGTAGTAGGGATCATTAGCAATGTGTGCCCACTTGAGGGCGTCAATGCTGTCAACTGATATCTCAAACCTTTTCACCTGGTTGAAGTCGAGGCACCAGGGAGTAACCTCACGGCGGATCGAATTGAAGTCAGTGTTGGGGGCGAGCTTCCTAACCTCACCCATCGGCGGAATTCCATTAGAATACTTAGGTGTCGAGCCAAGAACAAACTCCACGTCTCTCGCATCCATTTCTGCCCCCCAGTGGATGACTGCAAGCATTCCCGCAATGGAGACAGTGTAGTTTTCATACGGCATCTGCCCCTTTCTCATCTCGTCGAGGCTGAGTGGATAATTCACCATGGAGAACGTTTTAAGCCGTCGTGGTCTTGAGGTAGTAGTTTTGTCCTTCCCCAAATAGATTCTTAGGAGTGAGTCTTTGGTCTTTGGCGAGCTTCGGATCGTTTGTTGGAGCGTGCTGTCGCAGAATAGAGTAATGATGGCTTGGTGGATAGCATTTGGGACAGGAAAAATGCGTTGCGTTCGTAAGGCATTCGGTGGATTGGTGAGATCTACTGGTACTTCGTTCGGGAAATATCGAGCGTTCTCTGACCACCAATACTGCCGTGTAAACGGTATGTAGTCTTCGACTTGAGGAATTCGGATATCTTCCCGCAACAAATGTTTGTATTTCGCCCAAGCTTCGTAGATCGTCGCATAGCATATCATCTCATTCCACAGGGCTTGTGGACCGCTCGAAAGTCCTGTGGCTAATTTCAGCACACTATCAGTACCAGTATGTGCAATGATAACCCCGAATGACCCTGTGCCGAGAATGCGAAAATATCGAGAAGTTGGATATTCTGCCGATGTTTGGTCTTCCTGGGTGTCTTCATGGGCGGCTTCCTGGTCAGCAAAAGAAGGTACTGATATGACATGGCACTGAGAAATGCTGTGTAGGATTGCAATGGACTTGGTTTCGCGGTGCATAGTACTCATGATGACGGCTGTTTATCTGGTCTTGATGAATTTTGTTGCACTGGGGACTCGGTAGTATTTAATGGATTTTAGAAATCGAGATGAAGAATAGATATCTGTCTATATATACTGCCTCTAAAGTTTTCCTCTGGTTATGTCTATGGACACTTATTGGACAGCCAAAAAGACAAATGTTAAAACAGTGGGTAAAACTGTAAATGCGCTGGTTCGCAAATCCTTGCCATGGTAAGTGTCGCTGACCAGCAAAAGAGAAATCTCTAGTGCTTTTTCGGGCCTTAGTGTATTTATCTTGTCGCCAACAGGTAGAGATCCATGATTAATGAGAAAAGTAATTTGGGATCTACTTCCACAAAAATCATCTAAGAAATGCGCCGAAGCCAGTTACTATCAAGAGGTTTCCTATCCCTGTACTCAGCTACCTCTATATTCCTACGGATAGCCACTGTAATCAAGTACGTGTATTCTTCGTATCGCTTAGTGTCTCAACATTTGTGGTTCCGTGCCAATTCCACCTCAAAAACCAGCGACACTAACGAAAGGGAACATACATTACTTTCTAAATGGACCATGCTGCTAGGGTATCTGCTTGATCGTCCATTGGCAATTCCCCAGAAGCTTAAAAGACCGAATACCTCTTTGAAGTACCACTAGTCCTGGTCGGCGATCGACTTGTTCCGGGGCATATCATTCTGGCGTCTTTAAGGGTTAATTCTTCCACAACACCACAAATTTCCTCAGGATAAGGCGCAAGCTGTTTCCTGATTCAAATTTCCAAATCGCTCCTTGCCAAGAGGAATAACTGGCGTTGCGCGCAATAACCAGATACTCCCGATCGTTGATAGTGGCATGAGGCTGTTTGGTTATTCCATTATCAGTTCCTATAGTGACTTCATTGAACGTTATCCAGCGGATGGCACCATACCGGCAAACAACAACGAAAGGTAATTTCCATCATCAACACGCTCATTTTCTCCAGCCCCAGCACACCATAGCCGAGACAATCCTGAGAGAAGCTTATAGTTTCCGTAGGTATTGTGCTAATTCATGGTAGCACCACCTCTGGCCCATACAGGCTCACGGCTATCAACATCCCACTGCTGACGCCTATTGCTTGCCGAGGTTAGACATGCAGATTTCCTTGTGTTCTAGCCAATAGTCCGTGTGGTGCGAGGTACCACAGTCCTGCCACTACTTTACTAGAGGGGATGTGTCATCTGGGATACGAATGAGGGCAAAAATTCTTACCGCAGCCAATCTACGTCTTTCACAAGCGCCTGTGTCACTATTGGGACTGGCGCCAACTCTAGGTACCCAACCAACGCAGGCCAGTGGTAGCACTGTATTGCCTTTATTGAAAATTGTTGTTGGGGTCCCGAGGTATCATAGAGAGCTGTGAGAATGGTTGCTGATTCAGAGACCAAGGGGCTTCCCTCATATGGGCGCCTACATGTAGAAATATGCGGAGTAGCTGTGCGATGGGAACAAAGAGACTACGGATTGAGGCGGGAGAAGCATCATGCCGATGTGTAGCCCAATCATTCATCACCACGTTTTCCCATCGTCCCAGCCGCATTTGACACTTGCGAAATGCACGGTCGGTTTGCAAAGCAACCCAGATACTCTTCATTCTCGTTCGTTGGCCATCATGGCTTGCTGCTTGTGTACTGTTACAATCAGTTGTCTCTCTGCTTCTGTACAACTTGGTGACCCTCTTGGTGTCATCTGAGTCTGTGGAATTTTGGAGCATAACATTATTTCGTCGACCCGATCGCTGTTTCCAAACTCCGGCCAACGCAGTCACGGGCAGTGCGACGACAAGCGCCCATTTCAACCCTGACAATGTCCTCAACCATTCCCTCGACGAAGCGAATTCCGTGCAAGTACGCTGCACAGGGGGTTTGTAGATTTGGAAACTCCTGCAACTTCATCCACTTCGCTCGGGCGAGCCCACAAACCGATCTCGAGCTGACTCGTCCAATATTGTCCAACCACGAAAGGCGTGGCATTGGTCATGCAGTTGAGACTCGGTCAAGCGGGGAGGCCAAGTCCTCTCCGATCTGCAAATTCTTTCTACAAGGGTCGTGTAATAGGGGTGGCAGTTGTCTGTACCTTCACCCTTCACCTCCTGCTCAATCACAACATGTCAGCCCGGATACAGTCTCGCCTGTTAGTTTTCTACACCAACAAGGTGAGAAATCTCCGCGATCAAGATCAGACTCTCGCTCGACAGTTCCATGCAAGTTTGTTTCGAGGTCTGGGGGCTGTCAAAATGCCTCATGTCCATATCTCCATCCATCCAGCAGCCAGGAAGCTGAGAACGTTGGCCACCAAGATTTCGATGGTGGCGAAGATGAGGTAACTGCTGCTTTGATATCTATGCGTTGAAAGCTGTCTGAAATTCTCCAGGATCACGACCTTGATGATTTCACCCGGAGTCTTTTCGGAGCCCTAGTTTCATTCGATAATATGGGCCACGTCCTCAAAGTCTCCCTTCCGACAGACTTCTCCCTTGCCTGCATTTCAGGTCTTGCACAAGGAACCACCCCTGAAACCATCGCTGATATCCTCCATGAGTTAGGGTTCAGAATAAGTACAGACTGCGTTCGAATTTCAAGGCATCCCATAACATCTGAGACGAAGGCTACGGTGAAGGCAGAAGATCCATCCTTTGCGAAAGAGCTAGGTTCCCGACTGAAAGATCTGAGGTCGGGCCTCAGCGCAGTGCCAATACCAATTGATACTCGGAGAACTGAATGCAAAAAAGTTCACATGTCTTGGCACAAAGCAACGCGAAGTGTTTGGCTAAACTATGGAAGTGAGGAGATAGCAAATATGGTTGCGCAGAAATTCAACAACGGTAGGTACAAGTGTTTAGGGCAGTTCATCAAATGTTCGGTTGCGAAACGGAGCTTTAGTCGGGCAAGCCATTCCCATAACCCTGTTGCCTGGACGATTGTCTTAAGTGACGTGCCTGGTAATGCAGCTGCTAGGGACGTTGACGACGCTATCAGAGCATCTTATGATAAGCAACAGCACATTGAGGTAGGACCTATTAGCTATCAAGCTTCAGATCCAGAAGTCAGTGTTAAAGTTCGATCGCTCTTAGAGGAATATGGCCAACTGGAGAATTTCTACCTTGGCCCCACATCCCAAGGGAAACGAGTGAAGGCTGCAGCTCGGTTTATGGAGGAAGCAGATGCAAAGCTAGCATGCTCACTAAATAACAAACGACTTGAAATCCTCAGTGGGGGAAAATTGACAGTAACACTGGTACAGTCAGCCAAGATCAAGATCCAAACGAAAATCTTTCTTGCATTGAAGAGCAGAATTGAAAACGAAAGAAAGACTTTTACGGAAAGGCATTTAGCATTCCGCATTTTTCCAAACACCCACCAAGGGTATACAGTGCTTAAAGTCGAAGGGGACAATGCAGAGGAAGTGGCCTTTGCACGCAAAAAACTCGACGAGATTACGGCCGGAATGGTTCTTGAGGACCGCAAAAGTGCAGTTTGGGCTCCAGTTCTCAACAACAATAGCGGCAGTGCGTACAAGAAGCTCAAGTTATTCGAGCAGAAACTCGGGGTCGTGCTCCACAGAGACAAAGCGACGAGCCAGATCCGATTCTATGGACCTCCCGAAAAGTTACAGTCGGCCATTATTCAGGTCACCGAAATGCTCCAACAAGAAACAACCACCAGCTACGAAATTGATCTTAAGCCTCCAAACTTCGCGTGGATGCTTCACGGTGGTTTCAAAAGCATTGAGCAAGCATTGGGTAAGAATGTAGCTATTTTCAACGTGGTGTCGAAAAGGGTCACGATAACTGGCACAGAACAACAATTCAACAGAGCCTTAGCAATCATGGATGGTAAAGACATTATCAAGCCTGCTTCTCTCCCAGATAAAACCCCTTTGCTTGAAGGAGATTGTCCAATATGCTTCTGCGAGGCCGACAACCCTGTCCAAACTTCGTGCATGCATACGTACTGCATGGAGTGCCTAGAAGACTGCTGCAAGTCCGCGGCCTCTACCAGCAAAGATAGATTTCAAGTTGACTGCCAAGGCGACGGAGGTACTTGCTCAAATATCTTCTCTTTAAGAGAATTAAAGGTGCACCTATCGTCATCAATTTTCGAGTCTCTACTCAGATCATCCTTCGAAGACTACCTCCAACGTCGCCCGGACGCCTTTCGCTACTGTCCCACTCCTGATTGCGGATATATTTACCGGAACACTGCGAGTTCAGACGTGGAGCCTCAAACTTATCACTGCCAAAACTGTTTGGAATCAATATGTACCTCGTGCCACGCGCGCCACGGTACCTATACGTGTGCGGAGTACAAGGATATTGCCTCAGGTGGCTCCGAGGCTCTGAAGCGTCTGAAGAAGGAACTGAACGTAAAGGATTGCCCTAAATGCACAACACCGATGGAAAAAACGGAGGGATGCAACCATATGACTTGTGGAGGGTGTAAGGCGCATATATGCTGGGTGTGCATGGCAGTCTTCGAAACGAGTCGTCCTTGCTACGACCACATGCACGAAATGCATGGTGGGATCGGAATTGAGCCTCTTCATTTAGAAGATTGGTAATCGGTACAGGCGGACTGACAGGGTGGCTCTACAACAACTTCTTGCTCGGTGTTGTCGGTGATCTTATTGCCGCCTTGGGAGGGAAGCGATCAGGAGAAGTGCCGAGAGACAGAATCCTCAAGCCTCTCAACATGACCAGGACGTTCTCCCGAAATGATGAGTACACGGATGAAAGAAATACTGCTCAACGCTACGAAGTGCTGGATAATGGAGAGTTCCTCCTCTTGGAACCTTCTGACCTCCAAGATGGTGGGTTGCGAGGAGCTTCGGGCTAAGTACGCAGCTGTGTGAGAGACATGCTGGTATGGGCAAGAGCTGTCAAGGAAGCAGAATCCGCAGAGATGAAAGGTCATCCACTTGACAAGGCGAATCCCTTGCGACATATGAGCCTTGCGAAATCAGCCGTCAGGCATATTGTCAATGGCCACCTTGGCTTCGAAAACTCTCATGGACTGGGCTGGTTCCGACATATGCTTCCCTCCATATTTCTCGGCTCAATTGGCCCCAACTTTTCTCTGTTGCCAGACCCCCCCGTCATCAATAAAGATGGACCTCCCACCTCGCAGTAGCCCACTGGGGAGAGTTTAGCGGCTTCCTCAACTGGCCCTAACTTGCTTTGGAGGCGCTACAAATGAGGGAATAGCTTCTGGGTCATAATCGAGAAGGCAGCGTTAAGGAAGAGGACTTGGACGAATTGGTTCCCTATATCTGGGTGTGTATAGATATGAGTGGTCGTGGCTAAACTAAACCAGCTATACCAAATAGGTTCAAACGTAGTCTAGCGTCCAAGTGTCAATCAAGAGCTTCGGTGTACGGAGTATGGAGTACTAATTGTTCAATATAGTTAGAGCATTGCCTACTTCGTAGTTAGTTCAAAGTCCTGTTACCCAGCGTACTCCGTACTCCGTCTTCGTACACCCTTGGCCCCCAACTCCACCACGTTCGCCTGCCCGTGTCTGGGGCGACCTGGGCATGGGCCAGAGCTGTGCTCTGAACAACGTGAGGTGTCCCCAGGGTTCTCAATTTCCGGCATTTCACAAACTTCGATAAAGGTCCACGTGCCGTTCAATCATGAAATGACGTGCTGCTTAATAGGCCGGATGAGCATCATCTCCTTCTGAGATACACACCAACATCCGAGAGGAGTTTACGAAGCCTAGGGCGAAGATTGACTCTGAAGGTATTGACAATCCACTCTATTCACAGCCCAATTGAACCATTGGTGATCATGGTTTACCAAAAAGGTTGGTAGTCTCATCCGAAGAGAGACGCTATGGATCTCCATTGTGTACTCTATCGTCTGATGCAGAGTTTCCAAACAATTCCCAGACTAGGAGAGATCGTCATGTCTCAACAACAAAGACGTCTAGTGAACTTGGCCGTCCTAGCACTTCCACTTCGCATCCACGTGTCAAACAATGGCTCTTCGTTAGCTATCTCAAATCGGCCGAACACTCACGCATTTATTGAACAAAGAATCGTTTTTTTTTGGTGCTTGACGGAAGTAGCCTCAGGGAGAGTCACTCTCCAGTTACCTTGCACGTTGGTCAATATGTTCCTGGGCTGGGGGTTGGATGGAGGCGCACCACATCTGCCCTATTGTTGCAGAGCCCATGTTCAGACACAGTGCGACCACCCTGTTATGAGGACAAGGCAAGTCATTGTCTCTATTCTTGAGAGTAGACCCGGCAATGGCTTCCTTTGCTTTTGAGTAAGTATAAGACCATAATACATCTCTTGAACCCCATCATCCAACTCTGCAACACCATAATAAATCTATTCAATACCATCATACATCTCTTCAATACCATCGTACGCCTCTTTGAACCGGTACCATCCAAACACTTTCCAGCACTACTAACAATATGTCCACTCTTCAAACCAGCTACATTATCTATCTCGTCTGCTTCAGCAATATGAAAACCGGCCACCGTACAATCTACATCGATATCGAGAAGGATGCGCGCGGGCATAAATTCCATGTGGTTGGCTCGCTTCAACAAGGAATGGCGTTCGAGACCATGGAGACCCGCCACCCGTTCTTCGATCCAGTATGGGAATGGATGAAACCAGTCGGTCGAGTTTCGCAAGAAAAGTTCGCCAAGTTCGAAGAAGCCTACAGGGCAGTTCCAGCACTGGCAAAACAGTATGATTTGGTGAAATTACTCGTCCCAAAGGATCAAATCCGCCATTGCCAGCACTGGGCCGCGGAAGCGATAGAAGCCCTGCAGCATGATCGCATCCTTGAGCCACTGGGACCGGCCGACCGTGGAGATGTTATCTATCGAGAATAGGGGAGAAGGTTGGAAACATTCGGCTAATTGGCGGAGTTATTCGCCCGCTGGACAGCGATTGCTGCAAAGTTTTATATTGACCTCATTGAGATTCATCAAGAGGGACGGAGACAATCTACAGAGGAGTGTCTGCGGGAGTAGTTACAGAAAGCTCAATAAGTGTACAGATCTCCACGTCTAAACCACAGAGTCTTAGAATAGAATTTTGATAACAAGAAGCCATCCATTTCGCTCTCTGTTTTTGGTACCCCCAACGAGGCACCGATCATGCACGCAGCAGTACCACTCGCGGTGTCCTGCATCCCGTAATAGTGCATCAACCTCAGTCCTGCCCATTCCCAAAAAATCCACGCACGAAGTTGGTACATCCAACCCAACTCAGCAACATATTCTTTGAGAAATCGTCGGATCCACAGAGCCCAATCGGTGCCGTATGACATATTCAGCATGATGTTGCAGTACTCCACGTAGCTCGGATACCAGCCTGCCTATGCCCAGTCGATTATGACCACCGTATTATCATCGCGTAAGAGGATGTTAGACGGATGAAGGCCAGCATGTGTAAATACGGAGTCATGGCCTTGGAAGATCCAGTGGAGCATGTGTTTGTTAAACTCGAAACGTAGCGGTGGTTTCGTGCGGTACACCGCCTCCGCGTTTAGAAGCAAAGTTTCAACCCATTGCTCCTCCGTATCGCATATTGGAACGTCGCCCCTATCGAGCGCGTCCAATCCACCTGTCGCATGAAATTCAATGATAGGCTGTCGCCATATGCCCCATCTCGTGATTGCAATTGAGGAGGGAGTGGATTCAAAGTTGAAGGTGCTATTCGGAACCTGCCTGTGCCTACCCGTCAGTTTCGGCACTTAAGCTGGGGTGGATGAATTCAACTGACGCAGAGTACCTGACTACATGTGTATACCAGGGTTGGTTTACAGGTTTCTAGTCATTGTTGCTGTGGACAGTTTGCGCTGGCCAGATAGTGGCGGGTGAAGGGCTGGGATCAGTGCAGTGATCAGGCGTTGGAAAATGCTACTTAGGTTTATACGAGCACGGGTTCTGTACTGCAAAGTGAGGTACTGAGGTTCTGAGGTTCTGAGGTTCTGAGGGAGTTAAGAGGCAGTTACAGTTGGGTACCCAGCCAGCTAAGAACCTTTAAATAGTTAGTTAAACATATATCTCATCCTTTGTATCTTCAGAACTGGTTCCGACCAGGCCACTGGGATTGGCCCAAGGACTCAATCTTATTTGCATGGGAGCCGGCACTGACTTTGGTGATTTTTTCGGCGGTTGGATCGACGAAGCCCTTGGCTGGAAGTCCGAGTTCCTCGCAAGGCTTCAGATGTTCCACTACTGGGTCACATTGACTCATGCTGGGTTCCGATCCGTGCCTCATGCCGCAGGGAATGCTTTGGGCGCTCTTCATGGGGGTGTTTTCATTCGTCGCGCGGGAAACTATCTATGTTTAATGTCGCCTCACAGGCGTCCTTACTGGCTACACCGGCAAACACCTATTCAATACGCAGTGGGACACCCATATTGAATCCGTATGCGTACCTGCGTTGCAAAGGTTTGGTTTTGGTACCATGCTTGTCGTTTCCTTCATAGCCTTACTCAATGCCGTGCCGCGTTCTGAGCAAGCTGTCGCAAATTCCGCTTTAGTCGCGTTAAGTCCAAGGTCCGGCAGGTTCGACCTTTGGAGCAACCATATCCCCCACCGTCTTTCAAAATATGCTTCGAGCACGGCTCGAGCGACGACTAGGAGACTCCTACGAAGCCGATGAAATTAGCAAACGTGTGAGAGAATCTTTTGGCGCTGTGCCATCTGTCGGACCCAACCATTCGACTTTTAGTCGGAGAATGCTTTCCGGATGCTGTGCATGCAGTGTTCTTGCACACGATGATGGTGGCCCTCCTGGCCCTTCTTTCCGGCCTCTTCATCAAACAGACTGCAATTTATGATAAGCTATCGCGAAGCGACAATTACGACGAATAGAGAGAACTAAACATATGACAGGTTGTCAATCTCATGTTCTCATTCATCATGAAAAACGCCCAGTGCTATCCATCCTAGAGTTTATTGAATAGCTTAGGATTCAGAAATCCCCTATGCGAATGCAGACAGTCTTCGTGTCGGTAATTTCATAAATGCTTCACTCCGTGTGTTGATTGTAGTAAACATGGGAGAGTGAACAGTTGATTACTATTGTTGTTGAGGAGGCAAGGCCGGGACTCAGTCTTGCTGACTATTTCACAGGCTTGTAGCCCTTCTTCCTAGATGCACACGGGCCCATTACTTGATCTTTTCACTCTTCCGACAGGTGTCAAAAACGTGGGATATTTGCGAGAGCAAGCCCAGTTACTCACTATTCCCTATCTCAGACGGCAAGGCCCCTCCATCCCTATTCTGGTAGTGGCTCTTTTTTGCAGAAAATAGAGCCCAGCGAGTTCCTTCTCTAGCATCTATTCATTCCTTGGCGCAATATGCTTTGCGGGCCTCATTGGAGTAGATATTTGAGCTCCAAGGCCTTTAGAAGTACTTCTTTTCAATGTCATTGACACCAGTGTCGATGGCGCCGTCGATGGCGCCGTCCATTGCCTGAGGAACGCCTTCCTTGTTCAAGAGCTGGTTGGCCTCTATGAGTATAGTCAGTCAAGAGCGTCGAATCGTACGGCATTCAATGGGAGCAATCATGTACCTTGGTTGACATATGAGTCACCTGCGTTTTGCTCAAAGTTCTTCATGAAGCCCCCACCAGAGCCGCCAGAAGAAGTGTTCTGGTTATTGTTGTTATTGTTATCATTATTACCAGCCTGGCTGCCGTAGTTGTCGTTACCGCCTTGATTACCGTAGTTATCGTTGCTGCCTTGATTGCCG
>Ga0105239_10009151_pt1 | contig 11204 bp, 9 predicted proteins | sample KBSC44metaG_FD_92761 | JGI IMG/M metagenome (GOLD analysis project Ga0105239, IMG submission 92761) | Corn rhizosphere microbial communities from Kellogg Biological Station, Michigan, USA - KBS C4-4 metaG | ecosystem: Host-associated > Plants > Roots > Rhizosphere > Soil | place: Michigan, USA...
AGGCGATCTCTTCAATACATGCGACTTTGAGACCTTGGCGATTTTCGATCGTCGAAATGAAATTGGAGGCCTCTAGCAAAGTCTCATGCGTGCCCGTATCAAGCCAGGCGAAACCGCGTCCGAAAACTTCAAGCTTCAGGTCTCCGCGTGAGAGATAAGCCTTGTTCAAGTCTGTGATTTCAAGTTCGCCCCGTGCTGAGGGTTTAAGATTTTTTGCGAGGCTAATGACATCGTTGTCATAGAAATAAAGACCAGTCACAGCATAATGGGATTTCGGATTTTTCGGTTTTTCTTCCAGCGACCGAACTTGCCCACGCTCGTCGAGCTCCGCAATTCCATAGCGCTCCGGATCGCGAACGTAGTAGCCAAATATTTTCGCGCCTTTTTCGAGGCGAGCTGCATTTGTCAGAAGTTCAGAAAAGCCATGACCATAAAACACGTTATCGCCCAAGATCAGAGCGCAATTTGAAGTGCCAATGAACTTTTCGCCGATGAGGAAAGCTTGCGCGAGACCGCCGGGTTCCGGTTGAACTTCGTAAGAAAGCGAAAGGCCCAGCTGATTACCATCGCCCAGCAGATTTTTGAAAAGCGGCTGATCGTGCGGCGTCGTGATGATAAGAATTTCGCGAATTCCCGCGAGCATCAACGTTGAGAGCGGATAATAAATCATCGGCTTGTCGTGAATCGGCAAGAGCTGCTTCGAAATCGAAGTCGTCGCTGGATACAATCGTGTGCCGGAGCCTCCGGCGAGGATAATGCCCTTCATATGAAACTTATATGCGGCTGTAGGGGGAAATTAAAGAATTCCGAAGCTATTTTGCTTTGCGGCAAAAGATCCGGGGCCATGACATTACGAGGGCGTTTCCCATACCCTCAGCTGTGTCGCAAAAACAGAAATCCATACTTTTTATCGCGCCTGAATTTTTCAATTTCCCCGAATTGATTCAGCAAGAATTAATGCGACAAGGATACAAGGTTTTCTTCGTTCCCGATCGGCCCTCAAAACGCGCGATCGTGAAGATTTTGGTTCGTAAGGCACGTTGGGTACTCGGGACTTATTTGTGGCGGCATTATACGAAAGTGTTGGCGAACGTTCCGTCTGATATCGATGAAGTGTTTATTATTAAGGGCGAATCGTTTTCACCATCTTTGGTGCGCTGGATGCGTCAGCGATTCTCTCGCGCACGGTTTCAACTTTATCTTTGGGACAGTTTGAAAAATAGCTCCGCGGCACTTTCATGGATGAACCAAATGGATCGCGTTTGGACGTTCGATTATGAAGATTCAAAACAAAATCCGTCACTCAAGTTTATCCCGAATTTTTGTGTTAAAGTTGCCAGCGAAGAAGAGCGGAATGCGTGGTCTACGGCACCCATTAAATGGAACTTGTCTTTCTTTGGGACCGTTCATACTGATCGATTACGAATTTTGAATTTGATTTCGAACGATTTGCCGAAGGGTGTTTCATTCTACCGATTTTTATTTTTTCAAAGCCCGGTGTTGTTTTACTTCCGCAAATTTTTTGATCCTTTCTTCAAGACATTTAAATCCGAAGAAATGAGTTATCGAGCAAAGGTGGGTGACGACTGGGCGGAGATCGCAAGATCCACGGTCGCAATTCTCGATATTCATCATCCGGGTCAAACAGGGCTGACTCACCGAACGCTAGAATGCTTAGGAAGGGGTATGAAGCTCGTTACGACAAACGAGAGCATAAAGAACTATCCGTTTTATGACGAACGTCTCATTCACGTTATTGACCGGCAAAAGCCAGAAATCGATACGGAATTTCTGAAAAACCGTAGCCAAATTGCAGCGCCAGAAGCGATAAAAGATCTTGAGCTAAAGCAGTGGGTGAGACGAATGCTGGCCGCTCCTTCAATTTGAGAAAAGCATTTACTTATCTTTGGGTGGCCACTAAGTTTTAGCGTATGGAAGAATTTATTTCGATCACATCAGAGCGGACTTCCTCGCCGCTGAGACAAGAGTTTCAGCTCTCGAGACCATTCAACCACCTTGTCATCGATAATTTTTTTGATGATGCGACGGCGCAGATGTTGGCCTCGGAATTTCCGACGCTCGATTCTTCAGTTTGGTATCGATATGACAATGCGATCGAAAACAAACGCGCGTCGAATAACTGGGATCGATTTCCCAAAACGACTTATAAAACGTTTGCGTACCTAAATTCGCCTGGATTCATTCAGTTCTTAGAAGAGTGCACGGGAAATAAAAAACTCTATCCAGATATTGGTCTACATGGTGGCGGTTGGCATGCGCATGGCCGCGGCGGCAAACTCAACGTTCATTTAGATTATTCGATTCACCCCAAACTCGGACTTGAGAGAAAATTGAACTTAATCGTTTATCTCACTCCGGGTTGGAAGGTTGAATGGGGTGGCGGTCTGCAGTTATGGGATCACGACGAAGAAGCAAATGCTCCCAAGAGTTGCGTTAAAACGATCGACAATGTTTTCAATCGTGCTGTGTTGTTTGATACGACTCAAAACAGCTGGCATGGATTACCCGATCCGATCAGTTGTCCCGAAGGCACCGTTCGGCAATCGCTAGCAATTTATTATCTGACGAATCCTGACATGACTGCAGCTGACAGACCTAAAGCACTTTTCGCTCCTCATGCAGGTCAAAAAGAGGATCCTGAAGTCTTAGATTTAATTCGGCGCCGCTCGTCGGCCGAGACAGCAAAAGACGTTTATCGAAAAAAGACGGATCAATGAGCGCCGTAAAATGGAAAAAGCGCATTCTCGCGTATTATCTCCCTCAGTTTCATGAAACGCCTGAGAACAATGAATGGTGGGGAAAGGGATATACGGAATGGACCGCAATCAAGAATTGGCGGCCGCATTTTCGTGGTCATCGACTGCGCAAACCAACTGATCTAGGCTACTACGATTTATTGGAACCCGGTGTGATCGAGAAGCAATATGATCTGGCCTCTCGCCATGGCATTGAGGGTTTTTGTTTTTGGACGTACTGGTTTGGCAACGGTGAAACGTTGCTCGAAAAGCCAATGCAGCAGCTGCTCGAGAGCAAAAGTCGGGTGCGATACTGTATTGCATGGGCTAATCATACTTGGTTTAACAAGACAAAAGGGATTCTGCTAAAAGAACAGAAATATCTGGGGCGCGAGGACTACGCAAAATTTTTTGAAGCCATGTTGCCGCATTTTAAAAGCGGCAGATATATTATGGAATCCAATCGGCCAGTGGTCGCAATTTACATTCCAGAAGATATTCCGGATCTCGAGGTCTTTCGTTCAACATGGGATGAGTTGGCCCGAAAAAATGGATTCGATGGTATCTATCTCGTGGCGGACAAAATCTCACCGAATCTTAAGCGGCCCGATTTGTTCGATGCCTTCACTCATAGTTTGGCGATGTTCTCGAATCGATCTTTCTTGCAAAAGGTTCGGGAGCGTTTGATTCGTCAACACGGTTGGACTTTTTTGGGGCCGGTTCGCTATTCCTTCGCGAAGACGACAAAAAACGCATTCAAACGATTTCAAAACGATTCTCGATTTTTACCGATTATATTCACCGGGTGGGATACGACGCCGAGACATGGCAAACGTGGTGTCGTGCTTGAAGATTTCACTGAGCAAGCATTTTCGAGTCAGGTGAACGAGGCTCTCAACTTTCCTAATAAAACTGAATTTGTTTTTATAAAGTCATGGAATGAATGGGCTGAAGGTAACGCATTGGAGCCCGACGATCGGTTCGGGAAAACTCTACTGGATATTGTAAGAAAAGCTAACCTCGACAACAATTAGCTTACGGCTTCCAATTGTTCGAGCATGTAATCCATCATCGGGATGGTTAATTTCGGATGCACGCCAATCCAGAAAAGCTTTTCCATAATGAGATCAGTTGTTTTGAGCTCGCCGTGAATTCGATATTCAACGTTTTTGTAAGCCGGTTGTTTGGTTAAATTACCAGCGAAAAGTAAGCGAGTGCCAACTTTGCGTTGTTCGAGCTGAGCGACAATTTTTCCGCGATCCAAATCACTTCGACAATACATAGGAAAGCCGAACCAACTTGGTGACGTTCCTTCGGTTGCCTCTACTGGTCTGAAAGCTTCGGAAAGACGAGGAGAGTTCGTGATGCCTTTGCGTAAATACGACCAATTATTTTTACGGGCCTCAACGAAATCAGAAACTTTGTTGAGCTGCGACAGTCCGATGGCAGCTTGCATATCCGTCACCTTCAAATTGTAGCCAACATGAGAATAAATATATTTGTGATCATATCCGTCTGGTAACTCGCCTAATTTCCAGCAAAAACGTTTCTTGCAGGTGTTGTCTTTTCCAGGCTCGCACCAACAATCTCTGCCCCAATCGCGGATGCTTTCGGCGATTTTTTTGAATCGCGCGTCCTTCGACATGACAGCGCCGCCTTCGCCCATCGTGATATGGTGAGCTGGATAAAAGCTACATGTCGCATATTCGCCAAAACTGCCGACCGGCTTTTCACCGATGGTCGAGCCAAGAGCGTCGCAACAGTCTTCGATCAGGTAAAGCTTTTCTTTGCGACACCATTCTGCCAAATAGTCGGCACGGTAAGGATTGCCGAGGGTGTGAGCCAAAACGACCGCTTTGGTCTTCGAAGTCTTAGCGGCCTGAATCGCTTCGAGCTGCACATTCAGAGTATTCGCTTCAACATCCACGAATACGGGCACCCAGCCATTTTGAACGATTGGATTGACGGTCGTAGGAAAGCCGGCCGCAACCGTAATAACCTCATCGTCTTTCTGCACGGGGCCATAAACATGACGGAGTTCTGGAGATCCAAGAGATGATATGGCCACTAAATTTGCACTAGAGCCGCTGTTCACCAGAAGTGATTTCATGTTTTTGCCAAAATATGGGCCAAATTTGGACTCAAACTCGCGGCCAAATCGCCCAGCGGTAAGCCACATGTCAAGAGACGCATCGATCAAAAACCCAAGGTCTTCCGCATCTACAGACTTTGCCGTCACAGGAATATATGTTTCTCCAGGAACGAACGGTTTAACGGCGTTCGACTGATTAAAATAATCTTTCGCGGCTTGAATGGCTTTAGATCGAAGATCTGAGTCTGCAGAATTCAATTTAAACTCCTGTGTGCGACGGTAACAGAGGCAGAAACGGTTGTAAAACCTCAAGTTTAGGGCTTGTGTGAAGGCTATAAGGTTGGCTAATTTTAGGCGAGAGAGTGGGTGAGTTTATGAAAGTTGTGATTTTGGCGGGCGGATTCGGAACTCGCATAAGCGAAGAGAGTCATCTTCGACCGAAACCGATGATTGAAATCGGTCACAAACCTGTGCTCTGGCACATCATGAAAACCTATTCTCATTACGGACTAAATGATTTCATTATTTGCTGTGGTTACCGCGGCTACATAATTAAAGAGTATTTTGCGAATTATTTTTTGCACAACTCTAACGTCACGTTCGACATTCAAAATAACAAAGTGGAAGTTCACCAAAACAGTTCAGAACCGTGGCGAGTCACTCTTGTGGATACGGGTGACGAAACAATGACCGGTGGACGAATTCGTCGGATCAAAGAATATCTGAAGAATGATTCTGATTTTTGCCTTACTTATGGCGACGGCCTCTCGAACGTGAAAATTGATCACTTAATCGAATTTCATAAAAAGCATGGTCTGAAAGCAACGATCACTGCTGCACAAGCGCCCGGTCGATTTGGCGCTCTCAATCTCGATGGTCCGAGGGTGACGAGCTTCAGAGAAAAACCGCTGGGTGATGGCAATTGGATCAATGGCGGATTTTTCGTTTTAAATCGTTCGGCGATTGATTACATCTCGGGTGATTCTTCGGTCTGGGAAAAGGAACCGCTTGAAAAGTTAGCGACCGATGGTCAACTTCAGGCCTACCATCACGAAGGTTTTTGGCAGCCGATGGACACACTACGAGATAAACTTCATCTCGAAAAATTGTGGGAAAGTGGAAATGCGCCGTGGAAAGTTTGGTAAACAATTTTTGGCGCGGTAAAAAAGTCCTCATAACAGGACATACTGGTTTCAAAGGAAGCTGGCTGAGTCTCTGGCTGAGTGATTTAGATGCAGAGGTTCACGGTTACGCGCTTCCGCCGCCAACACGACCTTCGCTCTTCGTGGCTGCTAATGTGACGAAACACATGCAGTCCATCGAAGGAGACATTCGGGATTCTGAGAAATTAGATCGTGCAGTCGCGATGATTCAACCGGAAATCGTTTTTCATATGGCGGCGCAACCGTTGGTTCGTTATTCGTATTCCAATCCGATTGAAACGTACATGACTAACGTGATGGGCACGGTTCATCTTTTTGAAGCTGTCCGCAAAATCAGTTCAGTCCGCGCTTTAGTAAATGTGACGAGCGACAAGTGCTACGAAAATCGCGAACAGCGGGAAGGCTACGTAGAAACCGACGCAATGGGTGGCTACGATCCTTATAGCAGTAGCAAAGGATGTGCAGAGCTCGTCACGGCAGCATACCGTCTCTCGTATTTTAAAAAATCGAATGTGGCCCTGGCGAGTGCTCGAGCAGGAAATGTAATTGGTGGTGGAGATTGGGCCGATGATCGTTTGATCCCCGACATTGTCAGATCGTTTGAGAAACAGGACATCGTCCAAATTCGAAATCCGATGGCCATTCGACCATGGCAACATGTCTTGGAACCTTTGAATGGGTATCTGTCTTTGGCGCAGCATTTATATGAAAAGGGACAGCAGTATGCGACGGCATTCAATTTTGGCCCTCGAGATGGCGATGTGAAAGAGGTCTCTTGGGTGGTTAAGACGATGGCAAATTTGTGGGGAGACAACGCAAAATTCGAATTCAAGAAAGAAGCAAATGGTTTGCACGAAGCTCACTTCTTGAATTTAAATGCGTCAAAGGCCAATGAGATTTTGCATTGGAAGCCTCGTTGGACATTGGAGCAAGCACTGGCTAAAACTGTGAGTTGGTATCAAAGCCAATTGTCTTCGCCGGAGACTGCATTCGAAACGACTATGAAGCAGATTTATGAGTATGAAAAACAACTCTAATAGAAAAATCTTGATAACTGGCGCAACTGGCTACATTGGTTCGCGGGTACATTCGTCTTTAGCAACTGACTTTGATGTTTATGGGCTTTCTTCAAAAACAGAAAATCTTGGAAAGAAAATCTTTTCGACTGATGGCCGATTGGATTCATTGATCGGTTTTCTTAAGAAGAATGGACCGTTTGATGTCGTCGTGCATTTGGCTGCTAAAGCAAAAGCTCATTTGGAGAATTCAGAGTTTGATGAATTTGTAAGATCGAATTTTACCTTCGGTCTCAACCTACTTGAGGCAATGAATCAAACTGGCCATACGAAATTTTTGAACACAGGAACTTATTGGCAAGAATTTAGTCTGCAGTCGCCGCATGCCAACTGTTTGTATTCTGCGCTTAAAACAGCGTTTGAGGATGTGTTGAAATATCATGTTGCTATTAAAAACTTTAACGTTTTGACCTTACGTCTATTCGACGTTTACGGCCCCAATGACAATCGCGGTAAAATTTTGCAACGAGTGCGGGCGGCCGCTCAGTCACGGCTCGAACTTGAGATGACGGGTGGTCAGCAAGCCGTTTATTTCACGCATATTGATGACATTGCGATGGGATACCAAACAGCTTTGAATAGTTTGCTAGCAAAAACATCTCCGGCGTATGAAAAGTTTGATTTGCGATCCGAACGCCGTATTCTACGTGAAGTTGTGGAACTGTATTGCGAGCTGAATCGAATTCAGCCCAATCTATCGTGGGGTAAAAAACCTTACGGCGCTGAGCAGATAATGGAGCCGGTGACGTTCGAGCGGCTTCCCAATTGGACTGCTCAGACGACTCTGCAACAAGGACTCGAAGGAATTTAGTAAAAGCCGCACTTATGAAAATAATAGCAGCCGCCCTAAGACGGCCGCTGACCTATTTACTATGGTTGCCATCCTTGAATCGGAATAGTCGCATAGAGTGTAGTGATGTCGCCGGCATTGAAAAGTGATGATCCATTTTGAGCTTTAGTTGGTGAGATGCTTGCAGCATTGGTGATGCTCATGTTGATCGTGGTTTGTCCGCCGGTCGCAAGCACGAGTTTTCCTTGAGACTGAGTTGACCCGCTACCGGCAGAGCCAACGACATATAAGTTGCTGCTTCCGATTGCAGAGAGTGAGTTTGCGACCGTAAGTGAGGCGGGCAATGACATAGAGAACGTCGTTGCTGTGGCAGTACCCGACGTAAAATAGCCTGATAAAATCAAGTTTGCGCCCTGACGTTGCCAAAGAATATTTGTCGTTCCAGGCGTGCCAACTCCTACAAATGTCGGAGTGTAAGCAGTAACAGCGGTGTTTGTGGAATGCGACAAGATCTGCCAGTTTGTGCCGTCGCTAACGAGTTTCAGTGCTTCACCATTCGTGTAAAGCACGTATGAACCACTGGATACGCCACCAATCGTCTGCGCGCTCGTGGTATTTAACGTGTAGGCGTTTGTGAGACTTGTTCCATTATGCTCGACTGTGATGACTTTACCTGTGTTCCCTACAGCGCTAAACAGAGTCTCGGTAAACGAAGAGCCACTCAAAATTAATACGTCATCTGTATTGGAAGCTGTATCAGTCGAAGTAACTGATCTCACGTTTGAGTTAGCTAGCGTCGAGCCCGCCTCGAAACTTTTCCAGTTAGTGCCGTCGTAACCATAAAATGTAGAAATGCCACTGACAGTTTCAATTGTAATGTCGCCTTTACTCGCTACAATCTGGCTTTTATCAGTTACATTCGGCGCGCTAAAGCCCCAGCTCAGTAACTTTGGAGTCACTTCGTGCCTAATGAACTGACTTTGCGCCGCTGCAATTGTTGAAACTGTTAGAACACAAATCGCAAACACGATTTTCTTCATGTATGTCCTCCTTGACATCATTGCTTGGTAGTTTTCGCTTCTGTTTGGCCATTTTTTTTGAAAAAGTGATTGGGAACAAGTCCAGATAAACTGTTTTTATTTTTCGATTAATGTTTTAACAAAAAGAAAAACTGGGTGATTAAAAAATTAGGGCGCTAATTCAATGAAATGACGTTCAAATGTTTAAACGTGCAAGAAGTGTTGAGTGTGGAATTCAAATTGTCTTGAACAGAATTTCAGATATTTTGTGAGCTCGGGGAAAATTTCTGCTGCAATGCATGGCTTTTGTTTTTTAAGATCGAGTTAATTTTTTGCAAAGAGAATAATAAATGAATCATAAAATATCAGAGCATATTACCAATTCAAAAGAATGGCTTTTAAACTCAGTACTTCCGCTGTGGAGTCGTCAGGGTTTTGATACAAAACGAAAGTCGTTCGTCGAAAGCCTTATGCATGATGGCACACCCAGTTTATCTAATCGGCGAACGATGGTTCAGTGTCGGCAAATTTATTCCTTCACCGAAGCTTCTCGATTGGGATTATTTGACCGCGACGTTGCGAAAGAAATGGTTTCTGCGTCGGTCAATTTTTTGCTCTCCTATCGACCGTCGCAAGATGATGGATTCCCTCATGCAGTTGATGTCGATGGAAAGATTGCGATCGCTTCACCAGATCTCTACAGCCAAGCGTTTGTACTGTTTGGTTTAGCGCGTGCCTATGAAGTTGTCGGTTCAAAGAAAATTAAAGACGAAGCACTTCATCTCCTCAAATATTTGAATTCAAATCGACGCGCTCCCCGGGGCGGTTACACCGAAGTTAAGGAGGGCCAAACCCGATATCAGTCTAATCCTCATATGCATTTGTTTGAGGCTTTGATTGAATGGTGCCGTGTTGATTTCGATACCACATGGAAAAACTCCGCGGATGAGATATTTGACTTATGCACAGAAAATTTTCTGAATCGTGAAGTCGGCTGTATTTGTGAATTTTTTGATGAAAGCTGGCGTCCTCTCACTGATGCCGGAAGATTTTTCTTCGAACCGGGCCATCAATATGAGTGGGCATGGTTGATGTCTCGCTATTCGGATATTGCGGGAAAAAATGTTGGAGAAATTCCGTTCAAGCTATTTGCGTTTTCTGAGAGAGTTGGCGTTAAATCGTCTTATGTTTTAGATGAAATTTGGAACGATTTGACCGCCAAAAAAGAAAGTTCGCGATTTTGGCCGCAATGCGAACGCATTAAATGTGCTGTGTCTCTTGGAATGAAGTCTCAGCCCGAAGATCAGGTTGGATTTGCGGAAGCGGCGGATCAGGCCATGGATGCGTTGTTCACTTACTTTGAAACACCACTCAGAGGATTGTGGCGAGACATGCGTTTTGATGACGGAACTTTTGATTACAATCCGGCAAAAGGAAGCTCGCTCTATCACATCGTCGGAGCGATTTCTGAATACCTTCAGAGGCGGCCGCAGCTGCAAGGATAATTAGACAAATTTTGTTCCGACTCGATCGCAGATATATTCAGCAAACGGTTGCGCACACGTAAATGCCGGTGAAACGGCATTGAGAACGTGAAATGAACGCTCATCGCCCTGAACTTTAAAATCCATTTCAAGCTTACGCGTTTTGATATTGAATAGCTGCGCGCGAATCCCTGGTTTACCCCAAGTTTTATAGTTTTTGATATCAACATCCGTCGCCATGAGGCTTGATTCATTGACCAAATTTTTTCGGCGATATTTTCTGATCTCTTCCATCGCGAGGCCGCGAAAATTGAAGCCGCTAAAGAAGAATAGTCGTGTTTCGTCTTTTAAAATTTGAAACGCTTCATTAAAACGAAATCGCGAAAATCCAGAGTACTGCTCACGCCAAAATGCCGGAACGGCTGTTGGACCGATTTTGGATTTTCCGTCGACGGTCAATGTATGATGAACGCCGAGAAATGGATTTTTTAGATTCGGAACAGGGTAGACGTGAGTCTTGAAGGCTCCTTTTGGTTCCGAGCTGTAAACATAGAGTCCCTTGAAAGGTAAAATTCGATAGTCTTGCGACATTCCGTAATCGTTCGCGATTTGATCAGCGTAGAGGCCAGCGGCGTTGATAACAAAATCGGCTTCAAATGTTCCGCGGGTGGTGAAGACAGAGGTTCCCTCTGAATTTACATAGCGAGTATCAAATTGAAGATCGATTCCGTTTTGAACCGCCCCCGATCTCAAGCTTTCCATCACTTCGAGAGGATCGATCGTCGCGGTCGTTGGAGACCATCCCGCGCGACGAACAGTTTTCA
>Ga0105239_10009152_pt1 | contig 11203 bp, 9 predicted proteins | sample KBSC44metaG_FD_92761 | JGI IMG/M metagenome (GOLD analysis project Ga0105239, IMG submission 92761) | Corn rhizosphere microbial communities from Kellogg Biological Station, Michigan, USA - KBS C4-4 metaG | ecosystem: Host-associated > Plants > Roots > Rhizosphere > Soil | place: Michigan, USA...
GGACCGACAAAGTCCTGGTGTCGTGGATGTCGGCCAGCAACCACTATGTCTGATAGCGCCGCCCGATTGATAATCGCGGCAGCCACGTCTCCGTTAATCTCTTCAAAATCCCAGCTGACGTCCTCGATGCTCAGTTTCGCTTCGAGGCGCTCACGTAGCTCGGCCGCCTGCTCGTCAATGGCCTCCATCGCCTTTTTCATCACGAACATGCCGCCAAAATTGTCGAAGGCGACATAGGCTTGGATTGGTGTCACGTGGATGCAGCTGAGGTGGGCAGCACAGGACCGAGCGAGCGACAACGCCGTTTCCAGACGCTCCTCTAAAGACGAGTCGTCTTGGACATGGAGCAGGATGCTTTTGGGCCCTTGACCGAAGTCAGCACTCGCCACTGGCGCGGTCGCGGCCATCATTAACTGATCGGTCGTCATCTTGGCTCTCCTGGCGCATTTGCTGGGCCGGGAGTTTTCGGCGACGGTGGCTCAACCTGAAATCAGGGATTCCCCTTAGGCAGTGCCGGTCGTCCAATCTTTTCAGGGCAAGCATTCTTAAGATACTGGCGCTCGGCGTCGAGTAAGCGCTGCAGCGTCTCGCGCTGCTGAGGATCCGTGCAGGCGGAGAGCTGCGCTTCGAAGCGCCGTATGTTTTCGCGCGCAATGAACTCCTGCACCGCATTCCCCGCGACTCGAGTCATTGAGTCGATATATTATCACAGGTTAATCCGTGAAACATCACTGATCCCCCGGATAATTGCGTAGGGACAAACGCCGGTCGCTCAGAGCATGTATCGATGATGGAGCAGAAGGCCGTCGATATTCTCAATAGTCACCGCCTGATGGGCCTCGCGACTCTCCGCGCGGATGGATGGCCACAGGCGACGATGGTGAGCTACGCTAACGAGGGGCTACTGCTCTATTTCGTGATATCCCGGCAAAGCCAGAAATTCGCCAATATCCAGCGCGACAGCCGGGTCTCCATCGTTATTGGACGCGATTTCGACGATCCGCACGAAATCAAGGGATTGTCGATCGGAGCGAATGCATCCGAGGTCCGAGATCCGGCCCAGCGTGACCGGGCAATAAACCTCATCTTAAACAGGCATCCGGCGCTTGGGAGCATGGGCGGACCGGACTTGCAGCATTCGGCCGTCATGCGCGCCTACTGCAGTATCGTCACGATCCTCGACTACTCGAAAGGGTTCGGCCACTCCGACCTTCTGACGGTTGGCCCCGGCGGCGCTGAGATGACCCCGGCCCGTGACGACGACTGGGGGTTTCTCGTTCAACGAAATGAGGAAAGGAATGATCAATATTCTGGTTGATCGTGATCATCATTTTCTTGGCGCGCTTTGGATACAGGGGCGAGGCGGCGCGGACTTCGCTGGGGCAACCCCGAGGGCCGGCGCTCCCATTGGATGAGAGTGTTTGCGCTAGCCGTCTTCAACCAACTGGGACGGGTTGTCAGACTTATAGGGCGTGAAGCGCCAGCTCTGAAAGGGTCGGAAGCGGCATTCCCCCAAGCTGCCGCTTCCTCACTCCCGGACGCCCTCTCGGAGATTGTAGTGCCCTAGCAACCACGGCATCGTCAGTCCCTGGACCAGTATCGAGAAGGCGACGGTCACAAATGCGGCGATGATGATCGCGTTGCGCTCGGGCACAGATGTCGGAACAGCAAGTGCGAGCGCCAGCGCCAGAGCGCCCCTCAATCCGCCCCAGAATAAAGTATGCTGATACGGCAAGGGCAGGCGCCAACGGGATCGGCTGAACAGCAAGGCGAGCGGATAAATGGAAATCGCGCGGCCGATAAGGACGAGGATGATGGCGACAGCGGCTGCAAACCAACCGATCTCGTGCAGCGGCTGATTGGCCGCGTTCATTCCGATGAGGATGAAAATGACCGAGTTTGCGAGAAATGCGACATATTCCCAGAACGACAGTACGAGCACTCGATCCTGATCAGCGATAATACCGTTCTTGCTGGCGCCGCCGATAGTCAGACCGGCCGTGAGCGCCGCGATGACTCCCGATGAATGATAGTGCTCGGCGAGTAGGAATGACGCGTAAGCGACAATCGTCGTCAGTGTGATCTCGATCAGGTGGTCGTCGGTCCGCCCCGCGATGACGAGCGCCACTCCGCTGATTGCCAGACCGATCGCAACGCCACCGCCAGTCGCCCAGATAAACGCCAAGGACGACGTCGCGAAATCATTCGGGCCGCCATTGGCGAGAGCCAACAGAACAGCGAACCCGACAGCGGCCGCGCCGTCATTCAACAGGCTCTCGGACTCGACCACCATGCTGAGCCGCTTTTCAGCCTTCATCTCGCGGAAAGCCGCAATCACTGAAACAGGATCGGTGGCCGCGATTAGAACGCCGAACAGTGCGGCGCCAATCCATGACCAACCCAATAGCTGATGCATTCCAAATCCGACCGCCGCGCCCGCGATTGCAACGCCCACGAAAGCCAGCGTCAGCGTGATGGGAAGCTCATTGCGGAAGCGTCGCCAGTCGAGTTGCAGGGCCGCTTCGAAGACCAGGGGCGGCAACAAGACGTTGAAGATGAGTTCCCGCGACAGCGGGAAATCGGGAGCATTGGGGAGTATCGCGATGAGCAAGCCCGCAACGACCAGACCAACGATGTACGGCAGGTGCAATCGTCGCGAAAGCATCGCGATCAGGCAAGCAACAAGGAGTAGCGCCCCGATTGGAGTAAGGACGTCGGTCACGGCCCGTGGTTAGTCGATGATGAGGTTACTCGACCAGCAAAACCGAAGTTCGAGTGTCAGCTTTCCGCCGAAACCTGCCGCATCTAACCGACCCAAAGCAGACATTAGGCCGCCTGGGCTTACTGCTGGTTGTGCTGCTCGATACCTTTGTCGACAACCACCAGCGCATTCTGGGCAGTCGGGATCGGCTTGCCGTTCTTGCCCACGAGCGGGACGGGCTTGAGCTGCACCGGAACCTCGGCGCAAGCGCGTTGCACGAGTGCCGGATCGACGACCTGTTTGTGCTTCAGGAGATTGATCCCGACCGAGTTGATCAGGGTGCAATCGGAAACCTGCCCTGCCTCGTTCAGGTAGAACTGGATCTCGAACGGATTCTCACTCGATTGTGGGGCCGGGCCTGGAATCCGGATGCCGAACCTCGGCGCTTTGAATTGGGTGTTCTCCCGGACATTGGCGACCAAAATCAGCTTGCGATAAACGCCGATGATCTTGCGACCGTCAGGCCCATGCGCCGGTTCGAACACGGCACGCATCCGGAGGCGGCTGCACACGTAGGGCCCCATCTGCGGATTGCCGGCATAAACGTGCCCCACGCAATTATCGAAATAGCCGTACTTGTTGATCGTCATCTCGGCCACGACCACCGACAGCTCGCCTTTCGCCAGCCCCTGTGTCGGAGTGTCGTAATAGTCGGACCACCAGTCGACGGTCATCACCGGAACGGGTGCAGTGACAGCCGCCATTGCCAAAAGTACGTTCAACATGGGGAGGGAAGCTGCCTAGTAATGCGGCTCTTGTCCACACTCTCGTCTCGCGGCCACAACGGACCCAAAGCTGCCGCTAGCCTCGTCGATACCTCAGAGGTCGATTGTCACCCCCGCAAAAGCAAATCGTCCCAGTGCATCGTATAGTTGGGGAACGGTATTTCCGTTCTCAAACGGCGAATTCAACGCTTCTGAGCTGACAATGGGTGGCCGGCGGTCGAACAGGTTGTTTGCGCCAACACGGAAATTCAATTTGTCTGCGACGCGCGCACCGATGGTAAGGTCGAAATAGTCCTGGGCGCCGATGCGCCTGTCCGCCGGTGCGACGGTGGAAACGCAAGTCGGGCCTGTGTTGACATCGCAATCATCCATCAGGCCCGCATTCTTCACCGCGGACAAATGGCGCCATTGGCCGAGGATTCCGATCTCCCCGGGAAAGCGCAGAGCGAAGCGCAGGCGGTGACGATATCTTGGATTGGGCGTGCCAGAGAATACGCCGCCGCACGCCTCACCGAAGAAACCTGCGCAGTTGAACCGACCATCGCCGGCCTCCGAAGCCGGCCGGATTCCGCTATCCACCTCCAATTTCCGGAGGAAAGTCGACGCGTAAGCGAGACTGAAAATCGACCTTCCGATTGGGTGGTCATAGCGAGCATTGACGTCCGCGCCGTTGGTTCTGAGCTCGACGCCGTTAATATTGGAGATGTCGATAAAGCCGCTTTCGGACAGCCACAACGAGCCACTGCCGGAAGTCCGGTGGATCCGAGAACAATAGAAAAAGTCTCCCGTTGCCAGGCACCGGTTCATGACTGTCTGGAAGTTCGACATTGCGATAGCGCGCCGAACCTTGATGTCGAAATAATCGACGCTGAAACTGAAGCCGCGAATCCATTGCTGCGGGAGCACGATGCCGAACGTGTACGTGTCGGCCAGTTCAGGCCTAAGGCCCGCATTTCCTCCAACCAGCACGTTGTACCGGTTAGCCGCGCTGGGCACGATGTTCCCGTATTGCGCGGCTGAGACGCCGGTCAACGCGCATTGAGCAGATGAGGCGGAGGGGCTCACGCCAGCGCATGGGTCGGCTCCTTCACTAACGCCGATCGTCTGCGCCGAGAACAACTCGACCAAATTGGGTGCGCGGTTTGCGCGGTTGTAGCTTCCTCGAAATCGGAGACCAGAGACGGGTGTGAAGACCATGTCCACCTTGAACGCGCCAACATCAAAGCTGCGGCTCGCCACCTGATATTTCGAATAGCGGTAGGCGGTGCTGAGCGTCAGCTCTTCGAAGAGTGAATTGGTGATGACTGGGATCTGCACCTCGGTGAAAAGCTCACGGACATCAAAGTTACCATCGAGCGGCTGGACGGGTTGGCTGAGGCCGGCTGCGTCACCGAGTTCGAAAGCCGCGTTTGGGTGAGTCTTGATGGATTCCTTGCGGTATTCGGCGCCGACGTTGATGGCGATCCCCCGGTCCGACCAAGGGCTTTTGACCCCATATTCTCCGGCCATGATCGTGAAGTTGACATCGGCCAGCTCTTGGCGCGCGATGCCGTTGAGGTGGAGCGGAGCTTCGAGGAAGGCGAGGCTTTGTGGGGTGACTGCACCGGATTGAAAGATATTCCACGGCACGCAGCTTTGGCCGACCACATTAGTCGGGTCTGTCAGCCGTATCCGGCAAATGGGCGTACCTGGAGCAGTGTTCGAAACGCCGCCAATGGCCGGGTTCGGGACGACATCGAGCGCCAAGGGTAACCGGCTCGGCGAAACGTCGTTCAGGATCGACTGTGTCAGCCGGGTCGCCCCGACTTGATAATAGGCATCGTAGGAGATGGCATCGGACAGATCACCGCGCACCCCACTCACGACGCGCCAGGTCTTATGGCGCAGACGGTCCTGTACCGCTCCGCTCTCACTGGTGCGCCGACCGATCGAAGCGATTGCGCGGGTCACACCCTCAGCATCGACGAATATGTTGTTCGCTACGCAAATCGTGTTGAATTGCTGCGCCGACAGCAACGGATTGTCGCAATTGATCGTGTTGGTTGCGAAGAGATCGCCGGATGGCGCGGACTGCGAATAGGTTCGATCGTCCATGAACATCGCTTCGATGTAGGGTTTGGCGGCCCTGCTGATCTCGTAATCCGCGAATATTCCAAATGAGTAGCGCTCATCGGGACGCTGCAGGAAATCATAAGCACTCGAATTGAATGGCGTAGCGCCCGGCGCAAACTGATTTCCCTCGATCTGGAAGGTGCCGACATTCGTCAGGAGCGTGCCGTTGGCCGCGGCTAACGAACCGCTGCATTCGAATCCGCTAAAGGAGGAGCCCGCGACGAGCGGGCAGTAGGACGTGTCGCGGCTGGATTGCGCGACCGCATCTTGCTTTCGATATGCGGCATAAACCGTGACATGCCCGTTGTTTGAATCGAAGCCCTTGCCGAACGCCACCGAGATGTCCCGGGCGCCGCCGCTCGACCGAAGACCCCGCGGCGCGCGCGCGAAACCGTTGTCGAAGATTTGATCTGACGCTTCATTATCGTGCACGTAACTCGATGCCTGTGCGTCGATCCTGAGGCCGTCGAAGTTAGTGTCCATGATGAAATTGGTGATGCCGGCGATCGCGTCGGAACCATAGACCGCCGAAGCACCGCCGGTCAGGTAATCGAACCTCTTGATCAGCGCCCTGGGGATGAAATTGACGTCCGCGAACGGCGCGCGGGGATCTCCTGGCTGCATGCGCCTACCGTTAATCAGGACCAGCGAGCGCTGCGGGCCAAGGCCGCGCAAATTGGCGTTGGCGACGCCTAGGGCGGCCTCATTGACGTTCCTACCCTGGGCGGGGAAGGCCGAGGTTTGCGAATTGATGACGTCGTCGGTGTCTGTCATCCCGAATACCCAGAGGGTATCCGGTTTTGGAGCACTCTCCGCGAGAATAATGGCGCCTTTGACCCGCGCAGCCGAAACTCCTGCCTCCAGCGCGCGCATATCTTCACTGTCTTCGACCGCTTCAGGTGTCCCGGCCGTTGGCGCAGCGCCGGGTGGGCTGATTGGAACCGGATCCGGATCGGCTCGGGCGCCGCTAGCCATGAGGAGCGTCGACGCAAGCAAAACGCGGTACAGCATCGGTCGCAATTCCCCCGTCCAATCATGGCATTGTTGCATTGAAAGCAAGCGGCATCCAGCCGCTGCGTTGCCGCGGCCAGTGCCAGCTTTCCACCCAAACCTGCCCGCGTCAGAAACCGATCCAAAGCTGCCGCCAGAGGATATCGTCGGCGAACACTGTTTGGAGCGAGACAAGGCGAGGAACATCCTACCAATGCTCAAGTTGGTTGTTTGAGCGAGCGTTTGTCGCTCAGCACACGTGGTTGCCACGCAATCAGCGCGCCCGGGGACCGCCACGAAACAGAAGGACCTCGACGATGAAAAGCAATGTGAGCCTCCTTATGGCGGCTGGAGCAATCGTTCTCGCGCCAGCGGTCGCAGTTGCAGCCCCGCCGAGCGGCGGGCCTCCAGGCGGCGGGTCAGCGATGCACGGCCCGAGCTCAACTATGACGGCAACCCCGCAGTCCCCGACTGGAAATGGCGGCGGGTACAATCACACCAACTCGCCGCAGCACGCCACCGGCCAGCCTATGCAATCCTGTGAAACGACTGGCTCGCCTCCGGGGGGCTCAGGGAGCGCGCCGGGATCGGCCTTCAGTGGTGGCACGGCCGACGAGAAATATGCGGGAACTCAGCCGCAGAACTCACGCAACACCGCGTCCGTATCGCAATACGACGTCGCCTGCGCCAATCAGCCACATTGAAGACAACTGCATTGAAGCACCGGTCGCTACGCCGCGGCCGGTGCTTCATTGCATTATCCTTACGGCGGCAATCGACCCAAACTAGGTGGATCTACAAGATGAAGTCGCTCGCTTGCAGCGTGTGCAGCGCATCGATCCTCATCGTGAAATCCGCAACTCCGTCGCCATTGGTGTCGCCTGCGACGTAGGTGACCCCGCTCTGCTGGTAATAGCGCAGTTCCCCGGCATGGTGCCCGAACGCGGCATTGCCGATGAAGCTGAAGGCCTGGTCACCGCCGGTAAGCGTGTTGGCATCGACGTTCGAGAAATCGAGCTGGTCGCCCTCGGCCTGGCTGAAGTCGTGGATGCGGTCGGCGGTGCCGCTGGTCATCCCGGCAAAGTCGCCGTCGCGGAACAGGAAGGTATCGGCTCCGGTGCCGCCGTAGAAGCGGTCCATTCCAGCCCCGCCCTCGAGCATGTCATTGCCGCTTTCGCCATAAAGCAGGTCGGCGCCGCCGCCGCCCTTGATGATGTCGTTGCCGCCGCGGCCGTAGAGGAAGTCGTTATAGGAGTTGCCGATGATGACATTGTCCAAGTCCTGGCCGTAGCCGCGAACGACCGTGCTGCCCTCGGCAAGGTCGAGTTCCTCGACATTGGCCCTGAGCTGGTATGAGGCCAATGACGAGATGACCTTGTCATTGCCTTCGCCGAGATTCTCGTAGGCATAATCGGTGGTGTCGTTGACGTAATAAGTGTCGTCCCCGATGCCGCCATACATCCGGTCATAGCCCGCGCCGCCGGTCAGAATATCGTTGCCGTCGGCCCCGAACAGATAATCGTCGCCGCCCATGCCATTGAGCGTATCGTTGCCTTCATAACCGTAGAGCTTGTTGGCGAGGTCGGTGCCGGTGACGAGATTATCGATCGCATTGCCTTTGCCGATGTAGGCCGCGCCAGTGAGCACAAGATCTTCGACATTGTCGCGCAGCGTCACGTCGACCGATGAAATGACCTGGTCATGCCCCTCGCCCGGATCCTCGTAGGCGAAGTCGGTGTCATCGTTGACATAATAGGTGTCGTCGCCAAGGCCGCCGTACATCCGATCATAGCCCGCGCCGCCGATCAGCGTGTCGTTGCCAGCGTTGCCGAACAGGTAATCGTCGCCCGTGCCCCCTTCGAGCGCATTCGCGCCCGAGTTGCCGCGCAAAGTGTCGTTGAAGGTCGAGCCGGTGATACCTTCGAAATTGGTAAGCGTATCCAATCCCGCGCCGCCGGTGTTCTGCGTGCCGGCAATCGCCAGGCTGACGGTGACTCCAGCGCCGGCATTTTCATAGTAAGCCGTATCGATTCCAGCTCCGCCGTCCATGACATCGTTGCCGTCAGCGCCCGAAATGATGTCGTCGTGGGTGGTCCCGTGAAGCGTTTCGTTGCCGGCGGATCCGAGGATGCCGACCGTGACGTCGGACCCGTTTTCGAACACGTAATTCGTGCCATCGAACGCTGCCCCGCTGGCGACGTCGACGACCAACGTTCCCGCACCGCGCAGCGAAACATTGCCCGGAAGGGAAGTCGCAGCGATTTCGAGATAAGCCTCTTCCTGGCTTGACGTGCCAGGCCCGGTCGCAGTGAACGAGGGCTGGAAGTTCACTCCCTCCACCGATGACAGCGTTCCGTTGAACTCCACCTCGCCGCCGACCGAGAGGTAATCGAAGCCGGCTCCGCCATCGAAAGTGTTGCCGGTGTAATCGAGCGAGGTCGGGCTGCCGCCGAAGGGCGTGACATTGGCGAGGATGATGACGTCGTTGCCGTCACCAGCATTGATGATGTTGACGCCCGCGCCACCATTCAGGATCTCGGACCCGCTGGTGCCGTTCAACGTGTCGTCGCCAGCACCGCCGACCAGCGCTTGTACGCCGGCGTGACCGGCCGCCGCGTTCAGGGTGAAGCTTCCGGCACCGTTTGCCACCAAGGCAACAATGTCTCCGGGATTCAGAGGATCGCTGGACGCGTTCCAATTGGTGAGCGTCAGGGTTGGGATGGTATAGTTGCCGGGCGTCGCTGCTATGATGTTGAGGCTGTCGCGGCCATCGCCCCCGACGAGCTCCGTGATCCCGGAGGACGCAAGTAGCGCCACTGGCAGGCTTGCGAACAGGCCGCTCCCGGCGGTCGAGCCGAACTGCAGGCGTTCGATCGACGTCAGCGTGACGGGCCCCAATCCCACTGCCGTTGTCGGGCCAGCCGCCAGGTTGAGCAGCACCCCGGCCGTTGGCTGCACGAGCAGGGTGTCGGTATCGTTCCCGCCGTCGAATATTTCGCCGCTTGTCGGCGTGTTGGCGATGATCAGCGTGTCATTACCGTCGCCTGCGAAGAGCTGATCGACACCTGCCCCACCGTCGAGTGTGTCATTTCCGCTATCGCCGTTGAGCGTGTCATTGCCGCCCAAGCCATTGATTGTATCGTCGGCGCTGGTGCCGTTAAGCGTATCGGGGCCGCTCGTGCCGTCGATTTCTGCCATTCCTGACCCCTCCTCGTTGGACAGAAACTCGCTGCCACAACCTGCAAAACGCCGCAGAACGCATCGGGCCGGATGTTATAGATTTGTTGTAGGACTTATCCTCTACAGAGAGTTAATCAACCCTCTTTCAAGACCCGATCGCAGCGATAGCATTGAGCTTGTGCCAGGGATGGGTCGATTGCTGCCACTAGGCCGGGAGCGGCAAATTTGGGTGGAAAGCGGACGCTAGCGTTTCACGGTAATCGGCCCAACTCGTTGCCGCATTTAGGACAAGCCTCCGGAACGTAGAGCGGGTTAAAGTGTGCCCCCCATCCTCGCCCGCGCATGTAGGAAATCGGTAGACCGCATTTCTCACAGGTGTCTGTCCACAACAGACTGAGCGCCGCTGCAACGCTGATCCATGCCAAGAACGTGTTGTAAATCGCCCCGATAGCAATGCCGACGAACATCAAGACGAATGCAATTGCACGCCTGACCTTCACAGCCGTGCGAAACGTCATCCTTGTCCTCCGCTACAGCTCGCAAACTTCCGAGACGCGAGTTTGCCGGTCATGCTCAATGCCCGCAATGGGTGGAAAGCGGACATTACGTTGCAGTGGTCAATCCTCGACCTTGCGACGCCGCCGGGCGACCAATTCTCCAACTCCGCCGCTCAATAATAGAGCCAATCCGATGATAAGGATTAACGCCGGTATCGGATTGTCAGGGCCACCACCCCAACCGAACGCTACGACAACCGCAAAGATACCGAGGACGATTGCGAACCGGCTCATACGACTGTCATGAATTAGATCGCCCTATGTCCGCAATGTGTGGAAAGCGGACACCCCGTGTGACACGCTGCGAAAATGCTGTTCCGCCCCAAGTATGGAAGAGATTGGACCCGCTTCTTGGCGATCGGCTTCTACACGGCGTCCATCGGGTTCGCGATATCCGCCATTGCATCGATCTTCTCGCACTTCGATGATCCATCCGACAAAGTATTCGCCGTCTCGATGTTCTCCGTAGGGGCGTTGATCTGGGGCGCGCTCGGAAGATTCCAGTGGAAGATAGCAGCGGCAATGAAAGTCGATCAGCGCCGAGATCGATAAGCTGTTCGCTCGGCTAGCGGCGGGAATGGATCGTTTGTGGCCGCTAAGGGTGGAGAGCTGACACCAGCGGTTCACTCGTCGGTCACAGTTTCCAGCGCCCCGAAACCTTTGCATCAACCCGCTTCGCCGCAGGGAGCGCGATCAAGATGATCGGGAGCCACAGAGCAACGTTCCAGAGAATCCTAGCAACATAGGTCGGGGGAATGCCTAGTGCAGCTAGGAATGTCCGATTGAAGTCAGCGACGACGAACATTGCGATCCCTGCGATTACTCGGATCAGCAATCCTGGCCAGCTCATGGGACGCTCCTCTCGAGTTGCCGGTGCA
>Ga0105239_10009155_pt1 | contig 11202 bp, 1 predicted proteins | sample KBSC44metaG_FD_92761 | JGI IMG/M metagenome (GOLD analysis project Ga0105239, IMG submission 92761) | Corn rhizosphere microbial communities from Kellogg Biological Station, Michigan, USA - KBS C4-4 metaG | ecosystem: Host-associated > Plants > Roots > Rhizosphere > Soil | place: Michigan, USA...
ATCGCGGCGACCGGTAATCAACAGATTGCCATCCGCCCGCCAGAAGCCCCGGTCGCCGGTACGATAGAGGCGCTCACCGACTCCATCGGGTGAGGGTATGAAACGGTCAGCGGTGCGCGCCGCATCCGACAGGTAACCCACGCTCAATCCCACGCCACCGACATAAAGGTCGCCCTCGACGTAGGACGGAACGGGCACGAGTGCCGCATCCAGCACCTGCACGCTGCAATTCGAAATCGCCCGGCCCACGTGGATACGGTCGTCACTGTTGGCAGGCACGATGCTCGCCGTCACGTCCGCCGCGACTTCCGCCGAACCATACAGATTCAGCAGCACATCCCGCGGACGCATCGCGTGAAGCTCCCGCGCTACATCCGCGGGCAGAGGCTCTCCGCTCACGTGCCAGGTCCGCGGCTCTGGGCCGAGAGTGGACAGCGCCGGAAGCAGACTCCGTAGCAATGTCGGTACGAGAGTGATGCGCTCGACACGCCACTCCCGAATCAGGCGCGGCAGGCTTTCCGGATCGCTGGCAGTCGCCTCCGGGCACAGGATCAGCGTGGCCCCCGCGCACAGCGGTCCGAATACCTCCGCCACGCTATCGACGAAGGCCGGTGAAGTCCGCACCAGGCAGCGCTCGTTCATCCGGACAGGACACGTCTCCTGCAGCCAGAGCAGCCTGTTGACGCTGGCCCCGTGCATTCCCAACACGGCACCAGGTGTTCCGGTCGACCCGGACGTGAAGCAGACATAGGCGATCGGCTGATGCGCCGCCCGCGCGCCCTCCTTGAATTCCCCGTCCTTTCCAGGCTCTTCCGGCAGCCGACCTGGTACTTCCGTCAGCACGAGACGCGTATCGGCCTGTTGCAGACGCCGCCGTATCTCGCGCTCCGACTCATCCGGGTCGATCACCAGGCAGATCGCCCCAGCCTTCAGAATGCCGATCCACGCCGCCACCTGGGCGATCGAGCGGTGACAGGCCAGCGCCACGACATCTCCGGGTGCGATGCCTCTGGAGTGCGTGAGTTGGCGGGCGATTTCATCCGCCCAGGCATCCAACCCGGCGTAAGTGATCGAGCCCCGGGGTCCATCTATCGCGACCGCCTGTGAGTGACGGGAGACGCCTTCTTCAAACAGGCCGTGAATCGTGCGGCCCAGCCAGCTGGTCCGGCGCGGCCCGTGGCTCGGAAAACGAGGCGACACAGACTCCAGGAACGCCCGACCGATTTCCGCCGTTCGGGCTTCAGCGGATTGCGCGAATCGGGTCAACGTCCAACACAGATGCTCGGCGAATGCGGCGATCTGGCTCTCGTCGAACGCCGCGGTGTCGTACTCCAGGGAGAAACTCACGCCCTGCTCGTCCTGCGTGCTCATGACGACCAGGGGAAAGGCCGGCACGTGGCCCATCATCTCGACCGCGCGCAAGGTCAAACCCGGCACAGACAACACGGACCGGCGTGCGGGCTGTGCCACATACACCACCTCGACGGGCCCGCCAGCGCGGCTCGGCAGCAGCGACATCGCCTGCTCGACCGGAAACCGCGCGTGATCGGCTACATCGAGATAGTTGTCGCGCACGCTGCGAATCCATTCACCAACCGAGGGCTGTGCATCGAACTTCGCACGCAGGCACAGGACATTGACCATACATCCGAGCGTGCGCTCGTACGCCTCTGCGAGACGCAGTCCGCTCATGAGGCCGATCAGAAAATCGCTCTGCCGGGTGCGCTCGTGGAGTGTCTGCAATAAGCCCGCGAGCAGCACGTTCGCGAGGGATGCCTGGTGTCGACTCCCTACGCCGACGAGTCGCGTCGTCGTGACGCCGTCGATTTTGAAGAAATGCTTGGCGCCGGCCTGCCCCGGAATGCCCACCGTCTCGATCGACAGTTGGGTTGGAATCCCCTCTGCCAGGTAATGTGCCCACCAGTTGCGGTCTCGCGTGAAATCGGCCGATGACAGGTACTGGAGCTCGTCGGTGACGAATCGCGAATACTGCGGCACCGGCTGGGCCGGGCCTGGAGGACTGCCCGTGAGGTAGGTCGTCACCCACTCCTCGATGAGGAGCTGCTGCGCCCAGTCATCCGAAATGATGTGGTGAATGACGAACAACAGAAAGTGCGTGCCGGGCGCCGTTTTCAGCAGCAGACATTCAAACAGCGGGGGCTCGTTCAGGTCGAATGAACGGATCAGGGCCTGCCGCCGCAGCGTCTCCACCACCGTACCGGGCTGTGCTACGTCGCTCAGGTCGATGAATGAGAAGCGCGGTCTGCAAGCCTGCTCGATGATCTGGACGGCTTGGGCCCCCAGGGCCTCGAACCGGGTGCGCAGGATCTCGTGGCGGGTCACCAGGCTGGCGAGCGCGGCGGCAAACCGGCCGATATCCAGCGGGCCGGAAAGCTCGAGCGTCGCCAGAGAGTTATTAGCCCCGGTCCGCTCGCTCAGCACCTCGTGGCGCCAGAAGCGGGATTGTGCTGCGGACATCGGCAGTTGCACGCTGCAAGCCTCAGTGTCCGTTGGAATCGCTGCGCGACTCGACAGGGCCATCCGGCCGCCCGCCCTCCCGCTGCAGGGCCTCGATGTGCTCGGCCAACTGGGCAATGGTCGGGTGCATGAAGATCGCGCGCAGCGAAATCTCCAGCGACAACATCTGTCGCAAGCGCGTGATCACTTGCGCAAACAACAGGGAATGCCCCCCTGACAGAAAGAAATCATCGTGGATACCGACAGATTCGCGCTTCAGCACCACCTTCCAGACAGCGGCGATCGTTTGTTCCAGGGGCGTCCTGGGAAGCACGACCGGCGCCGTGATCATGTCCATCGCGGACTTTGTCAGTGCTTCGCTGTCGACCTTGCCTCGGTCTGTCATTGGAAGATGCGACACACAACGATAGTGAGCCGGTTGCCAGGTTGACGGCAGAGAGCGTCCGACCCGGTTGCGCGCGGCCGTCGTGACTTCGGCGGCGGCGGCATCGGTGACCAGAAATGCCGTCACGTATCCGGTTCCGTACTCGTCCCGGACGGCGAGCACCGCGGCGTCGCGAACCTGTTGTAATTCCCGCAGACAGTGTTCGATCGCACCCAGATCGATGCGAACCCCGTTGATCTTGAGCCGGTTATTGGCACGGCCGAGGATTTCAATCGAGTTACCCACCCGACGCGCCAGGTCGCCGGTGTCATACATCCGTTCTCCCATCAGGACTTGGTCGGGCAGCGGAATGAAGGCGGCCGCGGTCTCGGCGGGGTCCGCGCAATATCCGTGTCCGACCGGACAGCCCGCGAGAAACAACCGGCCGGTCGAGCCATCGAGCAGGGGCTCGAGAGACTCACCGAGAACATGCATCCCCGAGTTGGGCATCGGATCACCGATCGGTGCACTGCTGCTCTCCTGAATAAAACCTTTCGGGTCGACTTCACCGAGGGTGACCTGGATACAACATTCGGATGGGCCATAGGCGTTGAGAAGCCGCAGGCCGGAGCCGCCCAACACATCAGCGGCGAGCCGGCAGGGCAGACGATCCCCGCCGCATACGAGGGCTCGCAGGCGCCCGAGCGAGCTCGAATCCATCTCGTGAATCGATCGCAGCAGGGAGGGGGTGAGCTGCAAGACACTGACCGAATGACGCTGCACCTCCCGGGCGATGCCGCTCGGGTCGGTTCCGGTCTCCTGGCGCGGAATGATCAATGTTGCACCCGAGCTGACCGGGTGTAACAACTCCCACACCGCGGCGTCGAAGCCGAGCGGGGTGCGATGCAGGAGTACGTCCTGACTCGTGAGTGGCAAGCGCTCTTGCAGCCAGAGCAGTTGGTTCTGCAGGGATCGGCGCGGAACCACGATCGGCTTGGGTGTCCCGGTCGATCCCGACGACAGCACGATGTACGCGATGTCCTCGGACGATGCGGGCCCGGGCACCACGGCGGCAGTCGTATCGACCCGCGCTTCCGCGTGGGCCAGGTCTTCGAACCCATGCGTCGACGTGCTCGATGACAGCCCGTCCAGCCCCTGCCGCGTTCCGACCAACACCGTGGCACCGATCCGTGCGATGGAACTGTTCTTGCGCTCGACGGGCCAGCGTGGATCCACGAAGGCCACCGGAATCGCGGCCAACAGCGCCGCCACAGTCGTCACCGCCGCCTCCAGACACGTTGGCGCGACCAACCCCAACAAGGGCTGTTGCATCCCAGCGCAGGCCTGTCGCAGGGTCGTCATGCGCTTCATGACACGGTTATGGAAGGAGTCGCAGGCTTCGCGGGCCTCCCCCGCTTCGCTTTCGACAACACGGCATGCCGCCAACCCGCTCGACAACAGCTCACCGAGACGGTCGGCCACGACCCACTCCGGGCGTGCTGGACCCCGCTCGGACTCCAATATTGGTGCAAACAGCCGCGCCAACGGGGCGCAGATCGCGGCGACGGTGGCCTCCGGCTGAGCCAGGCCGGCCACGATCTGCGCGAGCGCTCGTCCGAGACACTCCGCCTGCACCCGGCGCACGACCGCGGCGTTGTAATGCAGCTCGATGTCGCTGTGTCGGATGCCGACCTCGGCCGACAATCGCAGCCTGAAAGGCTCACCACCCTCGAGAGCGCGCACGATGTGAGCAAACCGTTCCGACCCGGACTCTCTGATCGCGCATTGCAGATCCGGTCGCGGCAACGCCGACGGCGCTCTGCCGGTCAAGGAGAACGAATCCTGCAAGCGCTCGTGCATCGACAGGGTTCTCTCGACGTCCCGGATCAGGCCTGTGCACGCCGCGGTCCACCGGACCCGTTGGGTCAGCGGCAGGTAGTGACACAAACATCCGACAAACTCACGCAGCTCCGGTGCCAGGCGCCCGTCGAATCTCTGCCACAACGCTACTTGCGAGGAGCCGGTAATCCGGCTCAGGAGCACGATCCACGCAGCCACTAGCACCGTCCTGGCGCCTACCGCGTACCGCTTGCTCACTTTCTCCAGCAGCTCGGGAGGCAGTGAGATCGCCACCGTACGGGGCTCGAAAGGCCCATCGAGCGGATCAGCTTCATCGAAATGACGATTCCAGTAGGCCGCGGCCGCCCGGGCCTCGGCACTTTCGGCCGCGCGGGCCAGGGCCCTCTGGACAGCCGACAGGCCCGGCGCGGTCGCGGAGCGTGCCACGCCCTGCATACACTCGGCCCATTGTCGGACGAGTTGCTCCAGGCCGATGACGTCACAACGCGCAGCCCCGACGGTCAAAAACCAGGCGCGCCGGCCGGCGCGAATATCGCCGCAGGCCACACTGAGCGGCGCCAGCGCATCCGAAAACTCCGGGAGCGCCGCAACCTTCTCCAGGTGAGCACTCAGATCCAAGGCGTCACGAGGGACAGGTAGCACGTATTGCAGGCTGTCGATCCGTGCGCAAACCTTTTCCAACGCGGCCCTGCATTCCGGCTCGCGCCAGCCTTCTGGCATCCATGCTTCTATGCCGTTGAGTCTTCCCACGGCTCCGGCGAGGCGCGCGGTGGCTGAGCAGATACGCTTCTGCCGATCGCTGAGGTTGACTTCGGTCTCACGCAGGGTGCTTTCCAGGGTGCTCATAAGGGCGTACGCGCAAATGCTGTGAGTGGAGTCGCACGCGCCGTGGAGCGACCCTCGAGGCCATTCAGAAGTGCGCCCACGGGTGTCGAGGCAGTCGCGGAACCCAGCGATTCGAGCGCCAGCGACAGTTTCCGGGACAAGCGATCCAACACTCCGGGCAGGCAGCGCCCGGGTTGTACCCTCATCTGGATCCGGGGCTCCCGGCCGAAGAATACGACGAGCACGATAGGCATTCCTTCCTTGATCTCGAATCCAACCACATTGAGCCGCGGCTCACGCTCACGGGGTGTTGGCAGATTCTCCATCACGACGATCGACTCGAAAAGCGTCGACGCCGTGCCTCCCGGGGAGGCAGCGCGTTGAATGCCGGACAGCGCGTCATGCTCATGTGCCATCACGGCCCTGATGCTACGCTGTTGATGCTGCAGCCAGAGCTGGACACTCTGACCGGCGGGTAACCTCGCCCGGACGGGCAATGTGTTGATACACATCCCGACCACGTCGCTGAAGTCCTCTCCCGATCGGGCCGACGTATCCCGGCCCGACATCGTGAGCCCGTAAACGACATCATCCGTCCGGGCGACCGCGGCCCAGGCGAGAGCCCAACCCGCTTGGATTAGGGTCGCGAGCGTCACACCCCATTCCTGCCCACGGGATGTGAGGCGGCTCCAGACTTCGGTGGAGATGGCCATGACACGAGTTGCGATGTGCCGATCATCCGACTGCCGGGTGAGTGTCGCTCCCACGGGAGCCCCATCGAGGTAGTCGCGCCAGAAGGCGGGATCCGACGACTGCGCGCGCGTGTGTGCGACATAGCGATGAAACGCGGTTCGGGCCACATACGGTGCTTCCAGCCCCGCGCGATAGGCCGCATAGGTATCGAACAGTTCCTGAAGGACGAGCTGTTGCGACCAGCCATCGAGAATCAGGTGGTGATGGGTCATGAGCAACAGGCTGCGATCCGCGGCAATTGACACTAACCCCAGCCCACACAGAGGGGCACGATCCAACCGGCCACAGCGCTCGGAGAACCGCGCCTTCAATCTCTGGAGCGCACCCTGAGCCCGATCCGGCTCGGCCCGGCAATCGACCACGACCAGCTCACAATCAGCCGTGTCATCCGTAGTCTGTACCGGTACACCATCCGCTCGGGTGATGAATCGATTACGCAGCACATCGTTGGCGCGGAATGTCTGGCTCCAGGCGAGACTCAGCAGCGCCGGATCGACCGGACCTGCGATTTCCAACACGAGGTGACTCTCGTACAGCGCCTCCTGCGGTGCGAGCAGACAATCATGGAGGATGCCGGTTTGCATCGGCGTCAGCGGATAAATCGCTTCATCACCACGCTCCCGAGGCTGCGCCGCGGGCGTCGTCTCGAGAGCGTCAGCCCTCAGCAGGGCATTGACGAGATCCTCGAGTGTCGCATTCTCGAGCAGCAGCCGTGTCGTGAGCGGAATGCCCGCCGCCCGCGCCTTGGCGGTAATGAGAATGCTGGAAACCGAATTTCCACCGAGTCTGAAGTAGTTGTCACCAGCGCCGACCGCGGTTATTTCCAACACCTCGGCCCAGATCGCCGCGAGCAGATCCTGCCACTGTCGCCTCCTGGGGTCCTCGATCAACGCCAGCGTCGGCCTTATCCGCTCCACCTGGCCGATGCCCGGCAGCACCAGTGGCTCCCCGACTTCACGCAGTGCCTCGCCGTCGAGCTTCCCGTGCCGCGTGAGCGGCACCCCGGTCATTTCATAGACACGCTCGGGCCGCATGTACTCCGGAAGATGACTCTCCAGGTGCAATCGGATTCGATGCAAGCGGATGGTATCCAGGGGCTGTCGTGGCAGAATCCAGGCAACCAGCCGCCCGCCGCGAACAGCGGCCGCAGCATACGACACCTCCGGACAGGCAGTCAGACAGCTCTCGATCTCGCCTAACTCGACGCGGTGGCCGCGCACCTTGACCTGCCGGTCGACACGACCGATACAGACCAACCGGCCATCGACGTATTTCGCGGCATCGCCCGTGCGATACATCAACGAGCCGGCCATTCCGAACGGGCACGGCACAAACCGCTCACTCGTCAGATTCGCATGTCCTGAATAACCCGCGGCCAGTCCGATGCCACTGAGATAGAGCTCCCCGGGGACATTGGATGCCATGATCGGAGCCAGATTGCCATCGAGCAGGTGGACCTGCATGCCCTCGATGGACTCGCCGATCCCCTCGACGGCGTAACCTTCCCCGCCATCACACTCCTGGACTGAGCATCCGACACAGGCCTCCGTAGGACCGTACTCATTGAAAATCCGCAGAGCGGGATTGACGCGCTGGAGAGCTCGAACCGCATCGGTGTAGAGCAGCTCACCACCCACAATGATGCGCGTAGGTAATCGACCGGGAGTGACATCCGGATGTCGCTGCAGCAATTGCAGATGTGTCGGCGTGAGCTTGATGACGTCGGCACTCTCGGCCTGCCTGAGCAGGGCTGAGAAGTCATGCCGGGACGTAATGTGAACCACGGCCCCCGCGCACAGCGGTGCGATCAAGGTCGTCAGGGTGAAATCGAATCCAATCGAGCTGTGACTCCACACCCGCTGTCCGGGTGCGATGCCATAGAGCGCCAGAGCGTTCGCGATGTAATTCGACAGTGCGCAATGGGGTACGGCGACTGGCTTCGGTGTCCCCGAGGAGCCGGAAGTATGGAGTATGTACGCCGTCTGCTGCGGGTGGAGAAGCCGGGGAGTCAACTCGTCAGTCGCCGCACCGGGCTCCGCCTGCATGGGTCCGGGGAGTCGTAGCCTGGAAATCACTTCGCCATCGATCAGGTCCCAGGCATCCTCCTGCACCAGTGCCAGCTTCACGCCGCAGCCCACGAGCTGTGCCTCCAGTCGCTTACGGGGCTGTGCGGGATCCAACAGCACACAGCCGACTCCGATCAGCCACGCGCCGAGCATCGCGCAGGCGGCATCGATCCCGGCGTCAGCGACTAACCCGATGTTCTCACCCGGGCACACCTCGTGCTCGACGATTTTTCGCCCGAGGGCGGCCGCGCGATGTTGCAACTCGCGGTACGTGATGCTTCGATCCCCTTCGAACATCGCTGTAGCGGCCGGCCTGCGGCGACATTCCTCCAACACACAATCACTCGCCGCACGCGACTCGCCCCACAGCAGCCGCGTCATCTCGTTCTTCGAGCCGCCTGCCGGCAGACACGGGGTATCCATCGCGTCGGGCAACTGTGCCAGCGTGTCCCGCAACCACCTCGTGAGCCACTCGTTCTGGGCCGGAGGGAAATCTGACGCATCGTAGTCGAGCAGAATGCGAACACCGTGCCAGGAGGAGTCGTTGACGTGGAAGGTCAGCGGCAGATAGGTCTCGTCTGAAGCCCACGCGTCCAGCACCTCGACCCTCTCCAGCTTCTGAAGCTCATCGAGCACATGGAAGCGTGTGAAGACGAACAACACATCGCCCATCGAGCGGCCACCGAACTCGCGCAGCACCTCCGAGATCGGCAGGCGTCGATGCGGTTGAAATTGCGCTTCGATCTCATAGAGAGCCGCGGCGAGTTGCGCCCAGGTGCGATCCGCAACGCTCACTTGGACCGGCAGGATATTGTTGAACACGCCAACAATCGCATCACCCCCTTCGCATTCGGGACGGCCATTGCACTCGATCATGGCAAGTACGGCTGTATTTTCCCGCAGCACCGCCAACATCACACTGCAGAGCGCGAAAAAAACGGGTTTGAGAGAGTAACCGCGTGAGGCGGCGAACGCCTGCAACCGCGCCACTGTGTCTTTCGGGACCGGAATCTCCGCGCGCCGATGACTTCTCTGGCGAGCCCGAGGGGCGGCCCACCGTGGACACTGCTGCGGCAATAGCGTCTTGACCGTTTGTTGCCAGTACTGGCGCGTAGCCGCCGAAGCGATGGCATCGCGCTCCAGCTTCACGAACACACCGTACGACGGCAGGACAGGAACTGCGCCGGGTGCGCCGCCCGCAAGAAAGGCGTCGTAGCTCGCGACAATGTCACGAAATACGAGCGCGACACACCAACCATCGAGTGCCGCATCGGTCATACTGATCACGAACTGTTCGTCACGAAGCAGATGCACCGTAAAGCGCAGCAGCGGCGCCTCATCCCAGCGGAAGACATTCCGCAACTCCAGACGGGTCCATTCCTCGAGCGCCTGTCGAGCCGCGGTCTCGTCGAGCTCCCGTAGATCACGCACCTCGATCGGAGGAGCCGCGGCCTTGTGGACGAGCTGTAACGGCTCCGAGGCACGTGTCAGATCGAACGATGAGCGCAAAAAGGGATGGACGTGCATGAGTCGTGACACAGCCGCCTGGAACGCGGTACGTACGAAAGCACCCCGTACTCGCACGCCGCTCACGTACGTCTCATAACGAGCTTCGCCGAAGCTCTGCATGACGACGGTTCTTTGCAGCTGACTCAGCGGATACGCATCGTCGAGTCCTGCAAGGTCGAGACTCTCCCGGGCTTTGGCCGGAAGAAGACTGAAGCTCGCATATTCCGGCTCAGAAACCGACTCTGAAGGCGCCGGCAGAAAGCGCCGCGACTGTTCCTCGATGGACTGCCACCGGTAAATATCCGCCACCGACGCGGGGATGCCTCGATTCGCAAGCTCGTTGACCAGGCGGATGGCCTTGACCGAGTCACCGCCGTAAGCGAAGAACCGGGCACCTTTCAAAGGAGGGACGCCTAACACAACCTCCCAGGCCTGCGCGACGGCGCCGACAACCGGAGAGACTGATGGTGCAGACCCGGCAGGTACGGTCGTGAATGCAGCCCGCAACCCGTCGAGATCGCATTTACCGTTCGGTAACACCGGCAGCGATGGCAGAATCTGGATCAGTGTCGGAACGGCACTCGCCGGAAGCCGCTCGAACAGATACTCGTGCACCTGGGCAGGAGTGAGCGACTGTCGCGAAACAACGGCCGCAGCGAGGGCATACCCACCTGACTGGCTCAACACCAGAACTTCCGCCTGCTCCGCCTGGGGATGACTGAGAATGGCGTGCCGGACTTCGTTGACCTCGATCCGAACACCGCGCACCTTGACCTGGCCATCCATGCGACCGAGATAGGTGAGCTGTGCGTCGGGGCGCCACACGGCATGATCGCCACTCAGATAGGCACGCTCACCCGCCTTGCCATCCTCAGCCGGTATGAATCGGGCAGCGGTCAGGTCGGGCCTGCCCCAGTAACCCATCGCGAGTTGGGGACCCGCGATGGTCAGTTGCCCCGGCACTCCCGGCGGCACCGCCTGATAGTCCGACACAATGCCGATGCGTGAGCCCAGGGTCGGCCGTCCGATCGGCGGCTCACCATGATCGCCGAGCTCCGTCGACCAGGTAACGTCAATGCCGCATTCGGTCGGCCCGTAAAGATTCACGAGTTGAGTGTTTGGAAGGGTCAGCGCGAAGCGATCGCGATCCTCGGCGCGCAGGGCCTCGCCGCTGCACAGACACCGTTGCAGGTGGGGCGCCACGCGTCCAGGCTCGCCACCGGCGAGCCACTCTCTCAACATCGTGGGCACGAAGTGCACGATGGATACGCGGCCGGCCTCGAGGATGGAGGTCAACAACCGCGGGTCGAAGCTCGCCGTACGCGGCGCCATGACCAGTCGTGCCCC
>Ga0105239_10009158_pt1 | contig 11199 bp, 9 predicted proteins | sample KBSC44metaG_FD_92761 | JGI IMG/M metagenome (GOLD analysis project Ga0105239, IMG submission 92761) | Corn rhizosphere microbial communities from Kellogg Biological Station, Michigan, USA - KBS C4-4 metaG | ecosystem: Host-associated > Plants > Roots > Rhizosphere > Soil | place: Michigan, USA...
CAGTTGTTCCGCGGAGATACCGGAGCTCAGATCGGCGGCAATTTTGCGGTGAGCGCCTACAACTCCACAAGCCGCCAGGTAACCATCGGTCCGGCGCTGCCGCAGGCACTGGTCAGTGCGCGGGGAGATTTTGCGCAGATCAAGCTGATTGTCGCGGCCGGCGCCGCTCCGACGCTGACCTTCACGGCCAAAGCTCGCGGCGCCTGGGGCAATGCACTACGCGTTGCGGTGGTGCCGATGGTCGGCAATACCATGAACATTTTGCCGGACGTTGCCATTCCCGGTAATGTTCCAGCGAGCACCGTTGTCGTTGGCACAGCCACTGCCGCCGGTGTGACCACGGTGACAGTGGCGAGCGTTGCCAACTTCGCGAACGGGGACCACATCCAGGCTAACGGTAAGGAATATGTGATTGCCGCCGTGACTGCCGGTCCGCCCGCCACGTTCACCATAACTCCGGCGCTACCGCCCGGCGTGAACTGGGCGGCCGGCACCGCGGTGAAAAAGCTGCGCCTCGCCAATGCGGCCGGTGTCAATACCATCAACGTTTGGGGTGCATCCGGGCTCTACAAGAATGCCATCGTCGAGCTGGATAACGGCCACCTCAAGGAATTCTTCACCGTGTCGAGCACCGCGGGCACCACTGTGACGCTGTCCGGCAACCTCGTGAACGTTTACCTCGAAGGACACAAAATGCGCGTGATCGAGGCGCAGGTGAATGTCGACTACACGCCGGCCGATGGCAACGCGGTCTCCGAGAGCTTCAGCAACCTTCGCCTCTTCGACGACGGGACGACCAACTTTCTCGCTACTAACGTGAATGATCAGTCAAATTTCGTCACTGTAACCAAGGGTGTCGGGCTCTCCTGGAGTGACCTCGCCAAGTTCCCCACGCCGCTGGACGGGCGGTGGGAGAAGTTCGTGAACGGCGACGATCAGCTTGCCAATCTCACCGTGGCGGACTTCGTGGGTGTCGACGGCGGCACCGGCAATCGCACCGGCATTCAGGCGCTGGAAGATATCACCCAACTCAGCCTCTGCATGGTCCCTGGAATGTGGTCGACTACGGTGCAGTCGGCGCTTATCAATCACTGCGAAACGTTGCGCTACCGTTTCGCCATCCTCGACCCTCCCGACAACCTGGGGATTCAGGACGTCATGGCCTTCCGGTCCGGTTTCGACACCAAGTACGCCGCGTTGTATTACCCATGGGTGGAAGTGCTCGATCCGAGCACCATTCGCAACGTCGACGTACCGCCATCCGGACATATGGCCGGTATCTACGCCCGTACCGACAACGAACGGGGCGTCCACAAGGCTCCCGCCAACGTGGGCATCGCCATGATCACCAAGATTTCGGATGACGTCAATAAGCGTGAGCAGGAGCTTCTCAATCCAATCGGAATTAATGCGTTGAGATTCTTCCCGGATCGCGGAAACCGCGTGTGGGGCGCCCGGACACTGTCGTCAGAGAGCGCGTGGAAGTACATCAACGTTCGCCGCATCTTCATCTACGTCGAGGCTTCCATCGACAACGGAACGCAATGGGTAGTATTCGAACCCAACGATGCCGCGCTTTGGGCTCGCGTCCGCCAGACCATCAACGACTTCCTCGACACTACGTGGCGCAGTGGAGCTCTTATGGGGGCCACCGCGGACCAGGCGTATTTCGTGCGGTGCGACCGGACCACCATGACGCAGGATGATATCGACAACGGAAGATTAATCTGCGTCATTGGAATTGCCCCGGTCAAACCCGCGGAGTTCGTGATCTTCAGAATCCAGCAATTCAGACCGACCACGCCCAGTTAAAGGAGAACCAAGCAAATGCCGCCAACCTATCGGGATGATCCGTACCCGTCATATAATTTCGAGCTCGTCGTCACCGGGATCAGCAACGACGGCAAAGCCGTAAAAGGCTCCTTCATGGAAGTGGGCGGGCTGGGCATCGAAATGCCGGCCATCGAATATCGCAACGGCAGCGAGGACATCACCGTCCGCAAGATTCCCGGCCTGAAAAAATTCACCAACCTGACCCTGAAATGGGGCATCACCGGCGACCTGATCTTTTGGAATTGGATCGTCTCCGGAATGAAGGGGCTGGTGCAGCGCGCTCCGGTTGCCGTAGTCCTCATGGACGAGAATCGCAACGAAGTAATGCGCTGGAACTTCACCCGCGCCTGGCCCACCAAGTGGACCGGTCCCGGTCTCAATGCCAAGAACAACGAAATCGCCATCGAGACTCTCGAGATCTGCCATGAAGGGATGGCGGTGGACGGCCAGACATGAGCGCGACCGCGGCCGTCCCTGGCCTATACTACACGTTCGTCAAACCGCCCCGGACGCAATCGCCACTGCGCACGGACGTCGCGGGTTTCTTCGGACGGACGGTGCGCGGACCCGTGGGCACGCCGGTGCGCATCGAGGGCTGGCGCGAGTACATAAGCGTCTTTGGCGGCCTCACCACCGATGCCATGACACCTTATGCGCTGCGCGGCTACTTCGACAACAACGCCGACGCGGCCCACGTGGTTCGCTTGCTGGGCGCGAGTTCGACTACCGCATCGGGAGTGTGGAATGCCGGAGAGTTTGATGGCGCCAGCGGGAAGCTTGACGGAGATTGGCCGTCGGCCAGCGGACTCACGGCCATTCAGTTTCAGGTTCAGGCGAGCAGCCCCGGGGAATGGGCCAATCGCACGACGGTCAGGTTTCGCTACTGGTCCGCGGGCTCAACTGCGAAGCCGGAGATCCAGGTGGAGACGCGGCCGCCCGACGAGCCGCCGGAACTGCTTACCGGCATTGATCCCGCGTCGCTCGTGGAGCAAGTCAATCAACAGTCGGCATATATTCGCCTGTCGGCGGCTCCCTTGCCCGCGGGCTTGACGGTCGCAATGTTGCACGCGGCCGCCGCAGGTCCGCGTTATTTCGAGTGGCGCCCGGTGGTAACGCTTTCCGGTGGGACGTCGGTAAAGCCCGTGAAAGTCGACTATCTCGACGCAGTCCGTTTGTTGGGCGACAAGGTTGAAGTGGCGTTGATGGTGTCTCCCGATCTGTATCACGCGGACTTCTCCGATACCGATGCCCAGTGGGAGGTCCTCACCGCCATGCTGACGCAGGCCGACGAGCTGCACGACCGCCTCGTCGTGCTGGACGTCCCGCCGCAGAAGTCCGACACCAACTGCGCAGTGAAATGGATCCAGGACAACCTGCGTGCCCGCCTGACTGAAGAGGTCCTGCGGAACGCCGCCGTCTATCATCCGCGCCTCATCGTACCCGATCCGCTGGGCGGTACGGCCAATCCGCTGCGCAGTATTCCGAGCTCGGGCTGCGTCACGGGCGTGATCAGCCGGTTGGATCTGCAATTCGGCGCCTATTTCACACCCGCCAATGCTCCCATCAATGAAGCGGTCGACCTGGCGACGCTGTTCGATGCCAACCAGCAGTCCATCCTCTATTCGGGTGGCGTGAATCTGCTGACTTGCTCGCCAAGCCTGGGTTTGCTGGTGTGGGGCGGGCGGGTTCTGGGCGAGCGGTCCCCCGGAGGCTTCGTCGCCCATCGCCGCCTGATTCATCTGCTGGTGCGCGCCATCCGCCGCGTGGCTGAACCGCTGGTGTTCGACAACAATGGACCGCAGCTGTGGCTTTCACTGGTCCGCGGCATCACCACCGTGCTGCTCGAAGCCTATCGCGCGGGCGCCCTCAAAGGCGACCAGCCGAACCAGGCATTCCAGGTGGTTTGTGACGCCACCACCAATCCGCCCGCCAACATCGACAACGGGTTCGTGGTGTGCCTCGTCAATGTCGCGCCGGCGGTTCCGATGGAATTCATCACCCTGCGGGTTTCGGTCAGCGAGCAGGGACAGCTGGAGGTATTCGAATCGTGATGGTCGAGGATCCACTCCCGTCTTATCGCTTCATCGTGACCCTCCTGCCGGGCGACGCCTATCTTCCGGCGACCCAGGCGCTGTTGCTGCCGCTGGTCGGCGCCGGCGAGTTCCTGGAAGCCAAGGGACTGGGCGCGGATCTCGAAGTGATGAACTATGCCGAAGGCGGCGTCAACGACCACGTCCACCTGCTGCCGGTGCGGCATTCCTGGACCCGCATCTCGCTGCGGCGGGGTGTGGTGCGCGACCTCGGGCTCTGGTCCTGGTACATGGCGGGCCTGACGCAGTCACTCGGTGCGCGGCGCGACGGAACCATTATCTTGCTTACCGCGTCGGGCACGCCGGCCATGACGTGGATGTTCCACGGCGGCCTGGCGGCCAAGTGGGTAGGACCGGAATTGAATGCAATGAACAATGCGGTGGCAGTGGAAAGTCTGGAGATCGCCCACGAAGGCTTGATCCCGGTACTCCTCTCGCCGCCGGGGACTCCTTAATCATGGTGACCATTCAAAATCTCGAAGTCCGCCTCGAAGTGGAAGGCGAAGGGGACGAGGCCGTGTTCACGAGGTACTTCGACAAGTACATCCGCAAGTGGTCGCGCCTCACCGAAGAGGCCAAGGCCCGGAAGTGCCAGGCCGATGAGAATCGCTCGCTTGGCGACCAGCATGACAAGGAAGGCGCGTAGATGACCAGCGTGGTCCAGTTGGCGGGTCAGAGCCTGGTGCAGGCCTACCTCGAGATCGTTGCGCCGTCGATCCCCAACCCGGTGATCCCGTTGCGCTTCAATCCCACTGAGTACCAGTTGCAGAAGTCCAACAACTTCGCCGAAATTGCCATCCCCGGCCTGGAGTCTCCGCCCATCCAATACGTCCGCGGTTCTTCCGAGAAACTTACCGCGGAAGTTCTCGTCGACACGTCGGACACCTTGGACGATGTCCGCGTCAAGTACGTAAACGCGCTGCGCGGCCTGATGGACATCAATCGCGAGCTGCATGCGCCGCCCATCGTGCGCTTCACCTGGGACACCGAAGTCTTCCGCGGCGTGATGGAGAGCCTCAACGTCACCTACGTCCTGTTCACGCCGGAGGGTGTTCCGCTGCGCGCCAAGTTGAGCCTGAGCCTCAAAGAATACCGGCCGGTGGACATCCAGGTAAAAGAGAATCCCAAAGCATCGCCCGATTTCGAAAAGACCTACGTCGTCAAGCGCGGCGACACGCTCAGCAGTATTGCGTTCGCCATCTATCGCGACGCGTCAGCCTGGCGCGCCATCGCACGCAATAACCAGATTCAGGACCCGCGCGCGCTGCAGCCCGGCCGCGTACTGCAGATTCCGAGGTTAAGGTAACCATTCATGGCGTCACTACTTTCGTCCGGCATTCCCTCCACCGATTACTATGCGCCGGACTACAAGATCGAAGTGGAAGGACAGGAGATCGACCCCGAATCCAAGGGCGACGTGCTGGATCTCAAAGTAACCATGGACATCGCCAACCTGACCCACTTCGACATGACTGTCAACAACTGGGACGACAAGCATCTCAGCTTCAAATACAGCGACACCGCGACATTTGACCTGGGTAATCGCGTCCACGTGCAGATGGGTTACGCCGGCAAACTGCTGTCCATGGTGCAGGGCCTTATCACCAGCCTGACGCCGCGCTTTCCGGAATCGGGACCGCCTACGCTGGCGATCGGTGGGGAAGACCGCATGGTGAAGCTCAAGGAGCGCAAGCCGCGCGACGGCGAACAGAAGAAGTTTGTCAACCAGACCGACTCGGAGATCGTGAAGGTCATCGCGACGCGCAACGGCCTGATTCCCAAGGTCCAGAAGACCACCGAGAAGCACGACATCGTGGTGCAGAAGAATCAGGACGACGTCTCCTTCCTCATGGAACGCGCCAAGCGCATCGACTACGACTGCTTCATCGGCGTCGATCCGGATACCGGGCAGGACGCCCTCTACTTTCAAAGCCCGACCGACGCGCGAGACGGTAAAAAGGTCCGCGTCTATGTCTTCGAGTGGGGTAAGAGCCTCATCAACTTCAATCCGACTATTTCGCTCAATAAGCAGGTCGGCAAAGTCACCGTCAAGGGCTGGGATCCCAACACCAAGAAGATCATCCAGTACACCGCGGGGCCATCTGACCTGCCCACGTCCGGCGGCGGCGAGAATGGTCCGAGCGCCATCCAGTCGCGTTTCCAGGATCGCGAGGACGTGGTCGTCGATCAGCCCGTCACCAGCCAGCAGGAAGCGAAGGCTCTCGCCCAGGCGCTGCTCCGGGAGCGCGCTTACAGCTACATCACGGCCAACGGGCAGGTAATCGGCCTCCCGGACCTGCGGCCCGGCGACAACATCGAAGTGCAGGGACTCGGCAAGCGCTTCAGCGGAATGTATTACGTCACCAAGGTGGAGCACGCCCTCGGCAGCTCCGGCTATCACACCACCTTCGACGTCCGCAATTACAACGATGGAGGCACCAGCAAATGAGCGCACCCTCACGCACTCGAACCACCGACAAGCGCTTCTACGGCGTCGTGCAGGGCATCGTCACCGACGCCAATGACGGTACAGGTAAGGAAGGCCGCGTCAAGGTTCAGTTCCCGTGGTTTGACGACCAGATGGAGACCGAATGGTGCCGCGTCCGCCAGTTCTACGCCGGCAATGGCTACGGCGCGTTCTTCATTCCTGAAGTGGGCGATGAGGTTCTCGTCGCCTTTATCCACGGCGATATGCGCATGCCCATCGTGCTCGGCGGCCTTTACAACGGCCAGGACAAGCCCCCCTCCCACCGCGATTCCAACACCGATCAGAAAATGATTCGGACCAAGGGCGAGCACGAACTCCTCTTCGATGACTCGCCCGGCAAGGGCCGCGTCCGCATCAAGACCAAGGGCGGGCACACTGCCGACTTGAGCGATGTCGACAAGAAAATCAATATCGAAAGCAGCAGCGGCCAGAAGGTCATCATCGACGACAACAGCAGCAAGATCACGGTGCAGGCCGGCTCGAGCAAAGTGGTGATCGACGGCTCCGGCACCATCACGCTGACGGGCACGACGGTGGTCCTCGAAGCCCAGAGCGTCTCTCTTGGTGGTAGTTCGGCGGCGCACCCACTGGTATTGGGCGACAGTCTCCTCACCTGGCTCGCCACTCATGTACACACCTGCACGGCTCCCGCGACCCCGAGTTCGCCGCCTGTCGTGCCGCCCACGCCGACGTTACTTTCCATGACCTCCAAAACGAGTTGAACCATGGCGCAATCTCTCTTTCTCGGTAAAGGCTGGCGATTCCCGATTCTCCCCGACGCGAGTGGGTGCCTCAGCTACGTGGAGGGTGACGCTAACGTAGAGCAGTCTCTGCACATCCTGCTGATGACGCGTCTCGGTGAGCGGGTGATGCGCTCCGACTTCGGTACCCAGGCCCAGCGCCTGGTCTTCTCGCCAGGCAGCACTCAGTATCTACGCCTGCTCGAGAAGACCGTCCAGGAAGCGGTGGTGAACTGGGAGCCGCGCGTAGACCTTACGAGCGTCCGTGCCGAGGCGGATGCCGCCGAGCCCCATCGCGTCACGGTGTCTATCAGCTACACCGTGCGCCAAACCAACACCAGTAACAACCTGGTCTTTCCCTTCTATCTCGGAACGGTCAGAGGACTCTGATGGCGCTGCAACCGATTCAACTCGACACCCTCGACTGGAACCAGATGGTCACGGCCATTCGCCCGCGGATCGTACCCGATTCGCAGGGCAAGTGGACGCTGCACGCGCCCGTCGACCCGGGCGTCACTTTGCTCGAGTTGTTCGCCTGGCTGCTCGACCAGCGCATCTATTGGATGAACCAGGTTCCGGCATCCCTGAGCCTGGCGGCACTGGCGCTGCTCGGCGAAGCTCCCAAACCCGCACAGGCCGCGGTCACGGTGCTGCAACTTGCCGATGCCGCAACTCCCGCGCGATCTTTCCCGGTGGCATCCGCGGGCACCATCATGCAACTCGGTGACGCCAATCCGCCGATCATCTTTTCCGTCCAGGACGATTTGACGGTGCTTCCGGTGTCTGACATCGCGGTCCGCGTCGACGGCATCGATCGCACAAACGATCTGCAACAATGCCGCACCGTATCGCTGGTGGGAAAAACATCCGCGGAGATCGAAATCGTCCTCTCCCTCGGCGCCGCAATTCCCGCCGTCGCGGCCGGCCAATTCTTCTCTTTGATGATCGAACTTGAAACTCCGGCTGGCGTGTTTCCCGAATGGTCGGCGCAAGCTGTGGCGGGCGTGCCCGACCCCGCGGTTCTGACCTGGTCGTACACCAGCGCCTCCGGATCGAAGGTGACGGCATTCGACGGCTCCCAGGTTCACGATGGAACCGCGGGACTGCGGCGAGCTGGAGTGGTCCGGCTTCCCTTGCCGGGCGACTGGCAACCCGAGCCTCAGGGCGCCGACCCCTCCATCACCGCCTACCGGATTCGGTTGCAAGTGGACAGTGCGACGTTCACCTACCAGCCCCAGTTGCGGCGTCTCCAATCGAACGTGGTTCTGGCGCGACACCGCTGGCCGCGCAGCAAACAGCCATCCACTAAATCCTGGCTGCCGTTGCCCGGTAACATCGTCTCGCTTCCGCAGGCTCCAACCGATTCGAGCCTGGAAGAGTTTCCGCCGCTCGAAGACACCGTGAAGGTTCAGGTCAAGGAGTCGGATGGAGTCGTGCGCCCATGGCAGGGTGTATCCGACCTGTCGCGCTACGGTCCCGCCGATCGCGTGTTCGTCGTCGATCGGACCAACCAGGAAATCCGCTTCGGTGACGGCCTCACTGGCCGCCTTCCCGTGACCTCGCCCAATGACGAGTCCGATATCACGGTCATGTTTGAAGCCGGTGGCGGACCGGCGGGCAATGTCGGCGAAGGAGCCTCTTGGGAAGGGGTGGCCCCGACGGATGCCGCTCCGTTCCCGCAATTTTCAGCCGTCAACCTCGCGCCCGGAGACGGCGGAACGGAGTCCGAAACCCTTGCCGGCGCGATCGCGCGCTCCACCGCGACTCTTCACGAAAGAAATCGTGCGGTCTCCAAGGCCGACATTGTGAATCTGGCGGTGACAACTCCCGGCGTCGGGTTCCAAAGGGCCTACGCCGCGGTCGGCTATCATCCTGAATTTCCCTGCTCGACGGTGCCTGGCGCCATCACGGTTTTCGTAGTGCCCTATGCTCCGCGGGTGAGCAAAGATGGCGACTGGGCTAGCGACATCTACGTTCCCGCTCCGATTCCGGATCAAGGCGCGCTCCAAGCCGCGCAGTCGCAATTGAATGCGGCCAAGTTGATCGGCGGAGAAATCTTCGTTTGTCCGCCCGTCTACCGTAAGGTCTGGTTGACCCTCGCCATCGCGGTCGATTCCCCGTTGTCGGTACAAGTGCGGCAGTCGATCATTACCAGCCTGCAAGACTTCCTCGATCCGCTGATTGGCGGCGATGGCGGGGAAGGCTGGCCGTTCGGCGATCCATTGCGTCCGTCGGCCCTGCTCCGCGTCGCACAGGCAGTACTTGCCAGTGCCGGCAATGTGCAGACAGTATCCGTAAGGATCGACCGTTCCGACGCCGCTGCGGAACCGTGCAGAGACGTTCCTATCCGGCCGCACGAGTTGGTGAACCTGATGCACGTCGAACTGGTGAGCAATCGCCGGGCGGTACAAAGTGGAGGTCTGCGATGACCGCGGCATGGTGGGGTAAGGAGACTCCTGCGGGGCAGCAAGAGAACGTTCCCCAGACCGCCGCCGCCCCCGGCGCCTGGCCGCAACTCGTCGACGCCACGCGTGAAGCTGTCTACGCGACTCTCATCTCCCGCATCGCCTCCTATACTCCCGAGTGGACCAATCGCCGCTCCGGAGACGCCGGCATCGCCCTCGCGCACCTTTTCTCCGAAGAGATGGAGCCCGTTCTTCAGCGGTTGAACCAGCTGCCGGAAAATTGCTTCATCCAATTCCTGCAATGCGCGGGTGTTCAGCCGTTGCCCGGCACTCCGGCTGAAGCTCTATTGCAATTCACCGTATCGAACAACGCCCCGCTTGCTGTCCCCGTGCCCGCGGGATTTCAAGTCGGAGCATCGGGTAGAGGCGGGCTCGTGATCTTCGAAACCAACGCCAACCTGACGGCTATGCCCGGTACCATTCAGGAGATCTATGCGTTTGCGCGTGGCCTGTATCGCGCCATCGATCCCGCAGCCGGGCCGTTTCTACCCTTCGGAAAAAATCCCGCACCCGGGTTCGCACTCTTTATCGGACTGCCTGCGCCGGTAGGCTTCGAACCGGGCCGCGAAATCTCCCTCGGTATCGAAGTACAGGGGCTCGCAGGTCAGGCGCCGCCGGTGGCGACCGGAGGCATTGCGCCGCTGCCCGCGCCTCTCGCGCCTCTGCTGCGTTGGGATGTCCTCGATGGCAACACCTTTCGTGAAGCGCGGGTGGTGCTCGACGAGACCAAAGGGCTGGTGCAGAGTGGCGTCGTCACGCTGGCCCTTCCCGCCACCTGGAATCCGGGAATCCCGCCGGGTGCATCCGACACCGTGCCATTGCTGTGGCTACGGCTGCAAATTCTCTATGGAAGTTATCCCGCGCCTCCCGTGCTGCTCGCCCTACGTTCCAACGTAGTGCGTGCCGTAGCTGCACAGACTTTCTACAACGAAGTCCTGATGCCACTGCCCAGAGTCAACAACGCTCCATCCGTCATGACTCTGAGCAACACGCCCGTGCTCCCGGGTTCGCTGATCCTCGAAGTAGATGACACCGCCGATCTCTCTTTCTCTCCTTCGAGCACCGCTGGCGCGATTCCGCCTGCGGCGACGGTTTGGACCGCGGTAGATGATTTCTCACAGTCGCGTCCAGATGACAAAGTGTACGTGCTCGACTCGGCCAGTGGGCAGGTGATGTTCGGCGACGGCGTTCACGGCATGCGCCTGCCTCCGGGGTTCCGCAACGTGATCGCGCGCAAATACCAGGTCGGTGGCGGACTCGCCGGCGCGGTGGACGCCGGCCAGATCACGAACCCTATCAACTCCGTGCCCTTCATCTCCGGTGTGACCAATCCGCTGCCGGCTACCGGAGGCATGGACGCCGAGTCCCAGGCAGAGACCCTGCAGCGTGGCGCGCAGGAACTTCGCGCTCGCGGCCGCGCCGTGGCCTCGGCCGACTACGAGATTCTGGCTCTTCGCACCGTCGGGGCACAGGTGGCCCGCGCGCACGCGGTCTCAGGTTTCCATCCGGCATTCCCTGGTACTCCGATTCCCGGCGTGGTGTGCGTCTTTGCCATTCCGCTCGAACGCGGCACGGGCGCGCCG
>Ga0105239_10009163_pt1 | contig 11195 bp, 10 predicted proteins | sample KBSC44metaG_FD_92761 | JGI IMG/M metagenome (GOLD analysis project Ga0105239, IMG submission 92761) | Corn rhizosphere microbial communities from Kellogg Biological Station, Michigan, USA - KBS C4-4 metaG | ecosystem: Host-associated > Plants > Roots > Rhizosphere > Soil | place: Michigan, USA...
CGCCTGCGGCGATCGCACGCGAGCGCCCCCCGCTGCCCGCGCCGTGAGCTCGCTGACCGGGCCGTGCGCAATCAGCTTGCCGTGGTGGATGATCACGACCTCGTCGACGAGCTGTTGCATCTCCCCCAGCACGTGGCTCGAGATGAACACCGTCTTTCCGTCAGCGGCGAACGTGCGCAGGAAGTCGCGGAGCCAGCGGATCCCCTCCGGGTCGAGCCCGTTGGCCGGCTCGTCGAGGACCAACAGGTTCGGCTCGCCGAGCAGCGCGCCGGCAACGCTCAGCCGCTGGCGCATCCCGAGCGAGTAGGTACCGACCGCACGGCCGCCCGCGTTCCCGAGACCCACGAACTCGAGCAGCTCGTCCACCCGCTTGACAGGAACCTCCGCCGCGGCTGCCAGCATCCGCAGGTGGTTCCGTCCGGATCGCTTCGGGTGGTAGTTCGACGCCTCCAGCACCGCACCGACACGCGCCACTGGGCGTTCGAGCTCGCGATAGCGGTGTCCGGCGATTGTCGCCTTGCCCGAGGTCGCGTGCACGAGGCCGAGCAGAATTCGCAAGGTGGTCGTCTTGCCCGCGCCGTTCGGACCGAGGAAGCCGGTGATCGAGCCCTCGCGGACGGTGAACGTCAGACCGTCGACGGCCGTGGTCTTCCGGTAGCGCTTGCGAAGATCGACGACCTCGATCACGCGAGGACTCTAAGCGGACAGTCGCTCGACGAGCCCGTAGACACGGCGAGGCTCGGGCACGAACTCGATCTCGAGCTCACCGGCGACGATCGTCCCGTACCCGAGGAACCGGCCGGTCAGGCTCTGCTCGATCTCGACGGCACCGAGCCGCGCAAGCCGGACGGCAGCCGCCCGCCTCCGTAGCGTGCCGTGGACGATGAACAGCTTCTCCGTCGTGATCACGACGCGGGTCCGCTCCCAGCTCCACACCGCGCGGAGCACGATCACGGCCGCGGCGACCTGCAATACGACGCCCGCGATCGAGGCCGGCCAGCCGACCGCCATGCATCCGATCCCAACGGCCGCCAGCGCGAGCGCGCGCACGAAGGGACCGGCCAGCACGACGGCATGTCGCCGCTCGTCGAGACAGACGCGTTCCCCGTTCGACGTGATCATCGCGTTTGGGCTTTCGCCGAACGGCGAAGGATCCCTGGGTAGATGAAGGCAACGGCCGAGCGCGTCGCTCTCTCCACGCTGATCGTGATCGCGATCGTCGCGCTCGCGCTCGCGCTGTGGAAGCTGAAGCTCGTCCTCGCGCTCGTCTTCCTCGCCTTGATCCTCGCAGCCGCACTCCGGCCGGGGATCGATCGGCTCGGACGAGCCGGAGTGCCGCGCGGCCTGGGCCTCGCGATCCACTACCTCGCGATTGCGGCACTCCTTACGGTCGCCCTCTGGTTTGTCGTGCCGCGGGCTGTCGACCAGGTGCAGAACGCTCTCGGTGGAAGCACTCAGGCCGAGATTCACCAGGAGGCGGCCAACTCGAAAGGGATTAAGCACGAAGTCCTCACCGCGATCGACAAGCGGTTGCGCGAGGTGCCGAAGACAAGCGAGTTGTTGCATCCCGCCGTCGAGGTCACCCTCAAGGTGTTCGAGGTCGTGCTCGGAGTCTTCTTCGTTCTTGCGAGCGCGGCGTACTGGATCTTCGAACGGGACCGAGCCGTCGACTTTGTCACCTCGCTCCTACCCAGGCCGAGGCGCAAGAAGGTGCGCGACACGTGGGACCTGATCGACCTGAAGCTCGGGGCCTTCGTGCGCGGTCAGGCCCTGTTGATCGTCCTGGTGGGCACGGTGCTGTCGGGGGCGTTCTGGGCAATTGGGCTGCCGTACTTCATCCTCATCGGAGCGTTCGCGGGCCTCGTCGAGATCGTCCCCGTGATCGGCCCGATCGCCGCCGGTACGCTCGCGGTGGCGGTCGGCGCAACGGAGTCCTGGCACATGGCTCTGGCGGCAGGGATCTGCGTGCTGGGAGTTCGCTTGCTCGAGGACTACCTGATCGTCCCGAAGGTGCTGGGTGAGGCAGTCGGCCTGTCGCCACTCCTCGTGCTCGTATCCGTGACAGCGGTGGGAATCCTGTTCGGCGGCTTCGCCGTCATCCTCGCCGTCCCGCTCGCCGCCGTGCTCGTCACGCTGCTCGACGTAATCGTGCGGGACGTCGACCCATCGGAGGAAGACGTTCCGACAGTGCTCTTCCCGGCGAAGGACGCCGAGGCCTAGAAGGCCGCGAGGGGTCCTACACCGACAACGTGCACGCGCACACCACACCCGCAGTCACGGCGCTCGAAGCTGATGTGGGCGCCGGCATTCGGTCGCTCGTCGCCGCGGACTCGGTAACGCTTAGAGACGAGCCGGACCGCGCACGCAGAGCAACGCGGCCCAGCTATGGACCTAACTACGCGCCAACCAGCGCGCCGCTTTCGACCTCGTCGAAATAGGAGATTTTGAGCGAGTCGGCGTTGACGCCTGCCTGGCTCATTGCTTCCTTCAACTCGGGCATTGCGAAGAAGGCTCGTGCGGCCTCGCCTGAGTCGAATGTGTGACTGACAATGACGTCGTTGGGATTCTCGGTCGAGCGCAGCACCTGATGGGCGTGCACGCCGTGCTCGGCTTGGATCGGCGTAAACCCGTCGTACACCTTCTTCCAAGCGTCGAAGTCGGCAACGCGGTGGTTGACAAGAACAATGGTGCTCGTCATGAGGCTCCCTCCCGGGGTGTGGTGCCGCGCTACGAAGAAACCGGCTTCAGGAGAAGCGCGCAGCGAAGGCGACGTCTAACAGCGTACTCCTAAGCTCAAGAGTCGGTAGATGCATTCCTGCGATGCGCGCTCCCGCATTCCCGAGGAAGCGCAGCTTTCGCTCGGATCAAGCTTTGCGCCAGCGGCCGAAGATCAGGCCGCCGAGGGTGAAGCCCAGTCCGAAGGTGCCGATCGCGAAGCCGCCGATTGCGAGGGACTTTCGCCAGGTCGAGAGTCGCTGCCAGCGGCCGAGGGCCTCGCGCTCTTCACTCGTGAGGGTCTCGCCTCGGCGTTGCTTCCGGATCGCGCCGCCCGCCCGGAGACCGAGATAGAGGTCGTCGAAGATCTCGGCAGACTCTTCGGTCACGCGGATCAGACTATAGCCTCCACCGGCCGTGCTCACACGCGTTTTACACCTCTCTGACCTTCATTACGGAGCCGGCGACGACGATGCGATCGAGCATGGGACGCCGGCTCTGATCGAGCGCTTCGAGCCGGAGCTGATCGTCGCGAGCGGCGACCTCAGCCACCGGGGACGGGAGGACCAGCTCGCCCGCGCCTCGCGGTTCCTCCACGGCCTCGACCGGCCCGTGCTGGCGGTTCCCGGCAATCACGACATCCCGTACACCTTCCCGGCTCGCTTCACCCACTCGTTTCGAGAGTTCGAGCGCCAGTGGGAAACGACCGAGCCGACGTACTCCTCTCCGACCTTGCATGTGGTGGGCCTCAACTCGGTTCGCCCGTGGCGGCACCAGTCGGGCGGGATTCGCACGGCGCAGCTGGCCCGCGCGGAGGAGCGCCTCAAGGGAGCGCCGGCCGGCGCGTTCCAGATCGTCGTGCTCCACCACCACCTGATCGGTGCGCCCTGGCGCTCGCGGAAGAAGCCTGTCGCCCGCCGGAACCACGTTCTCGGTGCACTCGTCGCGGGCGGCGCCGACCTGATCCTCGCGGGACACATCCACCAGGCGGCGGTGAGCGAGCGGCGTGAATTCGAGATCTCGCACGGAGCTGAGCAATCCGTCGTCGTCTCGATCGCGCCCGGCCTCGGCCAGCCGCGCCCGAAAAGGCAAGGAGAGGCGCGCGGCCTCCACCTCTACGAGATCGAGGACAAATACCTCCGGATCCAGACGTACGTTTGGCGTAACACGGACTGGGGCCTCACGGCCGAGCGGAGATTCCCGCGGGGCCGTGAGACCCTCGAGTCCCAATCGGTGGTTTAGACCCTTGCGGGCGAACGGCCTCGGCCCGCGTACAGGCGGCCGACGAGTGCAACGAGGATTACCGCGACGATGACGCCGATGATGAACGCCAGCCATCCACTCGAGATGAGCGCCGCGACGAGCAGGGAGACGATGCCGATCGCAATGGTCAGTAGCCAGCCCATGGGGTCAGACCCCGGATGGAAAAGCCGACCAAGCGCACCGACGATCGCTCCTACGATGATGAACCAGATGAAGTGCATGGCCAGTGGATTCCCGCCCGCCGAGGAAGGAAACCTCAGGTTCCTCTAGGTTCGGCTGAGGACTTCCGCCCTTTTGGCCTCGAACTCCTCGTCGGTGAGGATTCCCGCCTTGTGGAGGTCGCTGAGCTTGCTGAGGTTCGACTCCGCGTCGTTGGCGGCCTGGGTGTGCTGCGCCTGCCGCATCAGGTCCTCCATCTTCTGCCGTCGCTCGGTGAAGCGGTCGATACCGATCCCCTTGTCGGGAAACTTCAGGGCATCCGGACCGGTGAGTGGCCGCTTCTGCACGAAGCGGCGGTAGGCAACCACGAGTAGAACCGAACCGAGGAACGACAACAGGCCGATTGCCTGGGTCCCGCGCCCCCAGATCCCGATCGCGAGCGCCCCTCCCGCCGCTGATCCGGCGAGCCCGATCGCAACTGTGAGCCAGATCGGCATTGGGTCAGGCCCCGGCACCGCCAGACGTGCGAGCCCGCCGGTGATGAAGCCGAAGACCATGATCAGGACGATCGAGGCGAGCATCGGCGGGAGAGTCTAGGCCGCCGTCGCCGCTGCAGCCAGCAGTTCGCGCCGCAGGTCCTTGATCTCGTCGCGGAGCTTTGCGGCGTACTCGAACCGAAGCTCTTCCGCCGCGGTGTACATCTCTTCCTCGAGCTCGATGATGAGCCGCTCGAGCTCGCTCGGAGCCATCCCCTCGACGTCCTTACGCCCGCGACGGCGCTTCGATTTCGGCACCGTCGGCGAATCGAGCGCAAGCAGCTCCGCGATGTCGGACACGCCCTTGACGATCGTCTCCGGCGTGATCCCGTGCTCCTCGTTGTAGGCGATCTGGATCGACCGGCGCCGGTTCGTCTCTCCCACCGCGTCCTGGATCGCCTGGGTCATCTTGTCGGCGTAGAGCAGCACCTTTCCGTTCACGTTGCGCGCAGCGCGGCCGATCGTCTGGATCAGCGACGTGCGCCCGCGGAGGAAGCCCTCCTTGTCCGCGTCGAGCACGGCCACGAGCGACACCTCGGGCAGGTCGAGCCCTTCCCGCAACAGGTTCACACCGACGAGCACGTCGTAGTCGCCGAGCCGCAGCTCGCGGATGATCTGGATCCGCTCGAGCGTGTCGATCTCGGAGTGGAGATACCGCGCTTTCACGCCCGACTCGAGCAGGTAGTCGGTGAGGTCCTCCGACATCTTCTTCGTCAGGGTCGTGACGAGCACGCGCTCACCGACTTCCTCGCGGCGGCGGATCTCGTTCAGCAGGTCGTCGATCTGATTCTTCGTCGCGCGCAGCTCGACCTCGGGATCGACGATCCCGGTCGGACGGATCAGCTGCTCGGCGAGCCGCGTCGCATTCCTCTCCTCGAACGGCCCCGGTGTTGCGGAGACAAACACCATCTGCGGCACCTTTTCGAGGAACTCGTCGAACCTGAGCGGCCGGTTGTCGAGCGCAGATGGGAGTCGGAAGCCGTAGTCAACGAGTGTCTGCTTGCGCGACCGGTCGCCCTCGTGCATGCCGCCGATCTGCGGGATCGTCTGGTGCGACTCGTCGACGAAGACGACGAAATCCTTCGGGAAGTAGTCGAGCAGCGTAAATGGGTGCGTTCCCGGCGCCCGTCCTTCGAGGATGCGCGAGTAGTTTTCGATCCCGTTGCAGAAGCCGAGCTCCTGCATCATCTCGAGGTCGTACTCGGTGCGCTGGCGCAACCTGTGCGCCTCGAGCATCTTCCCTTCGATCTCCAGCTCCTTCGTCCGCTGTTCGAGCTCGTGACGAATCTCCGACACCGCGCGCTCGATCGTCGGCTTCGAGGTGACGTATTCCGTCGCCGGCCAGATCGCGATGTTGTCGAGCTTCGTGAAGATCTCACCGGTGAGTGGGTCGAAGTGGCTGATCTGCTCCACCTCGTCGCCGAAGAACGAGATCCGGTATGCGGTCTCCTGGTTCGCCGGCTGCACCTCGACGACGTCACCCTTCACACGGAAGCGCCCGCGCCCGAGCATGGTGTCGTTGCGGACGTACTGCGAGTCGATCAGCTTGCGCAACATCAGGTCACGGTCGTGCTCTTCGCCCACCTCGAGGATGATCACCCGATCGCGCCACTCCTCTGGCGAGCCGAGCCCGTAGATGGCGGAGACCGATGCGACGACGACCACGTCCCGGCGGGTGAAGAGCGCCGAGGTCGCCGCGAGCCGGAGCCGCGCGATGTCGTCGTTCTGAGATGAGTCCTTCTCGATGTAGAGGTCGGCCTGAGGCACGTAGGCCTCCGGCTGGTAGTAGTCGTAGTAGGAGACGAAGTACTCGACGGCGTTGTCCGGGAAGAACTCGCGGAACTCGTTGCAGAGCTGCGCGGCAAGCGTCTTGTTGTGCGCGATGATGAGCGCCGGCCGGCCGACCTTCTCGATCGTCCAGGCCATCGTCGCGGTCTTTCCGGTACCCGTCGCCCCCACGAGTGTCTGCATGCGGTCCCCGGCCTCGAGCCCTTCGGCCAGGGTCGCAACCGCCGTCGGCTGGTCGCCGGTCGGTCGATAAGCGGCGTTTGTTTTGAACTCGGCCATTTAGGCCAAGGGTAGCTTCCATGGCCGTCAGAACGAAAAGACCGGAGGTTCGTCCGCCGTACGAAGCGTACGCCAGGATCATGGGTGTCTTCGCCGGCGGGCTCGCGGTGGCTGGAGGAGTTGCGCGCCTGCTCGACCGCGACCCGCGCGACCAGACTTGGCTCGATCTGGTGACGCTTTCGATGGCGTCTTTCAAGGCCTCGCGCACGATCGCCCGGGACGACGTCACGAGCTTCATCCGCGAGCCGTTCGTCGAAGGCGACCCGGGGGAGCCCGAGCAGGAGCGCCCCGTTCAGACCGGCGACATGGAGCAGGCGATCGGCGAGCTCGTAACCTGCAGCCGCTGCATTGGCACGTGGGCCGCCGCAGGGCTCGCGACCGCGCAGATCCTCGCGCCGCGCTTCGGGCGGATGTTGACCTGGACGCTCGCCGCCGCAGGCGTCAACGATTTCCTGCAGGCAGGGTTCGCAGCTCTGACTCGCAAGGCGAACGAGAACCAGACCTAGCGCGAACGCAGGCGGTGCTTGGCGAGCCGGAGAAGCTCGCTGATGCCGCCACAAATGTTGCACCGGTACGCGCGAATCGTTCCGTCCTTGCTCGCAGTGACGATCGTTCTCCCGTCGGGGCCCCCGAAAGCCGCTCCGATCAGCGGCCGGGTGTGCCCCCGCAGCAGCAGCAGCCGGCGCGCGGTCGAGACCGGGCCAACGCCTGCCGTGCTCGGGCCTGCGGTAAGGATCCAGCGGCCGTCGGGACTGAACGCCGCGCCGCCCAGCGGGCCGAAGTGCCAGCGGATCCGATGCCTCGGCTGTGGGCCGCCCCGGACGTCCCAGGTTCGCGCTTCGTGGTCCTCGCTCGCAGTCAGGAGAAGGCTTCCGTCAGGAGAGAAGGCAACCGAGGTGATCGCAGCCGTGTCGCCCGAGAACACACGCAGGACTCGGCCAGCTGCGAGGTTCCAGACCCGAATGGTGCCCTTGCCGTCTCCGGTTGCGAGGAGCCTGCCGTCGTGACTGAAGCCGACCGCCGTCACTCCCGCGCCTTGCCGTTGCAGAATCTGCTTCGGATGACCGCGCCTCACGATCGTGACGAGGCCATCGCTCCGTCCGCGCGCGACGCTCGACGAAGCAAGAGATACCGCGAGGCTGCGGATAGGGCGTGTCGCGACGATCGGGCCTTCGGGGCCGAAAGCAACGGCCGTGACAGGCCCGTGCACTCGAATCGATGAGAGCACGTAATGTCGGCCGACGTTGCGCACTCGTGCGACTCCACGGGAATCGCCCACGATCACTCGTCTGCCGTCCGGGCTCAACGCAAATGCGGTCAGCGAGGCCTGGTGGGCGAACACTCGGAGATTCGGCGCCGTCCCGGAAGCCCAGAGTCGCGCGGTTCCGTCCTCGCTCGAAGTCAGAACCGATCGGCCGTTGGGACTGAACGCGACCGAATTGATCGCGCCAGCGTGTCCCGCGAGGATGGCGACGGGCTTCCCGTTCGTGAGCCAGGTGCGCGCTCTCTCGTCGAGGCTTCCCGTGACGATCGCCGTGCCCGGGCGATTGAAAGCAACGGACGTCGTTGGGTTCGAGTGACCGAACATCACGCCGATCTGCTGTCCTGTCACGGGCTCCCAGACGCGGGCAGTCCCGTCACTCACGGCTGCTGCCACCAGCCTCCCGCGAGGGCTGAAGACTCCGTCCACGATCGCGCTGCCGAACTGCGGGCCTCGAAGCCGTTGCAAGGGTCGGCCGGTGGTACCCGACCAGACCCGTGCGATGCCTTCGTGTCCACAGGTCATGAGGCGCGCTCCGTCGGGACTGAAGACCGCGCAATGGATCCGACCCTTCTGCTGCAAACGGCGAATGAGAAGCCCACTGTGCAAGGAGTACATCCGTGCGTAGCGATCGGCACCGAACGTCACGAGGACGTTCCCGCCTGGGTCGACGGCGGCGCCCTGAGGAATCGCGGGACGCTCTGCTTGGATTGTGAGCAGCTTCGACCCATCGCTGGTTCGCCACACGCGGATCAGGCCATCGTCTGCGAGCGTGACCACGAGTTGCGAGCCTTCGCCGAAAAAGGCTGTTCGCACCGGGCTCCCTGTGTCGAGCGTCCGCAACAAGGCACCCGTCGCCCGACTCCAGAGCCGTGCTGTGCCATCATGTCCCGCCGTCAGGAGGAAGCCGTCCGCGTAAGCGAGCGCCGTGACCGTGCCGCCCTGGTTCAGCACATGCTCGGGAACGACCGAGTCGGCCCCCACTCGATACACACGAACCTTGCCGTCCTTTGCGCCGATCGCGATCCGCCGCCCCGAAGGATCGAATTCGGCAAAACGCACCGGGCTCTGCGCGCGAAGAACCGCGAGCTGGGTGTCCGCTAGTAGCGAATTGCGAAGAGCGTCTTCCTCCCCGGCGCCGGGCTCGAGCTCGGCGGCGCGAACCGCCAGCTCCACACCTCTACGCGGGTTGGCTCCCAGCTCGGACGTCGCGGCGGCGGCGAGCTCCCGCGCGTGCGCTCGGCGGGCCTGTGAGCGGGAATGGCCCCTCTCTACCAAGGCGAAGACAGCGATCCCCGCAACGAGGACGAGGCTGATCAGCGCCGCGGTCGCCACGATGAGAGCACGACGGCGTCGGCGTTCCGCATCGTGGATGGACCGTTCAGCGCGATAACGATTCCGCCAGGCCGAGACCGCGTCCGCAAGCACATCGTGATAGATCTCGTAACGAGTGCCCGCGCCGTTCTCGGCGCTCGCTCGGACGATTCTCTCCGCGGCAAGTCGGCGCAATACGTCTGCAGCGTCCTCTTCTTTAATCTCGGCGTAACCGGCGAGGTCCCGTGTCCGGTGCGCGATCTTCGAACCAGACGGAGTAACGAGGAAGTTGTACATCGCTGCGGCGGCATCCTTTTGCCGCTGCGAGAGATCCGCCATCGCATGGTCGAGATGGTCTTCGACGATCTTCGTCGCACCACCGAGCTCCGTCAGTGTCTCTCGGCGAAGAAGCTTGGAGCCGCGATCGGCCTCCACCTCCCACAGCCTGCTCATCACGAGTTGAAGATACGGAGCCTCGATGCGATCGCCGTCGCTCGGCGTGGTCACGACCCCACGCCCCACCGCGCCGAGCTCGACCCGGCCGGCGGCGACTTCATCGAGCACAGCCTCCACAAGAGCCGGCTCCGCCTCGACGCGCTCCTCCGCGGGACGGAGCTCGTTGAAACGCTGCAAGGGACCGCCGATTGCAGCTTTCCCGGCCACACGGTCCAGGTTTTCCAGTTTCAACCGGTTCGATAGGAGGTTGGGAATGACCGCCTTGAAGCTGTCGAGCGACGCCAGCGCGTCCTCCCGGATTCCGATCAAGACGTTCACTCGCAGATCGGGCCGTCGAATCACGTCGGCCAGTTGTTCGACGAACGTCAGGTCCGCCTCGTGATAGAGGAAGAACTCCTCGAATTGGTCGAGCATGAGATAGAGATCGTGCCCCGTCCGTGGCTCTAGTTCGGCAAGCGCCTCTTCGGGGTCACTGATCCACGAGGAATGAACGCGGACGTCGACGCCGGTTTCCTGTCGGAGCCTGTAGGCCACTCCTGCTCTGAGGACGGACGTCTTTCCAACACCGGTGGGGCCGAATAGCACCGTGAGCCGTGACGCCATCAGGTTCGCCGCGATCACCTCGCTGTCACGCTCGCGACCAAAGAAGAGAAGCGCGTCGAGCTCGGAGTCGTCGAACGGCGCAAGGCCCTTGTACGGCGACGAAGCCGCTAAGAGGACGGTCACGCCACGGCCTCCGCCGAAGCGAGGCTTGCATATGCAGCAAGGGTCTCGACGTACCGTTCCAGCTGAAGGTCGTGAACGTCGACGTCGCGACGGCGCCAGAACTCTCGCTCGAGCGGCTGCGCCTTCGGCTGGACTGCCCACGAGCGGTAACTGAGCGGCTGATCGCTCCAGAGCCTGTTCAGAATCACGCGCAGGTTCCAGTCACCCATCGTGTACCCGAGGAACAGGAAGTGGCTCCGCCTCAGCTTCGCGGCGAGCGAAACGGGAACGGCCCCGGCGACGTCGCTCTTCGAGAGGTAGTCGATGTAGTCGTCCTCCGTGATGACGAAGCTCTCCCATTCACGTTCCGGGCCTCGATCGACCTGACCATGCAGCTTCAGGATCACCGTGCGCTCTTCGAGCGACAGCTCCGTCGCGTACGTGTTCGGCAGGTCGATCAGACGTCCGGTTCCGTTTGGGCTGATGTGACAGAACTTCCCGCGGTTCGGCCCGGCGGCGACGTATGAGACGACGTCGAACTCCTCCCCGGCGTCAAGGAAGGCCGCTTCGAGCGCAAGGTCGTAGCTCGTCGTCACGAGAAGCTGATGTGGCACTCCGCGCTCGCGAAGCACTGGGGGCAACGAGGCGAAGAACCGATGGATCGGCGTCGGCGTCGCGTCGGCGTCGAGGAGTGCATGCAGCTCGTCGTAGAGCGGCCC
>Ga0105239_10009164_pt1 | contig 11195 bp, 9 predicted proteins | sample KBSC44metaG_FD_92761 | JGI IMG/M metagenome (GOLD analysis project Ga0105239, IMG submission 92761) | Corn rhizosphere microbial communities from Kellogg Biological Station, Michigan, USA - KBS C4-4 metaG | ecosystem: Host-associated > Plants > Roots > Rhizosphere > Soil | place: Michigan, USA...
AGTTCCGCGCGCGGCGCGATCGGCGCGCGCGGATGCGAGAAGTACATCAGCACGCCGTTGCGGTTCCAGATCTGGATCACGATGCCTTCGTCGCCGTTGGTGCGCGAGCCGAACACCTGCGAGAACGGCTCGGACGGCAGCGCCGCGGCGATTTCCTGCAGCTGGTAGTCGAACAGCTCGTTCGCTTCGGCGAGCGCCTGCCGGTAGATCAGCCAGCCCGCGAGCCCCACGCCCGCGACGACGATCGCGAGCAGCCAGATCAGCAATTGATGACGAATCGACCTCACGCGTCAGCTTTCCTTGACGACCATGTAGCCGAGCCCGCGCACGTTGCGGATCAGGTCCGAACCGAGCTTCTTGCGCAGCGCGTGGATGTAGACCTCGACCGTGTTGCTGCCGATCTCCTCGCCCCAGCCGTACATCTTCTCCTCGAGCTGGCTCTTCGACAGCACCGCGCCGGGCCGCGCCAGCAGCGCCTGGAGCAGCGCGAACTCGCGCGCGGACAGCGCGACGGGCGCGCCGTCGAGCGTCACCTGATGCGACGCGGGATCGAGCGTCAGCGCGCCGTGGCGGATCAGCGATTCGCTGCGCCCGGCCTGGCGGCGGATCAGCGCGCGCATCCGCGCGCCCAGTTCGTCGAGGTCGAACGGCTTGACGAGGTAGTCGTCGGCGCCCGCGTCGAGCCCCTTCACGCGATCGGCGACCGCATCGCGCGCGGTGACGATCAGCACCGGCAGCGACTGCCCGCGCGCGCGCAGCGTGCGCAGCACGTCGATGCCGTCGCGCTTCGGCAGGCCGAGATCGAGCAGCAGCAGGTCGTACGCCTCGCCGCCGAGCGCCGTGAGCGCGGCGTCGCCGTCCTGCACCCAGTCGACCGCGAAGCCGTCGGCGCGCAATGCCTTGCGTACGCCTTCGGCAATCATTCGATCGTCTTCAACGAGGAGAATCCGCATCGGAACCGGAACCCATGGGGCGAGTCAACATGGCGACCATTGTAGCGCCGCGAATCGCGTGCGCCGCCCGCAATGCAACAGAAAGGCGGATTGCAAGGAGCGTGTGCGCACTTGTCTCTACAATGTGCGCTCCGGCGCGCCGCGCGCCCTGCCCGAACCCCTGCATTTCCCGTCTTCGCCCATGCCGATTTCCGATCTCTCCGCCCGGTTCGCACCCCGCGCCCGCGTCTGCGCCCGCGTCTGCCTGCGTGCGGCCGCCGTCTTCGCCACCTGCACGGCCCTTGCATTCGCACCTCCGGCGCAGGCCCGCAAGAAGCTTCACAAGGAAGCGCGCAAGACCGCCGTCGTGTCGCCCGCCGCGCGCGCGGCCGGCCTGCCGGCGTCCGTGCTCGTCGCGCTGCAGCGCGCGAAGGTACCGGCATCGGCGATGAGCGTCGTCGTCGAGCGCGTCGGCGATCCGGAGCCGCTGATCGAATGGAACGCGAACCGGCCGATGCTGCCGGCGTCGACGATGAAGCTCGTCACGACCTTCTCGGGCCTGTCGATCCTCGGCCCCGACTTCCGCTGGCGCACCACCGCGTATGCGGACGGCCCGGTCGATCCGGACGGCACGCTGCAAGGCAACCTGTACATCAAGGGCACCGGCGATCCGAAGCTCGTGCCCGAGGAGTTGATCGACCTCGTCGACAAGCTTCGCAAGGCGGGCGTCAAGCGCGTGGCCGGCGGCCTCGTGCTCGACAAGAGCTATTTCGCCGCGTCGACGCGCGACCTGCCGTCGTTCGACGACGACGTGAGCGCACCGTACAACGTCGGCCCCGACCCGCTGCTGTACGCATTCAAGGCCGTGTCGTTTACGGTGACACCGGGCGACGACGGCAAGATCGCCGTCGATGTGCTGCCGCCGCTCGCCAATCTGTCGATCGACAACCAGCTGTACGAAGGCAGTGGATCGTGCGGCGCGGCGGCCGCGGCCGCGCGTCCGACGCTGACGGCCGGCAGCGGGATCATGACCGCGTCGTTCGCCGGCGACTATCCGCTGCGCTGCGGCGCGCGCACGACCAATCTCGCGATCCTCGATCACACGACGTTCTTCGCGCGCGGCTTCCTCGCGCTGTGGCAGCAGGACGGCGGCACCATCGCGGGCCCGGTCAGCGAAGGCAAGGTGCCGACCACCGCGCGCCCGCTCGCCGTCCATCACAGCCCGGTACTCGGCAGCATCGTCTACGACATCAACAAGTTCAGCAACAACGTGATGGCGCGCAACCTGTTCCTGACGATCGGCGCGGTCGCCGGCAAGCCGCCCGCGACACCGGAGCAGTCGAGCCGCGCGATTCAGGCATTCCTGCGCAAGAACGGGATCGCGATGCCCGACCTCGCGCTCGAGAACGGCTCGGGCCTGTCGCGCGACGAGCACGTGAGCGCGCTGTCGCTCGCCGCGCTACTGCAGGCCGCGAACGCGAGCCCGGTCGCGCAGGCGTTCGTCGATTCGCTGCCGGTCGCCGGCATCGACGGCACGATGAAGAACCGCCTGACCAACGCCGGCGTGCTCGGCAACGCGCACATCAAGACGGGCACGCTGCGCGACGTGCGCGCGATCGCGGGCTACGTCGCGGGCGCGGACGGCCAGAGCTACGTCGTCGTCAGTTTCATCAACGACGATCACGCGGAAGCCGCGCGCGCCGCGCACGACACGCTGCTCGAGTGGATCTACGCGGGCGCGCACTGACGGGACGGCGCGCGCCGCGACGTGGCGCACCCGTGCATCGCCGGCGCACCGCGCCAGAAAGCGGGGCCGCACCGCGCGGCCCCGTTGCACATGGTTTTCCGTAGAAACCCTGTCCTCAGAGGGAACCCTCTACGCTGCCCCCTCGCCTAGCGCGTGGCGATTGCGTAGGCTGTTGGCCTGACCGATATCTACAACGGGCCATGGGCCCGGCCTCACGGCTTGCAGGGGAAAGGAGGAGACACGTCCATGCGATTCGACGTCGAATTGCTTCTGCTCGCGCTGGCGCCCGTCTTCCTGCTCTGCATCGCGTGGGAGGCCTGGCACCTCGCCCGCACGCGTGCGCACGAGCATGTCTATGCGTGGCGCGACACGCTGTGCAACGCGGTGCTCGCGCTGATGCACCAGGGCGCCGACAAGCTCGCGTGGCTGTTCGTGATCCCCGTTTATGCGTACTGCTACGCACATTTCCGGCTGTTCACGTGGCACGACGGCTGGCTGTCGTTCGCCGTGCTGTTCATCGGCCAGGACTTCCTCTACTACGTGTTCCATCGCGCGAGCCATCGCGTGCGCTGGCTGTGGGCCGCGCACGTCGTGCACCACTCGTCCGAGCGGATGAATTTCTCGACCGCGTTCCGGCAGAGCCTGATGTATCCCGTCGCGGGCATGTGGGTGTTCTGGCTGCCGCTCGCGTTCGTCGGCTTTCCGCCGCAGCAGATCGTCGGCGTCGTGCTGATCAACCTCGCGTTCCAGTTCTTCGTGCACACGCAGGCGATCGGCAAGCTCGGCTGGCTCGAATACGTGTTCAACACGCCGTCGATCCATCGCGCGCACCATGCCCGCAACCCGCGCTATATCGACCGCAATTACGCAGGTGTGCTCGTGATCTGGGATCGCCTGTTCGGCAGCTACGTCGAGGAGTCGCCCGACGATCCGCCGCGCTATGGAATCGTCGAGCCGCTCGGCTCGAACAACCCGCTCGTCGCGACGTTCCACGAGTGGGTGTCGATGGCGGCCGACGCGTTGCGCATCGGCGGCTGGCGCAACAAGCTGCGCGCGATTTTTGGCCCGCCCGAATGGGCGAGCGCTTATCATGCGCAGATTGCAGAGGCCGCGAACCAGGATCCGCGCGCCGTGCCGCTTGCGGCTGCGCGTGACCAATAAACCGTTTCAGCCAACGGCCGCCGCGCAGCCCGGAGTCGGGCAGGCACGCGGCAGATGAGAAACACATCAGGCCATATCTACGAGGAGATAGAACGATGCAATCACGACAACACGCACCTTCGCGCCACCGTCAACGCCTGCTGCGCACCGCGCAGGTCGCGATCGCGGGCGCCGCGCTCGCGCTGCTCGCCGCGTGCGGCGGCGGTGACGACAACAACAACAGCGCGTCGAACACGCCGCCGTCCGGCGTGAAAATGCAGATCGTGTCGTTCGGCGACAGCCTGTCGGACGCCGGTACCTACTCGCAGATCAAGCTCGGCTTCGGCGGCGGCCGCTTCACGACCAACCCCGGCCAGGTGTGGACGCAGAACGTCGCGCAGTACTACGGCGACACGCTGCAGCCCGCGAACCAGGGCGGCTTCGGCATCCCGCTGCAGGCCACCGGCGGCCTCGGCTATGCACAGGGCGGCTCGCGCGTGACGCTGCAGCCGGGCATCGGCCATGCGGACGCCAGCGTGCCGAACGCCGACTACGCGCAGGCAACGACGACGCCGATCGCCGATCAGGTCAAGCAGTATCTGACGCAGCACGGCAGCTTCAACTCAGGGCAGATCGTGCTGGTCAACGGCGGCGCGAACGACATCTTCTACCAGGCGCAGGTCGCGCAGGCGCAAGGCAACACGCCGGCCGCCCAGCTTGCGGCGGCGCAGGCGATCGGCCTGGCCGCGCAGCAGCTCGGCGGCATCGTCCAGCAGATCGTCGCGGCAGGCGCGACGCACGTATTCGTGTCGAACGTGCCGGACATCGGCGGCACGCCGCTCGCGCTGCAAGGCGGCACGCAGGCCGTGTTCACGCAACTGTCGGGGCTGTTCAACCAGACGCTCGCCGGCACGCTGGCCGCGCTGAAGGTCGACAAGACCAAGTACGCGCTGCTCGACACGTTCACGTGGCAGGACGGCGTCGCGGCCAACTACCAGGCGAACGGCTTCGCGGTGTCGAACACCGACACCGGGTGCAACCTGAAGGCGATGGTCGCTGCGGCGACCCAGTACGGCGTCGCGAACGCGACCGCATTCGGCTCGTCGCTGTTCTGCTCGCCGCAGACCTACACGGTCGCGAACGCGGACCAGACCTACATGTTCGCCGACCTGGTCCACCCGACGACGCGCCTGCACCTGCTGTTCTCGCAATTCGTCGAGAAGCAGATCGCGGCATCGGGCGTCGGCAAGTAAGCCGCCCGCCACGCGCTGAAACGCAAACGCCCGACCGGTTTTTCGCCGGTCGGGCGTTTTTTATTCCGGATCGGATGCGCGACGCCGCGTCAGTCGCGCGCTTCGAATGCCGCGGCCGCGCGACCGAGACGATCGTTGACCGCGATCCACTCGACGGTCTCGGGCAGCTTCTCGACGAGGATGCGTGCGACCTGCGCGCGGTCGAGCGCGCGCAGCATCCCGTACAGGTCGCGCGCATACGCCTGCGGATCTTCCGGCGCCGCGACGAAATGCACGCCGTCGGCCTGCGCCCAGCGTCCCGCGCGCGACGCGCGTGCGACGAGCGCGACGCGTTCGCCGTCGGTCTGCGCGGCCGCGAGCAGCGGCTCGAGCGCGTCGAACGGCATGAGCGAGAGCGGCGTGCGCGGCGCGTAATGCGCCTTCAGCGTGCCGGACGCGCGCGGCGCGGTCGCGTCGCCACCGTCGGGCAGGCGCGGCGCGCGGCCAAGCACGTCGGCGATCTGCCGCGGCGTCACGTGGCCCGGGCGCAGCAGCGCCGGGAAGCCGCGCGACAGGTCGAGGATCGTCGATTCGATGCCGACTTCGGACGCGCCGCCATCGAGCACGTGGACCGTGTCGCCGAATTCGTCGCGCACGTGCTGGGCGGTAGTCGGGCTCACATGGCCGAAGCGGTTCGCGGACGGCGCGGCGACGCCGCCGTGGCCGCCGCGCCGCGCGCTGAACGCGGCCAGCAGCGCCTGCGCGACCGGATGCGACGGACAGCGCAGGCCGACCGAATCCTGCCCACCGCTCACGGCGTCCGGAATGCGCGCATGGCGCTTCAGGATCAGCGTCAGCGGGCCCGGCCAGAATGCATCGATCAGCGCCTGTGCATCGGCCGGCAGGTCGTCGGCCCAGTAGCCCGGATCGCCGCCGGGCGGCAGATGCACGATCACCGGATGGTTCGCCGGGCGCCCTTTCGCCGCGTAGATGCGCGCGACGGCTTCGGGGTTCGCCGCGTCGCCGCCGAGCCCGTATACGGTTTCGGTCGGGAACGCGACGAGCTGCCCCGCGTCGAGCAGCGCGGCGGCCGCGTCGATCTGCGCGCGCGTCACGGAGTTCGGGAGATCGATGGACATCGGCTGGCGCCTCAGTCGAGCGGCACGCGCAGCAGCTGCGCACACGCGGTGGCGGCGGCGACGGCGGCGTCGCGCGTCTCGGCCGTGAAGTTCACGTGGCCCATCTTGCGGCCGACGCGCGCTTCTTCCTTGCCGTACAGGTGCAGGTGCGCGGCCGGCATCGCGGCGACCGTGTCCCACGGCGGCGTGACGGACCCGGCCGCCGCACCATTGGGGAACCACACGTCGCCGAGGATGTTCAGCATCGCGGCCGGCGAATGCTGGCGCGGGTTGCCGAGCGGCATGCGCGTCATCGCGCGCACCTGCTGCTCGAACTGGCTCGTTGCGCACGCATCGACCGTGTAGTGGCCGGAGTTGTGCGGGCGCGGCGCCATTTCGTTCGCGACGAACGAGCCGTCTTCCAGCACGAAGAATTCGACGCACAGCACGCCGACGTAGCCGAGCGTATCGGCGATCCGGACGGCCGCCTGCTGCGCCTCTTCGACACGCGCGGCGTCGGCGGCCGGCGCCGGCACGATGGTCAGCGCGAGGATGCCGTTGTGATGCACGTTCTGCGCGAGCGGAAAGGCGGCCGAGCGGCCGTCCGCGCCGCGCGCGATCAGCGCGGACACTTCGTACTTCAGCGGCAGGCGCTTTTCGAGCACGCACGGCACGCCGCCGAGCGCCGCATGCGCATCGCGCGCTTCCCGCGCGGTGCTCACGCGCACCTGGCCCTTGCCGTCGTAGCCGAGACGCGCCGTCTTCAGGATGCCCGGCAGCACCGCATCGAGCGCGGCATCGTCGAGCGCGGCCAGTACCGCCGCCGATTCGATCACGACGTGCGGCGCGACCGGCACGCCGGAGGCCTCGATGAAACGCTTCTCCGCGATCCGGTCCTGCGCGACCGCGACGCAGCGGCCGGCCGGCGCGACGAACGTCGTGCGCGCGAGGAAGTCGAGGCTCGCGGCCGGCACGTTCTCGAATTCCGTCGACACGGCCTCGCACAGTCCGGCCAGCTCGGCGAGCGCGGCTTCGTCGTCGTAGGCCGCGCGCAGGTGGCGGTCGGCGACCGCGCCCGCAGGGCTCGCCGGATCGGGATCGAGCACGGCGACGCGATAGCCCATCGACTGGGCGGCAAAGCAGAACATGCGGCCGAGCTGGCCACCGCCGACCATGCCCAGCCACGCGCCGGGCAGGATCGGGGAAACGGAATCAGGAGTTGCGGTCATGTCAGTGGTCGGTCGCGACGGGCGCTGCCCGCCGCAGTGAGGAAAGTCAGGCGGCCGCCGGAATGACAGTGCGGCCGCCGGTGCGCCGTCACGCCAGCGGCGGCAGCACCATGGCGTGCGCGGCTTCGTTCTGGCGCACGCGGAACGCGGCGAGCCGGTTCGCATAGTCGGCCGACGTGCCGGACAGGATCGACACCGCGAACAGCGCGGCGTTCGCGGCGCCGGCCTCGCCGATCGCGAACGTCGCGACCGGCACGCCCTTCGGCATCTGCACGATCGAATGCAGCGAATCGACGCCCTTCAGGTACTTGCTCGCGACCGGCACGCCGAGCACCGGCACCGTGGTTTTCGCGGCGAGCATGCCGGGCAGGTGCGCGGCGCCGCCGGCGCCCGCGATGATCGCGCGCAGCCCGCGCTCGCGCGCCTTCTCCGCATAATCGAACATCTCGTCGGGCATCCGGTGCGCGGACACGACCTTCGCTTCGTACGGCACGCCGAATTCCTGCAGGATCGCGACCGCGTTCTTCATCACGTCCCAGTCGGAACTCGAACCCATCAGTACGCCGACGAGCGGCGCGCTGTGCGTGTGGGCGGTCTGGACTTCACTCATTTTCGTCTGTCCTTGCTCAGGCGAGCGGCTGGCCGGTGATGCGCTCGAGCGCTTCCTGGTACTTCGCGGCCGTCTTCTCGACGACGTCGGCCGGCAGCGCCGGCGCCGGTGCGGTCTTGCCCCACGGCTGCGTCTCGAGCCAGTCGCGCACGAACTGCTTGTCGAACGACGGCGGGTTGGTGCCGACCTGGTACTGGTCGGCCGGCCAGAAGCGCGACGAATCGGCCGTCAGCACTTCGTCCATCAGGTACAGCTTGCCGTGATTGTCGAGGCCGAATTCGAACTTCGTGTCGGCGATGATGATGCCGCGCGTCGCCGCGTAGTCGGCCGCTTCCTTGTACAGGCGGATCGAGATGTCGCGAATCGTCGCGGCCAGCTCGGTGCCGATGCGGCGCTCGGTTTCCTCGAACGTGATGTTCTCGTCGTGCTCGCCGAGTTCGGCCTTCGCGGCCGGCGTGAAGATCGGCTCGGGCAGCTTCTGCGCGTTCTGCAGGCCTTCCGGCAACTGCACGCCGCACACGGCGCCTGACGCCTGGTATTCCTTCCAGCCGCTGCCGGCCAGGTAGCCGCGCACGACCGCTTCGATCATGATCGGCTCGAGGCGCTTGACGACCACGCCGCGGCCCTTGACCTGCTCGACCTCGTCGGCCGCGACGACCGCTTCCGGCGCGTCGCCCGTCAGGTGGTTCGGCACGATGTGCGCGAGCTTGTCGAACCAGAAGTTCGCCATCTGGTTCAGCACGCGGCCCTTGTTCGGAATCGGCTCGCCCATGATCACGTCGAATGCCGACAGGCGATCGGTCGTGACGATCAGGAGCTTGTCGTTGCCGACCGCGTAGTTATCGCGGACCTTGCCGCGACCGAGGAGCGGCAGCGAGCGGAGCGTGGATTCGTAAAGGGTAGACATCGTCTTTTCGCAGATAAGGAGCCAAACAAAAAGGGAAACGCCGTTCCCCGCGGCAGGCGGGAACGGCGGTCTTGCAATGCGTCGGCGAACCGGCGGGCGATCGTGCCCGCCAGTTGCCGGCCGGCCCTCGTTCGGCCGGACGGAACGGCTGCCGGGGCCGGATCATTCCGGCATCGGGCAGCCGGCCCCGGCCTTTCGGCGGGGCAATCGTACTACAGTCTCAGCGCACGACCTGCGCGAGCGCGCCGGACTTGTACTGTTCGGCGATCTTGTCGAGCGATACCGGCTTGATCTTCGCGGCCTGGCCTTCGCAGCCGAACGCGAGGTAGCGGTCGACGCACACCTTTTTCGCCGCTTCACGCGCGGGCTTCAGGTAGTCGCGCGGATCGAACTTGCCCGGGTTCTCGAACAGGTAGCGGCGGATCGCGCCGGTGATCGCGAGACGCAGGTCGGTGTCGATGTTGATCTTGCGCACGCCGTGCTTGATGCCTTCCTGGATTTCCTCGACCGGCACGCCGTAGGTTTCCTTCATGTCGCCGCCGAACTGGCGGATTTCTTCCAGCAGTTCCTGCGGCACCGACGACGAACCGTGCATCACCAGATGCGTGTTCGGGATGCGTGCGTGGATTTCCTTGATGCGCTGGATCGACAGGATGTCGCCCGTCGGCTTCTTCGAGAACTTGTACGCGCCGTGCGACGTGCCGATCGCGATCGCGAGCGCGTCACACTGCGTGAGCTTCACGAAGTCGGCCGCCTGCTCCGGATCGGTCAGCAGCTGCTCGCGGGTCATCGTGCCTTCCGCGCCGTGGCCGTCTTCCTTGTCGCCCTTCATCGTCTCGAGCGAGCCGAGCACGCCGAGTTCGGCTTCGACCGTCACGCCGATCGAGTGCGCCATCTCGACGACCTTGCGCGACACGTCGACGTTGTACTCGTACGAGGCGACCGTCTTGCCGTCGGCTTCGAGCGAACCGTCCATCATCACGCTGGTGAAGCCACTGCGGATCGCGCCCATGCACACTGCCGGCGACTGGCCGTGGTCCTGGTGCATCACGACCGGGATGTGCGGATACGACTCGACCGCCGCTTCGATCAGGTGGCGCAGGAACGGCTCGCCCGCGTACTTACGCGCGCCGGCCGATGCCTGCATGATCACGGGCGCGCCGACCTGATCCGCCGCCGCCATGATCGCCTGGACCTGCTCCAGGTTGTTCACGTTGAAGGCCGGCAGGCCGTAACCGTGCTCTGCCGCGTGGTCCAGCAATTGACGCATTGATACGAGAGGCATTGTGGAACTCCTTGGAATGAAAACCGGTGCGCCCTGACGCCGGCGCGGCGCTCGCTCCCGTTCGAACGGGGGGCACGGCGCGGCTGAGCGTCGAATAGCGGCATTTTATCGCGAAGCGCCTCCGATTCCGACCGCCCGGTGGCGCCTGCTCGCAATTTGTTACCTTCGCACGGCACAATGCAGGCAAAAAACAGAAAAAAAGCCGCGCGGGGTATCGGACCCCGCGCGGCTTTTCGTCAATAAACGGTGCCGGATCGACTCGGACGCTCAGCTCAATAATGCTCGCCGACCCGCACGATCTTCAGCGTGTTGGTGCCGCCCGCCTGCCCCATCGGCTCGCCGACGGTCAGCACGACCATGTCGCCGTGCTGCACGTAGCCCTGCTTGACGACGATCTCGAGCGCCGCCTGCAGCGCCGAGTCGCGGTCGCTGTTGAAGTCGACGTGCAGCGGCGTCACGTTGCGGTACAGCGCCATCGTGCGCTCGCTGCCGACGCGCGGCGTCAGCGCGAAGATCGGCACGTGCGTGTAGTGACGCGACATCCACAGCGCGGTCGCGCCCGATTCGGTCAGCGCGATGATCGCCTTGGCGCCGAGGTGATAGGCGGTAAACAGCGCGCCCATCGCGATCGACTGGTCGATCCGCGTGAACGTGCGGTCGAGGAAATCCTTGTCCAGCTCGACGTGCTCGGACTTTTCCGCCTCGACGCACACGGCCGCCATCGTCTCGATCGTGACGACCGGGTACTTGCCGGCGGCCGTCTCGGCCGACAGCATCACCGCGTCGGTGCCGTCGAGCACCGCGTTCGCGACGTCCGACACTTCCGCGCGGGTCGGCACGGGCGCGAGGATCATCGACTCCATCATCTGCGTCGCGGTGATCACGAGCTTGTTCGACTCGCGTGCCATCCGGATCATCCGCTTCTGCAGCGCCGGCACGGCCGCGTTGCCGACTTCCACCGCGAGGTCGCCACGCGCGACCATGATGCCGTCGGA
>Ga0105239_10009166_pt1 | contig 11195 bp, 10 predicted proteins | sample KBSC44metaG_FD_92761 | JGI IMG/M metagenome (GOLD analysis project Ga0105239, IMG submission 92761) | Corn rhizosphere microbial communities from Kellogg Biological Station, Michigan, USA - KBS C4-4 metaG | ecosystem: Host-associated > Plants > Roots > Rhizosphere > Soil | place: Michigan, USA...
CAAGGGCCAAAGCCTCCTGCCCATCAAGTTCCTGCGCCAGCTCATCCGCTTCTATGGCGACAGCCTGCAGGGCTTCGTGCCCGGCTATCTCGACATGTCGATGGAGAGCTTCACCAAGAACCAAGAAGCGATGCGCAACCGCATCGCTGAGGCCTTCGGTGGCGGCAGCCAGGTGCTAGAGGCGATGACGCGCCAGAACCTCGCGATGTTCGAGCGCACGATGCAGATGTTCCAGCCCTTCATACCGAAGCCGCGCGCCCCGGCAGAGGAGCCGAAAGCGAACGGCGTGCACGAGGCGAAATCCAGACCGTCCGAAGACATCAGCGAGCTCAAGAGTGAGATCGAAGAGATGCGCAAGCAGCTCTCCGAACTCAGCCAGCGAAAGTAGGGACGGCTACGCCGCCGCTTTCGCCCAATCCGGCTCGAGCACGGGCTGGCCGAAATGGAAGCCCTGGAAATAATCGACGCCGAAGCTTTCGAGCAGCTGCGCCTCCTCTTCCGACCCGACCCACTCCGCCACGGTCTTCAGATTGAAGTTCTTGGCGAGGTCCACGAGCGTGCGGACGAAGATCTGGTTGTCTGCCGAATTGGTCAGGCCCAGCACATAGGCGCCGTCGATCTTGACCATGTCGACGTGCAGCATCTGCAGGTTCCGGAACGAGGTGTAACCGGCGCCGAAATCGTCGATCGCCACACGGCAGCCGAGTTCGCGCAATTCGCTGACGAAATTGGCGTTCTCCTCGAAATGGTGCAAGGCGGCCGTTTCGGTGAGTTCAATGATCATGCGATTGGCCACTTTTTCGTTGGCCCGCACGTAATCGATGAAGGATTTCAGCCAACTCGTATCGCCCGCCGTCGTACCGGAGACGTTGACGCCCAAAGTGACGTCCGGATGGGCGTGGAGCTTTGCCACCGTCATCTCGAGCGCACGGCGGTCGACAAGCTGGACGAGGCCCAGCTGCTCGGCAGCGGGAATGAATTGGCCCGCGGTCGCAACCGTACCGTCCTCGCGCCGCATCCGGAGCAGGCATTCGTGGTGCATCGCCACGCGCGTCTTCGCATCGATGATCGGCTGGAAGGCGAAAACAAGACGGTCGTCTTTGAGCGCCGTAACCACTTCGTCGGCAATGCCCATCAGCCGCAGGCGCGCGGTTTCGAGCTGGGGCGAATTCGAATAGATCGCGAAACCGTCGCGGCCCGCGCTGCGGGCGCGTTCCAGTGTTTCTTCGGCGCGCAGCATCGCCTCCTGGCTGCTCGACGCACCCTGCGGCAGCAGCAGCGCTCCAACCGAACTCGTGGCCGACACCATACCCGCCCGTGTCTCGATCACGCGGTCGCGCACCGCGGCACGCAGCCGATCCGCCACCAGCGTGAGTTCGCGCTCGCTGCAATTACCGAGAATGACGCCGAACTTGTTGCCCGCGGTGCGGCCGATAACGTCGGTCGAACGCAGCGTACGCGAGAGCCGCTCGCCGACGGCGACGATCACTTCATCCGCAATGTCGAAGCCATAAGTGTCGTTGATCATCGCCAGGCGATCGATCGACGCCACAAGGAACGCGCAACTGCGCTCTTCCGCCTTGGCCTTGCGGATCGCCTCGGCAAGCTCGGTGCGCAACGCATTGCGGTTGAGCTGGCCCGTGAGTTCGTCGCGGGTCGCGAGATAGCGCAGGCGCTGAGCCTCGCGGCGGCGCTCCGATATTTCGCGCATCGCGCCGGTCAACCGCTCGGTGACGCCGGCGGAACCCGGCATGCGCGTGCCGATCATGTTGAACCAGACAGAGCCCATCGCGGAGGCGACTTCGAGCTCGATGTCGAAAAAGACCGGCTCCGATCCGCGCATTTCGATCAGCTGGACAAGTTTTGCACGCGCCTCTGCACCGGCAAAACCGAGCAGCGTGCGACCGCGTTGGACATTTTCGGTGCTGAACTGATTGGGAAGAATGGCGAGATTGCCATCCCAGACGATAGTATCGCCTGCCATCGTCCAATAGAAGGATACAATGCCTGCTCCCGCAACGGCGAGCCGCAAACGCTCTGCGTCCTGGACAGCACGCAGAGCTGTCACGCTATCCGCAGGCTTATTCTGCAGAGACTGAATTGGCACCATCCACCACCCTTGGCCTGTGTCCGGCCTTTGACCGGATGATGGCGGTTGCGGTTTAAAAAACTCGTAAATGTTTTCGCACCTTAGGGAACCGAAACGCGCGGCGCGCGCTTTGCCTTAAGAACCGGTTATGAGCGCGTACGCGACATCATCGGGCGGGTCACCAAAAGACGCATGGAATGCGCCCTCGCGAGCGCTGCGGCTGGAAAAAGCACGCGATATCGGCGCTTCTGGTGGTGAACGCGATCGTAAGCACGAGGGCGACGATCATTCGGCGCAAAACAAGCCAAAGCGAAGAGCGTCCCGATCCGAAACACGGAAGCATGATCCGATTTGGGACGGACCGCGGCTGAACGCGTCTTTCGCCGCGCAGGTGATCGCACAAGCCACCGGGAAACCGGCATCCGAAGGACTAACGGCGCGTTCAGCCTATTGCCCGTCCGCGCAAATCCCGCACGCGCTGCTGCTCGATCGCAGCGTTTGAATCGCGCGCAAGCGACAGCGCCACGCCTAGCAGTCCGGCCGACATGAACAGCAGCAGCGCCATTTGACCGATCAGGTCGCCCTTCACATAGACGCTGGCGCCCGCAAGGAAGGCCAGCGCCGCAGCAAGCGCTTGCGCAGCCCGCAGGGGAGCAATCTTCCAGCTGCGAATGATGCACGCCGCCATCACGGCCACGGAAACGATCAAGGGGGCAAGCGCCAGAACCATCATGTTCAACGCGGCCGCCGCGATTCCGGACGCTGCCGCTGCAGCCAAGACGATGGAAGCCAGGGAACGAGGAAGCACCCGAGTGCCAAGCGTGGCCAGCGCCAAACATGCAGGACCGATCGCCATAACGATCAGGGCCACCCTGGCGGCAAATGGTCCGCTCAGCGCAGAAGCAATGCCCAAGGCTGCAAAAGTGATCGCGGCAAGACGAACATAGGATCGCGCATGTGCCGCAATCGCCCCGGCCAGGATCCAGGCCGCGGCCGACGCACAGATCATCATCAGCGCCAGAAGCATCATGCGAGCTTTTCCTTGAGGCTGTGCAGTTCGCGCCGGATCGCGGCTAGTTCTGCTTCAATGCGTGTGACGCGCGTTTCGAGATCGCGCCCGTCCGAGCGGGGAACAGGCGTCGAAACGCCGGCTCGCGTCGCGACCTCCTCAGGCGTCACCGCGAGCAATGCCGCGAGGATGCGCACATCCGCCGCGCGCAATTCGCGTTGGTCTTTCCAGAGTTCGGCAAGCTGGACGTCGTCCAGTCCCAGCGCCCTTGCGGCGTCTGGGCGCGATAGTCCTGCCTTCGCAAGCCGGACATCGAACCAATCCGAATCAAAAAACAGCGCCATCGCGCAGGAAGTATGCGCTCAGGACGACCCGCCCGCCATGATTCGGGATTCTATTCGATGGGCGCGAAGTCGGGATGGCTCAGCATCGCCGATCCGACGACATGGCCGTAACCGCCATGCTGCACGACGACCGCCACGGCATCGTGTGGCAGGCCTTCCATCTCGCTGCGCGGCAACGCGATGGAAAGCGCATCACCCTTCCACTGCCCCACAGCTTTCAGATCGCCCACGATGTTGTGATACGTCATCGTGCGGCCCTCGTTCTCGCCGCCGCCGATGGCGACCGTCGCCTGCCCGCGCAGATGAAAGAGCCATACAGTCGCCGGTGTCTTCACATTTTTGTCCGCCGACGCACCGATACCGATCTGAAGTTCCTGCTTGGTCTCGTGCAGCGAAACAGGCACATCGCCGGCGTCGCTGTCGCGCGCGCCGGCGTCGATAGCAGTTTGGACCGCTGCTTCACGCGAACCCACGACATCGGTGACCCCGTCGACGATGATCTGCGGTGTGTAGACGGCACCGTGTCCCATTGTCGCGGCATAGGCCTTCTGGCGCTTCGTATTGGCTTCGCTGGCGAGCGTGTCCTTCCAGCCAAGCATGTCCCAATAGGTGACCGGCAGGCTCATCGCGATGACATCGGAACGTTTCGCCAGCTTGCCGAGCAGCGCGTCCGCCGGCGGGCAGGAGCTGCAGCCCTGGCTCGTGAAAAGCTCCACCACTATTGGACGCTTCGCCGGACCGGCGTCCGCGGCGGCCGCAAAGACAAGAGCGCCGGTGGCCAATATGGAAGCCACGCGCAAAGCAAAACTGGTCATGAGGCGAACATAGGCAAGCCTGGTATCCCCCTCCAGTCACTTCGCCTTGAAGCGCATGAACGCTCGCACGGATATTACGCCGAATAATGGCCTTGGGAAATTGTCCGCAAAATGGCGCGCACAAATTGTCGCAGACGCACGCTGCAATTGCCGTGTTCCGGCAACCACCGGGCCACCTCGTCAGGCCGCGAGCAGGTTTCTCAGCACATAAGGCAAGATGCCGCCATTGGAGAAATAGGCGACCTCGTCCGCGGTGAGGATCATCAGAACCAGCGGCATGGCCGTGGTCGTGCCGTCGGCGTAGTGGATGATTGCCTTCACCGGCATGCGCGGCGTGATCTTGCCAGACAGGCCCGGAATGTCGATCGCTTCGCGGCCCGTGAGCCGGTAGTCGCGACGCGTCTTGCCATCGGCAAAGGCAAAGGGAGCAACCCCCATGCCGATCAGGTTCGAGCGGTGGATGCGCTCGAAACTCTCGGCGATCACCGCGCGGATGCCGAGCAGCTTCGGTCCCTTGGCCGCCCAGTCGCGTGAGGAGCCGGTGCCGTATTCCTTGCCGCCGACAACGACGGTCTGGAAGCCGTCCTGGCTATAGCGCATCGCCGCGTCGAAGATCGACATGGTTTCGCCGGAAGGCTGGCCTTCTGAATAGTAAATCGTGTTGCCGCCTTCCTGGCCGCTCATCATCTCGTTCTTGATGCGGATATTGGCGAAGGTGCCACGCATCATCACTTCGTGATTGCCGCGGCGCGCGCCGTAGGAATTAAAATCCTGCTGACGGATCTGGCGCTCCTGCAGGTAGATGCCGGCCGGCGACGTCGCCTTGATCGACCCTGCCGGCGAGATGTGATCGGTGGTGATGGAGTCGCCGAACAGCGCGAGCACACGTGCCTGTACGATCTCCTCGACAGCCTTCGGATGCACCGTCATGCCCTCGAAGTATGGCGGATTGCGCACATAGGTCGAGCCGATGTCCCACTGATAGGTCTGCCCCTTGATGACCTTGACCTTCTTCCAGTTCGGCCCGCCCTCGAACACGTCGCCGTAACGGGTGCGGAAGCTCGATGCCTTCACGCTCTTGCGGATGGTGTCGGCGATTTCCTTGGGGCTTGGCCAGATGTCCTTCAGATAAACCGGCTCGTTCTCCGTGTCGTAACCGACGGGCTCCTTTGTGAGATCGATATTGATCGAGCCCGCGAGCGCGTAGGCCACCACCAGCATCGGCGAGGCGAGATAGTTCGCACGCACCTGCGGATGGACGCGGCCCTCGAAATTGCGGTTGCCGGAAAGCACCGCGGCGGTGACGAGATCGCCTTCGGTGACGGCATTGGCAACGGGATCGGGCAGCGGACCGGAATTGCCGATGCAGGTCGTGCAGCCGTAACCGACGAGTTGGAAGCCAAGCTTGTCCAGCGGCTTGTCGAGACCGGCCTTCGCCAGATAGTCGGTAACGACCTGGCTTCCCGGTGCGAGCGAGGTCTTCACCCAGGGCTGCACCTTCAGACCGCGCTTCACGGCGTTGCGCGCAATCAGGCCCGCGCCGATCATCACGCTCGGGTTCGAGGTGTTGGTGCAGGACGTGATTGCCGCGATCACAACGTCGCCATGGCCGATGGTCTTGTCGGTGCCTTCGATCTTCACGCGGCGGTTGGCGTCGTCTTCCTTCTTGTAGACGTTCATCAGCGCTTCCGCGAATTTGTGCGCGGCACTGCCGAGGCTCACCCGATCCTGCGGACGACTTGGTCCCGCCAGGCTCGGCTCCACGCTCGTCATGTCGAGGTTGAGGGTGTCGGTGAACACCGGTTCCTCGCTTTTTGCCGTGCGATAGAGCCCCTGCGCTTTGGCGTATTTTTCGACAAGCGCCACGCGCGCGGGTTTGCGCGCCGTATCCTTGAGATAGCGCACCGTTTCTGCATCGACCGGGAAGAACCCGCAGGTCGCGCCATATTCCGGCGCCATGTTCGCGATCGTGGCGCGGTCTTCGAGCGCCATCTCGTCGAGACCGGGGCCATAAAATTCCACGAACTTTCCGACCACGCCCTTCTTGCGCAGCATCTCGGTCACGGTGAGAACCAGATCGGTCGCGGTCACGCCTTCGCGCAGCTTTCCGGTCAGACGGAAGCCGATGACTTCGGGAATGAGCATTGAGATCGGCTGGCCGAGCATCGCGGCTTCAGCTTCGATACCGCCAACGCCCCAGCCCAGTACAGAAAGACCGTTCACCATCGTGGTGTGGCTGTCGGTGCCAACCAGCGTATCGGGGAAGGCGTATTCGACCGTCTTCTTGCTCTTGTCTTTGCCTTTGCGGGTCCAGACCGTCTGCGCCAAATATTCGAGATTGACCTGATGACAGATGCCGGTGCCCGGCGGCACGACGCGGAAATTCGCGAACGCCTGCTGGCCCCAGCGCAGGAACTGATAACGCTCCATGTTGCGCTCGTATTCGATGCCGACGTTCTTCTTGAAGGAGTCGCGTTGGCCAAAATTGTCGACCATGACCGAATGGTCGATGACGAGATCGACCTCTGCCAGCGGATTGATCTTCTCCGGATCGCCGCCAAGATTCTTCATCGCATCGCGCATCGCCGCCAGATCGACCACGGCCGGAACACCGGTCAGATCCTGCATCAAGACGCGCGCGGGCCGGAACGCGATCTCGCGGTCGGATGTGCGCTTCTCGAGCCAGCCCGCGATGGCGCGGATGTCATCCGCGGTGACGGTCTTGCCGTCCTCATAGCGCAGCAGGTTTTCGAGCAGCACCTTCAGCGAATAAGGAAGCTTCGATATCCCCTTGAGCCCGTTCTTCTCCGCCGCAGCGAGGCTGAAATACACATAGGTCTTCGGTCCCACCGTCATGGTGCGGCGGGATTTGAAACTGTCGAGGCTGGAGGTCACGGGCGCGCCCTTCGGATGAGGGGTTTTGAATGGCGCAGGTCTTAGTCAGATTCCGCCGCGAAGCCAAGCTTTTTGGCCTCAATCCGGAACAAAAGATGCCATGCTTGCCTGACGCTACGGTGAGGAAAATCCATGAGCGATCAGAAATCCGTACGGGTCGAACAGAACGGTGCTGTGACCACCGTCATCATCGACCGGCCCGAGGCGCGCAACGCCGTCGACCGTCCAACAGCCGATGCGTTGGTCGAGGCGTTTCTGGCCTTCGAACATGACGAAAGTGCGAAGGCTGCCGTCCTTTGGGGCGCGGGTGGTGCGTTCTGCGCGGGCGCCGATCTCAAAGGTGTGGCCGCCGGTCGCGGCAACAGACTTTCGCCGCCTGCAGAGCCGCTCGATCCGCTTGCGGGCGACGCACCGATGGGACCGACCCGGATGCGATTGTGCAAGCCGGTGATTGCCGCCATCGCCGGTCCTGCCGTCGCAGGGGGACTTGAGCTTGCCTTGTGGTGCGATCTGCGTGTCGCAGAGGAAGATGCCGTGTTCGGCGTCTACTGCCGGCGCTGGGGCGTGCCACTGATCGATGGCGGAACGGTGCGCCTTCCGCGCCTTATCGGGCAATCGCGCGCACTCGACATGATCCTGACCGGACGTCCGGTTGCGGCCATGGAAGCGTTCGCGATGGGCCTCGCGAACCGCGTCGTGCCGAAGGGCGAGAGCCGTGTCGAGGCGGAAAAGCTCGCGGCCGAACTCGCGCGTCTTCCCCAGACCTGCCTGAAAAGCGACAGGTCGTCCGTGTACGAACAATTCGATTGCGATTTCGCAGGCGCGATGGCGAACGAGTTCCGCCAGGGCATGGCGACGCTCGCGACCGGGGAATCGCTGGCGGGCGCGGCACGTTTCGCCTCCGGCAAAGGCCGCGGCGGCAGTTTCGAGGATATTTAGGCCCACTTTCCGGCCGGAGGGTGGGCTTAAAATCGCCCCATTCGGTAATTTAGGTTGGCGCCGTGGGGGCGCGCGGCTGAGGGGCTGCGCGTGGAGCGGGTTTGAGATTAGCAACGTGATGCCCAAAATCGGGATCGCCCTTCTTTTCTGCGCGTGTCTCGCCAGCGCCGCTCATGCGCAGGACGAGATGAACTCGCGGCTCAATCAGGAACATGTGGGCGACGTCGAGCCCGGAACCTATACGGCCGGGCACACCTCGTTCACCCTCGACGACTATGGCGACAAGTTTCTGATGCGCCTCTCCGGCGAGCCGGAAGTGTATGTGCTCTATAGCGATCATGCGCCGCTGGGCGGGCGCGCGCTGAAATACGATTCCGGCGCGATGGCGATCCGCGTGTCCGGTTGGGGTGGCCTCACGCTCTATACCGAAACCGATCCCGGTGGCTTGCCCGCCGAGCGGACCGGCGACGCTCTGCCGCCATCGCTCAGCCCGATCTCGCTCTCCGACATGCAGAACGCGGCCGAAGACGAGGCGGAGCATCTCGCCTATTCGCGGCAATTGCATCTTAGCTTCACCGCCGATTGGGCCGCACTCGCCGGCGACTCGCGCTTGCGCGCGCTGTGTTTCGACGCGTTGGAAAACACGGTGCGCGGGATCGAACGCTACATCTCGCTCAGCAAGGCGCGCACCGCGTTTGCGAGGAAGATCGACGGCGTGCGCATGGCACTCGGCAACAAGCCGGTGATCTTCATGTCGGGGAAGACCCTGAACGTCACCTTCAACGCGCAGCATGGCTATGCCGGGCGCGCCTCTTCGCGGGGTATCGCGCGAGGGCTCGGGCAGTTGCTGTCAATTCCGGTCCCGAATTAGGCGGGCTCGAACCCATCGGGCGCCATTTCGAAGCCGGCGAATTCGAAACCCGGCGCAACCGTGCATCCAACGAGCGTGAAATCGCCCAGCGGCCGCGCGCTCTGCCAGGCATGTGCCGGCACGACAATCTGCGGATGCTCGCCGCGCTCGATGGCGTTTCCCAGGATGTGCCGCGCGACAGGTTTGCCGGGTTCTGCGATCGCCAGTTCCAGCGGCTGGCCGCGATAGAAGTGCCAAACTTCAACGGCATCGACCCTGTGCCAGCGGGAGATCTCGCCCGCCCGCAGAAGGAAATAGATCGCGGTGGAATGGGCCCGCGCGCCTGCGTCGCGGAACATCTCTCGATAGTGACCACCCTCCGGATGGGGCTTCAATTCGAGGATTTCGATCAGGCGTGCGGCTTCGTCGCTCATGGCAGCAATGGATTTCTTGCGCCGCGTTCTGCCAGCGCCCTGATCCCAGCAAGCACGCCCCGCGCGTCGTCGAGCGCATCATGCCTGCGGCCTTCGAACGCGACGCCCGCGAGCGGCGCGACATCGCAGGCATTCTTGCCGCGCGGATCGATGCCGTTCTCGAGAAGCCACGGGATGACATTGATATAGCGCGGTGACGGGAGCGCGTCTTTCAAGCCATAGAGCCTGATGTTCGCTTCGAAGATCAGATCATCGCGCCCGAAAGCGGCGATGATGCCACCATCTACGAAGCGCAAAAACCTGTCATAGGCCTCGGCGAAATCGATGCCGCTTCTTGCCATTGCCTCATTGGTGATCCCTGTCAGTTCGACCAGATAGTCCGACAGCACCGGGTTGATCCTCGGTCGTACGAGCACATTCATCTCGTCGACGACGTCCAGCGATTGCACATCCACCTTCACCGCACCGATCTGCACCAGTTCGGTGAACTCGCCCGGCCGCGACCAGCGATGCGCAACCGAGCCTTGCCACGCGGTGAATTCGAGGTCGAAGACGACGGCGTGGTCACGAATCTGTGGAAAACCTGTCATGGCGAAACCGAATCGGGAACCGGAGAGGCATTAAGCCATTCTTAACGATCGTGGCCGAGCGTAGAAGGCGCCCGCATGGAGAACACCATGGCACCGATGCCTTCCGCGCGCGAGGCGTTAACACTTGCGCCTTCCGAGCCGCAGAATCCTGTCGCCAAACTGGCGGCCCTTCATGTGGAAGCGCGCGAGACAGCACGACTGGCGAATCTTCTTGGACGTTCGGCCTATGTGGTGCTTGCGTTGCCCGCCCTCACACTCGCGGCGCTCGCGATCGGTGGTTTAACAGACGGTCTGGTGCGCCCACTCGTGTGGACCGCCTTCACGGCCGCAGCAACGGCTGCGATTGTAATCGCCTATCGTCATGCCATTGGCCGCCCCTTCGAGCGCGACGCACTTAAATCTTTTTCACAGGACCTGAGCGCAATCCTGCTGTTCGCGGGCTTTGCTTGGGGCGCGGGTGCATTTCTGGCGATGACCCCGCACATGCCAACAGGCGCGATGGCACTGTTCGTGGCAGCAGGCGGTGTATCGGTCGGAGTACTCTTGCGTGAACAGGAGATGCTCTTTCGCTTTCTTGCGCCTGCGGCAGTGCTCACGTCATTAGCGTGTGTGTTGCGGCCGAGCGCGGGTGGTGTGTTGGACCTCGCGCTGGTGTTGATTGTCTCGGCCGCCATCGGCGGCGTGAGTATGCTGGCCGAACGCCTGCGCAACCGCGCCTCGGAAATGCCTGAATTGGCTGCCCTTCCGGCCGCCTAAAGCGCTTCCGGCGCGGCATCATGCAGCGTTAATATGGGTGCTCTATTCTCGCTTCGTCTTTCGGGGCGAGCCCGCTCCGCATCCAACTCAACGCAAGACAAGCCCATGAACCTCGCCCTGCCCGCCGTCAGCGAAGATGAATCCGAAGCCGCCCAGCGTTTGAGCGAAAGTGCAAAGACAGCAAAGAGCGATCCCGCGCTGCTCGCCTTCTTCGAGGCGCTGTATCGCAACGCGGCGCCTGAAGACATCAACCGCTACACGCCCGACGCGCTTGTAGCGCTGGCGCGCCTTGTTTTTGCGCGCGTGAACCGCCGCAAGACGGGTGAGAGCCTCGTTGACCTCTTCAACCCTTCCAACGAAGCAAAGGAATACGGACACAGCGAATGCGTGCTCGTTGCCATCAACAACGACATGCCGTTCCTGTTCGACTCCCTGATCGGCGAGGTCTATGCGCAGGGCGGCCGTCTGCGCGCC
>Ga0105239_10009170_pt1 | contig 11192 bp, 12 predicted proteins | sample KBSC44metaG_FD_92761 | JGI IMG/M metagenome (GOLD analysis project Ga0105239, IMG submission 92761) | Corn rhizosphere microbial communities from Kellogg Biological Station, Michigan, USA - KBS C4-4 metaG | ecosystem: Host-associated > Plants > Roots > Rhizosphere > Soil | place: Michigan, USA...
GCGACATCGTGATCCACGGCGCAAGCTACGTCGACCAGACGCTCGCGCGCATCAGCGGACGGCTCGGCCGCAGCTTCGGTTGTCCTGCGGTTCGCCCCGGCATCGCGCGGCAACTCATCGACACCATCCGCGACGGTTCGCTCGTCGTCGCCTACTATCCCGATCAGGACTGGCTCAGCCGCTCGAAATTCCTGCACGGCTGCGGTTGAAGCATCAATCGGCAACAGCGCCGAACACCGCGCGCTTGGCCGCCTCGACGAGCAGGAGATAGGTCGCCGTCGCGCCGGCGAGAAACGCGAAGAACGGCCACGGCAACGGAACGAAGCCAAGCGCCGCCGCCCATGGCGAGTAAGGCAACAGCACTGCAAGCGCGACGACGGCAATCGTGGAAGCGACGAGCGCGCCGCTCGGGCGGCTGCGCAGCGGATTGCCGCGCGTGCGGATCACGAACAGCACGAAGATCTGCGTCGCGATGGATTCGACGAACCAGCCGGTGTGAAACGATTCGGCCGACGCGTTCATCACCTTGAGCAGAACGAAGAACGTCAAGAAGTCGTACAGCGAACTGATCGGACCGATGCGCAGCATGAAGCGGCGGATGACCTCGATGTTCCAGCGTTGCGGGCGCCGCACCTGCGCCGCGTCGACGCGGTCGCCGGGCAAGCTCACCTGCGCCAGGTCATAGAGGAAATTGTTGAGCAGGATTTGCCGCGGCAACATCGGCAGGAACGGCAGGAACAGCACGCCGGCGGCCATGCTGAACATGTTGCCGAAGTTCGAACTCGTGCCCATGAGCAGATACTTCATCACGTTCGCGAACGCGCGCCGGCCTTCGATGACACCCTCGTGCAGAACGTCCAGGTGGCGTTCACGCAGGACGATGTCGGCGGCGTCCTTGGCCACGTCTACCGCATTCATCACCGAGATGCCGACGTTCGCCGCGTGCAACGACGGCGCGTCGTTGATGCCGTCGCCGAGGAATCCGACGACGTGCCCGCGCGATTTCAACGCCAGCACGATGCGGTGTTTCTGCGCCGGCAGCACGCGCGCGAATATCGTCGTGCGTTCGGCCAGCGCACCGAGTGCGACGTCACTGAGCGCATCGATGTCACGGCCAAGGATGATCGTTCCCGGATCGATACCGACACGCTCGCAGACATGGCGCGCGACGCGTTCGTCGTCGCCGGTCAGGATCTTCACGCGTACACCGTCGTCGGCGAGCCGCTGCAGCGCCACCGCCGCTTCGGCAACCGGCGGATCTTCGAAGGCGACGAATCCCGCCAGCACGAGTTGTTCCTCATCTCCGAGCTCGTATCGCGCGCGCTGCTCGATTCGGCGATAAGCGACTGCGAGCACGCGCAGCCCGCGCTCGCACAGCGGTGCGACGATGGCATCGCACCGCGCCCGCGCCGTATCGTCGAGCATGACCGCGGCGCCGTCGCATTCGATGGCGGTGCACGCGGACAAGACAAATTCCGGCGCACCTTTCGTGACAAGCAGCGCGCTGTCGTTTTCCGCCACGATCACCGAAAGACGCCGACGCGTGAAATCGAACGGCAATTCGTCGAGCTTCTGCGAAGGCTCTTTCTCGCCGGCCGCCGCGATGATCGCAGCGTCGAGCGGACTGCGCAGTCCCGTCTGCAGGCGGCTGTTGATCGCAGCGAGCCGCAGCACGTCGTCGCTCCGTTTGCCGTTCGCATCGAGCGTGCAATCGACGCGCATGTCGCCCGTGGTCAGCGTGCCGGTTTTGTCGGAAAGCAGCACGTCCATGCTGCCGAAATCGTCGATCGCCGCGAGGTGCTTGACGATGACCGCACGCCGGCTCATGCGCAGCGCGCCGCGTGCGAGTGTGGCGGTGGCGATCATCGGCATGAATTCCGGCGTCAGTCCGACCGCGAGCGAGACGGCGAACAGCATCGATTCCAGCGGTGGACGTCCCAGCACCACGCACGCCAGCAGGACGAGCAGCACCAGCGCGACCACGGTGCGCAGGATGAGTTGCGAAAACTTCCCCAACCCGATTTCGAATTCCGTCGGCGGTGGACGCGACGACAGGCTGTCGGCGATGTCGCCGAACATCGTCGCGCGGCCGGTAGCGACGACGAGCGCCGTCGCGGTGCCGGCGACGACGGAAGTGCCGAGAAAAACGGCCCCGGGATGGTTCGTCGCGGCTTGGTCGGCATCTGAAACATCGACAGCTTCCTTCTCCACCGGCATCGATTCGCCGGTGAGCGCCGCCTGCTGGACATGCACGTCGCGCGCGGTGAGCAAGCGCGCATCGGCCGGCACGCGATCGCCCGCACTGAGGCGGATGACGTCACCGGGCACCAGGTCGCGACGCGGGAGATCGAGCCAGCGGCCGTCACGTTGCACCGTGGCCACCGGCGTGACCGTTTCGCGCAAGCGGTTCGCCGCACGTTGAGAGCGGAACGTGACGACGAAGTTGAGCGCCGCACTGAGCAGCACGATCACCACGATGATCGCCGCACCGATCGCGTCGCCGACGAATCCGGATATCGCTGCCGACGCCAGCAGCACGATGACTAGCGGATTGCGCAACGACGAGAGCAGCAGCGACAATATCCCTACCCCGTGCGTGGCCGTTTCGTTCGAGCCCCACAGCCTGCGTCGCGAGAGCGCGTCGGCGTCGGTCAGGCCGTCCTTCGTGCATTGCAGGATGCGTAACAATGTTTCGAGCGGCGCATTGAGAAGCGCATTCGTCGCCGGCTTTTGCGCATCGACAGCAGGTGTGATGTTGAGCATCGCGTGACATTGACACGCAGTGCTGCAGCACTTGTTGATGTCGATCAAATCGCGGACTTGACGCAGGTCAATGCGCCCGCGCCGCGTTTGCAGGATGGTAAGCCCACGGAATTCTTCGGAGGCTCGCCATGAAAACCGACAAGCAATTGCAGGAAGACGTTCTGGCCGAACTGATATGGGATCCGGCCGTCGATGCGACGGCAATCGGCGTCGCCGTGAGTGAGGGGATCGTCACGCTGACCGGACACGTCGACACGTACCCGCAGCGCTGGTCCGCCGAGAAAGCCGTACAGCGGGTCGCGGGCGTGAAGGGACTTGCCGTCGAAATCCAGGTCAAGATCGACGGCAGCCGCAAGCGCAGCGACACCGAAATCGCACAAGCCGCGCGGCACGCGCTCGACTGGAATTCGTCGCTGCCGAAAGGCGCGATACAGCTCATCGTCGACCAGGGCTGGATCACGCTGAACGGCGAAGTCGGCTGGGCCTACCAGCGCGAAGCCGCCGAGAGTTCCGTGCGCGGATTGATCGGCGTGGTCGGCGTGACCAACGATCTGCACATCAAATCGCACGTCCAAGCGCGCGATGTCAAGCGCAAGATCGTCGCCGCGTTCCATCGCCAGGCGCAGGTCGATGCGCGCAAGGTGACGGTCCACGTGGAAGGCGCCGAAGTGACATTGAGCGGAACGGTCGACACGTGGGCGGAAAAAGCCGCCGCGCGCGATGCGGCGTGGGCCGCGCCGGGCGTTTGGAGCGTGGTCGATGACATGACCGTCGGCAACTGATTTCAACCAAAGGAGAATATCCATGAGCAAACTTGCAAAACCGAAGCTGGAGATCACCGAAACGCTGTCGGCGATCAACGCCGATTCGTTGAATCTCTTCACCGATGGGTTTTCGCGCTACATGAAGAACGCCAACGCCACCGGTTCTGAACTGGTGCGCTTCGTGAATGAGCGCTTCAACAAGGATCTGCAGATTGCTTCGCGTTTCGCCGAATGCAAGCAGCCGCAGGATTTCTTCAAGCTGCAGTCGGAACTGATCACGACGCTGATCGGCGACTACGCGCAGGAAGCGTCGAAACTATTCGGCATGCTGACCGCGACCAGCGAGGAGATTGCACGCACATCGCAGGTGACAGCGTGAGCAATCCATGAGGCGCTGCGCAATCGTTACTGGCGGTACGCGCGGGATCGGCCGGGCCGTTTCGCTCGAACTCGCACAAGCCGGGTACATGGTCGCCGCCGTCTATCACGGCAACGTGGAGGCGGCGGCGGCTTTCACCGATACGACCGCGATTCCCGTGTTCAAGTGGGACATCGCCGATTTCGACGCGTGCAAGGCTGGCATCGCGCAGGTCCAAGCGAAACTCGGGCCGATCGATATCCTGATCAACAACGGCGGCATCACGCGCGACGTCACGCTGCACCGCATGACGCCGCAGCAATGGCAGGACGTGATCGCCACCAACCTGACCTCGCATTTCAACATGTGTCGCAACGTCATCGAAGGCATGCGCGAGCGCGGCTTCGGACGCATCGTCAACATGGGCTCGATCAATGGACAGAAAGGACAGATCGGGCAAACCAACTATGCCGCGTCGAAAGCCGGCATCCTCGGCTTCACGCGATCGCTCGCGCTTGAGAACGCGTCGAAAGGCATCACGGTGAATGCGATCGCGCCCGGTTACTGCGAAACGGAAATGGTGTCGCACGTGCGCCCGGAAATCATGAAGTCGATCGTCGCGGCGATTCCTGCGGGACGTTTGGGAAAACCAGAAGACGTTGCGCGTCTTGTCGCGTTCCTGGTGCGTGACGACAGCGACTTCATCAACGGCGCGACCTTCGCCGTCAACGGCGGACAACTGATGTCCTGATCAGTGCCGCATGAACACGGGCAGCTGCGCGAACGAGAGTACGTGGCGCGTCGCGCCGCCGAACATCCATTCGCTGTAGCGCGCGTGACCGTAGGCGCCCATCACCAGCAGATCCGCGCGCGATTGCCAGGCCGCGTCGAGCAGGAATTCGCCCGCCTTGTCGGCAGCGACGTCGACGACGCGCCGCTCGAACGCGATGCCATGCCGCAACAGTTCGCCTTCGAGCGACGGCGGATGATGGAACGCTTCCGCGCCCCGTCCGGAACCGTCGATGACGATTACCGATTTCGCCCGCCGCAACAGCGGCAATGCGCCATGGATTGCCCGCGTCGATTCGACCGAGCCGTCCCACGCCGTTAGCACCGTGTCGAGCTTCGCCGGAAACGCGTTCGCCTCCGGCACGACGATGCACGGCGTGCCGCACGTCACCAGGATTTCGCCGAGCAGGCTGACCAGGCTCCAATGCGCTTTCGCGTGCGATTCGAGCACCAGCACGTCATGCCAGTTCGCGGCGGCCGCAAGGGCGTGACGAAGCATTCCCTCCGCCACCAGCAGACGGCTCAACGGCACGCCGCGCGCTTTCGCCCAGGCGTGAAACGCCGGTTCGTCGCGGCGCGCCTGCTCGGCGACGTTGGCGACTTCGGCCAGATACTCCGTATAAATCGGCGCGATGCCGAACAACGGCAGCGGCACGAGCGGTTCGGTGACGTAGATGCCGGTCAGCGAACCCGACAGCAGGGTCGCAAGTTCCGCCGCGTAGCGCAGGCTGTTGCCGCGCTGTTCGAAATTGGTGACGTGTACGAGGACGTCGCGCATGACGTGCCTCCAGTGATTCGTTGATGCCAGCGTAGACCCCGAAACGCCGGCACCCATTGACGCCGGTCAATGCGGAATCAAAACGGCGGCACCTTGCAGACGTCCATCGCGCAGATCGGCAAGCGCGTCGTTGGCATTGCGCAGGTCGTACGGCTGAATGTGCGTCTGCACCGGGTGCCGGGCGATCTCGGCGAAAAACTCCACGCCATCCTGCCGCGTGAGATTGGCCACCGAGCGCAGCACGCGTTCGCCCCACAGCAGCGCATATGGAAATGCGGGAATGTCGCTCATGTGGATGCCGGCGCAGACGACGATGCCGCCGCGGCGTGTCGCCTTCAACGCGTGCGGAACCAGGCTTCCGACCGGTGCGAACAGCAGTGCCGCATCCAGCTCGACCGCCGACGGCTGGTCCGACGCGCCGCTCCACACCGCGCCGATGCGTTCGGCGAACCGCATGGCCTGCGTATCGCCCGGCCGGCTGAATGCATAAACCTCGCGGCCCTGCTGCACGCACAACTGCGCGAGGATGTGCGCCGCGGCACCGAAGCCATAGAAGCCGATGCGCCGCGCATCGCCGGCCATGCGCAGTGCGCGATAGCCGATCAGTCCTGCGCACAGCAGCGGCGCGGCTTCGGCGTCGCCGTAACGATCCGGGATACGGAAACAGAAGCGCGCATCGGCAACGGTGTGCGTGGCGTAGCCTCCGTCGATGGTGTAGCCGGTGAAGCGCGCGCGCTCGCAAAGGTTTTCTTCGCCGCGGCGGCAGTAGGCGCAGTCGCCGCACGTCCAGCCGAGCCACGGCACGCCGACGCGGTCGCCGACAACGAAGTCGCGCACGTCGGCGCCGGTGCGCACGATGCGACCGACGATTTCATGTCCGGGCACCAGCGGCAATGTCGGACGCTCGAGTTCGCCGTCGACGACGTGCAGATCGGTGCGGCATACACCACACGCCGTTATTTCGATGACGACCTCGTGCACAGATGGTTCGCGCAAGGGCGATTCGCGCCAAACCAGCGGTGCTCGTGGCGCATCGAGAAACTGGGCGTGCATTGCCGTCACGGAATGCAAGATAGCTCAAAAAAAAGGAGCGTCGCAGCCGCTCCGAAGTCTTGGGGAGTTGTGCGAACTCAGTGGACGGCCGCGCTCTGGCGGATGCATGCGCGCAGCGCGTCGGCGTCGAGAATCTTCACTTCGCGCAGTTGCACCTGGATGCAACCTTGTGCACCCAGACGCGTCAGCGCACGCGTGACGGTTTCGTGTTTCAGCGCGAGGAAGCTGCCGATGTCGGCGCGGCTCATGCGCAGCACGAAATGACGTGCGCTGAATCCCAAGGCCTGATGGCGGTCGGCGACATCGAGCAGGAACGCGGCGACGCGCTGTTCGGCCGTGAGCGTGCCGAGCGCGAGCATCCAGTGGCGGTCGCTGCGGATTTCTGCGGCGAGCGCGGCGGTGAACTGCGCTTGCAGTTCGGGCATGCGCGCTACGGCCTGCAGCATCGCCGGATACGGCAGTTCCCACACCACGCATGCGTCGAGCGCGACCGCGTCGCACGTGTGCGTGGCGGTGCCGATCGATTCCATGCCGAGCAGGTCGCCGCGCATGCGGAAACCGGTTACCTGTTCGCGGCCGTCTTCGGTGACGAGGCTCAGTTTGAGGAATCCCGCTTGGACCAGGTACAGCGCATTGAACGGCTGACCGGCGCGATACAGATGCTGTCCCGCGCTCAACTTGCGCGGCGTGACGGTCACGTGTTTGCGCAGTTCGTCCAGACTGATGCCGCCGGCAGCGACGAGATTCGGTGAATACGGCGCGGAAGCTTGCTTGGTTTCAGTGTGGGCGAGGACGGCGTTCATGGCGTGCTCCGGTTTGGATGCACGCAGGTTAGGTAGGCTCGGCAACGCTTCTATGCCGGGCCGGCAACGGAATGTAACAGTGTGTAACAGCGCGATCCAATCACGCGGCTTAGTGCCGCATGAAAAGCGGGAAGTGCGCATTGCGCAGCGCATGCAGCGTCGCGCCGCCGAACCAGCGCTCGGCGAAGCGCGCGCGACCGAACGCGCCCATCACCAGCAGATCGGCGCCGACGTTGCCGGCTTCGAACAGGATTTTCGCGCCGGCCTGGTCGGGCGTAGTGTCGAGCACGATAGGTTCGACCAGCACCTTTTGCCACGCCAGATAGTCTTCGATCGATGCCGCGCGTGGCCACATCGTCCCGGCGAAAGGTTGAATGCGCGCGCCCTGGATCAGCACCACGCGTCCGGCGCGGCGCAGCAGCGGCAGCGCGGCGTGCACCGCGCGCACCGATTCGGGCGAGCCGTTCCACGCGATGGCGACGGTGTGCAGACGAAAATCGCCGGCATCCGACGGCACGATCAGGCAAGGCGTCTGCACCGAGGTCACCAGTTGCGCCAGGTGCTCGGTGCACCAGCCGTCGGGTTCGGTGTTGCGTTCGAGAACGACGACGTCATGCCAGTTCGATGCGCGCACGATCACGTCGCGGGGTTCCTCTCCGGCCAGTTGCCAGTCGGCGCGCTCCACACCCAGGTGCGACGCCCACGTGCGAAATTCGCCGGCGGCGTGGCGTGCGATCCAGCGCTCGTCGTTGAATTCCTCTTTGAGTTCTTCGTCGACCGAAGGCACCGGCAGTGTCGGCGGAATCGGCGCTTCGCACGGCGCGTACAGCCCGGTCAGCGATCCATCGAAACGCGCGGCCAGCTGTGCGGCGTATTTGACGTTGGTACGCCAGGCGCGGCAGCAATCGGTGACGGCGAGGACGTCGAGCATGTCAGGACGCCACGCGATGGATGATCAGCGCGAAGCTCGCAACCCAACACAACGCGATGAACACCGCGCCCTTCCAGCCACGCATCACGCCGCCGCGCTTGCGCAGAAGAAAGTCGGCCAGCAGCAACACGGACACCGGCACGGCGAGCACCAGTGCCAACCACACGTAGGTTGTGTCTGAAAAGTCCATCGCGCAGCCCTCCTCTATGACACGTGCAGGTTAGGGCCGGCGCGACGAGAGGGTTTTGACGCAAATCAATCGCGCACGATTCTGCTCTGCAAGGCGATAAAAAAGCGCGCCGGCCGTCAGCTCATCTGCACGAGGTTGCGGCCGTTGCTCTTGGCGACGTACAGATTCGCATCCGCGCGAGCGAGCAGATCGGCCGGTTCCATGCCGAACCGCCACGCCGCAACGCCGCTGCTGATCGTCAACGCCAGACCCGGCGCGATGCGCGACCAGGGCGTCTTCTCGAACGATTGGCGAATGCGTTCGCAAATGCGGTGCGCCTCGGCGAGCGTCGAATGCGGAAACGCGAGCGCGAATTCCTCGCCGCCGTAGCGCGAAACGAGATCGACGTTGCGGCACTCGCGGCGCAGTACATGCGCCGTTTCGACCAACACCGCATCGCCTTTAGCATGACCGAACGCGTCGTTGACGCGCTTGAAATGATCCAGATCGAACATCGCCACGCACAACGCGCCGCCGTCGCGGCGCACGCTCTGTACGAGATCGGCCAGGCGCAGGTCGAAGTCGCGGCGGTTGCTCAAACCGGTCAGTGCGTCCTCGCGGCTCAGGCGCTCGAGTTCGCGTCGTTTGATCTCCAGATCCGACAGCAGCAATTCCTTTTCCTGATTGGCCCGCGCGAGCGCGGCGGTGCGTTCTTCCACGCGCTGCTCCAGTTCGCGGTGGGCGCGGCGCAATTCCGATTCAAGCTGACGACGCACGCTGGTGTCGGCGACGATGGCCACTGCGTAACGATCCTGCTCTGAAACCAGTTGCGACAGGGCCACCTCGACGGCAACCGGCGTGCCATCCTTGCGTATTGCGTTGAGGTCGCGTCCAACCCCCATGCGCCGCGGCTTGGGATCGGCGAAAAACGATTGCCGCAGGTTTGAGTGATTGCCGCGTGACTCGGGCGGCACCAGCTGGTCGATCGACGTGTCGAGCAGTTCTGTTGCCGGGTATCCAAACAAGGATTCAGCGCCCGCGTTTGCGAACGCGATGCGTCCGCAATCGTCGACGATCAGCAGCGCAAACGGCAGCGCCTCAACGAGGCAATCCAGAAGCGTGCCGCCGAGCGCTTCGCGCAGATGTCGGGCCCGGTCATCCATGCGCTCAGCGGTAGACGAGAACCGGAATAGTGCTGTGCGTGAGCACCTTCTGGGTTTCGCTGCCGAGCAGGAAACCTTCCAGGCCACGGCGTCCGTGCGAGGCCATCAGTATCAGGTCGCACGCTTTTTTCTTCGCGATATTGACGATGGCTTTGTACGGCTGATCGCTGACCAGATGCAGCGTGTTGCACGTCACCGCGGCACCGGCCGCCGCCTTCCTGGCGAAGTGCAGGCATTCTTCGGCTCGACGCTCGTCGTTGTCGCGGATGCTGTCGTTGGAGGCAGTCAGCATTTGCAGCGGGTAGTCGTAGCCATGCACCTTCGGCGTCACGTGCACCGCGGTGACCGACGCGCCGAGTTGCTTGGCCATGCGAATGCCTTGCTTGACCGATTTCTCAGACAGGATCGAACCATCGGTTGGCAGCAGTATGTGCTTGAACATGGCGTTTCTCCGGCGCAACGGGACATCTCATCGTAGACGCGCACGACGGCGCCGCGTTGATCCACGTCAAATCAAGCATCAACTGACGATCAGTACCGGCACCTTGCATGCAGCCAGAACGCGCGCAGTCACCGAACCGAGCAGCACGTTCTTGAACGGCGTGCGACCGTGCGAACCCATCACGACCAGATCGTAGCCGCCGGTTTCGGCCTTCATCGCGATGCATTCGGCCACATTGCCCGCGTATGAGGCTTCGTCGAAATCCACGCGCGCGCGGCGCAGGCGCTTGCGCGCGGGCGCGAGATTGTCGTCGGCATTTTCGCGGTGGATCTGTGCCACGCGCGATTCGCCCAGTGCCGCCGCGACGCGGTCGAGCATCGGTACGTCCACATAGAACAACGTCACTTTCAGGAGCTTCACCGTGCCTTTGAGCGTCTTGACGAGGTATTGCGCGGCGCGATCCGAACATTCGCTACCGTCTGAAGCAAGCAGGATTTTCATGGTGAACCCTCCGGTTTGAGCAATTGTGTGCGGCCCAGTGCGCGCTGCACGAACGGCAGCGCTTTTGCGCGATCGGCGGCCAGCACCGCACCGATGCCCGCCGCGAACGCGAGCAGCGCGAAGAAGATGGGCGGGCGCTCGAACTGAAAACTGGTTCCCAGTGCAGGGCTGAGAACGGCCAGCGCGAGCAGCAGCAGCGTAATACCGGCGATGACCCAGTACGCCAGTCGGCCGCGGGCGAACAGGCGTTTCGACGCGAAGTCGCGCGAGGCGATAGCGGCGATCAACATCAGGTTGCCGCCGGTGAATGCGATGAAAGCGAGCGTGCGCGCGATGGGTACGGATAAGCCTTGGTGCAGGGAGAAGCTGTAAACGAGAAAACTGGCAGCGAGCAGCAGCATGCCGAGCACGCCCGCAACGATCAATTGAGGAATGCCGAGCAATGCGTCGCGCCGGTCGCGCGGTGGTTGCCGCATGATCTCGGGTTCGACCGGTTCGCGTTCGAAGGCGACCGCGCACATCGGATCGATCAGCATTTCGATCAGCACCACGTGCAGCGGCATCAGCAGCGGCGGAAATCCGACGAGCAGCGGAACCAGCGCGAGTCCGCAAATCGGAATGTGCACCGCGGCGATGTAGATGGCCGCTTTGCGCAGATTGTCGAACACGCGTCGGCCC
>Ga0105239_10009171_pt1 | contig 11192 bp, 6 predicted proteins | sample KBSC44metaG_FD_92761 | JGI IMG/M metagenome (GOLD analysis project Ga0105239, IMG submission 92761) | Corn rhizosphere microbial communities from Kellogg Biological Station, Michigan, USA - KBS C4-4 metaG | ecosystem: Host-associated > Plants > Roots > Rhizosphere > Soil | place: Michigan, USA...
GAATGCCGGCGGGGTAAGCTGGGGACACGTCCACCGGGGACTGATGGCCCCGCATCATGGCGTCGGCGGCGGCCCCTCCCGCCTGGTCGGCGAATGGCGCCGCGAGGACGCCGCAAGGATCATCGCGATCCTGGATCGACCCGAATCCTATCCCTACCGGGGGCGATACCTTGCCTGGCCCGGCCCGAACAGCAACACCTTCGTCGCCTGGGTCCTGCATCAAGCCGGCCTGGATATCGAGCTCGATCCCCGTGCCGTCGGTAAAGACTACCTGGGCGCACTCGGCATCGGCTATCGAATCCGCCCGGCAGCCGGCGCGCAACTGGAGTCGCCCCTCGCCGGCCTCAGCGCCCATCGCCGTCACGGCATCGAACTGCACCTCCTCGGCCTCACCCTCGGCCTCGCCCTGCGCCCCCTCCGCCTGAAAACGCCCCTTGGTACACTTACCCGCCCCTCTCTCGGGGAGGGGGGGCAGGACGAGGCCGAGCCTGCCGGCTCAGCCTCTGTGAACGTAGACGCGCCACACCCCCTCTCCGTTTCGGAGAGGGGGCAGGGGGGAGAGGTTAATCCGTAGCCGGGTGCCCTTTATAGCTAGCCTGGGCGGCAATTTACAGCGAACGGCTACTGTCGTCCGCCCCACAAACCAACCTTCGCCCTCTGAGCCTCCTCCTCCGCACGGCGCAGATCCTCGGTCCCCCCAGCGCTACGCCGATCCCAGCGTGCGATCCCCTGGCGGATCAGCGCCACATTGATCGCATCCTCGGCACGAATGACGGCCGCGGGCGGCGGGACCGGCTGGTTGGTCACCGCCGGCAGGTTCGGCGGACCCGGATCGCGCGGGACGTTCGGTGTCATGTTGGTCGCATCCGGAGCCCGCCTCTGCAGCAGGACGACCGGCGGCGCCTTCTTATCCGCCGATGCCGACGCGGCGAGCGGGGTAGACGTACTCTCCGGCAGAACATAGACAAGCCCGCCGCGCGTCGCCGTCGCCGACTTCAGATGGCGCGGGGTTCCACTGCGCACCTCCACACGGACGCGCTTCCCGACCGTCTGCTCCAGCAGCTTCCGTGCGCCGTTCCGGCCCGCCGGCGCCTGCACTCCCCATAACCGCACCAGGACCGGCCCGACCGGCGTGCTAGCGGAGGCATCCCGATCGATCTGAAGCGTCACCGGATCGACCACACGCTTGACGGTCCCGGTAAAGACCTCCGAAGGGACGACCGCCGGCGGAATCGCCCCGCTCGAAATGAACGTGCTCTGCGCCGTCACCGCTGGCAGCGCATACTGCATCGGCACGGCGAGCAGCGTCCCAACCGCACACACCGTGCCCAAAAGCGATCGATTCATGGTCTCGTAATCTCCCTCTCCCCGTTCTTCTCTCTCGTCTCTCTCCCTACTGCGATACCCGTGCGCTCACGACGAAAAACCCGCCCGGCCGCGCTTTCGGATATAGGCCATATAAAAGGTATTCCGGTAACTCCCGGTCTGCTCCTCGATCACCATCTCCATCTGCCCGCGGTGGTGCTGCCCGTGCAGCAGGATATTCGTCAACACCTCCGCCACCGTGTCCTCCCACACCCTGCCCGCCGGCCCCGGCGACCGGACGAACCTCTCTAGATCCGCCTCAACCAGCCCTTCAAGGATTGTCTCCAGCTCCGTCTCCCGGAGCGCCAGCTGCGCCGCACACTCCTCGACCGACCATACCGGATCGAGATCCATCCCCTCCGGCGCCGCCTCGCCGCGCAGCAAGTACACCCACGGTGTCATATTGGCGATCAAATGCGCAAAGATCCCGCGCAACCGCTCCTGATCCGGCTCACCCGCATGCTCCCGAAGGTAGCCCATCATCACCCCATTCGCCCACCGATCGTACGCAAACAGATCCCGAAAATACCCCGTCACGTCTCATTCCCCCTTGGTAACGCGTACAGCATAACACGGCCGCCCTTCCGTAAAAGACCCTGGCCGCCCTGCGGCGGCCAATGGGGTTAGTGGGATGGGAGAGGGCTTGCCCTTCCAATAGAACCACCCCAACGATGACGAAAACCCAACTTCGGGTAAGATGAAACGATGGCATCTCCCGGTACCGGCGCCCGATTGGATGGCGCACTCCTTGCGGCCTTTCCTTTGGAGGAGAGCGTCCCGTCGCCCACCTATCGTAGCGGGCTGCGGATCTTCGAAGAGGGCAAGGTGCATATCCTGGCGCGGAGCGCCGCGGCAGCGCATCTGTCCGTACGCAACCATCAGAACAAGACCTACCAGGTCAAGATTCAGGCCGTCAACTCGGGCCGCAGCGCCTACAGCCGTCTGATGGCTGACTGCGAATGCCCCATCTTCGACGAGCAGTACATGCCGTGCCCGCATATCGTGGCGGCCGTTCTGGAGCTCAAGTCCCAGGAGAACGTGCTCGGAGCGCCGCCGCCTCCCGCCTGGGAGAAGACCCTGAACAGCGTGCTGCAGGATCTGGGCAGCCGCGCCGAAGGAAAACGCAGCACGGCCACCCGCAGCCTGCTCTTCTTCAGCCTGCAAGATCGGACGTCCGGCCGCTGGGGACTCCAGCTCTACAGCCTCCCCGCCAGCCGCTTCCCCGCCGAGGCGCTCGGCGCCGGCGATGTGCCGCTGCAGCCGGACCTGATCGCCCAGACGATCAAACAGGAGAAGCTATCCGGAAACGCGACCGCCGTGCGGACCTTTGATATCGCCCGCTTCCCCTACGCCACCGTCGCCGAGCGCCAGGCCGGAGCCGGCCTCGCCATGCTCCAGCAGCACAGCTACTACTCGTATTACGCCCCCGATGGTCTGGCGGAGCAGACACTCTCCCTGCTTGCCGGGAGCGGGATGGTCTACCGCGGCACCGATGGCAACCCGCTGCGGCAGCGGATTGATGTCTTCTCGGAGGGCGCGGTCGAAGCGGCGCTGAAGGTCGAATACGACGATAAGGGCGACGGCCTGCGCCTGGTGCCCTCGCTGCTCTGGAAGACGACCCGCCGCGCCGATCCGATCGCCTATGATCTCAAGAAGGATCGGCTCATCCTGAACTCACCGACCCATGTGCTGACCGCACAGGGCCGGATCGCGCCGCTTACCGGCGTCCCGGCCGCCTTCCGGTCGCTGGTCGAGCGGCCGGCCGAGCGATCGGGCAGCCGCGGTAAAGCGGCGGAGGCCGAGGCGGATACCGCGGAGATCCTGATACCGGCCGAGAGCAAGGAGCGCTTCTACAACGACTATCTGCTGCCCCTCGCCAGCCAGCTTTCGGTCGTGGGGAACGCGATCGAGTGGGAACGGAGCGAGGCCGAAGAGGCGCCGCCGATGCTCGTGCCCCGCGTGTTCCTCTCGGAGAACGAGGGAAGCCTGCGCGCCCAGCTCCGCTTCGCCTACGGCGAGACCGAGGTCCGCTACGATCCCGCGCTGCCGACCCAGGAGCTGACCCGCGGCGGCGCCCCCAACGTGCTCCGCTCCGTCCGCCGCGATGCCGAGGCCGAGGCGGCGCGCTATACCGCTCTCGGCAGTGGGACCTACGGCCTGAAGCGCGAACCCGCCGATGCTGGGGGAGATCCCGGGGCCTTCGTTCTGCGCGCCAGGACCGATCCGGTGGACTTCCTGCTCCACCATGCACCGCGTCTCGCTGCCGACGGCTTCGAGATCTATGGGGAAGAGGAGCTGAAATCCGTCCGGGTGAACCGGAACCGGCCGACCCTCTCCCTCGGCGTCACCTCCGGGATCGACTGGTTCGATGTCCAGGCCGTCCTCAAGTTCGGTGATATCGAGGCGTCCCTGGCGGATGTCAAAAAGGCGGTCCGACGCCGCGAACGCTACGTCAAGCTGGCCGACGGCTCGATCGGCGCCATCCCGCAGGAGTACATCGATCGCTTCCGCTACCTCTTCTCCCTCGGTGAGGATACCGAGACCGGCCTCCGCCTGACCGCCACCCAGGCCCTGCTCCTGGACCAGGCGCTGGCCGATGCCGACGGCGACAGCACCATCGATGCCGAGTTCGCCGCGCGGCGGGAGCGACTCCGCGCCGCCGAAGCCGGGATCAAGCCGCACCCGTTGCCCGAGAGCGGGATCAACGCCACCCTCTATCCGTACCAGAAGGCCGGCTACGACTGGCTGCACTTCCTGCACGAGTACGGCTTCGGCGGCTGCCTCGCCGACGAAATGGGGCTCGGGAAAACCCTCACGACACTCGCCTTCCTTCTCTCGCTCCGCTCCGGCGACGATCCCCCGAAGACACCCGCCCTGGTCGTGGTGCCGCGCTCCCTGGTCTTCAACTGGGAGCGCGAGGCAGCGCGCTTCACGCCCGATCTGCGTGTCCGGGTCTATGCCGGCGGCAAGCGCGCCCGCGATGTCGCCGCCGCGATCGAGGACTGCGATATCCTCCTGACCACCTACGGCATCCTCCTGCGCGATATCGATGCCCTGCGGACCGTGCGCTTCCACTACGCGATCCTGGATGAGGCGCAGGCGGTCAAGAACCCGATGTCGCAGTCTGCCCGCGCCGCCCGGCTGATCTCCGCCGATCACCGGCTGACCCTCACCGGGACACCGGTCGAGAACGGCACCCTGGAGCTCTGGTCGCAGTTCTCCTTCCTCAACCCCGGTTTGCTCGGAAACCTGGAGCGCTTCAAGGACGAGTTCGCCGCCGCGATCGAGCGGCGCCAGGACGACACCGCCGCACAGACCCTGCGCCGGCTCACTGGCCCGTTCCTGCTGCGCCGGACCAAAGATCAGGTCGCCAGGGAGCTGCCGCCACGTACCGAGCACCTGGTCTACTCGGAGATGGAGCCGGAGCAGCGCAAGATCTACGAGCGGCTGCGCGATCAGTACCGGGCGCAGGTCCTCGGTATTCTGGACGAGACCGGGCGCAGCGGCGCTCACATGAAGATCCTGGAAGGCCTGCTGCGCCTTCGGCAGGTCTGCTGCCACCCCGCGCTCGTCGACCGGGACTTCGCCGGCGACTCCGCCAAGATGACCCTCCTGCTGGAGACGCTGGAGACGCTGCTTGCCGAAGGGCACAAGGCGCTGGTCTTCTCCCAGTTCACCCAGATGCTCGCCCTGATCCGCAAGGCCCTGGATGAGCGTGGCATCCCCTACATGTATCTGGACGGCCGCACCCGGGATCGTCAGACCCCGGTGGACCAGTTCCAGAACGATCCTTCGGTCCCGTTCTTCCTGATCAGCCTGAAGGCCGGCGGTGTCGGCCTCAACCTCACCGCCGCCGACTACGTGATGCACGTCGACCCCTGGTGGAACCCGGCCGTCGAGCGCCAGGCCACCGACCGCACCCACCGCATCGGCCAGGACAAACCGGTCTTCGTCTACAAGTTCGTCACCCGCGACTCGGTCGAGGAGAAGATCCTCACCCTGCAGGAGCGCAAGCGCAACCTGGTCGATCAGCTCATCAGCGCCGAGGGCGGCATCTACAAATCCCTCACCCGCGCCGATATCGAAGGCCTCTTCTCCTGACGACCCCGCCCGGGCAATACGAAAATTGTAGCAGGGGCAGTGGCAAAACTGAGGTAAAGGTGCAGTAGATTCGATAGGGGGATAGTGTTCCGATCAGCCCCGGGCTTCACACCCGCTACCCCAGATACGGACTGAGCCGAAATGACTATCACAAAGGCAGGATGGGCAGTGGGGCGGATGTGGGTCGGCCGACCAACCTTCGTCCTGTCCATGACACTCGGGGTGACGCTTGGGCTCGCGGTCTGGAACGCTCTTGCGCTCCGACCGCCGGCATACTCTCTGATAGTTGCGCCTCCGATGTTCTCGGAGCAGGCAGATGCCCAGAAGCCGGACCCCGCGCAAGTAGCAGCGGTGTTAGGACTGCTCCGCCGGTGTCCTGGCTGGATCGGCGTCGCCTTCCCGGATCGCCGCCGGACGAATCAGATCCTCGCCATATTACGGACAATCTCGAACTACGATACCGCCGCGATCCGCCGGGCAGAAGCGATCTACTTTCATGAGGGAGTGGGCACCGCGCAGCCTGTGCGGGACCCGGACGACTATGGCGCAACCATCTACGTACTGAATCGGTACCTGTTCCAGGTGCCCGGAGATCTCCCGTCCAGGTATGTTCCCTATTACCACGGTTGTCTGAGTTTCGATCAGAACGGGTTCGCCTTGTGCCCTCTACAATCCGACTGCCTGGGACGTATACAATGGGCAGCCCGGTATCCAGTTGGCGGGGAGTGTACCGGCGAAATCGCCTATGAGTACGATGTAGTGAAGGAGTTTGATGCGCTGAATGCCCGGTTTGGCCGCCGGCATATCCCCACTGTGAAGTACATCGATGCACCCTGCGCAGAACCGTCGCGGATGGATTGGCTGCGCCGCAGACTGCAGGAATGGACAACGTCGAATCGATAGGCGGTCGGTTAGATTGAAGCCGTAAATCGTAAGGATGGTGGCTATCTGCTGTCAGCGTAGCTGAACAACAACGTTGCCCGCATCGGAAAGAGCGAGATTGGTATTTGCCGCATTGATGTGGGGGTTATGGATGACTGCCCCAGACTATGAGGGCCAAAGGGTAAGTCTGTTCATCGTCGTTGGGATTCCCGTAGGCGGATCTCTTTTGGCGTCGCTAGCTGCTCTGCGCCGGTAAACCTGTGCCTCAGCGGTGGAGGAGAGGGAACATGCTTGTAGAAGCACGGAATCAGTACAGGATCGTTTGCGTGTCGGTGTTGGTGGCGTCGGCCTTCGCCTGCGCTACCGCAGGAAAAACGCGTCTTTTGTCACAGCCTCCCGCTGCAGTACGGCAAGCCTTCCCCGCAGAGTCCTCTGTTGGTAAGCAACCTCGGCCCCGACTATCCGAGGCCCAGATAGTCTTACGCGCTCAACACTACATGGCAGACCCGTCGCGGTGGCACAGAGACCTCTTTTTTCACTCCCTATACGATGCGGAAAAGAGCGAGTGGTCGGTAGTCGTACAGCAAGTTGCTCCGCCTGATAAAGAAGGCAGGCTTGGCCTGAGTCAGTGGTCCGTCTGGTTAACGTACGACGTCTATGGCAACCTGCTGGACGTTTCTCACGGGTATTAGCCTGAGAAAGCCGCGTTCTTAGATTGCCTGTGTTAGTAAGTTGAGACGTTCGCATCGTTGTGACACCCCATAAGAAACCTGCGACCACTCATCAGTACCGTGCGATCCGGATTGCTCTTCGCGTGCTGATCGCACCGATGCTATGCCTCGCCTGGTTAAGCTGGTCCGGACTCCCGTTCCGCCAAATCGAATTCGAGCGTGTTGTCGACGCTGTAATCGCTGGAAGGTCGGATTACTGCTCATCCGGGAAGTTCAGCCTCCCCGGAGGACGTCGTTGGCTAACCGTTACGGGAGCCGTCTATGTTACCTGTACTGCCAGCAGTGAAGTCGATATCTTCTTCCCCACGAAGGTACTGTATTGGTGGGGGTACGATGGCATCCCGTATCGCAACGTGTATTGGGGCTACCTCTATTCAAATAAGGGCCTGAGTCAAGCCGCTCGATTCACGACGTGGAAAGATAACGATACGATCAACCTCAACGGGCCAGCCAATTCGCCGACCAGATCTTACTTCGTAGACCGAAAACTTGCGCCTCACTGGTTCGAGGTCAGCGCCACGGAATAGGCTGCTCCTGCTGGCGGATTGTGGACGACCCATACAGACGATTTCTGATTCTGGTCGATCATCTCATCAGCGCGGAAGGCGGTATCTACAAGTCCCTCATCCGCGATGGATTGTGTCCATGAATGGACGAATGACACGCACGGATAGCGTCCCACGTCGTTTGTGCCTCCGGAAAACAGCCAGATTCAGGCATAAACTGAGGAAAAACCAGAGGTGAACTCTTGACATTGCGGCGCGAAAACGAATACAATGCCGGGTGTCTGGTGTAACGGATTTACCAGAGCAGCGCGTGGTCAGAGCGATGTTCGTGCATCCGGAACCATCCGGTCTTCGGTCAACCCGACCCGGCCGCATGCCTTCCCGACCGTGTCGGCGACGCAAAATTTGATCTAATTGCTAGATTTGCAATATTGGCTGCAAGAGGAGGGAGGCAATAACAGCCACTCAGTGTATGAGGCGCTCGCCCGAAGTCGGGCCACTTCGAAGTCGCAGTATCGCCAAGCAAGTACAAACACAACAGAGGAGTTAGTGCTACGAATGAATAAGCTGAAGGTAGTAATTGCCGCTATCGGGTCTGTGATGGCGCTCAGCACAGCGGCACATGCGCAGTTGCCGTCGCCAAGCCATGGATGGAACCTCGGGAATACTATGGAGGCAACCTGTGGGGTCGGTTGCTGGGGCGCGCCGCCGACGCAGGCTCTGATCAACGCGGTCGCCGGAGCCGGGTTCAATACCGTGCGTGTCCCGTGCGCATGGATGACGCACTCGAACAGCTCGGGGACCATCGACGCCACCTATATGTCGCAGGTGAAGCAGGTCGTCGACTGGTGCTACGCCAAGGGTCTGTACGTGATCATTAACGATCACTGGGATGGCGGCTGGTTTGACGGCAGCAGCGACGGCAGCAACTTCAACGCGTATAACAGCACGACCAACGCGAAGATGCAGACCATGTGGACGCAGATCGCGAACACCTTCAAGAACTACGACACGCGTCTGCTCTTCGCCTGCGTCAACGAGCCGCCCGCCAATACCCAGGCGCGGACAGGGGTCCTCTTCCAGTACTACCAGAACTGGGTCAACTACGTTCGCGCCACCGGCGGCACCAACTCCACCCGCTGGCTCATCGTCCAGGCGCCGAGCTGCAACATTGACTATGCGACCAGTTGGGTGACCTCGATGCCGAGCGATTCGGCCCATCGCGTCATGCTGGAGTGTCACGACTACTCCCCCTATCAGTTCACTTTGATGGGCAGCGATCAGTCGTGGGGCGCCATGTTCTACTTCTGGGGCGCCGCCTACCACGTCACCGGCACGCTGGCGAACCGCAACGCCACCTGGGGCGAAGAGAGCTACATCGACGGCGAACTGGACAAATGTAAGGCGTTCGTGAACCGCGGGATCCCGGTACTCATAGGGGAGTGGCGAGCGGAGCCCAAGGGGCCGATGTCGGATCTCAGCGGCCAGTACCTCACTCAGAATTACAACTCCTGCACCTACTGGGATTACTACTACCACAATGCTGCGAACAGCCGCGGCGTGTACGTCACCTGCTGGGACACCCCCGGCCAGATCTTCGACTGGACCACGGGCGCCATCAAGGACCAGACTCAGATCAATGCGCTGCTGGGACGCTCCTACGCGGGGCCGGTCATCGGCGGCGGCGGTCAGGCCATTGCTAACGGAACGTATAAGATCGTTAACCGCCTGAGCGGGCTCGCCCTCGATGCCTACGGGTGGGGAACGACCAACGGTACGCTCATCGACCAGTGGGCCTACGGCGGCGGCAACAACCAGCGGTGGAACGTCACCTACCTGGGCAACAACCAGTACGAGATCGTGAACGTCAACGCCAACCTGTCCCTCGACGTCACCGGCGCTGGCGGCTCAGGCTCGTGGGTCGAGTTATACTCATACAGCGGCGCCAACAACCAGAAGTGGACCCTGACCGCGACGAGCGGCGGCTACTATCGGATCACCCCCGTCCACAACTCCGCCCTGGCGCTCGACGACTACGGCGCCAGCACATCCAACTACAACCCATCGACGAATGCCGGACGAATCGACGTCTGGACATACAGCGGCGGGAACAACCAGCAGTGGGCGTTCCAGGCGCCGTAGCTAGTTGCGGCAAGGCGGCTTGCGCCGCCTTGCCGTCTTTCGGCACCTGATCTGTCTGGCGTATCTACTCCGTCCCGTCTTTCACATTGCGGCCGCACGCTGACGGTCGCACTCGTCTCCGGTTCTGGCTGAGCTCGGCGCTGGCGTCATGCCGCCCCGTGGGGACGAATGTCCCTATATTTCCGCAACAGCCTTCGCCGGCGGTCGCGGGACTTCGCCGCCTGGCAGCCCCGCGAAGGCTTCTTCGTCGAGACACGGGCCCCTGGTAACACCCCTGGCAGAAATAGTCCCCCGGAAACGGGGGACTATTTTGATCCGCCGGTTACCTTCCCACGCCATCCCCCGTAAAATAAAGAGAGCCATCGCCTTGATCCGGAAACCCACCTCCGCATCGAGAGCACCTTGATAACCGAAACAGCATTTCGTGCCCATGCCTGTCTCTCTCGCCGACGGAGAAAAGGACAGAGGCAGACCCGACGAAATTTCAGCTATTTGCCCCCTCCACCGACGACAACCCGACGAAATCACCCGTGCCCTCCATGAGCGAGCGAGCGAAAGCCCCACGAGCGAGCGAATCGCTCGCTCGCTCATCGCGCAAGGCCCCTCGACAGCGAATGACAGCCTGCTTTAGCAGGCTTGACCGAAGGCAGACAAGCCCTTCAGGGCATGAGCCGCGACTCCCGCAAGCCTTCCGCCAACGCGCCCTTCCCCCTCCCTTCCGAGGGGAGGGCGGGTACCCGCGCTAAGCGTGGGTGATGGGGAAGGGGTTGGTGCTTGTCGATGACTCACTGGCTGTGTTGTAAGGGGGCTGCCTCCCGCGACCTGCCGGTTCGTAGAACCGGCAGGTGGATAAGCCGAACGACGCTTGTAGCGCGCCCGCGTATCAGTCTAAATACACCCCTCTCCCGCCGCGGGGGAGGGGAAGGGGGAGGGGGCTTACAGTAGCGCGGAGAGGGGACAGGTTAATCGCCGCCGCCCTCCGGGCGGCTCGAGCGCCCACGCTATGCGTGGGCGATGGGAAAGGCAGTGGTCTTGACTGTTTCATAGATTCGCCGGAAAAGTATAAGAATCCCGCGCTTCCCTCCTAACCGGCAGAGCCCCGGAGCGGCTAGACTGGCTGCGGAACGTCCGATCGCCGTTATCGCCAGAAACGAACGCCGGATCGCACAAAAAATGACGGTTTGCGCAAAAAAGGATTGCCGGCGAAAACCGCCCAATAGGTGGAGAAAAGCGGGTTTTTCCGGATACTGTGTGCCCTGTCGCTTCAAAAGGAACTCCATCCACGATGCACCATCGCTGCCGCTGCTGCTCCTCCCGATCTCTTAAGACCGCGCCGACACGGCGCCTCTTCGTTCTCGGTACGATCGCCTCCCTTCTGCTCGCTGGCTGTACCCAACCGGCTAGCGGACCGGAGTCCTCGACATCGCCTGCGCCCAGCGAAGGCGCGTCGGCTGGCGCCGGCGCC
>Ga0105239_10009172_pt1 | contig 11189 bp, 9 predicted proteins | sample KBSC44metaG_FD_92761 | JGI IMG/M metagenome (GOLD analysis project Ga0105239, IMG submission 92761) | Corn rhizosphere microbial communities from Kellogg Biological Station, Michigan, USA - KBS C4-4 metaG | ecosystem: Host-associated > Plants > Roots > Rhizosphere > Soil | place: Michigan, USA...
ACACCCACACCCACCCAGCGCACGCTGGAGCAGACAATTCTAGACGCGTCAAACGAAGAGGTGGATGAGAATGAGATTGAGGTCGAAGGATGGGAGGACAAAGGCCGATACATCTTCTATCTGGATCTGGCCACGGACTTTTTCAAACTTGTGATTTATCTTGCTTTTTTCTTCATCTTGCTCATCTTCTATGGACTGCCGATACACATATTGCGAGATGTGTTCCTCACCATGCGGTCATTCTTGAAACGAATTTCGGATTTTATGAAGTACCGGACAGCAACCAGAGATATGAACGAACGATATCCCGACGCAACGGCCGAAGATATTGGTCGGGAGGATGTGTGCATAATTTGCAGAGAAGAAATGCGACCTTATCAGCCGCCGGTGGTCGAAGAGGGCCAGCAAGTTCCTCGTCCAAATCCCATGGCAGAGAGAATGCGACCCAAAAAACTTCCGTGTGGACATGTTTTGCACTTTTCTTGCTTACGAAGTTGGCTGGAAAGACAGCAAATCTGCCCAACTTGTCGCGCCAATGTGGTACAGACTGGAAGAAATCCAACTGCAACTACGGGAGCCGATGCAGCGGGAGGCCAAGCACAAGGACGTCAAGCGGAAGCAGGGCAGCACCAACATGGTGTAAGGCAAGGACCTCGAGTCTACCAATTTGGACCGTTGCGGATTGGATTGGGTGCCGTTAGAGGCGGTAACATGTTTGATGAGCTGCAACAACAATTAGCAGCCGATGGCAGAGCAGCTGATGAGCCTCCAGCTAATGGAGATGCAAATGGTCCTCGTCAATTTGGCATGGGTGTGCGATGGGCAGGCCTACGAGGAAGTGGAAATGGAAGTGGAAGTGGAAGTGGAAGTGGAACGAGAATTCGACCACTAACTACGCGAGAAGGGCTTGATTATGTTCAAAATCGAATCCGTCGAGAAATTGAGGAGGTGAGCCGAAACGCCAACGAGCTCGGTGCTCTTCGAGCGATGCAGGCCGAGTTGGATAGACTGAGAGCGTTGCGGTCGGGGACTCCATCGGCACAGGCGACGACCAATGCAGTGTCACCGGGGCATCTACAGAATGGTGTTCTTCCTTCAGGCCAAGGAACATCCACGACAGCCCTAACTTCGGACGGACAACAATCCTTGATTGATTCAGGAAGTGAGAGACTGCCTCCTGGACTCACGCTACCAGAGGGGTGGACAATGATGCCTCTGCATGCCGTTCCGCCAAATCAACCGATCCAGGCTTCTATAATTCCAGGCCAGCTAATGCACAACCAAGTTGTCTTACCAGGACAAGTCTTTGGAAATATGCCATTCAATTCCACCGGGTGGCCCAGCGGGATGAACAACTTCATGCAGACACCCAGCGGTGGCCCAGGTCCCAACATGGCCACACCCGCACCGACAGCCGCAGGCCAGGCCAACGAAACTGCAACAGCACCTACGACTCAAGTAGAGGGTAACAGAAGCGATGTTGATGTACAGGATCCCCTTTCGAGATTGGCCAATGCTTCACTTCAACAGGAGCAACATGAGCGGTGGTTAGCATCATTAAGGAATGTCAACGACCAGAATGGTACATCAGCTCAATCCACGTCAGCAAACACCAACGGGACAGATACTGCAAGCAATGGAACTGCAGGAGAGAATGGGCGACCAGAAGAATCCTCGTCTCATGACCAGGACGAGTCGTCCGGAACTGCTCCTCCTCTACCGACGTGGGGTTCTTCTGTTCCCGATGAGGCCGCTCGACCCAGTGCGAGTAACAGCACTTCTTTAACGAATGGAAACCACGAGCATGAAGATGGCGGTGAAAAGTCGTCCTTGGGGAAGCGTACTACTGTGGAAGATGTAGGTGATGATCCCGCCTGAGCTGGTGGAAAGGAAATGTATTGAATAAAATCTCTAACCTTAGCGAGAGGGGCCCGGGCCCAAAAATTCGATTCGATTCTTGTTCACGTGTCAAGCGAGTACATTAGCAAGTACGGAGTACTATACTCCGTACTTCAAAACCAAATCAAATAATAAATGGATGCGATACTTCCTCCTCTGTATCATGTGTAGTAGTACTCGCATAAGTGGCAAACTCAGCGAGGAATGTTCCATGTTCTGTGGGCCACATCTGTAACGGAATGCCTCCTCGTATCAGAGGGTGTCAGGACTCAGGAGCTTCCCCCTGCGTCAGGTTTACCGGTTGTTGACAGCTGGGCGAATCCAGCGAACCTGGCCCATCGCCTGAAACAAGACGCATATTGGATATCGGCAGCGAGACAAGCCTCGATCCGCATGCCGCTAATTGATGGGAGTCCGGTAGTTCACTGGCAATTGACGATATAGTGGCTGCTGCGCCTCCCGTTGACCTCTACAGTCTGGATTTAGAGACACTGGATGCTGCCCCCTCAACCTCCGTCTCCGCCTTTGCCTGGTTTTGTCTTGTCTTGCATTGCGTTGCTCCCTCACTGGGTTGGCTGGCTGGCGTGCTCCCGCTCCCCACCAGGAACAACTGAATGCGAATGCAGGTTGCGTAGTCCCTACTTCATTCATATTCAATCAACTATTTCTCTCACTCTCTCGCCATCCTCACAATACCAATCTCAGTTATTGTTGAATACTACATATAACACTGCCTGGAAGCCCACACGGGACCCGAGACCTGTCCTCGTTTTCGCACTCAAAGTGGAAGCTGTCACTCCTCAACCTTGAACCTGGTCCCTGCGCCACAGGACCAACTTCACCCAAACACTCCGTGCCTTGCCTTGACGACCGCACCACCTCTCTGTCACTCACTCCCTTCCTGCCACTTCTTCCCCGACTCACATCCCTCACGACTCATCCTAGCTGACTGGTCCCTTCCATCTCACCACTCTGTTATCCTTTCCAAACCACCTTCGTCACATCCCCAACCATGGAACCTTCAAGACTCTCCCGCAGACAATACTACACCGATGGATACTGGTGGTACTCCTCCGTGAGTCCCTGCCCTGCTCTGCCGTCAACGCGCTTCAAGATCCCTCTATTGACTCTCCTTCTAGACCGCATACGCCATCAAATGGGCCGTTATTGCCGCCATACTGGTCGCCTTTCTGCTGTACTTCCTCGGAGGCTACCTCCATGCCAGACGCAGGATGAAGAAGGGTCTACCACCTCTCACATATCATAGGGTATGTTCCCGTCCCGCCCGCTGAAAAAAAAAGAAACTCTCAAAAGGTCGAGCGGGCGCAAATATCTAACATCTATGGCTTTAACAGTGGCTGGTCCCACGCCGAACACGCATCGCCTTCGCGCAAGCACACCCTGAACACGCACACCACTTCTCCTTCTATCGAACGCAACCCGCCCCTTACGGCTATCAAATGCCTCCTTATGGTCCGCCTCCGCCTGGTAAGCTACCATACCCCCTACCACCCCCATCACATGAACCGCTTGAACATGAACGCGAACACGAACGTCTCTGAACTAACCCCTCTGTTCCGCAGCGTATCACGAACCGGAGTATGTACCAGCATATACGGCTCAGGGCCCGAACAAGACGAATCCAGACCAAGCCTACGCTCCGCCCCCGGGTCCCCCTCCACCTGCCGGCCCTAGTGTACCGCCTCCAGTCGCTGCAAACTGGCGGCAGTAATTGAATTGCGCACAGAGAGGAGTCTTGACGGACGGACGGGACCTGTTATTATTTAAAACATTTTACTGGCGTGGGCGTGAGGGTGGATGTGTTTGAGCTGGACGTTATTGATCGATCGCCTTGGGACGGCGCTGAAGCGAAACTTCCCGCGTTGTAACATGAGAAAAATGCACAATTACTATGATAACATTATCCATACATACGGTAGTGCGTGGACGAAATACGCCCAAATCTCGAGAGCCTTCATTATCACACGCCCAGAGCAGCACTCCGTTGTGGAGTTGAAGTATTTACAACTAAAAGTGTATACAAGACACCAATAACAATAACAACAAGAAGCGAAAAACAAAACTTCCGCTCCAAGTACAAAGACAAAAAATCGAGATAGGGAGAAACAAATAGAAATTCCCTCCCTCCCCAGATAGTAATAGTTCCTTTTCTTGTGCGCGGCTCTCTCGCTTTGCGCCCTGTTTCTTGGTGAGGGCTTCGTGTATGTAGAACTGTACGTAGTTCTCCTCTAACATCCCTCCTGCTCCCCTGCTTGCGTGGGTAGGTACGTAACCACGACCCCGCGATCTATTTATCTCTCTATTCACTCAATATCCATAGCATCCGGATCCTCGTCCTCAAAATCACCGCCCTGCGACGAATGATCCGTCATGGCATCGTCAAAGAAATCATGATCACCATTGGCCGTGCGATCCCACCCGGGAGGATACCTACCCGGGCCAGAAGAGCGATATTCGCTAAGGAATCGCTGGCGCTCGCGCTCGCGGTCGCGCTGGTCCTCAGCCGCCTTCTCGCGCGCACGTTGCCGCGCTGCGATTATGGTCTTCCGCACGACATCCTCGGATTCGGGGACGCTGATGCTTGTTGGGTCTTTGTATAAGATCAGAGCGGTGGGTTGGGCATGGGGGACTGCGGGATTTGATAATGCGGAGGCGGATGGGGTGCTGGAGACCGGGGTGTTAGATGAGGAGGTAGTCTGCAGCAGGCGCTGTGGAATCGCGGACACTTTCTTGTCGATGTCTGGGATGAAGACGGTAGAGTTATGGGCAGCCTCATCGGCTTCTATGGCCGCAATCTCGGCTTCTAGGTCGTTGATGATGATTCGGTGGGGTGTCTCGTCGATCGCCATCGCTATGTTCGAGGAGATGGAGGAGGTCGTGGATGCCATGGACGAATTGCGTGTGTGGCCATAGCCGTGGCCGTGTCGTAAGGCCTGCGGTGGTGAGAGTGGGAGTGGGCGTGCCGCTGGCGGATCGTGCAGACGTCGGTATGAGGTTGCAAGAGCGGTAGGGCCGGTGCTGCGTGCCTTGGGCGTGGGCGTGCGTGGTGCTGCTGCTGAGCCGTTGGTGTGTCTTGCCGGCACAGTGGGTGTGGGTGGGAGTGGTGGTAGGGCAGGCCGTACGTCCGTGTTCGCGATGTGCGGTCTGTATCGCGAGGACGGACTTGTGGGAGTTAGGACGGGCGGATGGTTTTGGTGCTGTGGTTGGACTTGGGGTTGGGCGTGATATTGTTGCTGATGTAGCGGTTGCTGGTGCTGAACGTTGTTCTGGTGGAATGTATTGAGAATAACATTATTGATACCGTTGCTGGTAGCAGCATTGTTGACGACTCCATTTAAATGCTGCTGTTGCTGCTGGTTCAAGCGTAGTTTCTTGAACTGTGAGGAAATGCTGCTGTTCGCGGGAGAGTCGACGTCACTGTTGTCGACGATGGCCTCGACTTTCCTCTTGTTGGTCAGGTTGCTCCGGTGCTGGTTGACAGTGGATGGTGAAGGCCATGGTGGAGTTGGGGTTGTCGGGGAATATGGTGTTGCCATTGAAGGCCTATGGGAGTGTATTGTATAGTATCTATGTAGAGGACTCACCGTTGGAAAAGAGGAGAGGGCAGAGATGTTAGGAACGAAAGGGATTAAGCGGAAGGGGTGGAGAGAGAGAGGAAGTGCTGTAGACGGCTAGTTGTATTATAGTATTTCATGTGCGAGAGTGCAAGAAAGTGAGAGGAGGTGGTATGAGGAGGAGTCAGTTACGGGTGAATTGAGCCAGATGTAAATACTCGTAAACTCCGGACCCTGGGGAAGGCACGAGGGACCCTCAGTAACCAGTGGTTCTAGGTGGCACCGAGGAAGGCTCGAGAAGGTCGATATTATGCAAGGGCGTGCGGATTTGGAGAAACAGTCAGACTCGAGCGTTAGTGGCCACTAATGTCCCATATTGGACTAGAGCCATAGTTAGCTTGCACTAAGAACATTCTGTTGCCCAGACATAATTGACAATGCTAGCCCTAACTCGAATTAGCTAACCACTAGTGCCCCCCGAGTTAAGGAAATTATTTCCCAAGGACGAGCACAATTGTCTTGATAGACCACTATCAGTCTACCAGTTCAGCAAGAGCTTTATCTTTGCTACGAGGGACCAAACGAAGCGGGCCAGCTAGACCCAACAAAGGGCATCAATTGAATGCCAGTCGGCGCAAGGCCAGCAGCGACTACTGCACTCACTCCTGCTAAGAATTGGAGAGGTCCGGCTTCCTACCTCAGCCTGGGAGTCAATCCCATCGCAGCCCCTCGTACTATCAGAATTTCGAGATTGAGTCACACTCACTCCCACCAACCACCAACCTTACAAATCCAGCGCACCAGACACTCTCTTACCTATTCACCTCCGTTCATCTCTCACTTCTCTCCTCTCACTCGGCGTTTAATCAATTTCCCACCCACAAAAGCGCCCGCTGTGCGCAGACCGCACACGACCACCTCCCCCTCCCTCAATATGGCCCCTACTCGAGAGTGGACTGCCCAAGAGGTGCGAGATACCTTTCTCAAGTTCTTCGAAGAGAGAGGTCATACTTTTGGTGAGTCTGATGCCTCCAATACGACCTGTCGCCCTGTCCATTTACCAACAGTGCTCCATTTTTCATCATATTTTGGCTAACACCATTATGACTCCAGTCAAATCATCCCCAGTTGTCCCTCTCTCAGATCCCACCCTACTTTTCACAAATGCCGGAATGAACCAGTTCAAGCCGATTTTCCTTGGAACGGTCGACCCTACCAGTAAAGAGGGTCAGTACAAGCGTGCCGTCAACTCGCAGAAATGTATACGTGCGGGCGGCAAACATAATGATCTTGACGATGTCGGAAAGGACAGCTACCACCACACCTTCTTCGAAATGATGGGTAATTGGTCATTCGGTGACTACTTCAAGAAGGAGGCCATCGCCTGGTCTTGGGAACTCTTGACCAAGGTCTACGGTCTCGACCCTGATAGGCTGTATGTCACCTATTTTGAGGGCAGCGAGGCTGGTGGCCTGGAGCCTGATCTAGAAGCCAAGGAGCTGTGGAAGAGTGTTGGTGTCTCAGAGGATCATATTCTGCCTGGAAATATGAAGGACAACTTTTGGGAAATGGGTGACCAAGGTCCTTGTGGTCCCTGCTCAGAAGTCCACTACGATCGCCTTGGAGGCCGAAATGCTGCTCATCTGGTCAATCAAGACGACCCAAATGTCCTCGAGATCTGGAACAACGTCTTTATACAGTACAACCGAGAGCCAGACAAGAGTCTTCGCCCACTACCAAACAAGCATGTCGATACTGGTCTAGGCTTCGAACGACTAGTTAGTGTTCTACAAGACAAACTCTCTAATTATGACACCGATGTCTTCACACCCCTATTCAACCGAATTCAAGAGGTCACAGGAGCGAGGCCTTATTCTGGGAAATTCGGAGAAGATGATAAGGACGGTGTCGACACCGCGTACAGAGTTGTCGCTGATCACGTCAGATTACTGACTTTTGCCATCAGCGATGGAGGTATTCCGAATAATGAAGGAAGGGGTTACGTCGTTCGAAGAGTCTTGAGACGTGGCGCTCGGTATGCCAGAAAGTACTTCAACGTCGAAATTGGAGATTTCTTTGCGAAACTGATACCTACCCTTGTTCAACAGATGGGTGGCATGTTTAAGGAAATTGTTTCCAAGGAGGAGGAAGTCAAAGAAATCTTGAACGAGGAAGAGCTGTCTTTCGCGAAGACTCTCGATCGTGGTGAGAAGCAATTTGAGATTTACGCGTCAAAGAGCCAAGTACAAGGAACCAAAAGTCTGCATGGTGCTGACGTGTGGCGGTTGTACGATACCTTTGGGTTCCCCGTTGACCTGACCAGGCTGATGGCAGAGGAACGGGGTCTGTCGATCGATGATAACGAGTTCGAGGCTGCAAGACTACAGGCTAAAGAAGCCAGCAAGGGTGAGAAAAAGGCTGCAAGCGATCTCCTGAAATTCGATGTTCATGATCTGGGTGAACTAGAGAAGATGCCAGGGGTTACCAAGACTAATGATTCTTTCAAGTATGGTCGAGAGAACATCACCGCCAAGATCCAGGCTATTTACCATGCAAAGAAATTCCATCCCGACACCAAAAACATTCCCCAAGGCGATCAGATTGGTCTCCTCCTCGATCAAACATGCTTTTACGCAGAGCAAGGTGGCCAAGAGAATGATACAGGTCGGATAGTCATCGATGGGCAGGCGGAACTGGATGTCCAGAATGTTCAACTTTATGCCGGTTATGTTCTACATACTGGTTATCTGAAGTATGGACAATTCTCGGTTTCTGATGATGTCATCACTGAATATGATGAACTGAGAAGATGGCCAATTCGAAACAACCATACCGGAACCCACATTCTCAACTTTGCCTTAAGGGAGGTGTTAGGTGATGGCATCGACCAAAAGGGATCGCTAGTGGCCCAAGAGAAGTTGAGATTCGACTTCAGCCACAAATCAGGTGTTTCGGATGCAGATCTTCAAAAGATAGAGGACATATCAACCGAGTACATTCGTCAGAATTGCGCCGTTTATGCAAAGGATGTACCCCTGTCAACTGCGCTTGAGATAACTGGGGTGAGAGCTGTCTTTGGTGAGACATACCCGGATCCAGTCCGAGTGGTCTCAGTCGGTGTTGAAGTCGATGACATCTTGAAAAATGTCAAGGATCCAAGTTGGAACAAAGTCAGTATCGAATTTTGTGGTGGTACACATGTCAAAAGCACGGGCGATATCAAGGATCTCATCATCCTCGAGGAGAATGGTATCGCGAAAGGTATTCGTCGAATTCTTGCTGTGACTGGAGAAGATGCACATGAGGCCCAGCGAGTTGCTGAGGAGTTCTCTGAGAGGCTCGATAAATTGGAGAAGATGCCATTCGGCGCGCCCAAGGAACAAGAGTCGAAGACTGCTCAAGTTGACTTGAACAACCTGTCAATATCTGCCGTGAAGAAGAGTCAGTTCCGAGAACGATGCACGAAGATCGCCAAAGAGCTACTCGACCAACAGAAGAAGTTACAAAAGGAAGAACTAAAGAAGGCAATTGATTCAGTCACTCAATATTTCGAAAAGAACCCAGATGCGAAGGCGACTGTCCTCAGGCTACCAATAGAAGGTAGCGGTAAGATCATTCCCGATGTCACGAAGCATGTGCAAACAAAACTGAAAGACAAGAGTGTTTACGTGCTTGTGGCGGACGAGAAGGATTCTGAGGGCAAGGTCTATCATGGGTGCGTTGTGAGTCAGGTAAAGGAAGCACCTCCCTCTCTTTCAGGTAACACCAAGCTAACTTCCCACTATAGGATGCTGCAAAAGCAGGTGTCTCTCCTTCCGATTGGTCATCCACAGTGTCTAAATTAGTGGGTGGTAAAGCTGGGGGTAAAGCTCCTGTCGCGGTTGGAATCGGTACAGATCCGTCCAAGGTTGATGATGCGCTCAAAGCGGCGACAGAATATTTGGAGAAATTCAAGCTATAATCGAATTCAACCTGGCTAGGACAACCTTCGAAGTCGTGTTTGTACAAGTTGGGAGGGTTTTCGAAGCGGCGAAGGAGGCGATATCCTCATTCCTATGTGTAATGGTGTGAAGGGATGAAGATGAGAACCTGTCAAGATGAGCGCTATTGTCTGTGTACATTAGAGTAGAGGACTACTTTTTGCTCCTCTAACGGGGCTGGGCTGGCTTTTGCTAGCTCACTGAATTCTTGTCTACCGATACCTTTCTGCTGAATCCAGAGCTTAGTCCGGAGGAAGCCCATCTGGACATCCTCGGCATTTGTACAAAACAACCCTTGGTTTCTTGCACCTTGCTCTTTGAGGCCACCCCATTATCGATCCATCGTTCAAAACTTAGACTTGAATGGAAAAGATCTAAGATAAGCTCTAGCTCTCGTGGAGAGAGTTTGGGCATCATTTGATCTCTGGTTTGTCGCCATGGCCTACACATAGCCGCATTCTAGATGAACTTCTAGACGCGTGTCTTCATCACGTTCGTCCTAGTGTTGCTGGTCCGTTCCACTTGAAGCTGGGTCTACGATTCGGACAGTTTCTATCCTAGATGATGATCTAGGGGCCCATTGCTCACTCTATCTACAATGTCTACTTCCACCCACTATCAAAATACCCAGGGCCTTTGCTCTGGCGCGCCACAAGACTGGCTTCGAGGCGCTCCACTTGGGGAGGCCGATTTCCTTAATATCGTGCAAGACCTCCACAGAAAATACGGAGATGTCGTGCGCATAGCATCCAACGAAGTCTCGTTCTCAACCTCGGCAGCATGGGATGACATCTACTCAAACCGAGGCGGCAGCCCTGCTTTCCGCAAGAGCGAGGTCTGGCACAGCCCTACCCGAGGTTTCCCAGCTTCCGTTCTGTTTACGATCGAACCGAAAGAACACTCACGAATGCGCCGAGCTATGGGGCCAGGCTTCACTGAAAGAGCCGTTCTCGAGCAGGAATTGATTGTTCAGCACTATGCTGACCTCTTTGTCCAGAGACTTCGCGAGCGTATCTCTGCTGCTAGCGACAAAGCTACTACAGTCAACATCGTCGAATGGTTCAACTTCCTACTCTTCGATATCACCGGCGATGAGGAGGTCCAATATCATGAATAGATAAGCTTCATGTTCGGTACTATCAAAGCTAATTACCCGGTAATCAGCCTGCGGCATTATCCTCTACTCGTTAGATATCTCATGTGGCTAATACCGGGCAGCGTGAAGCAGCAGCAGCAGCGGAAACACTACCGAAATGCGGTAGGAAAACTAACAGACGCTTGGATGCCAAGGTCGAGAGACCTGACTTCATCTCGCTGATGGAGAAGCAGGGAGGCGGCACCCACAAAGACGATCTGTCATCAGATGAGATCCATGCAAACGCCAGCCTTCTGATCATCGGAGGCGGTGATAGGACTGCCACTATCCTGACGGGAATTGCGAACCATCTGTTGCAAAACCCTACTTCGCTGAGAAGACTTACAGACGACCTACGATCCGGCTTCTAGACTGAGAGGGACCTGTCGTTCGCCGCCCTCAAGAAATGCCCGTATCTCAACTCTGTGGTCAATGAAGGCTTGCGCATGCGCAATCCGAAGTCAGACATGTCAGCAAACACCCTAGCAGCCCCTTCTCTATGTGCTAAAGCTAACATGAAAGCAGCCCCATCGGCCACATGCGCATCTCACCTCGGCAAGGTGGCACCGTCGCTGGCCACTTCATCCCAGGTCAAGTAAG
>Ga0105239_10009177_pt1 | contig 11183 bp, 10 predicted proteins | sample KBSC44metaG_FD_92761 | JGI IMG/M metagenome (GOLD analysis project Ga0105239, IMG submission 92761) | Corn rhizosphere microbial communities from Kellogg Biological Station, Michigan, USA - KBS C4-4 metaG | ecosystem: Host-associated > Plants > Roots > Rhizosphere > Soil | place: Michigan, USA...
GAGCTCAATCTTCGCACCAAAGCGAATGGATCTTGGCATGTAGCCATACAAAGTGATGATGTCGACATGCGAAGTGTGATTGAACAGAACCAAAAAGCCGGTTTTACCCGTCGGAACGTGATTGGCGCCGCGGACTTCCACTTCGACGCCTGCCAGCCACATGACGAGCCTTGCCCATCCCTTTTGAATGATCTTGTCGATTCGCTCGCGTGGCATTCCGAGGGAATAGAGCACCAACACAAGGGCCGACATGACCAGCGTGTGGAGACCGATAAATACACTCACTAAGAAGCCGCGTGGATAGCTCAAGAATTTTAATAGCATCTCGACCATTTTTGTCGAAGGGTGACGTTTTTTGTCAACAACTGTCGCCAACTACGACGATATTCTCTCATATGTTGGCACTTGCGTTGCTCTATCCGTAAGCACTGAGCCTATGGAGGCTCTTTGGACCGTTTAACGGAGGAAACGCTTTTATGGACAGAAAGCTCATTGGAAACATCTTATTGACCCTATCATTGCTTGGGGCCGCCCCATTGGCGTATGCCGACGACGCTCCACTTGATGACAGCAAAGTTGAAGATTTAGGCATTCAAGCCGAAGCCGATCAATTGGACGTTTACGATCAAAAACAAATCGCTGAACAAACCAAAAAAGAAACGCAAGAGCTGCAAAGCCAGTCGAATCAATTGCAAAAAGACATCGAAAGCTTAAGCCGCCAGAGCAAATCGCTTGCTGAGCAGATCAAAAAGAAATCATCGAACTATACACAAGCAACTCAGACTTATCGCCAAATGCAGTCGACGCTGAAAAAAGCGCAGTCGCAACAAAAGCAATTGCAAACACAGGTCGATCGCTTGAACAAAAAAGTTGGCGACCTATCTTCGAAGATTGCGACAGTAAAAGGCGAAAACGCACGCTTGTCGAAAGAAGTTCGCGAACACCAGCGCATGAAATCGCGTTTGGAAGCTCGCAAGAAACAAGCCGAAAACGATTTGAAACGTCGCCAAGAACAAAACACAAAACTCCGCAAACAACTCCGCAGTTAATTTTGATTTAATTTGGGTCCGCATTTCTTCAGTCTCAAAAACCCCTGTTGGCAACAACAGGGGTTTTCTTTTCTCTAAAGGGTGGTTACCACCTTTTAGAGACTGGTTTCGGACAGGGCCGGACGTGCTTCAGTCGACGAGGTCTTTGGGGGCACTTCGTAAATAGAGTGCGAGCACGCCGGCGACTGGCAATAGCCATAGCGCTAAACCTTTTAGCACGAGTGGGATGGCGTAGTGGGCACTCAGTGTGGTGGCAATCGCTTCGCCCCCCGAGGTGCCGATGTTGGAGAACATCATGAGCAGCGCGAACATCGTGGCCGACCAGCGACCGATCGAGAGCGCCATCGCCAGCGTGACAAATGTTGTTTCTTGCACGCCCCAGGCGAGTCCCCACGCGAGCGCCCACATCCAGTATGCATTGGCTGTCATCATTGAGTTGGCGTACGCGGCAAGTGCGAGCAAAACTAAACTGAAATAGGCGATTTGACCTTTTTTGAATTTGCGCAAAGTTGCACCCGCCAACAAAGCACCAATCAAAGATCCCACTCCACGTAAAGAACCAAACATACCAAGATCGCGTGCCGGCAGATGTAAATCTTGATCCATGAACAAAGTCATAATTCCATCGACACCAAAAGATGTAATTGAATAAACAACGCCGTATAAAGCGAACAACCAAAAAAATGCCGACACCAACGGACGCGCCGGCGGTTCCATCTCGGCGATCACCATCTGATCATCGCTACGATCCGGTGCGGAATAAAACAAACACGCGATCACAATCGGGATCGTCAATACTGACAACGTCCAAAATGTGAAACGAACTCCATAATCTTGCACCACGGCACCAAACAAAAATGAAAACAAAATGAGACCCAAACTTTTTCCGGCGAGCATCGCGGCTTGCACCAGTCCCTGATCCGTCTCTTGAGTTTTATCAATCGCCATCCCGTCAGCGGTTGTATCAAACAATGCAAGTCCGAGAGTCGCGAGCACCGACAGAAAAAAATACAGCTTAAACTGCGGAGCTGGATCGACAAATCCAAGGGCTAAATAACTCACACCCGAAAGCCCCAAACCCAAGACTATATAGGGTTTGCGGCGACCCCACCGGCCCCAAGAAACGCGATCACTCAAAGCTCCTAAAAATATTTTTCCAATAAATGGAAACAACATGGAACTGGTGAGCAATGCGATCTGCTCTCGAGAAACGCCTTGTGCGGATAAAAACGGTTTCTGAAAGTTGATGATGAATGCAAGCACTGCGCCCTGCAAAAAATAGAGTGAACCAAAAAATAAGAGTGAAATGAATAACATGAATTCATTAGATGTCTTCTTCTCCGGTTTGACAATGGCAAAGCCCTAGTCGACACTCGGTTCATGGCAGACAAAACCCTCGAGTCCATCATCGTTTTCACCGATGGAGCCTGTTCCGGCAATCCCGGGCCAGGTGGCTGGGCTGCTGTGATCGCGTTTCCCAATGGTCAAGTCCGTGAGCTCGGCGGCGGCAACCCGCAAACCACCAACAATCGTATGGAATTAGTTGGTGCCCTTAAAGCCTTACAAGCGCTCGAAGGTCACACTGAATCTACGGTTATCTATACAGATTCCGTTTATGTGATTCGCGGCATTACCGAATGGATTTGGAATTGGCGTCGTCGCGGCTGGAAAAATGCCGAAGGCGGTGAAATTCTCAATCAAGATGTCTGGGAAGAATTGTTTATCCAAGCCTCTCTACGAAAAGAGTTTGGTTTGGAGTGGAAGTATGTACGTGGCCATACTGGCGTCCCAGGCAACGAACGTTGCGATGAGATCGCGGTGGCCTATTCAAAGGGCAAAAAGATTGCGCTCTTTGACGGTTCTCTTCTCCATTATTCCTACGCGATTTACGATTTACCACCCGATCAAGAATTACCCGAAATGCGCTCAGCCGAGCCTAAGAAGAAAGCTCATTCTTACTTGAGTATGCTCGGCGGAATTGTTGTTCGACACAAAAGTTGGACCGGTTGCGAATTACGCGTGAAAGGCCAAGCCGGAGCAAAGTTCAAAAAGGCCATGTCACCTGACGAAGAAAATACGATTTTGAAATCATGGGGAGTGGATCCTCAGAAAATCGCAATTCAAGAAGACCCAAGATAGGAGTGGTGTATGTCGCATTTTTTACTAGTTGAAGACGATCCAATTTTGGGCGCCGGCATCAAAATGAATCTCGAGATGGAGAAATACCAAATCTCTTGGGCCAAAGATTTGCATTCGGCGCGCGAGATGCAAACCCAAAATCAATATGACCTCATGCTTTTGGATTTAGGTTTGCCTGATGGCGATGGCATTCACTTTTGTCGTGAACTGCGAGGCAGCGGTACGCGTTTTCCGATCATTATGTTAACGGCGCAGGCCGACGAAGACACGGTCGTGGCCGGCCTCTCAGCCGGAGCGAATGACTATATCCGCAAACCTTTTGGCAATCGCGAGCTTCTTGCGCGCATCAAGACCGCACTTCGCGAACCCGCCACCGAAGGCGATCGTATTCGCTTTGGCAACGTATTGATCTTAAAAGAGCAACGCCGAGTGCAGATCGATGACAAAACCGTTGATCTCAATCGCCGCGAATTTGACATCTTCACTTACCTTGTCAATCATGGTGACAATATCGTCAGCCGCGAAAACCTTTTGCAATTTTTAGATCGCGACGGCGAAATTCTAGACCGAACTCTCGACTCACACATCAGTCACATTCGGGCGAAATTGAAAAAATCGGAAGTCACCTCGGTAACAATCGCATCGGTGTACGGCATCGGTTACCGATTAGAAAAGAGATAGAAAATGCGAACACGGTCTCTCCTTCGCCATCAATTGGTATTGTTAGGAGGGGCCACGCTGATTTTTGTTCTCATCGGCCTTTTTGCATCAATCATGATGACCCAGATTGATCGCACTCGCTTCCAAAACTCTCCGACACTGTTTCTAGCCCGCATGATGGATGCGCTCGAGAATCAATACCATCTCACGCACGAACAAACGATGGAGCTGATCAAACACTCCAACGATGCGCATAGCTTCCCCATCGAAGCCAAAGCATTGACTCGCGAGGACGCGATCGGCCTTCTTAACAAAGGCGAATCACTTCCCGCTCGACCCTACGACATGATCGAATATGGCCCACAGGACGCCTGGCATTTTCCGTCGCGAATCATTCGTTTGGAGAGCGTTGGGCCAGAACAATATCTAAGTGTTATTTATCGTCCGCGCGCGACGCCCATGCATCGAATCTTCAATTTGCAGACAGCCGTGATGATGGGATCGATTTTCATGGCGGCGTTGTTTTCGATTCTCTACATGTTTTATTACATGCGAAAGCAAGCGCGTTTGGCGGCCAATGTGATCGCAAGTTTGCGTGAAGGCGATTTGAGCGCCCGCTTCCCTGTGAGCAAAATGGATGAGATTGGCCTCTTAATGGTCGAATTCAATAACATGGCCGATGAAATCCAGACTCTCGTCGAGACGATTCGCCACTCGGAACTGGGCCGCATGCGCCGACTGCAAGAGCTCGCTCATGATTTACGTACGCCCGTTGCATCGCTTAAGAATTTGCTCGAAACGCTTTTGAATCACTACGCCGGAATGACCATCGAAGCGAAAGTCGAATGTGTCGGCCTCGCACTCAAAGAGGTCGACTACTTCCAACGCCTTGTTGAAGACGTTTTGTTTTTGGCGCAGGTTCGCGATCCGAAATACGCGGTCGTAAAAACACCCGTGCCCTTGGTGGATTTGCTCGAAGAAGAACTTGAAACCGTAAAATCGCACTACCAAAATATCGAGTACGATCTGCAAACCAATGGCCCTGCGACCGTTGGTGGCGATGGTCATTTACTTCGTCGGTTGTTTCGTAATGCACTTGAGAACGCTTTTTCTTTTGCTCAATCAAAAGTCGAAGTGCAAATCGCTCAATCCGATGGAAAAGTTCGCATTTTGATTACTGACGACGGACCTGGTTTCAATTCGTCCACTTTGAATTCATTCGGTGAAAAGCGCGGCACGCGTATCGTAAGTCCAAGCGCCGAAGCAAGGCTGTCGGTCGGACTTGGTTCCGTTATTATGAAAGAGGTCGTAAAAGTTCATTGCGGCAAACTGTCTGTGCGGAATGTTCCAAATCTTGGCGCACAAGTTGAAATCATCCTGTGCGAAGACAAAAAGATTTTAGCTAAAGAAGAATCCCACCTAAGAATAAGCTCGCAACAGTGAAGTAGATCACAATTCCCGTGACGTCGACGAGAGTGGCAACGAATGGTGCACTCGCACTCGCCGGGTCAAATCCTAAGCGACGAAGCAAGAATGGCAGCATCGAACCCACGAGTGTTCCCCATGTCACGATTCCAACCAAACTCATACCGATGGTGAGGGCAATCAAACCGTAGTGTTCACCATAAAGTGTTAAGCGCGTTGGCCACAGCATAATCCGCATAATCCCGATGCAGCCCAAGATACAACCCAATGTCAGACCCGACGCCAATTCACGGAAGAAGACTCGCCACCACTCATAAAGTTTGACTTCACCGAGCGCCATCGCACGAATGATCAACGTCGTGGCCTGCGAACCAGAGTTCCCACCACTACTGATGATCAATGGAATAAAGAGCGCCAACACAACGGCTTTCTCGATTTCTTTCTCAAAAAATCCCATCGCAGTGGCCGTAAACATTTCGCTCAAGAAAAGAATCATCAGCCAGCCCGCGCGCTTTTTAATCATCTCGCGGAAACTGATTTGAAAGTACGGAGCATCCAAAGCCTCCATACCACCGAGTTTTTGGATATCTTCTGTTGCCTCTTGTTGCACAACTTCAACAACGTCATCGATCGTCACAATCCCCTTGATGTGACCTTCATCATCAACAACGGGCAATGCTTTCAAACCATATTGCGAGAAACGACGACTCACTTCCTCTTGGTCCAAATTCTCAGGCAGCGTAATCAAATCCGTTTCCATCACCTGACTGACGAGGCGATCCGGCGGCGACAACAAAAGATCACGGAACGAAACCGTTCCGAGCAATTTATCGTCAGAATTGATCACGTAAGCGTAAGAAATATTTTCGACTTGCTTGCGCGCTTGCGTGCGTAAGTAACGAACGGCCACATCGACAGTGACATCAGGCCGAAGACGAACAAAGCGTGGATTCATGATCCCACCGGCTTCGTCTTCCGCGTATGTGAGGAGTGCCACAACGTCGGTGCGGGTGTCGTGATCGAGAAGATTCAGCCAATTCTCACGCTCGTCTTGCGGCACCTGCTGAATCACGTCGGCCGCATCATCGGGAGCCAGCAAACGCACCCATGATCGCTTTTGCAAACGTGGGAGATCTTGGAGCATTTCCGCTTGTTCAGGCGGACTCATATCTAAAAAGAAGTCTTCCGCATCGGTTCGCGGTAGAAGAAAAAAGATGCGACGTCGCTCTTCATTACCAAGCCCAGGCCACGTCTCACGCAGCGCTTGCATGTTATTTTCTTGCAAATCAATAACGACAGTATTGGTTTGTTCTCGTTCGTCGACCATCGGGCACGTCCATCACTGTAATTGAGGCAGGCAAAGATAGCGCAAAAATAACACGCCGCCAACTCCGGCGGCGATCCACCACCGCAGAGTGGCGCTGCGAGCGTGACCAAGCTCACTCGCCTAAGTTACGTTGATTCGATGAAGAAGCCCGTTTTGGTCATCGAAGATGACCGCGACATTCGAGAGCCGATCCAAGAACTTTTGCAAGACGAAGGCTTCACGGTCGTTTGCTCGAGCTCCGGCGTTGAGGCGCTTGTATTGCTGGAAAAACAAAATTTGGCTCCTGGCATTATTCTCTGCGATTTGATGATGCCGCACATGAATGGCATCGACTTTGTGCAAAACCTCAAGCAGCGGCAAATGCACGACGCGTCTCGCGCCGTGGTCCTACTTTCTGCCAGCAATGATATCGACACCACCGCCGAAAAATTGGGTGTAGGGCACCTAAGAAAGCCTATTGATCTCGATCTGTTGATAAAAAAGGTTCACCAATACTGCGATTGAAGATACAACGGGCCCTCAATGCGAAAACAAACAGTAAAAAAACAAACACCTTTTGAGTCGCAGGTCCCAGCCCGCTTGGACCGCTTGCCCTGGAGCCGCTTTCACTGGTTGGTGGTTTTCGCCCTCGGCATCACCTGGATCTTAGATGGCCTTGAAGTCACCTTCATTGGCACCACGAGTGGTGTATTAAGTGATCCCGGCACACTCGGTTTAACCCCTCCACAAATTGGCCTCATCGCATCCGCATATGTTTTGGGTGCCGTCATCGGCGCACTTTATTTTGGGCACCTCACCGATCGCCATGGACGCAAAAAAATGTTCTTTGTCACTTTGGGCGTCTATTTAGTTGGCGTCTTATTAAGTGCGTTCTCATGGAACGTTTGGAGTTTCTGTTTTTTCCGCTTTATTACGGGAGCCGGCATCGGCGGCGAATATTCTGCGATCAACTCGGCGATTGATGAATTGATTCCAGCGCGTGTGCGTGGGCGAGTCGACTTGATCATCAACGGTAGCTACTGGATTGGTGCTGCCCTCGGATCGCTTTCGACTATCGTCTTACTCAATCCGAGTATTTTTAGTGTGAACGTTGGTTGGCGCGTCGGCTTTGGTGCCGGTGCAGTCATTGGTCTTTTGATTTTATTGCTGCGTGAGTTTGTGCCTGAAAGTCCGCGCTGGTTAATGATCCATGGTTACGAAGAAAAAGCGGAAGCGATTGTCGGCGACATCGAAAAACGTGTCGAAGCTGAAACCGGCGAAAAACTTCCTCCAGCTGTTGGCAGTATTAAAGTGAATCCACGTGGCGCAATCAAATTTTCTGAAATCGCGCACACGATGTTAAAGCGTTACCCAAAACGTTCGATTCTTGGTCTCGCCTTGATGGTGTCACAAGCGTTTATGTACAACGCAATTTTCTTTACTTACGCGCTCGTATTGACCACTTTTTATAATGTTCCCGCGCAAGACACCGGACTCTTTATGCTGCCATTTGCGCTCGGAAATTTTTTAGGCCCACTGATCTTGGGACATTGGTTTGACAGCGTTGGTCGGCGTCGGATGATCGTCATCACTTATTCACTCTCGGCCGTCTTGCTTGCGATCACGGGCTACTTGTTTGATCAGGGCCTCTTGAGTGCGCAGACGCAAACCTTGCTTTGGTCGATCATTTTCTTTTTTGCATCAGCCGCTGCAAGCTCAGCTTATCTAACCGTCAGTGAGATTTTTCCGCTCGAAACTCGTGGCGTTGCCATCGCTTTCTTTTATGCGATCGGAACGGCCATCGGCGGAATGGTTTCGCCATGGTTATTTGGTGTCTTGATCGGTACAGGTTCGCGCACCAATATCTTTTATGGCTATTTATTTTCAGCCTTGCTGATGATTGGTGCTGCCGTCATCGCGTGGATTTACGGTGTTGATGCCGAAAGAAAATCTTTAGAAGAGATTGCTGCCCCGATCTCAATGCTAGAATAATTTTTAGCGATCCCCGGCACTGTCCTTGCAGCCACATTCACGCGTGGCGTTTTTCATTACGATTTTTTTAGCATTTCAGGCGGCTGCAGTTGAAGCTTCACCGCCAAAGTCTGTACGTGCGCTCTGCATCGAGTACCTGCAAAGCCAGAATCCCCAATCCATCGGGCGAATTGGAATGCTCCTTGGTGCAAAAGACGAGCAAGCGCTCCTCAATATTCGTATTCGATCCACTGGAGTCGAATTACGAGGACGAGTTTCTGGCTTCGCCATGGAGGACAACCAACTCAACGTCATCTTCAACAATCAAGAAATTCCCGTCAACGCTATTACCGGGATCAAGCCAATCGAAATTCGCTCAACACTTGCTGAAATCGCGCACTATTTTCGCGACGACAGTTTTTTAAAACCAATGTTTGAAGCACAAGAAAAAGGTCTCGCGGTAGAAGTCTCTGTGCCTGGCGCTGAAGGCGTCAGTCACGGCATAATCAGCAATATTCACACTGAAGATGGAGAACTCGTGTTCTCCGTTGGCGGCAAAGAGTATCGCCCGACTTCGTCATTCAATTTTCGGATTGTAGATACAAAATAAATTTCAGTCGCTCGGCCGAGAAGAATTGAGCGCAGATTCAGGGCGACCGAACAAAAATCGAGCAACCTTGCCTACCAGCGAACGTACCGGAGCCTTTCCAGGACATAGAGTTGTCCTTGTTGGGCTGTCGACTGAGGTTAAAATTGAAGAGGTTAAAACCGTCTTTTGTGTACCAATACGCCTGAAAAAGACCGGTCGTCAGACTTTTTTCATTGAAACCCATTTTAAAATAAACCGGCACATAGTAGTTGTCGGCCATTTTATAACCGAATGCCCCGATACCATAAAGATTGGAAACGTCGTTAAACCAAATGTCGTCCATACCTGGACAACGAACGCCAACGGTAATTTTATCATTGCTTAACCAGATACTTGGCGTCGTTTTGAATAAACCATCACCGAAAAACGTAGCTTTAATTGTACAATCTGATCCTCCAACTTTGCCGGGACCCGAATAACTTCCATCATTATTTTTTGCTCCATTGAAAGTTAAAGACTCTCCGTCAGTTCCGATGGAGCCAATTAACTTCAGACGTCCATCTGTTGAATAGCTCATATTGACATCCAACTCAGTGCCATCAGTCGCGCCAACTGCGGTTCGGCCAATGCGAAAAGTCGCAAGACGTCCGACGCTCTTTCCATCCGAACATTGCATCTTGAGATACCAAATTCCATCTTCAACGGCATTAGCTGGGGTTTTCGAGAAATCGTCAGACTGATTCTTCTTCGATGCGTCGATCTTTTCGAATACACCACTGAGGCAAGAGCTGGCCCCCTGAGAAGGCGATTGCAGCGACCATGTCATCTTCCGGCCGTGATTTGTAGTGGAAACGTAGTAGTTGCAAACAACTCCGCCTTTGAATGTGACAGTAATATTACCGCCACCTTCCGAGCTTTGAACGATGCTCGCGCGCCCCTTGTTGTCTTGCCAAAGATTCCATCCGAATGATTGCGAGCGCGTGATCGCGATGAGATTCGAACTATTCGTCCACTCGCCTTCGATCACGTCGAGGTCGGCAAAAGCTCCTTCACTCAACAGCAAAAGCGCAAAACAAAAAGGTCGCAACAACACGTTCATGGCATGCTCGTGATGGAAATCGAACAGTTTTCTTGGGAGCCAACTTTTCCAGTTCCATTGAAAGTTGTAGTTGCGCTGGTTTTCGATTGCTGAGTGATCTTGAAATCTACATCGTCAGTCGTTTCTCCATACAGGTAGCCTTTGAAATTTCCTGAGGTATAGCTTTTGTTTTCAAACGACATTCCAAAAAGAGCGGTAATGTAGGAATCGCTGGAACTCTTATATCCAAATCCACCGACTCCACGTTGTAGTGCAATGTTATCAAACCGATACTGATTGTCAGATGAGCACTTTATAAATACCGAGACCGTTTGTTTTAGAGGATGATGATCGCGCGGTAGCAAGACCTCGCGATCGTTAAGTTTGGCCATAAACGCAGCTTTAAATGTGCAATCGATTGTGCCCCATTTGCCAGTTCCAGAATAAGTGCCATCGCTATTTTTTGAGCCAACAAAACTGATTGGGTTGTCGGTTCGACCAGCGATACCGATTAATCGTATCTCTTTTTCATCCCCAGCAATATATCCAAGGTTCAAATCTGAGGGATAAATGTCATTCTCGTATTCCCCGGTAAATCGACCGTTGGAATCAATCGGATCCAAAAGTGAGTCTCCCTCAGCGCTACGGCCGGTACTAAACGTCAATACACCGCCTCTGTTCGGATGGCGATCATTGCACTGAAATCTAAGATCCCAATCACCGTCATCGATTGGATGAGCTGGACTTTTAACGTAGCTATCGACCTGCTCGCCGACGACTTTATTTGGCACATCGACCCGCTCAAAAGTGCCGTTTAAACAAACGCCACTCGCATTAGGGGGGGATTGCAGATTCCAAACCATTTTCTGGCCGCGATTCGTTGTGCTTACATAGTAGCTACAAACAATACCGCCCTTGAAAGTAACCGTGATATTGCCACCGCCTTCGGGGCTTTGAACGATACTC
>Ga0105239_10009180_pt1 | contig 11182 bp, 17 predicted proteins | sample KBSC44metaG_FD_92761 | JGI IMG/M metagenome (GOLD analysis project Ga0105239, IMG submission 92761) | Corn rhizosphere microbial communities from Kellogg Biological Station, Michigan, USA - KBS C4-4 metaG | ecosystem: Host-associated > Plants > Roots > Rhizosphere > Soil | place: Michigan, USA...
ACCGACCCGGTGCACGACGCGCTGCGCCGGCAGTACGGCTGAGCGATGAGCCTGGCCTGCCGCCCCGGCTGCGGCGCCTGCTGCATCGCGCCGTCGATCAGCTCGCCGATCCCCGGCATGCCGAAGGGCAACCTGTTCGGCTACATTTAACCCATCCATAGCTAGGGGTTGGATGGTCGATGCCGAAGGGATTCGTTTACATACGTTATTCGACTGCGGAACAAGGACTTGGAGACAGTCGAGGGCGACAGTTGGACTTGGCGCGACGGTTCGTCGAACAGCGTCCGAATATGGAGATCCAGCTTGATGACGACCGAATCTTCATCGACGAGGGTGTGTCGTCCTTCCAAGGCGGCAACCTAGGCGCTGACAAAGCCCTAGGTCGATTCCTGAAGGCTGTAGATACAGGGGAAATTCCGGCAGGTTCGGTGCTCCTTGTGGAATCTCTGGATCGAATCTCTCGTCAGGAGATTCAACAGGCACAGCGCGTACTGCTGGACATCATCAACCGCAAGATTACGATCGCAACCACCTCTCCTGCCGAAACCAATGTCTATGACGGTCAATCTGGGCTGATCGATCTGATCATCATGCTCACTCGGATGGAGAGAGCGCATGCCGAATCTGCTCTCAAATCGCGTCGCGTCAAAGCTGCATGGGAAACAAAACGCGAGAAGGCACGGAATAGCACGATCATCACAAGAGTCTGCCCTCAGTGGCTTACTGTGAGCCAAGATGGGAAGTCGTTCGTTGTCGATGAAGAGAAGGCGGAAGTAGTTCGTACCATCTTCGCCTGCGCGGAATCCATGGGGTATCAGGCAATAGCCCGATACTTGAACGAGAGCAAAGTCCCTCCCTTCTCTGAAAAATCTAAGGGCTGGCAGTCTTCCAGAATCGTAAAAATACTCCTCAATCCAGCGGCGATAGGCACCTATCAACCCCACACCATCAACCATGTTCAAACTGATACTGGTGTACATCGGCGACTGGTACCTGATGGTCTGCCCATCGAAGGGTACTATCCAGCTGTAGTAGACGCTGCGTTGTTCAACCGAGTGCAACTTCATAAAGCATCAAGGGCAAAAAACGCAGCGGGTCGAAAGGGTCCCTCTGTGAGCAATCTGTTCAGCCATGTAGCCAAATGTGGGCACTGCGGCAACAACATGGTGCTGGTACAGAAAGGAGCAGCGTGGGGCCCGGGGGCCTACCTTGTTTGCTCAATCGCACGAAGAGGCGCCGGGTGCCAGTACCAAGGCTGGCCTTACGAACCGTTGGAACAGGCCTTCCTAAACTATTGTCAGAATGTCGACCTTTCCGAGCTGGTTCCGGAGGAGGCTTCCGATCAGTCCATAGTGGCATTGCGGCAGAACCTTCTGTCCATGCGTGGCGAGGAGCAGTCAGAGCGACGCATCATCGAGAGATTGATGGAAGATCTGGCCGCCAATGGCGGCAGCCTCCCAAAAGCCGTTCAGAGCTTCCTGACGGCGAAAGAAGCCAAAGTCGCCGAACTCGCAGAAGGCATTCACAAGCTTGAGTTGGAGCTGGGGCAGGAAGAGGAAAGGCGCCGGGATCAAAAGGGTTTCAGCAATATGTTCCGCAGCATGATGGCAAAGCTGGAAACGGCAGACCCTGCGGAGAAGTTACGTTTGAGATCCGGATTGCAGCGTGCGATTCGCGTGGCGATAACTCGCATGGATCTCTACAAGTCACCACCCGAGCATCACGCGGTATACATCGATACTTTCGAGAAAGAAGATCTTCCGCAAATAACGAGGCTTTGTGTCATTGGCTTCCGAGTCGGCCTCGTCAAACTTCTCTACTTCAGTGGGCGACACCTCGTCTATATCTTGGACCAAGATACGGATAGGCCCCATGACCTCACCGGTGCACCTATTGCGATGACACCTGAGATAGACCGGAGCAAGGGAAAGCAGCGAGCGCCTGACGGCAGATGGCTCAGAGCAAAGGCGGAGGAAGGATGAGGGACCCACCAGCCACCACCTTTACATCTAGCGTGAACGCGTTTCTTGGGGTGCTGATCGGACTGTTCGACTTCTAAGTACTTTAGGCGTCAAGGCTATCCCACGGGAGGGATCGATAGTAGGTGCGGATCTGCGTAAACGCCTCCTCGAAGTCCGGCAGGTCACCGGTGACTTCGCTCTCCAAGGTCCCATAGTCTCTTTCTGCCATGTCATGCACCGCTGGCTGGTCAATCGAATCAGCATTGACTGGGACGTCGCGGTCTGCGCATTTGATAATGAGGTCTTGCAGCACTGTACGTAGACAGCCTTCCAAGCGTAGCTCGGAGCGCTCATTCAGAAGATGATAGATATCGAAGACGTCTTGCCGACGGTTGCGATTGCGGATGGGCTGCTGTAGCAACGAACGGAATTTTTCGGCGACCAACGTAGGAAGAGCATAGACCCGAAGCACCCCGTCAGCATCGATGGTAACTTCTTCAACCTGAGGGATTGATTCCCTGAAGTTGTAGTCAATGGACACCGTATGGGGAGATTGGCCACGCATCAATTTCGCGTGCTCGGGTCGCCCTCGCTCGGCAAAGCCAATTGACATGAAGATTGAGACGTAGGTCTTGCTTCGACTGGGCTTTACCTTGCATCCCTGAAGGCGACAGTCGATGTCATAGTCCAGTTCGCTGGAGACGACTATAAGACGCTCCGAAAGCAGCTGAATCACCTCTTTTTCCGCCTGCTCTGTAAACGCTTCTGGCGTGGAAAAATCGATATCGGTGGTAAAGCGTGGGCTGTCATAGTGCAGCGCCATCAATATTCCGCCTTTCATACAGAGCAGATCACTGAGTCGCTTGTTCTTGGCGATGGCCTCTAGAACGATATGCACTGCTCGCCGAAAGTTACGCTGCTCCACGGGAGCGTTGCGGACCCATTCTGGAATGTTCGATAGAAAGCTAGACATTTATAGAGAGAGCCCACTTTTCAGAGAAGTTGGAAGAGTATTCGGCTTGCGGGTCAAGCTTTCGAGATCCTCCTCGACTGACATCTATTACCCAAGCGTCGATTCTGGAATCGGAGATGCCGCAGTACTCCTCAAGGATGTACCCCGCACGCACACGATCGACCTTCGCACCGTGCGTATTAAGTTCAGCAACGATTGCCGAGAGATGAGGGCTGGCTGACTCTTCGAAGACTTCCAAAACGTGCCGGATGCCGCCACATAGATCCGCCCGTTGAAGCATGTCTAGGAAAGTGCGGCCAATGCCCGTGACGCGTAGTGCGCCGTCTCTGACGCTACGCCAGCCGCCGATAGTCTTCGTGCGGATTTGCTCAATGAGCATACCGTCGAGCTTTTCTATGTTTGAGTGACGCAACTGCGGTAGCTCGGCCAATTGATATGACGCGAAGAGATCTCCTAGATCCTTCCGCATCTTTTCTTCAGCCAAGGATCGCCATAGCCCAGACTCTGGGGTAACGAAGTAGAGAACCTTAGGCAGACGGTTGGTAAGGCCGTGATATGCCATGGCACTTAAGTACGCCAAATATCCAAAGGGATCGATGGCACACATGATTTCTGCCTGATCAACGTTCTTTGCATCAGGAATGCGAAAGAGCGTTTTCGGTAGCGCCTTATCCTGAGTAAGCACGCCGCGGGAGAGCAGCGCGTTTCGTGCCTCAGCCAGCATACGGCTATCCACCGGCCGCTTAGGTAGCTGCAAGGGACGTCCGCCATAGGAGCCGCTATGAGTTAACTCGAGCAACTTCACGGCTACCCAGTAGTTGCTAACAACAGGGGAGTTGCGCTCGGTCAGCACCTTGGCAACCAAGGCGTCTCTCCAACGTAATTTCTTTTCCGGGGAGTCCTGCATATTGGATGACTGGTTCCGATATTCGACGAATATGTCGACTTTTGGCAGCAAGAAGCCCGCTCTTCACGATAAAAATAATACGATAGACGTTACAATCATCGTCCTAAGGACGATGATTGTAACGTCATTAGGCTTTCTGCGTCAAGTTCAGTCCGGACGGTAACTCAAAGATTCCGGCTTTTATAAGGAGCCCTGCCCCAAGATGGGGATAAGCAGCTGTTTTAGCTTGACTCATCATTGGCACTTAGCTTATAATCAACGTCCTAAGGACGTTGATTATAAGCTAAGATCGAATTCTTGTAAGCTATTCGCCGAGGCAGAGGGTTGGTGTTACGCCCGGCTCAGTCCAAGAGTCCGATTAGGCAGTCAGAGGTGAGCGGAGTGCCGGGTTTGCTGGCCGAGGGACTGCAGCACCTCACCTCCTCCAAAGCCGTCCATCGAAAAGATCAATCATCGAAATGTATACCTTGCGATAGCCGGGAACGGGTCTATCAAATGTCTTTTCGAAATCGTGCTATCATAAAGTCTAAGGAGATTTGATGATTGGCGAAATCATAGGGTATGCACGCGTTAGTAGCATCGGGCAAAGTCTCGATGTCCAGCTCGACAAATTGCGGGAGGCCGGGTGTACGAGAATTTTCTCGGAGAAGCGGTCAGGCAAGCAGACGGACAATCGCCCGGAGCTACAGGCGTGCCTTCAGTTCCTACGGGAGGGGGATAGCTTAGTTATCTCTCGCCTCGACCGTATGGCGCGCTCCGTACTCGATCTAGCGAAGATTGCGGAGCTGCTAAGGGAAAGAGGCGTAGCCCTTCGAGTCGTGGATCAAGCTATCGATACCAGCAGCCCAGAAGGTCGGCTCATGTTCAGTCTGCTGGGCGCGTTTGCTCAGTTTGAAAACGACATAAGGTCTGAGAGGCAGGCCGACGGCATTGCGAAAGCAAAGCAGAAGGGAGTCGCCTTTGGACGAAAGAAGGCGCTAACTTTAGACAAATGTCTTAAAATCAAGAAGTTGCGAGAAGAGGAGGGCTACTCCATTCCTCAACTAGCCGAACGGTTCCACGTAGGCGTTGCGACGGTATACAGGGCTCTGAAAAGTTGCCCGGATTCGTAGCTATGAGGGTCCATCTGCCATTTCAGTTTGAAATGGATTCCCTACCTCGGCTAGTAAGTTAGCTAATAACGAGTCACACTTTGCTCAAGACATAGCTCAGGCTATGCACTCTTCTGCCACTTCCAGTCGTCAGTGTGGTCGAAGTTACGATCCCAATGGAGTGAGTGTTCCCATGGCTACCAAGCTGCTTACGATGTCGGAGCTGCGAAGCGCCACCTACGGTACATTTAGCCGGTCGGGGGTTCGTGTGGATCTGGGGGGCTACTTCAAGACCCAGACTGGCCGGAAAGCTATCAGCGATATTGGTCAAGCCAAGTCCCGCGCCGCCGGAAAGTTGCTAAACGAGAAGGACAAGCGCAAATAAGGTGCGCAAAACGGGGCCAAGGACGTGCCATTCAACCAGCTGATCCTCCCTCTGTTAGGTGGATACATCCTTGTCACGTACACGAACTGCGCCGTGTACTGGTCGTCCCGTCAATCCAAAGAGCAACTGCTCTTTGCGTCGGCGTTTGTAGGCGCATTGCTTGCAATCACTGCACGTGGCTTAGCCCTTTTCGCATCAAATTTCTCCGTCGGCCACGGTATCTACCTCGCGGTTCACAGCATTCTGAACTACCCGGGCATAGGTACCGCTGTGCTCGCGCTGCTGCTGAGCCTTGGTTTGGTTTTGTGGACCAATAAAAGCTGGCCGATGAGCGAAGCTGGTTTCTGGCTCTACGGAAAAGATGCTCTCAACCAGTTTGAGTCGCTTCTCTTCCTGAGCTTCAGCGGCGTTGCGCCTGCACCGGGTGCGATCTTTCGCTCCCTCCCCGTTGAACTGACATCTAGACTATTTGCCGCTATCCCCGTGATCGGCCTGCCCATGCGCAAGAAGCTTGATGAGCGGGAATCGTTTCAGGTTCTCAGTTCGATGGACGAAAACGGCAAAGCCGCGCCCATACCTTTGCTTCTGACTATGAAGGATAGAAAGGTTTACGTGGGCTACCTAGAGAAAAGCCCGGCCGTCGCATTCGGCAACATGTCCCACATCAGCATAGTAGTCATCAAAAGTGGCTATCGCGATAAAGATGATCTCCACGTTACCTTTACCGAGGACTATGCGGCTGTATTCGCCAGCGACATCGCAATACAAGTTGCGTTGCCGCCGTGTAAGGTCATTCCAGTCAGCGACGTCTCTAGCGCAGGTCTCTTCGATATCGAAGTCTTCAAGCTCTTTCAGCAGGATCGTGAACAGCGTGCGAGCCTAACTCCTCCAAGGCGCATCCATAGCAAGTTCACAATGCGGAACAAGCGGATGCATGGGGCAAAATGAGGATTCTTTCGCCATGGACGGTGCGGCGAACCTAACACCGAACCCCTCCATGCACTGAAGCCTGTAGAGCAGGACAGGGCTATTTTTTTGGGGTGCGAGATTTCGCCAAATTCGTTTTTAGGTTTCACGAATGCTAGTTTGACGCTTGTCCGCCTCTCGATACCACGTCGGAAGGCCCTACGATGCAGTACGAACGCAGTTGGGTTTGACTGAAGCGCTGCTGGTCCATGCTAATCGTGTAGCCGTTGTACTTGAGATCACCATGGCCAAACCCTGAGGCTTCAAGGTTCGCATAAGTCTGTCTCGCGAGAGCCTCCCCGTCGTCGGGAGATACACCAAGCGCCGCGGCAATGGTGTCTGAGCAAGCAGCGCCGAACCAGTGAGGGTCGGAAATGTTGTTCATGTACATGCCACGGAACGAAATCACCTCACCGGCCAGATAGGTTGCCCTAGCACCATTCTTGCTATTTCGATCACCCTGAAAATCGCTGATCTCGTAAACGCCTTTAACTTGGCTGTTCCAGCGCGCCACAAAGACCGCTTCTGACGCAGCCCAGCCTCCTTTGTCTCCTTTGCTCGCACCGCCATTCGAAGCGTCGGCGCTACCAGATGCGCTGCAGCCATTTGCAAGTACAGCCAGCACGACGATAAAGATCTTTCGCAGCACTTCCCTATCTCCTGCGGATGGTTACAGGCCATTGTTAGTGACGGTGCAATCAGACTGACCATCGTAGTTGTGCCTGATCACGAGGTTGAACTGACGCACGGTGTTGTACTGCTGAGAGAACGCTGACGTTACGAAAGCCACAGCGGCAGATTCGGATATCGTCGGGTTGAGGGACCGGACGATCCACGCACACAACTGCACGCCTTCCGTTGGAGTGGGGTTCGTGTCGTAGCTACCGGGAAGAAACGCCACCGATCCATTGCGCAGGTGGTAGGCCATCCACTGGTGCGGAGCCTCAAGATCCATCTGTTTGAACTCCTCCCCTCTCCGTCCGTTGTCAGAGATCTGCACGATCTTGAACTTGTCCGATGCCAGCGCGTTGTACCGTTTAGCGAACTCCTTGAAGTCTGGATGGCCAGCGTCGGTGGCTGAGTCTGCTTGCGCCCTCGGAGAGCTGCTGGCCCCCTCGGTTGCTTGCGCGTCTTGCGAGGACTGACCGCAACCACTTGTGCTAGCGAGCAGAGCGATGACGAATGGCAAGGCAAGTCCAGATTTCTCGCGAACCATGTGAATCTCCATTGATTGACTGATCAGGCGTCGCTGGCGTTGGCGCTTTCGCCAAGTCAACGCAAAGGATGAGGAGGTCTTGTCAGCCGTAGATCGTGATTTGCGAAGAGTGTCCACATCGGTCACAGCGGTACATTCCGTGGTGGACCTGTGTGCCCGGGTTAGGACTGCTAGACACATGGATGACGCTGCTGACATTTCCGCATGCCTCGCACTTATCCCTCCACTTCAAAGCCTTGCCATCGTCAAAGACGATTACAGCCCCGGTAGCTCCAGCCATGGCGTTCCCCTTTAGTCAAATATTGAATAGTCAAAATGCGGCTATTCGAAGATGGACTCTAGCTTGGCTTGACCTTGACAGGCAAGACCGATGGCTGCTTCCGTTCATCATCCCCACTACCAGCTACTGCTGACTTTGCTGAAAGACGCTCGGCAGCAAAAGAAGGTGACGCAGGTCGACTTGGCGGAGCGTTTGCAGAACACGCAGACGTTCGTATCCAAGATGGAGAGAGGTAGTCGAAGGCTCGATGTGTTGGAACTGATCGAGGTCTTGGAGGCGCTGAACCTCGCGCCAGAGGTATGGATCCGGGAGTTTCTTAAACAGCGCGATACCTTGAAGAAGGCCCATAAGGTGAAGCGGAAGATCTCAATGCAGTGACATCTGCGAAGCAGCATTCGAGGTTTGGCGAGATGTAATAAATCACCAATCTCGCGAAGCTCCGGAAGCCGCTTCGTGCATCAGATTGTGGATTACGCAGATCTAAAAATTACAGTGTACTTAATACATGGAACTGCTCGCGCATTCTTAAATTAAAGATCCGCTAACCTGCAGCTCATGGACATGAGTTTCCTTAGGGAATAGTTACTCAAGGCGGTGCTCAATACCGCCTGTAGCATGTCGATGTGTGTACCTCCATCAAGAAATGAGTCTAGCTCTTAGGTCATGTGCCGAATCGGTACGAATTTCCATAGCACCGCTTCTGTATCGATTCCGCAGGTCTTCAGCACATAGTTCGTAAAAACTCGTTTGCGCTCTTCACTATCGAGTACAAGAAACCAGTCGTCATTGTTCGGACAATAGACGTTTGGGTCTCCGCAAATTCCGCTGGAAGCCATCCATACCTCTCGGATCACTCCTTTATAGGCCGAAGGGTCATCGGGAAGCCTCATAAGACAATGAATATGGGTTCTCTTGTCGGCAGCGAGCCCTTCCATCTGCGGGGCTTGGTAACCTTCGACAACCGGAACCATATAGATGCGCTTCTTGGACTTCTCCCCGAAGAAATGGGATTTGAGCTGATGCGCAAAGGTTCCGAAGACCTTTACGGCATTCTCGAAAGTCACCTTGTCTTCGGAACGGAAGGTGAGCGTCACGATAACGTTAGGTTCCCCGCGAAGGAGCCAGTCTCTCGTGACTTTTTGTAATTCGGTCTGTCGCTGCTCGTACTCATTGATGCCCATGTGGTTTGTCCAGCGGAGCGTTGCTTGTTGGTGCTCCGTGGAGTATTTGTTCTTGGTCCGGACATTTCGCTAATTCGAGGGACGATGAAGGCCAAGAGAGGGAACCCAAGGATCGATGAGGTCCGCAACACGGATACGAACGCCGCGAATCAGCGGCGGAAGAGCTTGGCCGATCAGCACGCTAGTGAGATGGCTAAGGCAATCCATGAGGCCATGCACGCCGGGGTAACGATGCCTTATGACCGGTACGCGGAATGGCTCAACGATAAGGGGTATCGGACTCGTAGAGGCAATCTGTGGACAGGTCGAACCGTGTCGCGTTTGTTTAAGAAAATCACCGACCCCGCGTTCGCCGCCACTATCAAAGCTACGTTGGGTTAAATCATAGACACCCGCAAGCCGCCCGGTGGCCACCGCCATCGCATGCACCTTACGTGTGGAATCGCTCTTGGCCGCTTCCGTGCCGCGATTCTTCTAACAGCAGAGTTCGGTCCGGGGCTGCGTATCACCCCTCCTTCCCCCCATCCACCCACGATCACCGCGACCACCGTTGAACACAACGACTACCGGACCACTGTGAGCACCGCAAAGGGGGCAGGAATAATCGCGAAATCATATGCTTGTTGATCACTGGCGTCGGCGATACTGCGAACTAAGTGGCCGAGTTCAGGCGAGTTGGGCGAACTCAGAATTGCAATTGCCGCAAGATCAACCACCCTTTCGCTGGTCGGATGCATCACAAACCTTTGATTCGATGCCTGTTTGTCGAATACTGAATCCGTCACCGCAGCTAGCGGGCCAAAGAAGGTTGGGACGGGGAATGGTCAAGATTCCGAAAGGCGCGATGCCGAAGATTGCAGCCAAGCCGCCTACGAAAAAGAAAGTTGGAGTGCGGCCTACGAAGGCGGGCGCTACGTCTGACGATGTAGCGCTTAACGTAAAGCAGTCCGCGAAGCGGCAATCTAAAGCCAAGGCAGGCGCGCTTACGATGCGTGAACAACTGTGGCCGAAGATCGACCAAAGTCATCTATGGCTGCGTGAGGATCGTACGAAAAAGGGCTTTACCACCATTCCGCGAGCGATGCCGTACTTCATCAGCATCATTAACGATGCCTCGAAGAAGGTCGCCGCCAAAGCTACGCCAGCGGGCCGGGCCTATCTTGCCTTGTGGTGCCGCGTCTTCGATGAAGGGCTAGTTCGTATAGACAGTGAAGCCGCTGCTGCGCTGGAAGCTGGATATGCCGGCGAACGAAATATTACGACTTGGCGCCAACACCTTGAGGTGCTCAAAGGGCTCGGATTCATAGATTGCGCAGCGGGCTCTGGAGGCCCCTACCAGTTCATCCTAATTTTCAACCCGTACCACGCTGTGAAGTCGCTAAAAGCAAAAGGCTGGATCCAGCAGCCTGCATTTACTGCGCTGTTGCAGCGGGCAACAGAGATTGGCGCAACCGATCTCAACTAAGGTTCAAGCGACGTAGCTCAGCGGATAGAGCATCTTGCTTACGTCATACCAATGGCCGGGACCACATGGTATGGGCAAGGAGGTCGTGGGTTCAAATCCCACCGTCGCTCCCAATCCTACGTATCGTGGGAAATGAAGCAAGCTGGGGTTAAATACTTCCCCAAGGCAACCTTCTCGCTGTGCCAAGAATGTCACTATCCAATCAATCGATATACGCCAGAGAAAAGATGCGACTGTCCGAAGGCCAGCAATCTGGCACGCCTCGAAATTGATATCTTGAAACGAGGCTTCCTCGGCCTGAGATAGTCGGCAAGTACCCACAAGGAGAAGGGACAGCATGAAAACGGGTTTTCAGAACAAGAACGGAGTTGATCTGGGCGAGCTGTTTGCGCCACTGCAGCACCACCACGAAAAGCTGCCAGTAACCGGATTTCGGTTGCAGGATGGCAGTGACTTCGCGGATCACTTCGCTCCCCGGACCGGACAGCATCCGCCAATGACAACTGGATTCCAGATCCAAGACGGCCGTGATGTGGGGGAGCTGTTTGAGCCGAAGAAGAACAGCGCTACAGATTGATCAGTAGCCACCTTGCCGTGATGGGTTAAATACTTCCCAAAAGCAAGCCCGCCGGGATGCGCTGCGCACAGCTCACCGACGACCATCGCTGCGCGATCTTCGGCCGGCCCGAGCGGCCGGCGGTGTGTTCGCGGCTGCGGCCGGAGCCGGCGATGTGCGGCGACAGCCATACGCATGCGA
>Ga0105239_10009182_pt1 | contig 11181 bp, 11 predicted proteins | sample KBSC44metaG_FD_92761 | JGI IMG/M metagenome (GOLD analysis project Ga0105239, IMG submission 92761) | Corn rhizosphere microbial communities from Kellogg Biological Station, Michigan, USA - KBS C4-4 metaG | ecosystem: Host-associated > Plants > Roots > Rhizosphere > Soil | place: Michigan, USA...
AGCAAAAGAAAAATTGAGCCAAAAAAAGTCGAAGAAATTAAGACTGAAGGCCCGGTAAGTGAAAAAGACGAAGTAAAACAGGCGGAAGAGAAAATGCGGAAAAGGGTAAAGAAATCGTCGTAGAGACGTAGCAACTTTGCGTCTCCGTAAGGATATTAAAACCCCTTGTTCATCAACTCCTGGAAACAATCAACATATTGCCCGATATGTAAGCCATCCACCAAAGCATGGTGCACATGTACCGACGTTGGCATTGTTCTTTCTCCGTTTTTCTCTGTCATCTTACCAAACGAAATACTTGGACAGCTGTCTTCTTTACCAACCGCAAACATCCGCGCATGTGAAAGTGAGGTAAAATCTATCCATGGTAATGATGAAAACCGGATGACATTGTTCCTGTCAGCCAGTTCCAGATCATGCCTTGCCTGTACCCGCGCAACTTCAATTTTGGCAGCTTCGATATATTTTTCAAATGATGTATCATAATCGATATAACTGAAACCAAAAGTACCGTCCGCACGACCGATGGTTGATGCAGCGTCTATCCTGTCGTAAATAAAAGCGTCACCGCCCTCTATCCTTAGCTTAAATGGCTCAAAGTTATTGGCAGCCGTTAAGGCATTGTATAACGTATACAAATAAAATGAAACGGCTTTTTCTTTAGCAAATTTGTAGGCTTCAGTGCAATCAATAGTTACGCAAACGCCATAAACGGGGTCCTCAAATTTCCGGAAGAATTCAAAATGCGCCTTACGCGCCCAGGTTGAGGTGTCGAATTTGGTTTTCATGCAGGCAAAAATATGTTATTTTCGATCTGCAGAGATTATCCCATGGCAAATTCCGCCATGCGTTTTTCGTAGGGGCGTATCGCATACGCCCTGTACACCGCGTTGTGCAACCTTTTGAATGGCGAGGGCGTATGCGATACGCCCCTACCATAACACATTAATTTATTGCAATTCTAACGTAACCACCGATTTTGCCGGCAACGTAACCACCAGGTTATCGCCATCTTTTTTCGCGCCTTTAAAATCTTTCAGGCTGATAGTGTTTGGCTTGTCAAAAGTATTTACGTCGGTAATGTTTGCAGAGGTTAATATCTGGCCGGTTACCGATTTCCATTTGATATCTTTTAAGCTGGTGCTTATTTTGATGTCGTTATGCAGATCGAGGTTGGCGAATGAAATATGCACCTTTCCTGCCGCATCCTGCGAAGCAGAAACATTTACAGCAGGCAGCTTTTTATCACCTGAAACATAGGCCGGTGAGGTTAGCTGCATAGGGAGATATTTTGCATCCTGGTGCACCTTATACATATCGAAAATGTGATAAGTAGGCGTCAACAGCATTTTCTCCTTATCGGTTAAAATAAGCGACTGTAAAACGTTTATAGTTTGTGCCAGCGCTGCTCCCCTAACCCGGTCGCAGTGGTTGTTAAATATGTTCAAATTAGTGGCAGCAATCAACGCATCACGCAGGCTGTTTTGCTGATATAAAAAGCCGGGGTTGGTGCCGGGCTCTACGTCAGTCCAAACGCCCCATTCATCAACCACCAAAGCGACATTCTTTTTAGGATCGTATTTATCCATGATGGCGGAGTGTTTGGTAACCAGCTCTTCCATTTTCAGGCAGCGCTCCATAGTTTCAAAGTACTCCTTTTCGTCAAATTTGGTTGCTGAGCCTTTGTGCCCCCAGTCGCCGGTTGGTACGGTATAATAATGCAACGATATGCCCCACATATCCCAGTTGGGGATGTTTTTCATGATAACTTCAGTCCAGTTATAATCGTCGGAGTTGGGGCCGCTGGCAATTTTCTTTAACGGTGCACCTGGGTAATTTTTTGCGAAGGCAGCATATCTTTTGTACTCATTAGCATAAAATTCGGGCGTCATATTACCGCCGCAACCCCAACTTTCGTTGCCGATGCCCCAAAAAGTAACTTTGTAGGGCTCAGGGTGACCGTTTTGCTTGCGCAACTGTGCAATGGTGCTGCCGCTGTTGCTATTGGTGTACTCAATCCATTTGCTCATTTCTTCAACGGTACCGCTGCCAACATTTGCAGCGAAATAAGGCTCGGTGCCCAGCAGGCTGCAAAGCTCCAGGAACTCATGCGTGCCGAAGCTGTTATCTTCTGTAGTGCCGCCCCAGTTGGTGTTTACCATACGCGGGCGCTGGTCGCGCGGACCGATACCATCGCGCCAGTGATATTCGTCGGCAAAACAGCCTCCGGGCCAGCGCAGGCTGGGAATTTTTATTTTCTTTAATGCATTCACTATGTCGAGACGAATGCGGTCCTGTTTTTCAACGGGCAGGTCTTTATCAACCCAAAAACCGCCATAAATGCCATGGCCCAAATGTTCGGCAAACTGGCCATAAATATACTTGCTGATGGTTAGCTTTGAATCATTGCTGAGGGCTAACGTTGCCGTTTCCTGGCTGTAGGCGAAGCACGCCAAACATACAAAACAGAGGGTAAGGATTTTCTTCACGATGAATTGGTTTAATAATTGTAAAAATAACACTTAAAACAAATAAACGAAATTTTATTTATAAGTTTAAATTAGATGCTGATATGAATCAATGGTCCCAGACGCAAAATATTGCGTCTCTACAAAATCACATGAAAACAAAACTGCTGCTATTGCTCACTTGCACCAGCTTTATTTTAAGCTGCAAGCCATCTGTTAACTCCGCGGGACTTTACGGAAAATGGGATTATATAAAAATTGAACACCCCACCCACGACCGGCCGGATATAGCCGCTGCCGAATTAAAACAGCAAGGCGCATCAATTGAGTTTTTAAAAGATAACACCTTTGTAATTATGTGGGGCGGCAATGCGTTATCTAAAGGGAAATTTACTGCCGCTGGCGATAAAATCCAGATAAATGAAAGCTTGCCGGATGGAACTACCCGCAGTTTTGCTTTTTATATTACAAAGATTAGCGATACAGAGATTACATTTGAGACAAAGGGGAGTGAGAATTCGAGGGTGACAGCGGTGAAGGAGTAGGAAAGTCCATAGACGATAGAACATGGACCATAGCTGTTATTGCAGATGACGATTGTAGCTGCTATGGTCTATGGTCCATCGTCTATGGACTAAAGAAAAATAAATGGTGATAGTTAAACTCAAATTCGCACTTACCATTAAAACAACAAAACTATGCCGGAGATAAACAATTTGATTCGGGCTACAGTAGCAGACAGGGAGCAGTTTTTTATAGCCTTATATAAAAGCGCATTCCCGTCGGTTGCCAGGTACATCAGCAAAATGGGTGGCTCGTTTGATGAGGCGAAAGACGTTTTCCAGGATGCACTGGTTATTTATTATGAAAAGGCGGCAAACGGCACAGTTTCGATAAAGACCAACGAGAAGGCTTATTTGCTGGGAATTAGTAAACACTTATGGCTGCGTAAGTTTAAGGACAATGTGCTACACTCCCCTATCGACGGGATTGATTTGGAGGCAGCGGCGGATGAAGAAGATTATTCGGAAAACAAACTGATGCACTACCTGGCAACAGCGGGCAAAAAGTGCATGGATTTGCTCCGCTCTTTTTATTACGACAACGTACCACTTGGTGATGCTGCGACGCTGTTTGGCTTTTCGGGCGTGCGCTCGGCTACCGTGCAGAAATATAAATGTTTGGAAAAAGTTAGGGAAACCATTAAACAAAAATCGTTAACGTATGAGGACTTCCTTAATTGAAACCGAACAAATAGAAGCGCACCTACTGCAGCTTTCGGCACCCGGCGATGCGCTGGTGTTTGAAGCAAAACTGCTGCTTGATGATGAGTTGAACGATAAACTGCAATGGCAAAAAGTTGCCTATAATAAAATAAAACTGTACGGCCGCAACCAGCTGAAACAGGAGATTGAAGCCGTGCACCAAAGCCTGTTCAGCCAGGCGCGGCATAAAAGCTTTAGCGAAAAAATAAGGCAAATCTTTAGCAAACGATAAACCAATAATTTTATGAATATCGATAAAAACGAGTTCCGCAAATTTGCGGAGGGGCATTGCTATGTCAAAAAACAACCGCTGGATAACTACATCAGTGCGATAGAAAAGAGCCGGTTACCGCAGGCAATGACGCCTTATATTACCGAGGAACGCGAACTCCGGGTGTCCCAAATGGACGTATTTTCACGCCTGATGATGGACCGGATAATTTTTTTGGGCGCGGCTGTGGATGACAACATCGCCAATATTATACAGGCCCAACTGCTGTTCCTGCAATCGGCCGATCCGAAGCGGGATATCCAGATGTACATCAATTCGCCGGGTGGTTCGGTTTATGCCGGCTATGGCATTTATGATACCATGCAACTCATTACGCCCGATGTGGCAACCATTTGCACCGGCATGGCAGCCTCCATGGCATCGGTCCTGTTATCCGCCGGCAAAACGGGGAAGCGAGCTGCACTAACTCATTCGCGCGTAATGCTGCATCAGCCTTTGGGCGGCGTTCAAGGTCAGGCATCGGATATTGAAATTACCGCCCGGGAAGTACTGAAAGTTAAAAAAGAACTATACACCATCCTGAGTAAACACAGCGGGCAGAGTTATGAGAAAATCCACGAAGTATCAGACCGTGACTTTTGGATGGATGGCATTGAAGCGAAGGAGTTTGGGATAGTTGACGAGGTACTGGGAAGTTAGTCCATAGTCGATGGACCATAGACCATGGTAAAAATAAATATAACGAATAGAATATCCTATGGACTATGGTCTATGGACTAAATCAATGCACGCCCGCACCAACCTCTTCAGGCGCTTCTACACGTTGCCTGATATTTCTTCTTCCTATTATCAGCACCAAAAAGGCCACAACAGCCGCAGTTGCCATTATCCCCGCCATGGGGATGGTGCTGCGGCTTTTAAACATGCTGACTACAATGGAGGTGAGTGTGCCCATTGCCATTTGCAGGCAACCCATCAGGGCCGCAGCTGTTCCCGCATTTTTGCCGAAGGGCGCTAGTGAAAGGGCAGCGGTATTGGGATAAGTTATGCCCACGCAACATAAAAATGCAAATACGGCGATAATGGTACCATAAACGCCCAGCCAGTTGCCGGCTGAGCCGATTAAAAATATAATGCCGACTCCTACCATGGCAGGCAAGGTAACGTTTACTATCTGCTCGCTTTTATACCTCCTGGTGAGCATACCATTAAACTGGCTGGACCCAATAAAACCGATGGAAAGCAGTGCAAAAATCCACCCGTAAACTTTGGCGCTGATGCCGTATACATCCATAAAAACAAAAGGCGAAGCAGCCAGGTAAGCGAATAAACCAGAGAAGCCTATTGCCCCGCAAACGGCATAAGTATAAAACTGCGGATGCTTCATTACCGACCAAAAGCTGGTTATAATGGGAATTGGTTTTAACGAATAATGCGGGTCGGGCTGGTAACTTTCGGGTAAAAGGAAGATTACCGCCAGCAATATCAGGAATGCTATTGCTGCCAGTATCAAAAAAATTACCTGCCAGCCAAAGGCCGTGGTAATATAGCCGCCTACAGTTGGCGCCAGCATTGGTGATACGCCTAATATCAGGATCAGCAAGGCAAACACTTTTGCGTTTTCGCCGACCGGGAAAATATCTCGTACCATAGCCATTGCAGCCACCGTTGCCGCACAGCTGCCTATTGCCTGTATAAAGCGTAATGCGATCAGTTGTTCGATCGACCCAACAAAAAAACACGCGATTGATGCAGCGATGTATAGCACCAAACCGATGTATAAGGGTTTCTTCCGCCCAAACCTATCAAGCAGGGGGCCGTAAAGCAATTGCCCGGCGGAAATCCCGATAAAAAAGCCTGATAAAGACAGTGAAACCTGCACCGTGGTGGTGTGCAGCGAGGCTGCAATTTTCGGAAAACCTGGCAAATACATGTCGATTGAAAATGGTCCAATTGCCGTAAGTGCCCCTAATATTAATACAATTAGGACGTAACGTTTTTTTGTCATGGCGAATGTACCCGATTGTGTCTTCAGGGTTGCTAAGATAGAGATGCTTTTTAAGGAAAACGCCCCGGCACCTCATGAACAGGGAAACATGACCTAAAAATTACTTCATCTACACGGTGGTTAATAGTTCATTGCCCCCCTTTAGGGGTTGGGGGCTCACATTTCACAATTTATCATCCAGCTAACGCCAAACTTATCCATAACCTGGCCAAACAAAGCGCCCCAAAACTGCACTTCCAGCGGCATGGTTATTTTGCCTCCCTCGCCAAGCTGGTCGAAAATTGAGCGGGCCTGGGCTTCGTCATTCAGGCCGATGCTTAGGTAGATACCGTTTCCATGGTCGACAGGAGTACCGGGCATGCCATCGCTAAACATCAGCATGTTGTCGCCAAACTCCAGGCGGGCATGCATAATTTTGTCTTTATAGTTTGCCTCGGGCGGGAACATGTCCCCAAAGCGGTTTAAATCGTGCACGGTGCCATTAAAAACTTTCTGGTAATAATTTAAAGCTTCTTCGGTATTGCCGGCGAAGTTTAGATAGGGTATCAGTTTCATGGTGGTTTATTTTTTACTAAAGTACAAAGTTTTTATTGCGCAAAAATTTCAAATTGGAATAATGTTATTACTTTAGGGCGTTATCGCTACCAGTAAACCAATCATTAACCATGATATTACTAACCATCCTTTTTTGCATCCTCCTGCTTGTTTTATTAGTTAGCTGGCTTAAAGTAACTCCCTTTGTGGCCTTCCTTATTGTTTCAATAACTGCAGGTTTACTGCTGGGCATACCCTTAGATAAAGTTACCGCATCGGTTCAAAAGGGACTTGGTGATACGTTAGGCTCTATTACCATTATAATTTGCCTGGGCGCCATGCTGGGCAAACTGGTGGCCGAAAGCGGCGCGGCCCAAAAGATAGCGGAGGTTTTGGTTAATGCTTTCGGTGTTAAATATGTTCAATGGGCCTTGCTGATTGTGGGCTTTATTATTGGGATACCGTTGTTTTATAACACCGGGTTTGTACTGGTAGTACCGCTTATTTTTTCGGTAACCTATAAATACAAGTTGCCGGCAGTTTACATCGGCTTGCCGATGCTGGCTGCCTTGTCAGTTACTCATGGTTTTTTGCCGCCGCACCCTTCACCAACGGCGTTAGTGGCTATTTTCCACGCCAATATGGGTACCACTTTATTTTACGGGCTTATACTGGCTATCCCCGCCGTAATTTTGGCCGGACCGGTGTTTGCCCTGGCGTTAAAAAAAATACCGTCAAACCCTTTGGAGACGTTTATCGCCAAAGAAATACCACCCGACAAACTACCCGGAGCGGCCAATAGCTTCTTAAGCGCCCTGCTGCCTGTTATTCTTATAATGGCAACTACTGTGTATCTTAACCTGGATACATCAAAGGGGCCTGCTCACAGGCTGATCGCTTTTATAGGCGACGCCCCCATTGTTATGTTGATCTCCCTTATTATTGCAACGTTTACACTGGGTGTTCGCCAGGGAAAAACATTGAAACATCTTGGCGGAATTTACGGGGATGCGGCTAAAGATATATCTCTCATCCTGCTAATTATTGCCGGCTCTGGTGCGTTTAAACAAGTGCTTACCGATAGCGGGATCACACAGACCATTACCACCCTGTTTAAAAGCATGAATGTGCAGCCCTTGTTCCTGGGCTGGCTCATCGCCGCTATAATCCGCATCAGCCTTGGGTCGGCAACTGTTGCAGGGCTAATGGCTGCGGGCATTATATCGTCCATGGTAACCCACGATCATAGCATCAACCCTAATTTAATGGTGCTCGCAATCGGCGCAGGAAGCCTGGCATTTTCGCACGTAAACGACGGCGGCTTCTGGTTATTTAAGGAGTATTTTAATTTGTCGATAAAGGATACTATAAAATCGTGGTCGGTGATGGAAACGATAGTATCAGTTGTTGGGTTGGGCGGGGTTTTGATTTTGAATTTGGTAGTTTAGGAACGAAAATTGAAAAGCCGTGGCCTCGTGCGATTAACTAATATTGAGATTTTTAAAAATGTTAAAAAGAGCATTTAACATCGAGTTCGGTAAACTATCCGACCATTCATTAGATTACATACAGGGAATTTTGCAGGATACACGAACTACGACCATCCTGTCGCTTAAAAACCTTTCAGTGGCCGAACTTGACTGGCAATATAAAGAAGGCTGGAATACGATCGGCGCCTTGTTATCGCATATAGTGGGTATTGAAACCTATTTCCGGATAGAATTTGTGGAAGGCCGAAAACTTACCAATGAAGAAAACGAAAGATGGACGCCTGCACTGGATATGGGAGTGCATCTTCCGAAACTGATTATTCAGCAACCGGTTGAAGATTATATAGCTCAGCTTACCGAATCGCGGGAATTGATGCTTAACTCATTAACCAAACTTACCCACGAAGATTTTACCCGGCGGATAGATGATTATGATGATGAAACAGGTTGCAACCTGGCCTGGGTCTTATACCACATGGCCGAGGATGAAATTTATCACCGGGGACAAATAAGTATGATCAGGAAGCTTTATAAGGATAGCTAAATCAGGAGGCCCTATCCCTCAACCAATTCCTTTGATTTACTTTCCTGCTTCTTCGCCTCTTGCTCAAAATATTTCTTCCTCACCACTGCCGATGTTTTGTGGTCGCCGGTATGGCTCCAGCCGGGCGGCATAAAAATATAGAGCACTTTGTTTTTTAATCCTGGCGCTTTGGCAACATCTTTTCCAAGCGCAACTATCTCGCCGAAATAAGCATCTAAAAAACTATGCGGCTTCATCGGCCTGGATATTCCGTATTCAATTGGAATACTCCTGTCTTCCGGCTCGTAAGTGCCGAAAACCTTATCCCAGATATTTAACAGGTTGCAAAAATTGGTATCCATGTACCTGGGGTTTTTGGCATGGTGCACGCGGTGGTGGGAGGGCGTAAGAATGATCTTTCCAAGAAAGCCAAAGCGGGCATCTTCCGCTATATTCTCGCCAATATGGATAAAGCCGCCCCAGGTCCCGTCGATAAACATAATTACTGCCAGCACTGCAGGATTAACACCCAACAACATACAAATTGATGTCCTGATTACCGTAGCGTAAGGCCCCTCGAGAAAGAAATGCGCGTAGGAAACTGACAAGTTCATGCTGGCAGGTGCATGATGGGTTGAGTGCAGGCACCATAATATCCGCACCTTATGCGCCAAAAAGTGATATATAAAATGCGAAAACTCCCAAACTACATAGCTATATATAAACCAGTACCAGGTAAACGTGGTATCAAAAATGGCATGTGGCTGGAAAAGCCCTACACAAAAAACGTAAGCGCCGATGGAAATTACCTGGCCTATAAATGCATTAAATACGAAAGTAAAAAAGGATATCTTATAATCGAAGACCTTAAAACGCTTGTAGAAAGCAGCCCGGATAATTTCAAATACTAATATCAAAGGAAGAATAGGCCCTATTGCCGCTTCAATACCTTTAAGGGTTAAAAGTTCGCTGTAATTACCAGTCTTTAAAATTTTAAGTAATTCGTCGTAACCGAAAAAGCCACTAATATCGTTCCACACACCCTGTAAAATATTCATCGTAAAATATTAATTGTTGGTAAATGCAAGGTAAGAAGTTTTGGTGAAAATCTACACCCAACACGCCATTGCCTGACTAGTTACACAACTTTATCATTGCGAAATGTTAATCAAAATCAAGATTAAACTTGGTTTTCAATTCAACCAGGGCGGGATTTTTGGCTGCCATATGCTGAAATTTTTCAGATGCCGTATAAGGCCGCTTCACCACCGCTACTTCATCAACCCGCGCGTTTATCTCAATATCAAAGTTTTTTAATGTTGTGCGCAAATAGTTAAGCAGGTTTGGCCGCTCATCCCTGAACAGGTTTTCCTGCACCTTATTTTCGACCAAAACCTCGTATGAATTTTTATCCAGCGGCTTTGGCGGGTTCGAAATAAATATGGTAAGCAGGTTTTTCTTGCCGTCTGCCTTCATCATGGCGGCGTAGTCGCTCCAGCATTTTAAAAGTTGGTCGGGCGTATATTCGTTCCGGGCATCGCCTTTAATATAGGGGTCTTCTTCATCGGCAGCGGCTTCCAGTGTTCTACCCACGTCTTTTAACGAAGGTATTTTTACCGAGGTAGACGGTGAATGTGAGTTTGGTATAAATATTTTAGGCTTTTCCGCAGCGGCTTCTTCTTTTATAATTTCAGCAACGGGCGGGTGCGCGGCAGGTCTTTCTGCAAGAGGGGCAACAGGCTTCGCCGTATTAATTACAGGCGTTTCGGCAGCCGGTTTTTGTTCAGCCGGTGGTGTTATTGCTGCGGAATCAGGTTTTTTTTTTAATTGCTCCTGCGATGCGGGCATTGAAGTGAGCGGCGTAACGGCCAAGTTAAAGACCGCCTGCAGGTTACACATCTTGAGCAAGGCGAGCTCTACCTGGAGTCGCTGATTCTTGCTGAGCTTGTAGCCGATATCGCATTGGTTTGCAATATTCATAGCCGAGAGTAAGAACGAAACCGTAGCTGCCTGCGATTGCTGCAGGTATTTATTGCGAATACCTTCGCTAACTTCGAGCAATTTTAAAGTAGCCTGGTCTTTCCCCACCAGCAGGTTACGGAAGTGTTCAGACAGTCCGGATATAAAGTGGGCGCCATCAAAGCCGCGGGATAGTATCTCATCAAACAATAAAAGCGTTTGGGCATTGTCCTGGCCAAGCAGCTTGTCTGTTATGTTAAAGTAGTAATCGTAATCAAGTATGTTGAGGTTGTCGATTACCGAGCGGTAGGTAACATTACTGCCTGAGAAACTAACGATCTGGTCGAACATGGACAAAGCATCACGCAGGCCGCCATCTGCTTTTTGAGCGATGATGTGCAGTCCGTCTACTTCGTAGCTGATATTTTCTTTTTGGGCGATGGATGCCAGGTGCGACGCCATATCCTCCACGCGGATGCGGTTGAAATCAAATATCTGGCAACGCGAAAGTATGGTGGGCAGTATTTTATGCTTCTCGGTAGTGGCCAGTATAAATATGGCATAATGCGGCGGCTCTTCCAGCGTTTTCAAAAACGCATTGAAAGCTGCCTGCGACAGCATGTGCACCTCATCGATGATATAAATCTTATACCTCACACCCTGCGGCGGTATGCGTACCTGCTCTATCAGGCTGCGGATATC
>Ga0105239_10009183_pt1 | contig 11181 bp, 13 predicted proteins | sample KBSC44metaG_FD_92761 | JGI IMG/M metagenome (GOLD analysis project Ga0105239, IMG submission 92761) | Corn rhizosphere microbial communities from Kellogg Biological Station, Michigan, USA - KBS C4-4 metaG | ecosystem: Host-associated > Plants > Roots > Rhizosphere > Soil | place: Michigan, USA...
ACCATCATGCCCAGCCGGTTCATCTCACGGACCACATCTTTGCCGAAATCCGTGAGCCCGTTGTGGTGCGCCACCTTCGCATCGTTGATGTCGCCCGATGAATCCGCCCAATGATTGGTGTTGGTATGCGTAAGCGTCATATAACGCGCGCCGCGTTTGTAAAACTCACGAAGTTTGTCCAGGCTGTCGTCGATCGCGTGGCCGCCCTCCACCCCGATCAGGGCCGCGATCTTGCCTTGCTTGTGCGCCGCTTCGATCTGCGCCGCCGTCGTCGCAAACGCAAAGTCGTTGGGATACTGATCGACTAAATGATGTATAGTCCCAATCACCTGTAGCCCGCGCTGATATGCCTGCGGGCCCAATCCGTAGCTCGCCGCCACGTACGCCGCGAAAAACACGCCGCCCACGCCGCCTTCGCGCAGCCGCGCCAGATCCGTATGCGCCATCGGCGACGGTACCCCAATATCGATGGCCATTCCAGCCCGCCGGTCGTTGCCCGCCTGCTCCGTGGGAAAGTCGTCGTGCGTGTCGATCAACAGCGCCGACGCGTGCACCCGCTTCACTTCGGCCTCGCTCACCGTGCGCGTCTGCGCCGAAACGAGCGACGCCGCGATAAACGCTATTACGATAGCCTTTCTCATTGCTCACACTTTAACAGGGTCACACTTATGGAGCGCGCTGAGTCTGCTCAAAACAAGCTCGAACACTTCTCGGTTCCGGGTTATGAATGTAAGGCAATCTTGACCGTCAGCGATGTGAGATTCGGGTTGAATCCAACCGATCTGGTCCCAGAACATCCGCCGGATGAATTCGTGTGCCGGATCTGTGTCATGTACCATCGCCGATGGCATACCGACAAACACATGGGGTCGGCCCGCTCGAGGAGCAGTTGCCTCCTTGAAGGGATTCCCCCGTTCCAATTCACCCAGATCCGAAGGCTTCGGGAAAAGATACCATTCGTCGAACCCGGGAGTATCATAGCCATCGCGTTGATAATAGACGTCGTCTATCGAACTCAGTAATGGACTGTAGACAATCCCTCTGCGCTCCTCCCATCGGGAAACCTTCTGCCTGTCTGTGAGCCACGGATTTCCACAATCAATCGCCATCACCGCCATGTAACGGCCAATAAAAAGCTCCGGACAAAGCCGGACCATGGTTCCCGAGTAGTCTTCATAGGAACTGGTTAGCCAAGAGTACTCACTATGAGTGCCCGTGCGGAGCACCTCTCCTAATTCCGGTGGTCCGACTAGAACAGGTAGCCGTCTTAGCCGCGGATTTATTTGTGGCTCACTTTGCATCGCGCCAGTTGTCTCCCACGCCCACGTCCACCACCAGCGGCACATCCAGCCGCTCGACGCTTTCCATCTCCGATTTCACCATAGCGCGCACTGCCTCCACTTCTTCCGGAGGCGCCTCAAACACCAGCTCATCGTGCACCTGCAGCAACATCTTGGTCTGCATGCCGCGCAGATGCTCATGAATGCGGATCATCGCCAGCTTGATCAGGTCCGCCGCCGTGCCCTGCAGCGGCGTGTTCACCGCCGTCCGCTCGGCAAAATTGCGCGCATTGGGATTCTTGCTTTGCATGTCCGGAATCGGCCGCTTGCGTCCGAACATGTTCACAGCCACCCCGCTCCGCCGCACCTCGGCGATGGTCGTGTCGATGAACCGCCGCACTCCCGCGTAGCGCTCGAAGTACGCGCGGATATAGAGTTCCGCCTCTTTGCGCTCGATCCCCAACGTAGCCGCCAATCCGAACGGAGTCTGCCCATACACGATCCCGAAGTTCACCGCTTTGGCATTGCGCCGCTGCTCCGGCGTGATCATCAGCGGAGGGATGCCGAACACCTCTGCCGCAGTGCGCGTATGGATGTCCTCGCCGTTGCGGAATGCTTCCACCAGCACCGCATCGCGCGACATATGCGCCAGTAGCCGCAGCTCGATCTGAGAATAGTCCGCGATAATCAATCGCCATCCCGGCTGCGGTACAAACGCCGCCCGGATCTCCCGCCCCAGTTCCGTCCGAATCGGAATATTCTGCAGATTCGGATTCGATGACGATAGCCGCCCCGTCGCCGCCCCCGTCTGATTGAAGGTCGTATGCAGCCGCCCCGAAAACGGATCGATCAGCGACGGAAGCGCGTCCACATACGTCCCCTTCAATTTCGCGAGCTGCCGGTACTCCAGAACTTTCCCTGCGATCGAATACTCGGCCGCCAGCTCTTCGAGCACATCCGCCGCCGTCGAAACCACCTTGGCCTTCCCGCCTCTGCCCGGCGCGGGCAGCCTCAAATCTTCAAATAATACTTTGCTTAATTGTTGTGGAGAATTGATATTGAATGACTTTCCAGCCAGCCCATAAACCTCTTCGCCCAGCCGCGCCATCTCCACTTCCATACGTCCGCTCAATACGCGCAGTTGCGCCGGATCCACTCTGATGCCCGTCGATTCCATCGCGGCCAGCACGCGAATCAGCGGCAAATCGATCCTGGCGTACACATCCTTCAACCCCGCCGCCTCTACCTCCGGCCGCAGCTTGCAGAAAATCGCCAGCACCGCATCTGCTTCTCCCGCCGGGTCCGATGCCGCCGCATGCCCCAGGTGCCTTTCCGCCATCGAAGGCAGACTGCACGCCGCCGGATCCGCCGATAGCAGAAACCCGTAGAGCATCACGTCGTGCGTCAGATTCGGGCATTCGCCGAAGCGCCGAACGAACGTCTTGATGTCATGCGCCACCGTGGCGCGATCCGGTAGCGCATCGCCCAATGCAACCGAACACGCCTCGTCTTGCGCCGCCAAACCCACCACCGTCTCTGACATCATCTCGCCCACCGCCACCGCGACCGGAGCGCCCACCGGCACCGCCCTCAGCCACGCGTCCAATTCCTCCATTGAGTCCAACTGCATGTATTCCCGCCGTAGGACAGCCTCACAGGCCGCCGGCTCCGCCTCTGCCATCTCCCGCAGCAACCGGTTGAACTCCAGCGTTTTGTATAACTCCCGCAACTGAACCTTATCCGGCTCTTGAGCCTTCCACAACTCCAACTCGAAGGGCACGGGCACATCCGTATGAATCGTCGCCAGTTGCTTGCTCAGCAGAATCTGATCGCGATGGTTCTGCAAGCTCTCCCGATAAGTCCGCTTCTCCACCTCCGCCGCATGCTCCAGCGCCCGTTCCACCGACCCGAAGCGCGTGATCAAATCCTTCGCGCCCTTGTCGCCGATTCCCGGCGCGCCCGGAATGTTATCTACCGAGTCGCCCTTCAGCGCCAGCAGATCCGCCACCTGCCCGGGCTGGACGCCCATATATTTCTCCGTCTCCGCGGCGTCGTACCACAGGTCGTCCTTCATCGGATTCATCATGCGCACGCGATCGTTGACCAGTTGCAGCATGTCTTTGTCACTTGAAACGATGGCGACCTCGACTCCCTGCTCCGCCGCCCTGCACGCCAGCGTCCCAATCACATCGTCGGCCTCGAAGCCGTCGTACTCCAGCAGCGGAATTCGCATCGCTTCGAGAGTCTTGCGGATCCACGGAATCTGATCCAGCAGATCCGGAGGCGTCTCCGTCCGGTTCGCCTTATAAGCCGCGAACGCCGCATCGCGAAACGTCGGGCCAAGACTTTCAAAAATCGCGACCAGATATTCGGGCTTATGCACGCTCTGCAGCCGCTTCACCATGTTGTGGAAGATGTAAACCGCTTCGGTCTGCACCCCCGCCGCCGTCCGCATGGGAGGCGCACCCGTCCGCGCCCGCGCATGATACGCACGAAAGATAAAACCAAACGAATCGATCAGAAAGAGCCGCGGCACTCCCACCATAGTAAGGGTTGCTCTCGCCCCCGATCCAGCGCTACAGTGTCCCCCATGAGTTCAATGACCGGCCGCCCCGCACCGAACGAAGCCGCGCCCTACTATTCCACCTACATCGATCGCATCGCCAGTGACGACGTCGTCGCCGCCCTCGAAGCGCAGCGCCATACCGCTCTCAGCATCATCGCCAACATTTCCGAGGAAAAATCGCTGTGTCGCTATGCACCCGATAAGTGGTCCATTCGGCAGCTCCTGAACCACATCTGCGATACCGAGCGCGTATTCCTCTATCGAGCCCTGTGGTTTGCCCGCGGATTCGACACCCCGCTACCTGGTTTCGATCAAAACATCGCCGTCCCGCAAGCAGCAGCCGACCAGTTTTCCTGGGCCAGCCACGTTGCGGATTTCGACGCCGTCCGCGCCGCCACGCTGACGTTTTTCCGCAACTTGCCCGAGGAAGCTTGGAGCCGGAACGGGATCGCCAGCGGGAACCGCGTGAGCGTGCGCGCCTTGGCTTACATCATCGCCGGCCACGTCGCACACCACATCGCGATCCTTGAAGAAAGATATTCATAAGCCGAACGGGATCTACAGCAGCCAGCGCCGCGCCAGTTCACCCGCATCGTCAACCGCGGGATCGATCGTTGCCCGGCCTATCTCATCTCCGTCCACGGAAATCACCGCCGTGATTCCCTCGCTTGTCGGTGACAATGTCATTCGCTTCGCCTGGGCGCCCAGCCGCAGCGTCTCCCCCAACCAAGTGAACTGCACCAGGACCCGCTGCTGATGCCCGATCGCCCGGCACTGCGTCAGCAGCTCTGCAGTGAACGGCGAGTTTTTCAGCGCGTCCACAAACGGCGCCCGCAGCAGCGCAGCCGACCTCTCCGCCTCGCGCCGCTCCTGCTCACGCTTCACCCTCTGCGGATCACGCTCCTCCTGGTTCTCCAGCGCCTTTAGATTGTTCTCTAAATTATCCAGGTAGCTCATCCTGTTTCTAGTATCGCGTCATCCGCTGGCGCTAGTCGGCGTGCACAGCCTGCGATTCCACTGCGGAGCCTGCCCCCACACAGCAGCCTTTGACGCAGCGCCGCGCATCCCCGCACAGGCCAACTCGCGGCCTATCATTCACTGATACTATGGACAGGTTTGGTGATTGCGGGAAGAGGCATCGGCAACGTCGAAGCGCCTCTCGATAAGATCCACCCCCGGCTTTTCGCCGCTCCCGCTATCGCTTTGACCACCGGCTGAGCGCCGGTTCTAGGAGACACATGCTCGCATACGATCCATCGACCAATCCTCTCAATAACAATGAATGGTCGTTTCCGCTTCTCGAAATCATTCACATCGCGTCCTTCGCCGTCTCTATTGGAACCATCTTCGTCGTCGACCTGCGCCTCTTGGGCATCGGCATGCGGAGACAAACCTCCGCGCAGCTCCTCAAGGACACCGCGCCCTGGACGCTCATCGCCCTCGCCATTGTGCTCATGTCCGGACCCATGATCTTTTCATCTGACCCCAACATGTACCTCCATAATCCGGGCTTCATTTTCAAAATGGAAGCTCTACTGGTGGCCATCCTGTATAACTACACCATCCATCGCAAAGTGGCCCAATCGACTCCCGCGCCAGTACTGGGCGCATTCGTTGGCGGAATCTCGATCGCCCTGTGGGTATCGGTAGTCTTCGGCGGACTGTTCATTGCCTTCACCTAAGGAGCTTCTGTCATGTCTCTCTTTCCCTTTTTCCATTGGCTCCAGCAAACCGATTTCGGCACCGCCTTGCGCGAATCGGCCCTGGTCTATCCGACCGTGATGGCAACCCATCTCACCGGCATGGCGCTGTTCGGCGGCATGATCTTTTTAACCGATCTGCGCATCCTCGGTCTGGCCATGCGCGGCACTTCGGTATCCGACGTGGTGAATCAGTTTCGCCCCTGGAAACGCGCGGGCCTGGTGTTGGTGGCTAGCTGCGGCATCATGCTCGCTTGGGCTAAGGCCGAATTTTACTATCACAATCCGTTTTTCTGGGCCAAGCTCACGCTACTATTGCTGGTCGGAGTGCACGCCCTGGTCTTCCGCCGAAGCGTTTACAACAACACCGCCGAGCTCGACCGCGCGCCGGTCATGCCCACCAACGCCAAAGTCGCCGCGTGCCTCTCACTAGCCTTGTGGATCGGGCTGGTCACGATGGGACGGCTGATCGGTTACTACGAAGTCACGATCTGATGGGTCCGCAACTCCCCGCATACTCTGGTGCCGTAGCGCCGGTAGTGTGAAGGGTACATCCCTGGAAAAAATGGATACATCGTCAGGGCCCTGATCCCGTCCCAGCAGCCGAAGTTTTTTGCTGACATTCAAGTTCGGCAGGACTCGGTGACCCATCTCGTAATCAACTCCTGGTAGGATCGGGAGGACATGCAAGCGCTAGAGCTGAAAGTTCCACCTCCCGCCGTGGCCCTTATCGTAGGCGCTGCGATGTGGGCGGCTGCGCATCTGCTGCCTGCGGTTCGCCTCTCCTCGGGCCAATGGCGTTTTATAATCGCCGGGGTGTGCGCTTCGTTCGGCGTAATCGTCGCGCTCCTGGGCGTTTGGGCCTTTCGCCGGGCCAGAACAACCATAAATCCGACTACTCCTGAAAAAGCGTCGTCCGTCGTCACCGGTGGCATTTATAACTACACCCGAAACCCCATGTACCTCGGGTTGGCGTCTGTACTCGTTGGTTGGGCCATCTGGCTATCGGCTCCATTGCTGATTCTTGGTCCTGTCGCCTTCATGCTCTATATGACGCGTTTCCAGATCATCCCCGAGGAGCGAGTAATGACTTCGAAGTTCGGCCCGGACTACGACGAATATCGGAAACGCGTTCGACGGTGGCTGTAAGCGGGACGAAACAGCTTCGTTGGAGACGATGCGGCAGCGAGACATAGGGACGTGACGGACAGGCGGCGTCAAGGCGCCCAGATGCGCCCCTGTGAGTCTGATCGTTCTGGGATAAATGCCCCGGCTGCTAAGAACTCAACTCTTGATCCTTCGCGGCCGCCGACGCCTGCACCGCCGGTCGGACATTCCGCCAAACTTCCAATGCCACGACTAAAGTCGCCGCCAGCGTCAGCGCTCCCGTCACCACATGTGCCGCCGCCACCGCGGCTGCTACACCTTTATTGGCTTGCGCTGTTCCTAGCGACACCACCGTCAGCCCCAGGAACACCTGCACGAAAGTGACCACGCCCAACGCGATCGCCGCTGGCCGCAGCGTGGGATGTTCCGGCATCAGCGTCACTAACACCACCAGCGTGAGAATGAACACCACCACGATCAGGGCGCCCAGGATATGCACCATCACTCCGATAGATCCGTAACGGAACGCCGCCCCCAGCCCCACCTGAATCACTACCAGCGCCAGCGTATTTCGTGCCACCCCTCGCAGCGGCGGCCATCCCTGGTCCTGCAGCAAAATCGGATCGCGCTGCCAGCTTCGCGACGTCGCCAGCGTGATCGCCGCCGCCAACGACAAGAGTATCGGAGCCAAAAACGCATGCGCCATGCTCGCCATCGGCGAAGCCGGCGCTGACCCCGGCCCGGCGAGTAAGCCCAGCCCGGCATCCGCAATCGTCACTGCCACTGCAGCCCTTCCCAGCCGGCGCACCCATTCATGCGTCTTTGTCACCGCCAGCCAGACGCCCAAGCCAAGCACCAGCATCGCCACGCACCCGCCGATCACTCGATGCCAGCTTTCGTATGCGCCGTCCTGATTCGCCACCGCGGCCCCGCTGACGATCAGACACACCACCGCCACCGCAACCAAAATCGAGTACAGATGTAGCCCGAGGTTCTTCATCCGGCGCTCCGGACCAGTGTAACGCGACCCATCCCCTCTAACCAGAACATCTCTGCTCGCCTCCCATACGTTACCCGAACACACTCCGCCGCAGTTCCCGGCTCGATGCAAAATTGACACAATGGGGGTACTGGTAGTGGCATAATAGACACACTTTAAATCCTGCAAGTCTTTGTTTTTGTTGCATGTAACCCTTCCAGATGATCGCTCGTTTTGATACTATGAGGTTTAAGAGCGCATGTTGCTTGACGCTCCAACCTTACCCAGCCCCCACGGAGGCGCTATTTGGATTTTGAGAAAACTCTAAACCGGCCGGTCGATGCCTCGGGAATCGGCCTCCATTCTGGCGTCCCTGTCCGCATTCGCATCCTCCCTGCCCCGCCCTCCACTGGCATCGTATTTGTCCGCACCGATCTAGAAGGCTTCCCTATCCCGGCCAGTTGGCGCTATGTACAGAAGGTCAGTTATGCCACCAGCTTGATGCGCCAGGGCGTACTGATCTCCACCACTGAGCATCTTCTCAGCACCTTCTACAGCATGGGCATCGACAACGCCTTCGTAGAGATCGATAACCTCGAAGTGCCCATTCTCGACGGCAGCGGCCAGCCCTTCGTCGATCTCATCCGCGCCGCCGGAATCCGCCAGTCGCGCCGCCGCAAGCGTTACTTGCGGATTCGCAAACCGGTCTCGGTGGAAGGCGGAGGCAAACGCATCAGCATCCTCCCCGCGGATCGCTTCCTGCTCACTTGCGAAGTATTCTTCCCGCACACCTTAGTCGGGCGTCAGACCCTCGACATGGAAGTCACGCCTGAGAACTACGCCGCCGAACTCGCTCCCGCCCGCACCTTCGGCTTCGAATACGAGCTTCATCAGATGCGCAACATGGGTTTGATCCGCGGCGCATCGCTCGACAACGCCGTCTGCTTCGATCGCGAGTCCATCCTCAATCCCGGCGGCCTCCGCTTCCCCGACGAGTGCTGCCGCCACAAGGCGCTGGATCTCATCGGCGACCTGGCGCTGATCGGCAAACCGCTTCTCGGTCACGTCATCGCCGAAAAAGCCGGCCACGCCATGCACTTCGCATTGGTCAACAAGATCATGTCGGATCCCACCATTTACGAAATCATTACGCATGACCAGGTGGCATCCAGCGCCGCCCATGCCATGGTTTCGTAATTGTAAGTGAAGCACCTCCCCAATCTGCTCACGGCGGCGCGCCTGGCGCTCGCACCCTATCTCTTCCTGCTGATGTTCCGGCATCGCTACAGCGCCATCATTCCGCTGTTCATCATCATCGGCATCACCGACGTGGTCGATGGTTTCCTCGCCCGGCGCTTCGGCGCATCTTCCAGACTGGGAGCGTATCTCGATCCCATCGCCGACAAAGTTCTCCTCAGCGGCACGTTCCTGGTCCTAGCGCTCGCCGGATCCATTGAATGGTGGCTGGCCTCCGTCGTGCTAGGCCGCGACTTGATAATCCTCGCCGCCGCCGGAGTCCTCTATCTGACCACCGCGCGCCGCAACTTCCCGCCCTCCCCGTGGGGCAAGATCAGCACATTTGTGCAAATCGTATTCCTGTGTTTCCAAATCGGCTACCTGTCCGGCATCGCTGTCGCCCTCGCCGTCACCGCGCTAAAATGGCTCACCGTGGCCCTCGCCGTCGCCAGCCTCGCCGACTACGCCCGCCGCATTGCCGCTGCTAAATCGCACTAGATGGTAGTGCTAATTGTTTGTCCGTGAGGAAGATCGGAATCCCTCTCGGCTAGAAAAGGCCGAATCCCCAAGCGCTGACTAGTAAACCGACAATCCCCAGCCCAAAAAAAATGCGGACCTTCTTCAAAAGCTTTCCACTTGGATACAGTCGGCCATACTCGTGGTGTAGTCGCTGTTTCTTAAGCCAATACCAACCCAGCTCCTCGAGCTCAGCATCTCGCGGAAGTTTTTTGTTGACTTGTTCCAACATCTGTAGGCCCACGATGGTCGAGAGCACTCCCATAACGGATACACAAATGAGAGCAGAGATGCCGACAATGATTCGGGGCATCATTTCAGTTTCATTTTAGACGCTGACCGTCAGCCTTACGAAACCTCGAGCAGTTCTCGCCCGCTAGATATTCTCCGCCAATGTTATTACAATGGTAATAACTATGGTCGAGCTCAAAGTCCGCAAATTCGGCAACTCCCTCGGCGTGATCCTCCCCAAGGAAATTATTCAGCGCCTGAATACCGCTGAAGGGGAGCGCCTACTCGTCATTGAATCGCCCGATGGAACATTCCAACTCACGCCGCCCAATCCCGAATTCGAAGAGAAGATGCGAAAAGCCAACAGCATCATGGATCGCTACCGCAACGCACTCCGGGTTCTGGCGAAGTGAAAGAACCCGTCTGGGTCGAAGCGAGCGATGCCCTCGCTATTCATGCACAACTGCTTATACGCCATGGCGGCGCGAGCGGCGTGCGCGACGAAGGACTTCTCGAATCAGCGTTAGCGCGTCCACGCCAGCAGTTCGCGTACGCCTCTCCGGACATAATCGAGATGGCCACCGCCTATACCGCGGGAATCGTCCAGAATCATCCATTCGTCGATGGAAATAAGCGCACCGGCTTTGTGGTCGGAGTTCTGTTTCTGGAATTGAATGAATTCGACTTCACCGCCTCGGAAGCCGAAGCCGCGCAAGCCGTCCTCGAACTAGCCGCCGGTACCATCGACGAAACCGGCTTCGCCCTATTCCTGCGGGACCACGTCAAACGCGCCCTCAAGCGCGCCAAATAGGTGCCCGAAAACATACACAAACCAACCCGCCGACGGTATCATCAGCCTCTCTTTAAGCCCGCAGGTCCTTTACTTCCAATCAAATAAGGTGTTACGCTCAAAGGATTCATGCGCACTGTCGACTTGATTCACCGGAAACGGGACGGCGAAGAACTGTCCGCCGAAGAGATCGCCTACGTAGTAGACGGTTATACCAACGGTACCATCCCCGACTATCAGGCCTCCGCGTTCCTTATGGCCGTGTTTTTCTCCGGCATGACCGACCGGGAAGTCAGCGCCCTCACCACGCGCATGACGCAATCCGGCGAAATGGTCGACCTCTCCTCCATCCCCGGCGTCAAAGTCGACAAGCACTCCACCGGCGGCGTGGGCGACAAAACCAGCCTGATTGCTTCACCTCTAGCCGCCGCCGCGGGCGTCATTGTTCCCATGATTTCCGGCCGTGCGCTTGGCCACACCGGCGGCACGCTGGATAAGCTCGAATCCATTCCTGGTTTCCGCACCAATCTCAACCTCGACGAGTTCCGCGCCCAGCTTGCGGAGCACGGCATCGCCTTCATCGGCCAGACTCCCGAAGTCGCGCCCGCGGACGGACGCTTTTACGCCCTGCGCGACGCCACCGCCACCGTCGAATCTATTCCCTTGATCGCTTCTTCCATAATGTCGAAGAAGCTTGCCGTGGGTCTCGACGCACTGATCCTCGACGTCAAAGTCGGCTCCGGTGGTTTCATGAAGCGTCAGGTGGACGCGCGCCG
>Ga0105239_10009185_pt1 | contig 11180 bp, 8 predicted proteins | sample KBSC44metaG_FD_92761 | JGI IMG/M metagenome (GOLD analysis project Ga0105239, IMG submission 92761) | Corn rhizosphere microbial communities from Kellogg Biological Station, Michigan, USA - KBS C4-4 metaG | ecosystem: Host-associated > Plants > Roots > Rhizosphere > Soil | place: Michigan, USA...
GCGGTGGAACCGGTGGGGGTGGCAATAATAAGTCCATCTCCCGCATAGCTGGCCAGAACTTGCCCGCGAACCATCGCTTTTAGCCACAACACTCGACCGGTGGCTTTGGACCGGAGGACCGCGTCATTAAGCGCTAAAGAAGAAGCAAAGCGTTTTCCGTTAATGGTTCCGGTGGCGGATAAGAGCGTCCGGGTTTCGAGCCGGCCTTCTCCGGCTAAGACGCGCGTCAGCGTTCGCATCATGGCACTTAATTCCGTCGCGGCCAGAAAACCTAGATGGCCAAGATTGACTCCAAGAACAGGCACGTTCCAGTTGGCCACAGCACGGGTGGTCCCTAACACCGTTCCATCGCCTCCTAAAGCAATAAGGAGTTGTGCTTTTTTCATAGCCGGCGTGACTTGGGATTCGATAAAAACGCGGATGCCTTGTTGGACAAGCCAACGTTTAAGTTTTTGCGCTTCCGGTAAAGCCCGGGGTTTATCCGAGTTATAAACCAGCGCGACGCATGAATAGCGGAGAGATTTTTTGGGCATAACGTTGTCGCCGAACCAGCCAAAAAAGAATACCAAATAAGACGGTGTAATAGAGGAAGTAAGCGGGAAGCGTAATCGGCTGCAAGGGCCACACCGCATACCGCCACTGAGCAAACCAGGCAATGCTGCGTAACAAAATAACCATCAAGGCATGCACCGGCCAAATGATCCAGGCGGGCAGGAGCGCAGGGCATACCATGCCAATAAGGCCCAAAAGTAATCCCAAGAACATGCCTAGCGCGGCCAGCGGATAAATAGAAAACGGCGTGATAAAGCCGGCTAAGGAAATTTGATGAAAATAAAAGACCAGAACTGGCCAAATCCCTAGATGCACCACAATACAGGCGGCGCACGCATCCCATAACCAACGCCCTATCTTATTTTTAGGACGCCATGTCCGAGGAAAATAGGACAGTCCGATTAACAAAGAAGCGGTCGCCGCAAACGATAATTGAAAGCTGGCGCCAAACAAGGCCTCGGGCCAGAGAAGGAGCAGAATGCCGGCTCCCATAGACAATCCGTAAAGTCGCGGCGGATCGCGCCGAAGGCCAACCGCTAGCAATGCATAGCTCGCCATAAAAGCGGCGCGCATCACGGGTGGATCAGACCCTGTTAATTGCGCATAAAAAAGAATTGGGCCCATGGCAAGTGCCCATAACCAACGCCGGGGAACCGAGAGGCGCCGAAAAAATCCTAAGCCCATGGTAATGAGAATGGCCACATTTTGGCCGGAGACGACCACAATGTGATAAACGCCGGCGCGGATGCATTGGGTTTTAAATTCCGTCGGAAGAATACCGCGGCCGCCAATCGTGAGGCCTAATAATAAATCCGCTTCATTTTCCGGAAGAATGCTTTTCCAAAAGGCGCAAAAGCGTTGGCGTACCGCCCAAGTCCAGGCCTGAGGATGCCAACGTGAAACGGGTTGATAGGCCTGTAGACTTTCGGGCGACCAGACTTTCATCAACGTAAAAACTCGTTGCGAAGCCCAGTAACTCACTTCATCAAAACTGCGTTTCTCCGAAGGAGGCCGCGGCGCCGAAAGCCATCCGCGCACCATCACATGATCTCCCGGTGCGATATCATCCCGTGGAAAAGCCAACGTCACCACGACATTTCCATGAAACCCCAATGGCCTCACCGATCGTCCATGCACGACAAATCGCGTCTGTCGCCAGCGCGTCAGTGGCGCATCCGCTACGATGCCTTCAAAGCACACAACAGGGGTGCCCATCAATTGCGCGATATCCCGCTGGCCCGGAGATGGAAATCGCCCTACCACGTGAAGCCCGATCAACACTACTACATAGACCATTACACACCCAGGTAAAAAATAGCGCATATCCCTTAGAGCTGTTTCCAGCCCATTTATTCATTCTTATTTTTTGGAAAGCGACCGCCTCTAGGGTGCGGGGCTGATGTAGGGTTCTAACGTGGTGCGGAGTTCTGAAGGAAAACGGGTGGGGCGCCAGAGGAGATTGACGACGGCATGCTTGGTGTAGCCGCGAGCGATTAAGGCGTTGGTTTCGGCGGCATAGATGTCGTGGCGGAAAATCACATGCGCACCGCCCAGCTCACCCAGAAAAGTGCGTACACGAATTAGATCGTCATAACGGGCCGGGGCTAAGTAATCGACATGCGCTTCCATCACAGGCATGAAGAGCCGCTGCTTTTCTTCTAAATCCCTATACCGCACGCCGGCATTACGCATAAACTCGGTACGTCCGCGCTCGAAAAGCACTAAATAATTCGCGTAATACACTACCCCCATGCGATCCGTATCTGCATAAGCAATGCGTACTTCAAAGTCGTAATACTTGGTGGTCTCCATGGCGAGAGTATACTTTCTTGGTGAAATTTTTAATGCTGCAATCTCCCTTGCATTGCCGGGTCGAAATTCCCTTTTGAAACGATCCGTCCAGTTACTTTCGCAAAAAAACCCTGAAAATCACGTCTTTGGTGTCAGACACCAAAGACGGGTTATTGCTTCTTTGGTGTCTGACACCAAAGACGGTTTATTGGCCGGGTAAGGCGAATTGATGGAAGCCGGTGATGCCGACAAAAACCTGGCGGCCCTCGACGAAGCCGCTGGCCAGGGTTAACCCTTTGGGGACGTGAGCAAGAACGGGTTTGTCGCCGCCCACTTCGATTTCCAATTCGATGACCGGGCCTTTGAAGCGGGTCTTGGTGATTTTGCCTTTGACTTGTAAGGATTCTTCACGTGAGGTGATATACACATCGTTGGGGCGAAAATATATACGTACCTTTTGGCCGGCAGCATAGCCGGTCACGGAATATTTAAACGGTCCCCAGATGGCTAACTCGGGTTCCGTAACGACGGCGTCTACATAATTGGTTTCACCGACAAACTGCGCGACAAATTCTGTTGCCGGATGATCAAAAATCTCTAGCGGTGTGCCCTCTTGTTCCACAATTCCCCGATTCATCACGAGAATGTGACTGGCAATCGACATCGCTTCATGCTGGTCATGCGTGACAAACAACGTCGTCACTTGGCTTTTTTCATGCAATTCCGTAATCCATTCCTGAAGCTCTTCGCGGACCTTGGCATCTAAAGCCCCGAACGGTTCGTCTAAGAGCAACACCTGCGGATGCGGAGCTAAGGCGCGCGCCACCGCCACGCGTTGTCGTTGCCCACCCGAGAGCTGCGTCGGGTAACGTTTTTCCAGGCCGTCCAATTGAACCAGGTGAATCAGTTCCGCCACCCGATGTTTGATCTCTTCCTTTGTGGCCTTACGCATCTGCAATCCAAACGCAATGTTATCCCAGACCGTCATATGACGAAACAGCGCATAGTGTTGAAAAACAAATCCCACATTGCGATCGCGTGCCGATAATAATGTGGCCTCGCGTCCGGTGAGTAAAATTTCTCCCCGATCAGGGATTTCCAGGCCGGCGATCATGCGCAACAACGTGCTTTTCCCCGAACCCGAAGGCCCTAAAATCGCGACGAGCGAGCCCGTTTCCATGTTAAAGCTCACGTCTTTCACGGCCTGAAAGCCGTTGGGAAACGTTTTGGATAAATGCCGAATTTCAATGCTCATAAATACTTTCCTTGGTCACCACGGTGTGGCGTCCCAGCTAACTATCCACCGGGATGACAGCTGATGACTTCTGAAATTGATGTTCCACATAGGTCTTCGCTGCCAAAGTAATCAACGCCAAAAAAGCCAAAAGTGAGGCTACCGCAAACGCCGCTGCAAAATTGTATTCGTTATAAAGAATCTCAACATGCAAAGGAATGGTATTAGTCACCCCACGAATATGCCCGGAGACCACCGAGACCGCGCCAAACTCGCCCATCGCGCGCGCATTGCAAAGAATTACGCCATAGAGCAGTCCCCATTTCACCGACGGCAATGTGACCTTAAAAAAAGTTTGCCAGCCATTTGCGCCTAGGACCAACGCCGCTTCTTCCTGATCGGTTCCCGTGGATTGCATGACGGGAATCAATTCCCGGGCGACAAAAGGAAACGTCACAAAGGTTGTTGCCAACACAATGCCGGGCACGGCAAAAACGATTTGTACATGATGCGCCTGCAACCAGTCGCCGAAAACACCTTGCGCACCAAAGAGCAAAATATAAATCAATCCCGAAATCACCGGTGACACGGCAAATGGCAAATCGATAAGCGTGATCAAAATATTCTTTCCCATAAATTCGAATTTGGCAATGCACCAGGAAGCCGCTACGCCAAAAATTAAATTAAACGGTACGGCAATGGCGGCGGCTAGTAACGTCAACCGAATCGCCGCTAAAGCGACCGGCTCGCCAATAGCTGCTACGTAGACGCTCCAGCCTTTGCGGAACGCTTCTGTAAATACTGCCGCTAAAGGCACAAACAGAAAAAGTCCCAAAAAGCCTAACGTTACCAGAATCAGAATAATTTGGATCCAGCGCGGTTCGGTCAGTTGCCCCGTGCGTGGACCGGAGGTTCCGCGGGTGAGATGCCCAATAGCCGCGCTCATGAACGCGCTCCTCTAAACGCCGCGCTGCGCGCCTGCAGCAGATTGATGGTTAACAACAAAATAAAAGAAGCCACCAGCATCACGCAGGCAATCGCCGTGGCCCCGGCATAGTCATATTGCTCTAGTTTCGTGATGATCAGAAACGGCGTAATCTCTGTCCGCATTGGCATATTGCCGGAAATGAAAACCACCGAGCCATACTCGCCCAAGGCGCGGGCAAAAGAAAGCGCAAACCCCGTCAGCCAGGCAGGCCACAACTCCGGAAAAATCACTTTGAAAAAAGTCTGCCACCGGTTAGCGCCGAGGCTAGCCGCCGCCTCTTCGATATCGGGATCCAATTCTTCCAAGACCGGCTGCAGCGTGCGCACCACAAACGGTAAACCGATAAAGGTTAAAGCGACTAAGACACCGAGCGGTGTATACGTGACATGAATCCCATGTGGCTCGAGATAATGGCCAATCCAGCCATTCGGGGCATACACCGCTGTTAGGGCAATCCCCGCCACCGCCGTCGGTAAAGCAAAGGGAAGATCCACCATCGCATCGATCAGTCGTTTGCCCGGAAACGAATAACGCACCAAGACCCACGCCACAATCAAACCAAAGAACGCATTGATGAGCGCGCCTAACGCGGAAGCACCCAAGCTTAATTTGTAGGAAGCCACCACACGTGCCGATGTGACCGCTTGAAAAAAATGCGTCCAGTTTTGCGAGGCCGTTTTTATAAATAGCATCGATAGCGGAATCAAGACGATCAGACTCAAATACACCATCGTGTAACCCAAGGCCAGTCCGAAGCCGGGAAGGATGTGCCGCTTTTTCCGAAGAGACTTAAACATATTCACGAATTAAATCACATCCGTGGCAATGGATGTCATGCGAGTCCACTACTTCAACAGATCGCGATGACCTTTGATGAATGCCGGACTTGACGTTCGAAAGAAACCAATTTATCTCATTCGGCACGCCAAAAAAATTCCCCCCGTTCCGGAAGCACATCGGAAGCGAGGGATTACTTCAGATAGATTTGGTCAAAGACCCCTCCATCGGCAAAATGCGTCTTCTGCGCTTTTTGCCAACCGCCGAAGAGTTCATCAATCGTAAAGAGGGCGACTTTAGGGAACTGGTCGGCAAACTTTGCGGCTATCGCTTCAGACCGGGGACGATAATAATTCTTGGCCTCAATCTCTTGACCTGCCGGCGAATACAAGAATTGCAGATAGGCTTGCGCCACTTTTTGCGTTCCCCGGCGCGCGGCCACACGATCGACGAGCGCCACCGGGGGTTCCGCCAAAATGCTGGTCGGCGGATAGACGATGTCGAACTGTCCCTGCCCCAATTCTTTGACGGAAAGAATGGCTTCATTCTCCCAAGCCAAAAGCACATCCCCGATGCCGCGTTGCACAAATGTCGTCGTGGCCCCGCGGGCACCCGAATCCAACACCGGCACATTCTTGTAGAGCTTGCCGATGAAGTCTTTGGCCTTGGCCTCATCATGGCCGAACTCTTTAAGCGCCGCTCCATAGGCCGCCAGATAAGCCCAGCGCGCGCCTCCGGAAGTTTTAGGATTGGGGACGATGATAGAAACGCCGGGCTTAACGAGGTCGTCCCACGTTTTGAGTCCCTTCGGGTTTCCTTTGCGCACGAGGAAGACGATGGTTGAGGTGTAAGGCGTGCTGTTATTCGGCAAGCGTTTTTGCCACGATTTTTCCACCAAGCCTTTTTCCGCGATGGCGTCAATGTCATAGGCCAGAGCCAGCGTCACGATGTCGGCATCCAATCCATCGATGACGGCGCGGGCTTGTTTGCCGGAACCGCCATGCGATTGATTGATGGTGACGGTATCACCGGTTTTTTGTTTCCATTCGTCCGCAAAAGCCTTGTTCACCGCCTGATACAGTTCGCGGGTCGGATCGTAGGACACATTCAGAAGCGTGATGTCTTTGGCCAAAACCAAGTCTGGCAGGATGCCCGTCAGAGTAGCCGCCAAAAGGCCGAGGGTGAAGCGTTGTGTAATGCGTTTCATAATAGTTCTCCTTTGTCCGTCATCTTTAGAAGTAAACCTGCCAGCGCGAAATAATGACTTTCTCGTTGGGACGATCGATCACATTCGTCGTCGTACCGATGGCAGCGCCTTTATCGAACGTCGTTTGTTCATAGTCGGTGGTGAAACGAACGATACTGTTAAGGTACCAATTCACACCCACACCCCAGGCCGTTGCGCGTTGGATCGTGTTGGTTCCGCTGACAATGTTGCGTTGGAATGTATCCGGATCAATGTAGAGCACGTTGTAGCGCGCGGCTAATTCGACGGCGCCCCAAGTCCCATTCTTCGGATCGAACGGCTTGCGCGGTTTAACACCGGTGTAAGAAGCGTCTTCACCGGTCAGCACATAGCTGGCCGCAATCTGTCCGGCTTGATTGGTTTGCTTGGAACGTGCCGTTCCCGTGCGATAGACCTGGGACGAGCGGATGTATTCGCTATAAAAGCCGACGGAATGGTAGTACCAGTTGAGGTCCGGGGCGATACGCGTATGGGCTCCGTCGGATAAGGGCGGGTTTATAGCGGGAGCGGCGAGGGTGAAGATACCGGAATTTTGCCCCGGTGTCGAGTAACTGGGATTCACGATATTGTTTTTGCTGTAGCTTCCGGAAAATCCCAGTCCCAATCCGGCGAATGGAGTCTCCGTATTCTTGAATGGCTTAACCACAATCCGTCCGGTCGCTTCCTTAGAGTCCGTATTATCCGTATCAGAATAGATCGGCGTGGCGGTCGAGGTCATGGCATTGGTGTTATTGTCCCCCACTCCATTGGTTAAGGCGGCGGCATAGCTGAACACGCCTCCCGCCAGATCGCCGAAGAGTTGCAGTCCCGTATCGCGCGACGGTGTTAAAAGACTGGGAAGCCCGCGTTCGGCAAACGTCAGATACGGATCGGATTGCAGATGCTCCAGCCCAATGGGCGGTTTGAATTTACCGACGCGCAGCTTGGCGAAGGGCCACGGCGCCATGTCTAAGTAAGCATCATAGAGGACCGTTTTCGCATTGGACGCGAAATCCGGCGTAATCAGAAAATTAAAGTACTGATACGCTGTTCCCTCTAGGATCGGACGCACGCGGCGCAGAAGGAACTGATTGGTTTGCGAGCCTGTGCGGTCATCGATAAACTGCCGGGAATCGGCCTGAATCAGACCGCGGATTTTGAGGCTGAAGTTTTTATCCGCCGACTGAAGCTGAAATCCTTCCGCCCCGACTTTCACGAGCGGCGTTTCTTTGGCTTTAGCGGCTGCGTTTTCATCAGCGATTTCCAGCTTGCGCTCTAAAATACTCAGGCGCTGCTCTAGACTTGTAGACGCGGCGGGTGGTGGAAGATCTTCACTCCAGGCCGTGTTTAAGAAGCCACCTAGTGTTACCGCGACGAATCCATTGACGATATTGGCCCAACTTTTCCAACGATGTTTTTCCCCATTTTTCATGATACGTCTCCTTTTTTGTCTGACCTGATGATCCGCCTTCGCTGAGGCTTCGGCGGATTATGCCCCTTTGGGGCATAAAAAAACCCACTCCGGTTCGCCGGGTGGGCATAAAAAAAGCCCACCCTACTGCTCGGGGTGGGCGCCTATCAGATTGAGTTCTTGGCTAATTACCCAATAGAAAGCACCGCACCCATGTGCATGCACATACACAGGGACATCGACATCAACATCGCGGTGGCATTGCTATTGATAGTTTGCATAACGTAAAAAATTGTACGGATTTTATTTTTTGAGTCAATAGTTTTGTTTACGCAGGAGACGCCTCCCTCAAAATAGGGTTAAATAGTCTCATGAAATGCCCCAAGTGCAACATGGAAAATAAAGCCGATATGACCTATTGTGCATTCTGTTATGAGCGATTCAAAGGACATAGCGCGGCCGATACCTATCTTCGAGCTTTAAAACGCACGCGCGAACGAGAAGAAGGCGGAGAACCCAGCAGCCTACTACCCGCTTATGATATCCCGGACGAAAAATCATTTACTCCTCCTCAGCTGCAGCAGACGACCACCGCTTTTTCCTGGAGCAAAGAATTCCGTAATTTAAAAACGCTGGCGGTTCGTTACTGGCGGCCCGCATTCATTTTAATTGGCGGCATCGCGCTGTTCCTTTTTATTGAAAATGCGATCGATCCTGCGACGCGCTTTCATTATTTCGGCACGCGCTTTACGTATAGTTTTCCGTTTTCCACGCCCGTGACTTATATTTGTGGATATACAACGGAGGCCACCCGCTGGTCGGAACGCGCCCAACAAATGGACACGCCTTTAGGGGATATCAAAATTGAAGAAGTAGGCACCATCCATGTGCAAGAGGTGCAGGAGAATAAAAAAAGCCTGCCCTTAATTGAAGTCGCTTCGAATAATTGGTTGATTAATGTGCATACAAAAAATGGTGTGAAAAGTTCGATCGTGCCGGAAAATTCTCCCTCCTTAATCGCATCCCATTTTGCGTTGGACAAACATGGGGAAGTGATCCGTCGGCAATATGGCCCATCAACGCGCATGGCACGCAATGCGGTTTTCATCTCGCCACGCTGGCCGACAGGACGCATCAAAGAAAAACAAACATGGGATGATGCGGCGGAATGGAGCGATCCGTTGGAGGGATGGACGATTTTTTGGTCGGCCCAACGGCATTGGCACGTGGAAGGTTTGGCGCCTTGCGGTGAAAACACCTGCGCGCTTTTAGTTTATGAAGCAGACCTGACTCCACGCATGAGTGAGCAGCCGAACTGGATGCACAACGTTGCCTGGGTGCGCGCTGTCATTCATGCCACGGGCGACGTGATCTTTGATATGACGCAGCATCAAGTCGTGTCGCATCACTTGACATATGAAACAACCTTGCGCGGAATGATTCCGGATTTAAGTGAAATCCCGGCGGCGATGCGCGTAGGCCGGCGCGCTTTTCACACGCGCGGCGAGATCATTTTCACGCTGAAAAATCAGACTTCGATCCAACGCCAATAACCCCAAATTTTTTCTCCGTCAGAAACTTGACAGACATCTATCTGTAGAGGTATGACTTGCCACGGACACTAGATCTAGTATCCGAAATCAAATTATAGACGCCGCTGGAAGAGCTTCCGGGGGGGAGTATTCGAATGAAAAATCAGAACACCAAAGGCCTTACTGTCTCTACACGTTTTAACCCATCAGACCGACCGGTCTTTGATGCCTTGACCTGGGACGCCCGTTCTTCGGTCATCCGCAATCCGGATGGATCCGTTGTTTTTGAAATGAACAATATTCGAATCCCCAAAGGATGGTCCCAAGTCGCGACGGATATTATCGCGCAAAAATATTTTCGCAAAGCCGGCGTCCCCCTGCACACCAAGAAAGTGGCGGAACCCGGCATTCCGGAATGGCTGCAACGCTCAGAACCCGATGAAGCGGCACTGGCGGCGCTTCCCGCTGATAAACGCTATGGATCGGAAGTCAATGCGCAACAGGTTTTTCATCGCCTAGCCGGTTGCTGGACGTACTGGGGCTGGAAGCATGGCTACTTTAAGACGGAGTCTGATGCCAAAGCGTACTACGACGATATGGCCTATATGTTGGCCGCGCAAATGGCAGCGCCCAATTCCCCCCAATGGTTTAATACAGGCCTGCATTGGGCGTACGGCGTCACTGGACCGGCCCAAGGGCATTATTATGTGGATCCTTCCACAGGTGAAATGAAAGAGTCTGTAAACGCGTATGAGCACCCCCAACCCCATGCCTGTTTCATTCAATCCGCAAGCGATGACCTCGTTAATGCCGGCGGCATTATGGACCTCTGGGTCCGCGAAGCCCGCATTTTTAAATATGGCTCGGGCACAGGCTCGAACTTCTCCAATATCCGAGGCGCGGGCGAACCTCTCTCCGGTGGCGGGAAAAGCTCTGGCTTAATGTCCTTCCTTAAGATAGGCGACCGGGCAGCTGGCGCCATCAAATCGGGCGGAACCACGCGCCGAGCAGCGAAAATGGTGACCTTGGACTTAGATCACCCCGATATCGAAGAATTCATTAATTGGAAAGTCAAAGAAGAACAAAAAGTGGCGGCGTTAGTCACAGGGTCGAAACTTTGCAAGAAGCATTTGAATGAAATCATTAAAGCCGTGCACGGATGGACGGAAAGCGCGGAAAAATTAGACCGCAAGAAAAACACACGCTTGGCCGCGGCGATTCGTGCCGCCAATGTATCGATGATCCCGCAAAACTATATTGAACGCGTGATGGAACTAGCCGCTCAAGGCGTGACGGAAATTGCCTTCGACGAATACAATACCGATTGGACTTCTGAAGCCTATCTCACTGTCTCAGGACAAAATTCCAATAATTCCATTCGCGTGCCGAACGCCTTTATGGATGCCTTATTGGCCGATGGCGAATGGCCCGTATATTGGCGGACCGAGAAAGCCAAAGCCGCCAAAGAAAACCGTGAACCCAAGCCGTACAAAATCATGAAGGCCAAAGAAGTCTGGGACCAAATTTGTTATGCCGCCTGGGCCTCTGCCGATCCCGGCATTCAGTTTGACACCATCATCAATGACTGGCACACCTGCCCGGCGGATGGACGGATCAATGGGTCAAACCCTTGCGTCACGGGAGATACCTTGGTTTCGACCACTCAAGGA
>Ga0105239_10009187_pt1 | contig 11179 bp, 11 predicted proteins | sample KBSC44metaG_FD_92761 | JGI IMG/M metagenome (GOLD analysis project Ga0105239, IMG submission 92761) | Corn rhizosphere microbial communities from Kellogg Biological Station, Michigan, USA - KBS C4-4 metaG | ecosystem: Host-associated > Plants > Roots > Rhizosphere > Soil | place: Michigan, USA...
GTGAACGATACCGGCTGGAAGCTCAGGAACGGAATCTTCTTGGGATTGTCCAGCGCGAAACGAACCACCGCGCCTACCTGCTCATTATTGACGCCGTTGATCAGCGTGATCACGGGGACGATATCGACGCCGGCGCTGTACAGATTCTCGATCGCGCGCAGCTTCACGTCGAACAGGTTGCCCACCGCGCGGTGCGAATTGGCCTCGTTGCCGATTCCGTCGAACTGCAGATACGCGTAGCGCAGACCCGCTTCAGCGGCTTGCTTGGCGAAGTCGGGGCGTTTTGCGAACTCGATACCGTTGGTGGCGGCCTGTACGCTCTGGTAGCCGATCTTGCGGCAATACCGCACAGCATCCAGGAAGTACGGAGAGAGCGTCGGCTCGCCGCCCGAAAACTGCACCGAAAGCTGGCGGCGCGGCTTGATCGAAATCGCGTTATCCAGCAGAGTCTTGATTTCTTCCCAGCTCAGCTCGTGTACATATCCGACCTGGTTGGCGTCCATGAAGCACGGATCGCACATCATGTTGCAGCGGTTCGTCAGATCGATGGTGAGCACGCTGCCGCGGCCGTGGGTAATGGTGGAAGTGCCGTGATCGTGCAGTTTCTCGTCGTTGTGGGCGCGAATGTCGCGGCCCGGGAAAACATCTTCCAGGTGCTTCGAGAATGCCGGGTCGATCGACATCAGATCTTCGAAGTGTCCGTGAATGGGGCACTCTTTGACCATTACGATCTTGCCGTCTTTCTCGATGATGTTGGCCTTGATCTCGCCCACCTTCTCGTTGCGAAGGATCTCGACCGGGATCTTGCCGTCCAGAATCTGCTGGCGGATGTCCGGGATGCACTTGGGACACAGCGAATCGGTCTCGCGCGGCCAGCCGAGTTTAGGCTTCTGCTTTTCCCAGCTCTTGAGAAGAGGCTTGTCAGACCACTTGGGGATGAACCCCGGATTTCGGTTGATTGCGTTTACTTTGTCGTAAACATGCCATGCGGCATTGGCCGCGATGGCGATAACTTTTTCCACATGCTTGATCGGCTTGGTCAAAGTGGGACGCTCCTAGGTAAGACCTTCTGTAATGCGAAGTTACAGTATAGGTCGTGGGTTACGAAGGCACTACATGAATGAAGTGAAATGCTTTCTCCTGCATTGGATGGGTCCCTGGAGCCCTCGAATGGGATTTCAAGCAACTCCTTACGAATCAGCAATATACGCTATTTGCCAGTCCACGGGGCCAGAGATTCGGTTATCTCAATGAAAACAATAGCCTACGGCTCAGGAGTCCCCGAGAGCGTAAAAGACGGCTTAAAGCGCTCGATGAAGTTCCGCATGGCCCGCTCGAAGATGCTGATGCCGTAGGTTTTGGCCTCTTCCAGAGCCTTCTGGTTGTTCCAGTTGTCGTGGCTGATGCGATAGCACGCCAGGATCGTTCCTGTGCGATCCGCCCCACGCCGGCAGTGCACGAAGACCGGCCACTGCTTGCTGTCGTTCAGAATGCGCAGGACGCTGAACAATTGCTCGTCCGTCGGCGCGGCCATGCCCTTCATCGGCACGCTTACGAAGTGCATCCCGTTGGATTCGACTAGCTGTTTTTCGTTGGGAATGGAATGTTCGCTGGCCAGGCGCAGATCGATGACCGTCTTGACGCCGCGCTGCGCCAGACGGCTGATCCCTTCGTCGCTGGGCTGGCCTCCGCGAAGGACGTTATCGTTGACGATCTGGAAATTGGGAAGGATTTTCGGATCTTCGGCGGTCGCCGCCCAAGAGTAGGGAAGCGCCACGGCGATAAAAAGCGCAGCCGTGCGAAGCATACTTTCATTCTACTGGATGCTGAAATTTGACTTGTCCCCGCAGCCGGGTTAATCTGGCAGCGTAGTAAAACACGTTCGAGGAATGTACGGGAAGGCGGTGAAATTCCGCCACTGCCCCGCAACTGTGAACGGCATGTAGTACGGGTGATGATTCGTCACTGCGCAAGCGGGAAGACGAATCGAGCAATAAGCCCAGCCGTAAGTCAGGAGACCGGTTCTTCGGCGTTCAAATCGACTGCGAACGTTTCGAGGGGGAACGTCTCATGACCAGCACCATTTTTCTCTATTTGCTTTTTTTCCAAGCCCCGGCGCAAGTGGCCTGCGGCTCGGAAACCAAAACCAGTGACGCCCGCCAAGCCTCCGATTTTCCGAGCGTCTGTAAAACCAGCGATCGAGTAGTTGTCACGGCCACACGCGCGCCTCTGGCGGCGGAAGAATCGGGCGTGGCAACCGATGTATTCACCGCGAAAGATTTCGAACCTGTCCGTGGGTCATTCGTGCAGAATCTGCTGCGCGGCGTACCGGGATTAAGTGTCGTGCAAACAGGGCGCAACGGCGGATTGACGTCGGTGTTTACTCGCGGTGGCGAATCGGACTCGGCGCTGGTGCTGTTGGATGGAGTTCCGGTGACCGAGCCCGGCGGGGGGCTCGACTTCGCGCACCTTACGTCGCCGGGCCTGGAGCGAATGGAAGTAATTCGCGGACCGGAAAGCGTGCTATTCGGCGCCGAAGCCTCCAGCGCAGTCATCCAGATGTTCACGGAGCGCGGCGATCCCGAGGCGCGGCGTCCGCATGGGTCCGTCGCGTATGAGCGCGGGTCTTTTTCGACCGACCATTGGACCGCAGGGCTGAACGGCGGGCTCTTCGATCGATTGGATTACGCCTTCACCGCGGATCAGTTTCGCACCACCGGCGAGTTTTCGAATGACGCGTTCCGAATCACCAGCGGCACCGGCAACGTGGGATTCCGGTTCAGTGACGCGACGCAGCTGCGGGCGGTGTATCGAACTTTCGATTCTTATACCGGCGCTCCCGGGCAGGTGGCGTATGGGCTGACGAATCTCGATGCCAATGAGAAAGCTCGCGATGGCGTGGTGAGCGTACGACTGGACGATCGCCGGAGTTCGCGATTCTCCCAGCGGGTGCTGTTCGGGTATCACCGTTATCGCGACACCTTCTCAGACAACGTGACCGAGTTTTACGATGTCTCGGCCCTCGTAAAGGCGAGTGGTCCGAAGACTTATTTCATCGGCCTTGCGCCCGTAGGCGCTGTAGGATCCGTGCCGGGATTCGGAGGCCTGTTCGCATCCTCCGGCTTTACCTTTACCGATCGTGTCAGCACGGATTATCAGGGCACTCTTTCCCAAGGCAAAGGCGCGCTGGTTTTCGGCTATGACTACGAGCGGCAGGCCGGGTTGATTTCCGCTACGGACGTTGCCCGCGATAACAACGGAGTCTACGCGCACGAACAGTACGCGCTGACTTCGCGCATCTTCGTAACCGGCGGCGTGCGGCTGGAACATAGCAGCACCTTCGGAAACAAGTTCACTCCGCGCGGTTCGGTCACGTTCCGGCTGCCGACGGAAACATTTTTCCGGCTGAGCCTGGGCCGCGGAATCAAAGAACCGGCGCTGATCGAGAACTTCGCGCGCGAATCGTTCTATGTGGGTAACCCGACGCTCAGGCCGGAAAAGACGGATACGTTCGAGGCGGGATTCTCGCGGGATTGGCTCGGAAGAAGGGTGCACACCGAGGTGTCGTATTTCCGCAACCGATTCACGGACCGGATCGAATTCGATTTCTCGAAGAACCCCGCGACCTGGCAAAATATCAACCGCAGTTGGGCGCGAGGGTTGGAACTGACGGGGTCGGCGAAAGTGTGGCGCTTTGTCAATGCACGCGCGAACTATACGAAGCTCTACACGCGCAATGTCACAAACAATATCCCCGATGCCGAGATGGTGCGGCGGCCGAGAAATTCGGGTTCCGTGGCGCTGGAATTGACACCGCGGCGGTGGTCACTGATGGCGGGCGCGCGCTTCGTCGGAGAACGGCAGGAAGACGATTTCGTCTTTTTCGCGATCAACCGAAACCAAGGCTACGAGAACGTGTTTATAAACGGATCCTTCCAAGTCACGCGGCATGTGGAACTGCATGTGCGCGTGGACAACGCTCTCAACGAGCGGTATCAGGAAGTGCTGGGGTATTCATCACTCTCGCGGACAGCGATCGGCGGTGTAAGACTCACATGGTGACGCGTCGACGCGCTCTCCGATTTACAAGTCTCTGGCTCGTTGCGGCCGCGCTTGCGTGCGGACAAAATCCCCAGAGGATTGTATCGACCGCGCCGAGTATCACGGAACTGCTGTACGCACTGGGGCTGGGCGATCGGATCGTCGGGGTCGATCGCTTCAGCCGGTATCCGCCTGAGGTGCTTCGTAAGCAGAAGATCGGCGACTATGCGAATCCCAATCTGGAGGTGATCGCGTCACTGCGGCCGGATCTGGTGATGATTCCAACCAATCCGGTGAAACTCGCGGAGCGGCTGGAGACCCTGCGGCTGAAGGTGTTGGAGATCGATCAGGAAGGCATCGCGAAACTGTACGATTCTTTTCGGATCGTAGGGCAGGCCACCGGCACGGTGGAGCAGGCGGCTAAGCTTACGTCGTCCGTGCGAGGGCAGCTGGATGCAATTCGCACGCGGGCGGCGCCACTCAAACGCACGCGCATGATGTTTGTGGTAGGACGCACGCCGAATCGTCTGGACGGGTTGATCGTGGTGGGGCAGGCCTCGTACCTGAACGAGATCATCGCGCTGGCGGGCGGCGAAAACGTATTCCGCGATGCCGTGGCATCGTATCCAGCGGTATCGCTCGAAGAGGTTCTGGCGCGGAATCCGGACGTGATCGTGGACATGGGCGATATGGCGGATACTGTCGGCGTGACGGATCAGCATAAGCGCGAGGTGACAAGCCTTTGGGAGCGGCTGACGAACGTCGCGGCCGTGAAGCAGCATCGCGTATTTGCGGTGGCTTCGGATGTGTATGTGGTGCCGGGTCCCAGGGTGGTGGAAGCGGCCAAAGCGTTCTTGGCAATGCTGCATCCGGAAGCCAGATGAGTTTCGTTGCGAACCAGCTGGGATTTGCGTATGGTCTGCATGACGCAAGCTTTCAGCTGCCGCAGAACGGGCTGATCACGATCGCGGGTCCCAACGGCGCGGGCAAATCGACACTGCTGGGAATTCTCGCTGGCCTGCGCTCGCCCTATCTGGGTTCGTGCACGTATGACGGCCGCGAAGTGCGCCAGTGGCCCAGGCGCGACTTTGCGCGAAGCGTTGCTTTCCTGCCGCAAAGCGTCCGCTTAGAATTTCCGTTCACCGCGGAAGAAGTGGTGTTGATGGGACGGACACCCTACGCAAGCGGGTGGTTCCAGACGCCGGAAGACCGTGCGGCTGCCGAGGACGCGATGGCGACCACTGACACGTTGGCGTTTCGCGCACGCGACTTTCGGACGCTCTCCGGCGGCGAACGGCAGCGCGTGATTCTGGCGTCAGCGCTGACGCAGCGGCCTCGCGTACTGCTGCTGGATGAGCCCGCGACGCACCTGGACTTGCGGCATCAGCTGTCGCTCTACCGGCTGTTAAGAGAATTGGCGAAAACGCTGCTGGTGGTAGCCGTGACGCACGATCTGAACATTGCTTTACAGTTTTCGGATCGCGTGATGCTGCTGGCGGACGGACGCATCGCCGGGGATGGAGCGCCGGAGGAGGTGCTGCATCCGGGGCTGATCGCACAAGTATTCGGCGTGCAGGCGACGATGCATGGAAGATGGATGACGTATGAAGGCTAGCGTGCTGGTCTCCGCCGCCATACTAGCGGCGGTGGCGATTATCGCGCCGCTGGCGGGAAGCTCGCACATCGAACTGGGACGCGCGTTCGCGGGAGTTTCCCCGGATCACGAGATTTTCTTCTACGCGCGCTTGCCGCGGGTGATTCTGGCGTTGCTGGCGGGATCAGCGTTGTCCGTCACAGGCGTCCTGTTTCAATGCATGCTGCGCGATCCGTTGGCCGAGCCGTATACGTTGGGAGTCTCGAGCGGCGCGTCCGTGGGTGCGGTGATCGCGATCTGTTTGGGATTTCGCGCAACGGGACTAGCGTCGCTGGCAGGGGCGGCACTGGTTCTGTTGATGGTGTTGGGAATGGCGGTGGAGGGTCGCAGACTGTCGTCGTTCACGCTGCTGTTAACGGGCGTGACGATGAACAGCATGGCCTTCGCGGTGATTCTGTTCCTGCATAACCTGGCGAGCTTTTCGCAATCCTTCGCGATCTCCCGCTGGCTGATGGGAGGACTAGAGTCGGTGGAGTATTCGACTCTGGCTTGGCTGGCGGGAGTCGTGTTGGGGATTAGCGCACTGGTGATGCTGTGGGCGCCACAGTGGAACTTGCTGGCGGTGGGCGATGACTGGGCGGCCTCGCGCGGCGTGTCTACCGTACGATTGACGGCGATGGGCTATGTCGCAGGTTCGGTGCTAACGGGCCTGGTAACTGCTCTTACAGGTCCGATAGGTTTCGTCGGGCTGATTGTGCCGCATGCGCTGCGACTGAAGCTGGGTGCGGATCATCGAGTGCTGCTGCCGTGCGCGTTCCTGCTGGGCGGCGCGTTCCTGATCGTGTGCGACACGCTGTCGCGCACAGTGATCGCGCCGACGGAAATTCCGGTGGGTGTCCTGACCGCACTGTGCGGAGGTCCGTTCTTCTTGTGGCTACTGAAGTCGAAACGAAGAAGTCTATGGCTGTAGTGCTGGTAGGTGGAGGGTCTCGCAGCGGGAAGAGCCGCTGGGCGCTGGATCGGGCGCGCAAGCGCGGCGGGCGTCTGGTATTCATCGCGACGGCTGAGGCGCTGGATGAAGAGATGACGGCGAGGATCGCGAAACACCGGTCGGAACGAGGCGACGAGTTCGTAACTGTGGAAGAGCCGTTGGAGCTGGCGCGAGCGATTCGATCGGTTCGAGGCGATGCCATTGTCGTGGATTGTCTGACGCTGTGGCTGGCGAATGGCCAGGGCGACGTGGAAGGGACAATCGCCGCGGCGAAAGAGCAATCCGCGGATGTGATTTTCGTGACCAACGAAGTCGGGTGCGGGATTGTCCCGGATAATGCAATGGCTCGTGAATTTCGGGATCGAGCTGGATTTGTGAACCAGCGATTCGCGGAAGCTGCGGACGAAGTCTACCTGATGGTGTTCGGGCAACCCTTGCGAGTCAAGTAATGGGACTTCGCGCGGCGATTCGATTTCTCACCATCATCCCGGTGCGGGGAGGCGATGCGCCTCCAGGGAAGGCAGCCGCGTTGTTTCCATTGGTCGGCGGGATGCTGGGCGCGGCGGGAGCCGGCATCTTTCTTCTAGCTTCCGCGGCGTTCCCGGTTTCGATAGCCGCGCTGGCGACAGTCGGATTCTGGGTGGTGATCTCGGGAGTTTTGCATGAAGACGGACTGGCTGACGTAGCCGATGCGGTTCGCGCAGGTCGGTCGCGGGATCGGATGCTGGCGATTCTCAAAGACAGCCGCATTGGAACGTACGGTGCGGTTGCGGTCCTGCTGAGTGTGCTTGCTCGGTGGCAGGCTCTGGAATCTCTGGCGACGCCTCGGGTGCTCGAAGTGCTGATCGCGTCGCAGGCAGTTCCGCGGGCGGCGATCGTTGCGATGGCGTGGTGCTCACGTCCGGCCGGATCAGGATTGGGTGCGGCGCTGGCATCGACTCTGGGGACGCCAGCGGCTTTAGTTGCGATCGCACAAGGCGCTGCGGCTGCGCTGCTGTGCGGATGGAGGCCGGGACTGATTCTGATCGCAGGCTCGGTGCTGGTGGTTCAAGCGCTGCGCGGCTGGTTCTATCGGCGCCTGGGAGGAGTCAACGGCGATTGCCTGGGATTCACCGAGCAGGTGCTCGAAATACTCGTGCTGGTGATGTTTACGTGCGGGAGTTGCAGATGGTGACAGAGCTTGAAGCTCGCATTCGCCGGCGGCTGGATTCGCTTACCAAGCCTCCCGGGAGTCTGGGTCGTTTAGAAGAGATCGCCTTGCAGGTGGGCCTGATCCAAGGGACCGACATGCCAAGCGTAGGCCGCAAGGCGATGCTGCTGTTCTGCGCCGATCACGGCGTCGTCGAAGAAGGCGTCAGTCCTTTTCCGCAGGAAGTCACGCGCCAGATGGTCGCGAACTTTCGCGCGGGCGGCGCGGCCATCACGGTTTTGTGCCGGCAGTACGGGATCAAGCCTGTGATTGTTGATATGGGTGTCGGCAAGCCGACGCGGAATTTCACGCGCGAACCTGCGATGTCGAAGGCAGAAGCGCAGCGCGCGATTGACACGGGCATAGCGCATGCTGAAGACGGCGATCTGCTGGGCGCGGGCGAGATGGGGATCGGCAATTCGACTTCGGCCGCGGCGCTGCTGTGCGCGTTCGCGGGTGTGTCGCCGGTCGAAGCCGCTGGTCGCGGTACGGGACTCGATGACGCCGGTGTGGCTAGAAAAGCGGACGTGATCGCGCGGGCGCTGGCGCTGCATCGCCTCGACCCCAAGGATGGACTCGGAGTGCTGGCAGCGCTCGGAGGCTTCGAGATCGCCGCCATCGTGGGCTTGATCCTAGGCGCAGCTCAAAAGCGTCGCGTGGTCGTGCTGGACGGGTTCATCTCGTGTTCAGCAGCTCTGATCGTTCGCGCGATGGAGCCCGCGGCGCTCGACTACGTCGTGTACTCGCATCGATCGGCGGAGCGCGGGCATCGGAGAATGCTCGAAGCGCTAAGCGCCCGGCCTCTGTTCGATCTCGACATGCGACTCGGCGAAGGTAGCGGCGCAGCCATCGGCATCAGTCTGGTGGAATCAGCGGTACGCCTTTATCGCGAGATGGCGACCTTCGACGGTGCGGGAGTTTCTACCGCTGCAGAGAAGCCAGCAGAGTCCCCGACTGCTTCAGAACGGTGATACGCGCGACTTCGAGCGCGTGCTGAGTGTCGTAGTAGACAATCCATTTTTCCTGCTCGGCGGCGCGCGATGCCTCGACTTGCGCCATGGTCACCTGGCCTTCGTCATAGCGTGTTAGATCGAGCGATAACTGCTCGCGCGCCAGGTCGAGATCGGCCCGCGCGAGCTTCTGCGCCGTTTCCGTGCGCCGCACGTCGCGATACGCGCGCTGCAGATCGGCTGTGATGCGGCTGCGGGTGCGGCCGATCTCCGTGCGGATCTTCTCGATATCCACTTGCGATTGAGCCATCGCAGCCTGGCCGGATCGTCCGACCAGGATCGGAATCGTGATCGACGCACCCAGTTCGACGTTGTGGCGCTGGAAGGCGCCAAAAAACTTTTCGTAGTTGTTGTACTTGGAAAGCAGCGAGTATTGCCCGACGAAGTCGACCTTGGGAAGCCGCTCCGCTTTGTAGCCGTTGATTTCCAGATTCTTGGCTTGCAGGTTGGATTCCAGGCGCCGGATCTCGCGGCTGGTGTTCAGCGCCTGCTGGATGGCGCTCTCTTCCGAATCCAGCGTGACCGGCCTGCGCTCGTCCTCCTGCGCCGGATGCACGCGGTCGCCCGGCCTGAATCCGAGCACCTGCGCGAGCGCAGTTTCCGCATCGGCGACAGCGTCGCTTAACTCAGTTTGACGCTGCTGAGCTTGGAGGACTTTCAGATCGGCTCGGCTGGATTCGATAGAAAGCTCGCGGCCTTCCGACACGCGGACTCCGGTCAGATCGCGCACGCGAACCAGACTTTCCATCTGCCGCTCGACTGCTGCCAGGCTGCGCGCGGCCTGATCGGCATCGAAGAACAGCGATGCGACGCGGTAGACGGCCTCATCCTGTCTTATCCCGACGTCGAATTCCATGCCGCGGACGACTTCGTTCGCCTGAGCGGCGCGATAGCTCTGGGGACGGTCGAAGATCGCCATGGGCGCCTTAGCCTGGACAATCGCTGGTGCGTTACCGTCGATACTCATCGGGAATCCATTGGTCCAGGCAACGCCGCTGCCGGCGAATAGCTTGGGAAGGAAGGGGTCCTTGGCGATGGTGACCTGCGCGCGGGCTCGCTGCTGATCGAGGCGCGCGAGAATCACGTCGGGATTCTGTTTGAGCGCGATATCCAGGGCATCGCGTAAGGTGAGCGTGCGGACTTCGGCGGCCGCTGAGAAAGCGATGAGAAAGAAGACGACTGGGGCTTTCATATTGCCCCAGTGTAGCTACTTGTTGGGAGTCTCGACCATCTTGCGGACGCGGTCTAGCTCTTTGCGCAGCTTGCGCTCGCGCAGCGTGATGAGCACTACGTAGAGGAACATGATCAGCCAGGCAGCGCCTAGGCCGAGCAGCATGTATTGGACGTTCCTGTTCACTTAGATCTCCGGGTCACTGTGCGTGTGCCATCCTGCGAAGAGTATCGATTTCATTGGCGATGGCTTCCTGGCGGGTTCGAACCATCACCAGGATCGCCGAGAAGCATGCCAGAGCCAGCAGGTTCCACCAAATGGGAGCTTCCATGCCGGCAGCCATTCCGCCGCCATTGCGAATGGAGAGCACCGGCTGAGGGTGCTGGGTGTTCCACCATTCGATGGACTTGTAAGAAATGTACGCATTCACGCTGCCCAGAATACTGACGACGGCCGCGAAGCGAGCGCGCTGGTTGGGTTCGTCCACGGCCCGGCGCAGCATCAGATATCCGCCGAAGATCAGCCAGCAGACCAGCCAGGAGGTGAGTCGATAATCCCAAGCCCACCAGACTCCCCAGATGATGCGCGCCCAGATGCTGCCGGTGGCCAGTCCGATGGAAGCGAACACCAGCGAGACTTCGGTGACGCTGGCCGCCAAGGCGTCATAGCGCAGATCCTTGGTGACCAAGTAACCGATGCTGAGCAGCATCCCCAGGCCGAATCCCGTCATCCCCAGAATGTTCGCGGGGACGTGGAAATAGATAATCCGGTAGATGGCGCCCTGGTTCAATTCATCGGGGAGCGCCGTGAAGATGGTGTTCATGTTCCAGGCAAGAAGAGCGCCTGCAAAGACCGCCAGTCCAATAATGATCTTTTCCCGCATGTTTGTTCATCCTACTAGAACGGTATCTACGAAAACTACAGCCAGCAACGTAAAGATGATATCGAAGGAGACTAAGAAACGCATTCCGAATCCCAGGTCATTCCCGGCCAGAACATTGGTAGTGATGGTCATGGCCGCAATCAGCGCGGGAATCATCATCGGATAGACGAGGGTGGGCAGCATTAGTTCCCGCAATCGGAGGTTTACGGTGAGGGCGCTGAACAGTGTTCCGATCACAGTGAGCCCCCAGGTTCCCAGCGCCATCACCAGCAGCATCGGCAAATACTTCCCGGCGCCAAA
>Ga0105239_10009189_pt1 | contig 11177 bp, 5 predicted proteins | sample KBSC44metaG_FD_92761 | JGI IMG/M metagenome (GOLD analysis project Ga0105239, IMG submission 92761) | Corn rhizosphere microbial communities from Kellogg Biological Station, Michigan, USA - KBS C4-4 metaG | ecosystem: Host-associated > Plants > Roots > Rhizosphere > Soil | place: Michigan, USA...
GCTTTGGTGGTAGCTGAATTATTGTTCCATGAACCAGTGGTGCCGATAAGCGTTCCTGCAAGTTTATTACCAGCTAAAGCATTTACAGGTAATGAAGCTGGGCCTTCACCTAATGCATTCAAGGCTGATACAGTATAGTAGTAGTTAACAGAAGATTGAATAGTGGTATCGCGGTAACTGTTTGCTGCAACAGCATCTAATGTTGTATAGTTTCCGCAACTTGTGGATGCACGTTTTATAATATAGCCGGTAGCACTTATACTATTACCCCATGAAAGGTCTATTTCATTTGCAGATATTACAACGGCATTTAATCCCGATGGAGCCTGTGGTAAGGCAAGTACAGGCGTAGCAGTAACCTCAAATGAATTTTGCCCTTCGCCTGCCAGGTTCGCAGCAGAAATAACATAATAATAGCTTGTGCCATTCGCTACACTTGTGTCAGTATAACTGGTCGCGGTAATACCTGTTGCAATAGTTGTGTATGCCCCTCCGCTAACAGTTGAACGCTTTATATTATAGCCTGATGCACCATTCAAAGTGTTCCAGCTTAATGCAACCTGTGTATTGCCAGCTGATGCTGTAAGTCCCGAAGGAGAAGCAGGCGCATTGCCACCACCTGTAATAGTGATATTATCAAACGTGCTTGTATTAAGCGCACCGGTGTTACCGGATGTTACAGCAAGTCCTACGTAAAAAGTGTCTGACATTGCAACAGTGCTTGTACCTACTTCAAACCAGGTAATACCATCTGAAGATTCAAATGCAGTAAATGTACTTCCTGAACGCTGGAGCCTGAACCATGCTGGCTGCCAGGTATAGTCGTTACCGCCAACCCATGTCATAGAACCACCGGATGAAGCTCTTGTTCCAAAGCCTGCCTGCCTCCAGCCAACGTCTCCCAGTTTCATGATGAGGGCTTTGGCATCCGGGGAAAGTGATTCACGCATCATGATGCCTGTTTTACCAAGCGTTCCACCTAAACTTAATATACGTGCAGTAATAGTAACATCTCCGCTTACACTTCCATAAGTATATCCCAATGCATCGGATGTTCCTCCAATGCCAGCGCCGGCGCCACTTACAGCAAAAGTGTTATTGCTCACATTTGCATAAGCGGCACTCCCTGTTAATCCAACAGACCCAATATCTTGTCTTGCCCATCCTGAAGGCAGGGAAGATGAAGTAGCAAGAGGTGTTGTACTTACTTCAGAAGAATTACTACTTGTGCCCGATTGGTTATTTGCAGATAGTACATAGTAATAAATTGTTCCGTTGGTTACAGAAGCGTCTGTATATTGAGGATAAGTATTGTCTGACCATGAAGCGATGGTTGTATACGGACCACCACTTGTTGTTGAACGAAGCACATTGTATCCCTGCACCGTATTTCCTGACGGCACTGTCCAGTTTAATGTAATACGCGATACGCCTGCTGTCGCAGACAATCCCGTTGGTGCAGCAGCAACAGGTGCCGGTGGATAAGCAGATGCTGCAGCATCAAGTGTAAATGCAAGTGTACCATAACCAAAATGATCTGCACTGCCATGTTCCGGCCTTATCAACTGGGCCATGGCCTGCACATTGGGAGCGCTTAGCCCTTGCTGCACAACATAGTGATTATAGATAAGCTCATACACGGGGCGGTCGTCCAAACGGCCCATGCCGTTAATGGAGACCCACTTTTGGTTTGCATTCTGACAATTATTGTAAGCAACATAAGGAACAGGCTGGCTTAAATTCGTTCGTGCCACATATTCTGCGCCTGCAAGCAACCGGTTATTATCATAGCTAAAAAGATCAAGGCCCTGGTTCCATGCTACCTGGCAAATAGAAGCCATCATGCCGACTGCAAGTTGCGCATGTTCCTGGTCGCGGCCGCTCTCCTGCCACTGGCCAAGACCATTGGGATGCACATAGTAAACAGCGTTCATAATGCTTCCCATGCCTGCCCCGTATTTAAAATAATTTACAGCCTCATTAAACTTTGTCGTATCATCACACAACACCCCTATCGTAAGAATGGCACCGGTATTACAAATGTCCCAGTTAGACCAATAAGCACTGATACATGCGCCATTATGGTTTGTTAGAAAATCATGGCACACCGGATAAAAATAAGTAACCATCATATTCTTAAAACGGTTGAAGCTTGCTGTGTCCCAACCGGGATAAATACGCAGGACTTCTGCAGCCATGGCAAAATCAAAAATAGGTATACCACTGAGGCCCGGTATATCTGTACCGGTTGGTACCTGGTTAACAGCAGCCGACCATGCATTGCATATTCTTACTGCGCAGGCCGCATATGTAGTATCGCCGGAAATATACCATCGCAATGCATTAAGATAAGCCGCATGAGCGTCAGCATCTGCACGCTGACGGCTACCTCCCATGTTGGCCCTTGCTGCCGGCGTATAAGTGTTTTGAGCTTGTCCGTCTGTAATTAGTTTGTTCCAGTCATCTATCCAGGGATGCGCACCAGCCGCAACCTTTGCTTTCATACGATCTAAATCTGCCTGCGTATGCAAACCTCCCGGATGTATAAAAGTTTGTGCGTTGCTGTTTGTAGTCAACGCAGTTAATGAAAAAAAGATAGCAAGGCCGACATAACTTTTTACAGCTATATGCTTTTTAAAAGCATGCATTACCCTGCCGGTATATAAAAAAAATACATTGATATTGGTTTTACATGTAAATATGTTTTTCATACCATAGATTTTAAAATTATTACAGGTGTTTTTGACCACAATTAATATGATTTCAATGATTCCACTGATTTGAATAGAGTGCACTTACATTATCCTTGTATCAATTGTTCAAAACTTTATGTTTCCATATGATGTAATCTGATTCAATGTTACGATTGGTTAATCCTATGGACATTCATTATGTGAATATTACTTTCTATTCAACTATGCGAAGCGTCTTCGCTTCGCATGTATATTCTATCGCCTCCGGCGATATTTTACTACAATCAACCGCCTTGTTACAAAGCATCTTGCTGAGTAGTGTTTCAAACGTATAAGTGTGCGACGCAACGGAAGCTTCATTCATGTTCTAATGTTGGGCTCATAAAAATTACTCAACACTATTTGCTGTTACCAACCGGTGTTTTGTGTAAGATTTGGATTTAACTGCAACTCCGTGGTTGGTAATGGCACCAGGTAATTTTTCTCAGTAAACTTTCTTTCGCTTACAGGGTCCGCAACCACGTCTCCATTACCATCTAAAGTGATAGATGGTCTCTTTCGCTGCCCTGCAGGCGGCGTACCTGAACCTGTGAATGAATACAAGGTTTCATATTCAGTGCCTGTCCAGTGAACGCCCAGTAACGGCTTGTTTAATTCGGCCTGCGCAATGTACCAGCGCTTTAAATCGTCCATGCGAAAACCTTCACCCTGCAATTCCACCGTTCTTTCACGACGTATCTCCTCTCTCATGTCCAGTCCGTTGGCGGCCACCAATGCATTGCTCAACTTAGGCATGTTGTTATCCGTATTTATACGAAGGCGCACAAGGTTTAATGACTTATCCAAATCAGCATCGCTAATGGTTCCGCTGCGTTCATATACTGCTTCAGCATAGTTGAGGTACACTTCAGCAAGACGAATTACAGGATAATCATAACCTTCCTGGCTGTTGGGCACCTGTCTTTCAGCAGCCCATTGCTGATCTTCATAGCCTGTTATGCCATTGGCCCATGTATCAAGCGGCTGACGTGCATTGGCTAAATCAGCGGCGCTCCAATCCCAGTTAATGTGCCAGTTAGCAGCATTCTGCCAATACCTGTAACCAGGCATGCACATGAAATAGCGCATACGGTTATCCCTGTTTTGAAACTCTGATGTCATGGTTGCGCGGCTGAAATTGGTGATTGTTTTATTGATGGGCAATCCATCACTGCAGAGATACATGTCTGCAATCTTGCGGCTCATATCTGCACCTAACGCGCCAAAAGAAATCTGGTTAGGAATTGTTTTAAGCAGGTTATTGGATTCATATCTTACTGCAAGGATATATTCATTGTTGGCTGATTTTGTAATGCCCGCAGGATTTGATTTCTGGTTCTCCAGGATAAACAAATACTTTAAAGCTGAATCACCTAAAGCAGACGGCTTGAATAAAGAGTATTGATTGGTTGCAATTACTGCATTGTTGTTTAAAATGGATTTATCCAGCAAAGCATTATAACGTGTAGCATCGCCGTTCCTGAATTTTTGCCAGGTGCCTTCATACAAACAAACCCTTCCAAGGAAAGCCTGTGCAGCCTGCTGGCTTACACGACCTTTATCCACAGCAGGTATTGCGCTTTCCAAAGGCAGGTTAGGAATAGCCGCTTCCAAATCCGCAATGATAAAGTCTATGGTTTGATCTCTTGTGCTGCGTGCTGCAGTTAATTGAGAAGATTGTAACCCCAACACTTCATCAACAATAATTACACCCCCATAAGAAGTAAGCAGCTTATCAAAATAAACATAAGCCCTAAAGAACTTTGCCTCTGCTACATATTGTTTAATCTGGTCAGGAGCAGTAAAACTATTGGCCTTTGACAGCAAGGTATTAATGCTGCGTAACCAACTATAGGCTGCCGTATAATTTCCATCTGTTGAGGTAGCGGTATTGGTGCCTCTTGCATAAGAGCCCCTGTCTGCGCCAAGGTCTGTAGCATTGCGCCAATCCCCGGGTGTATTTGTTTGACTAAAAGCACGCAGGTAGCCATAAAAATTATTAGCGGCTAATTTAAAATCGGTTGGCTGTGTCCAGAAAGTATTGTCTGAAACCTGGTCCAGGGGCTTTAAATCCAAAGCCTTTTTACAACCGGAAAACATAACGGCGAACAAATAACCCGCCATTATAACGGCACTATATTTTGCGATTATCTTTTTCATTTTGATTTGTTTTTTTTCCGGATGAAACTGCCATAAAATCTTGCAGTGATTTGACATTCTGAAAGCCTTATGGCCCGTTTCATCTTTTACAAATTATGGGGGTTAAAAAGTTACGTTTACACCAAAGGTGATGAGACGATAGAAAGGATAACGTTGCGCACCGCTGCTTACCGTTTGTGTTTGCTCAGGGTCCCATTTATCCTGCACACGTGTTTTCTCCCACAAATCATTGCCTGATACATATACACGCAGGCTTTCCAGTTTTGCCTTACGTGCAACTTCCTGCGGCAGTGTATAACCTATTACGATATTCTTTAAGCGAACATAAGCACCGCTTTGAAGGCTCCAGTCTGATATCTGGTAATCATAAGCATTGTAACCGCCGAAGCCGCCACTATTGGCTGTGGTAAGAATAGGCAATTGTGCATTGGGATTATCAGGTGTCCATGTTTTACCAACCCACCAGTTTGCTTGTCCCTGCCAGATGGCACCGAAAGGAACACTCCAATCACTGCGGCGATAAATGTTTTGTTTTGCAACACCCTGGAACACTACAGAGAAATCAAACCCTTTCCACTCAGCGCCCATGTTTAATGCAAACACATAACGCGGATCGCTTCTGCCCAGGTACACCATGTCACCATCTGCTATCGGGTTACCGTTAGCATCTGTTTTATTAAGCAGGTGCTGGTTAGCACCTGCATTGGTAAGTGTACCATCACCGTTAACATCCTTGTACATATTAATGCCCTTGATAACCTGTGTAACACCCGGCATACCAACACCATTGCCAGGTACAAGTGCTGCATAGTCTGCGGCCTGTTTATCTGTTTGAATACGGCCATCATACTTCAACCCAAAGTAAGAGTTGATAGCGTAGCCTTCCAGGTTGTTCATGCCTGCAGTAATGGCATTTCTTCCACCCAGTTTTACAATCTTGTTACTATTGTCTGTGAGTGTTCCGCCAAAATGATAAGTAACTTTACCAATCCTGTCTTTCCAGCCAAGTGACATTTCCCATCCCCATACGTTTAAATCTGCAATGTTGCGGTAAGGAGCAGATGCACCAAGCGGTGCAGGCATTAACTGTGTAAGAAGCATGTTTTTATTGCGCTTCCAGAAATAATCGAATGTACCTGTCAGGCGATTATTTAAAACAGTGAAATCTATACCGATATTTTTATTCTCAAGACGCTCCCATGTTTTGAGTGAATCAGGCAAAGTGCCTGAAGGTCCTGCTGTTACAGCGCGTGATGTATAACCACCTAAAACAGGGCCCGCATTACCAATATTTACAACAGGTATATAATCATAATAACCAATAGTATTCTTGCCGCCCTGACCACCTGCTGTACCATAAGCCGCACGAAGTTTTAACTCATTAAAGAATTTTACACCCTGCATAAACTTCTCCTGCGTAATGCGCCAGCCTGCAGAGAAGCCATTATAGAAAAGCCACCGGTGATTGGCATCAAATCTTGAGTTACCATCGTAGCGTGCATTTGCTTCAAAGAGGTATTTGTCTTTGAAAGAATAATTCGCTCTGCCAAATGCTGAAGCTATTGCCCAATGATATTGCGTTTCATAATTAGAGTGCGTAGTATTATCACCCAGGCCAAGGCCAAGTGAAGGCACATCATTGTTTGCCAGGTAAGTAGTGGTGGTGCCAAACTCATCATATTCATCACGCTCATAGTTAACACCTGCAGTAACGCCGATGCTGTGTATATCATTTACTTTTTTCTTATACTCTAAATAGGCATTGGTATTATAGTATGCATCCTTTTTATTTAGGCGTTGGTACCATGACTGATCCTGTCTTGGATTGCCCTGGTATTGATATGTTTCTGCATAATTATATATCTGAGGAATGGATTTATATTCTATTTTTCCATCCTGGCCAGCCCAGTTATAACCGACTTGCGCAACAAAGTTTAAATCCTTAATAATGTTGTACTCAAGCTTGGTATTAAGGAATACCCTTGTATCATACGCTTTATTTTCTCCGCCCAATTCTAACAGCCAGTTACGCCCAGGCTGAGTACCCCATGCATAAGGCTTGCCATGTATGGTTGATACAGGAAAGCCGGGTTGCGAACTGTAATCTATCACCGACTGCCTGGTAGGTACTATTACATCATTCTTCTGTAAAGAGATATTGGTTGATATTTTAAGTTTTGAAGAAAAGATATAATCATGCGCAAGATTTACTGTATATCGCTTGTTGGAGTTTTGCCCCCACTTTAACATGCTTCCATCTTCCAGGTAACCAAGCGATAAACGATAACCCATTTTATCTGTACGTGCAGAGACACTAATATCATGCTGTGTAGACATTGCCCTGCCATTGCCCCAGAGGATACTCATAGGATCTGTATCGAAGAAGGTATAATCCAATACATCAGTAAAACCGATGTTATCTACATACCCCGGAGTGGTTTTGTCTATGTAACCACTGTCCGGCCTGTTCATCCACGCCCTTGCATATTTTGTCCAAATCCAGCTTTCATCAGCCACGCCATTAGGAGATGCATTAGAGATGGCCTGTAGCAGGTATTGACCATATTGATCAGCATTTAAAATGCCAGGACGAAGCCCCATTCTTTTTTGAGATACAGAGCCGCTGTATTGAATAGAGGCCTTGCCGGATTTAGCCCTTTTAGTAGTAATTAACACAACGCCGCCTGCAGCACGTGAACCGTAGATAGCTGCAGATGCGTCTTTTAAGAAGCTCATATTATCAATATCCTGAGGATTAATAGAATTAAGCGCATTTAAATTGGACAGAGGAACTCCATCCACCAAAACAAGCGGGTCCACAGCATTGACAGAGCTTGCACCTCTTATCTGGAACGCCCAACCTTCCTGCCCCGGCGCGGCAGAACTTCTTGATACAATAACACCTGGCACCTGCCCCTGCAAAGCCGCGATAGGATTAGAAACCACACCACGATCTTTAAATACTTTTGAATCCACTGTAGCAACAGATCCTGTTAATGTGGCACGCTTTTGTGTGCCATAACCAACAACAATTACATCATTAAGATTTGAACTACCTGGCTGAAGCGTAATGCTGATTCCTCCCCTGTTGCCTGCAATAATTTCCTGGTCAGTAAACCCTACATAAGAAAATATAAGCACTGATGATGAAGATGGAACGGTGATGGAATAACTACCATCAGCCTTGGTGGATGTTCCGGTTGTTGTACCTTTTACGGTAATGGAAACCCCTTCTACGGGCTTGCCATCCAGGCCTTTAACAACGCCTTTTATAGTGGTAGAACTAGAAGATTGTGCATGTACACTTTTAGATGCAGCTAATACTAAAAAAAGATATACAATGCTAAATTTCACAAGCAGCTTTATTCTGCTGCGCCCGGGAGAGGTGCTGATAATCCCGGCATTTTTTCGATGCTTCATATTGACAAGTTTTGGTGTATGAATGATTATGATCTGGTTAATGAATACAAAGTCATACTAATAAATGTTTATTTGACTATTATTTTATCAGGCAAAAATTTTAGCCCGGAAGAACTTTTGCAAAACTCTTCCAGGATGCTTATTACCATTTTAATAAGCATCAGTTTTTATTTTAGTAAAACTTGAAAATTCCTATCTACGGAGCTGCAAATGAATCAGGTATTTTGTAAGCAGCAAGCAAATCCAGTTATATTTTTATTTCAACAGTTAATCGGTAAAGCAAATTTTGATGAAATAAAAGTAGCAAATGCGTTAACCGGTTAAGCAAAAACATCCATAAAAATTTACGAAATCGAAATAGTTATTTCTTTGCCATTCAAAATAAAATAAGGGTTACAATATTTGTAACCCTGACTATTATTCACTTCACATAATAAATCTTTCCTACCGTTACTGCATAATAAGAAATTGATTTTTAAATACCAGGCATATTCCAAAAGCAATAACAGCACCTATCAATCCAAACATAAACACCTTATACCCTATCGCAAGGTAACGGTACTTGCCGGCCAGCGCCTTGCCAAGGAAATAGATATCTTTTGTAAGGCTTTTGTACAAGTAGTCCTTATCATACATAATTTCCTGTATGCCCACCTGGAAAGATTCCAGATCCATCCGGTGAAAGTTGCCGAAGAATAAAAGATTTGCCTGCCTGCTCTGTATTTGTGCTGCTGTAAACACACCCGCTGATTGCCTAGGTTTTGTAGCAAGCACCGCAAACGCCATCGAAACAAGGTTTACAGCTAACAGCAATGCGGTTGGAAAAATCAAATAAGGTAATTCACTCAGCTTTCTTACAAGTACAGATAACACAACAGAGATAATTACTGAATTTATGCTCAGCAGAATATGTGCCTTGGTGTCCGCCATCGCACTCAGTTTTATATGATTGCCTGACGTCATCCTGAAAAGTGTTTCTACTCCTCTTTCAAGCCTTGGTGGCTTTGGAGGTTTTTGCTTTTTAACAGCATCAATAACCGGCACCTCGTGTATGTGTGCATTTTGCTTCAGTTGTTCAAGTTCGGCAGTAATGATAGTAACATGGTTTAGTCTCGCCTGTTCAAATTGTTTACGGCAATAAGCTGTATGAAAAAAATGTTCATTTAAAAACTTTATGCTCATTTCATACCATTGATCATCTGTAAATTTTTTTTGCCCTGTCAGTTCCCATTCTTTTTTCAGCAGTTTTGATCGCTGCATAAAATTGCTTTCATTCAGATAAAACATGTCTGCATCGCAAAGGATCTCTTCCAACAAATTCGCCGGTTGTTGCGGGTAACGTGTGGCGAGTATACATGCTTTCACTATTTCTATTTGTTCATCGGCAACTTCTTTATGTTTAAGAAAATCTGCAGCCATCCACGCACTGTGTTGCTCGTGTCCCTGTACTGTTATCGTATAGCCTATATCATGAAACCATGCAGCTATAAGTAAGATTCTTTTCTCTTTATTCTTTATCCCGTTTTCAAAACACAATACGTTGACCGCAGTAACGACAGAAAAGGTGTGAAAAAAATCGTGATAACAAAATGCCTTATCCAAATGTTTCGACAAGTAATCTGAAACATAGTCAGCGGCTTCAGCAATGATTTGATTACTTAGTGTCATTGTATCCATTTTCTACCTGTCAATGTTGACCTGGCGATGATTGAATTGATTTGTCCGGCAGACAAACAATAATGAAACAACTTATAAGCGGCAATGGAATTGATATAAAAAACCACCACCAAAAGCTTCTTCCAAAACGCTTTGCCATATAGCCTGTCACAACAGGAAGTATAAGAGGGATTATTATAAAAGGTAACGCGAAAACGACTTCCATACTATTCTGTTTAAGAAGCTTTTAAATTAAGTTGCCCGTTTAAGTCCACTGTTTCAGCAATTGACGGCACTTCAGGCACAGCATGTGTTTTTACGCTTTCTTTCAAAGCTGCTTTATGTTGCGCCTTAATTGCTTTGTGATAGGCATTCACCATTTTCTTTGCAGATTTCTCTGCCAGTTCACGAATTACAGACTGGTGCTCCTCATTAAGCCCCATCAGGTATTCCATCGACCTGCCTGCTATTTCAGTTCTAAGTAATTTTTTTTGTTGTTGTTTTAAACTTGACATTTTTTAATATTTATGAATGAATAAGTATTGAACTTTTGTTTATTAATTTTTCATCACATGCTGGCCGTTTTCTTTTTGCCGGAAGACAATGAAGAATCATTAACGATACGACCGGAAGCACCAGCGCAAGGCAGAACCACGTAATAAACTTTCGGCCAAAAGACTGTGCTATTATGGCTGTTACCGTTGGCCAGGAAAGCAAGGCCACGATAACTATAACTGCATTTAAAATTTCCATATAGATTTTAGCTTTCTTACGATTAATGCCCGATATGAATTGCTTCACCTTTTTTCATATTCTTTGCCAGCAATACCATTGGTGCACATACAACAAAGAATACACCGAGATACATGAACACATCCATATAGCTGATGATCATGGCCTGCTTGTACACTGAAAAATCCATCGCTTTCAATGCCGCATCATTCGCTGTGTTAAGCGCATAATCTTTATAACGGAACAAAGAAGTAAGTTGATCCACTCTTTCCTGTGCGGAGAGATCATAAGAAGATACATGGGAAAGAATTGTTGTACGATGCCCCGCATAAGCATGTTCTATCTGGACAGAACATATTGCTACGCTGAATGAACCACCCAGTTGCCGCATCATATTTGTAAGGCCAGATCCCTGTGACAGATCATCGCCTTTCAAACCAACGAGTGAAATCGTACTTAACGGTGCAAAGACAAACC
>Ga0105239_10009191_pt1 | contig 11176 bp, 3 predicted proteins | sample KBSC44metaG_FD_92761 | JGI IMG/M metagenome (GOLD analysis project Ga0105239, IMG submission 92761) | Corn rhizosphere microbial communities from Kellogg Biological Station, Michigan, USA - KBS C4-4 metaG | ecosystem: Host-associated > Plants > Roots > Rhizosphere > Soil | place: Michigan, USA...
AATCGCCAGCACGAGGGCCTGATTGATAACAAGGCCTATTACAACGTGAGTCCTGTTCGCGAAGAGATATTCAAAGCAGTGCTGAGGAATTCCCTACAGAGAACCAGCCAATAATAGACGAATACATTGATTTTTTTGTTAAAAGAACAACAATCTTTTTTAACAGACAATCCTGAATACATCCAAAACTGGAACAAAAATGGGATAGTTCCTCAAAAATCGCGAACGCAGTGATTGATAACAATAAATATTCTCCCTTGTGTTGTTTAACCGGGCTCGCTGATCACCGTTCCCAAAAGTTCAAGATAGCTGGTCACGTAGTCCACTTCCCGTTCAGATGGCTGCCCTTTATTGATTATTTTCTTTCCAAACTTCTCTCTTTCAGAAGGAAAATCCGTTATCAAAATGGTATACAGTTCAATTTTATAGGTTTTTCTATTAAAATTTAATATTTCAGACTTAACCTCGTCTATCATTTTTCTAAGGTCCGGGTCGTCTTGTGAGGCATTTGCAGCCTCAGATTTCAGTTCAGCTACTTTCTTTTCAATATTTACTTTCCGCTGGTTTATAAGTATGCCGTCTTCCTGAATTGCAGTTACTACATCGGCAATAAGTTTCGAGTTCTTATGAAGTTTTCTGAGCGCGGCCAGAGATGTATAAAAAAAATCGCCTAAAATATCGCAATGAGCTTTAACTTCAGTTAGTTGCTGAAAGGTGAAAATAAATTCGGTTTTATCATCCATTTAATTATACAGTTATCAATTAATTTTGAATAGTATTGATGAGTTATTTCACCGCAACAGTGGACTCATCAACATCGTTTTAATTATTTTTAATTATAAAAACAGCTTTTGTTTATAACGCAGCAATGGCAGCGGCAATAGCGGTATCAACGTAGGCTTTGTCAACGAGCGTTCTGGCAGTAAAGTTGGCCGAATAGTCGGCGTTGTAAGCAACGCCAAAACCGGTGTCATCTTGTATTAGAATGCCGTTTTGTAAGCCACCACCCGTAGCAAATTGCATTACACTATAGCCAGCAGTGGTCTGTACACCAATTCTATTGATAACATAGTTACCGAAAGTGGTTAATTGAAAAAAAGACGAGTTGTCTTGTGATAAACCACTTAAGCCTAGCTCCAGGCCCCCCCCTGATATTTGAAATCGGGATGTAAAGAACGATCCTGAAGTGTCGTAAGCGTGAAGGTTAATCCCTACGAATGGATCCAAAAGGAAGTTAACCTCCGAGTTAACAGGTCCACCAAGGGTTACATTGTTGCCAATTTGCGATAGGCCACTGCTAAAGTTGTAGTTGCCGCTACCACCGATATGCGCGTCAACGTATGCCTTATCAACCAGTGATCTTTCTGTGTAATTTGCAGAATAATCCGCTGCATATCTGGCACCTCTTGAGAACAATGAGTCAGTGATCATGAACCCTTCGATATGATCTAAGCCGATGTTCACTACTCTCCTGTCTCCGGTAGTTTCATTTATCCACCATTGAGAACCGGTAGGTTGAAGACTAAATAAACTGTTCCAGGTACCGTCGTCTCCGCTTAAACTTGCACCACTTGAACCAAATGTATTAAAGGCGCCATCGTTTCCCAATAGTTGCAAAGTTCCTAACTCAGTTATATTAATAGGTAAAGTTTGATTAATTGTCCCTCCCAACGTCACGACACCTGCCACATCTTTTAGACCTTCGGAAAAAGTATAGGTTGAGGGGTTACCGCCAGTCCCACCATTAGCTATAGCATTATCTACATAACTTTTATCAACCAATGATCTATTCGTAAAGGTTGCAGAATAATCTGCGCTATATTGTAGTCCCCTGCCATAAATGTCATCGCGGTAGCTAAATCCATTGGTTCCAATGTCAACAACTTGGTTTTCAATTTGAAAGCCTACCTCCTTACCATCACTGTTTCTTATAAAACCAAAATTGCTATCGGTTTCGCCCATGTCAAGCCTGCTTTGAAACAAATTATCATGCGCGGTTGAACGTAGATGAATGCCTGTCCATCCAAAAGATGCATAGGTGTTTAAAAAAGAGCTTTCGCTATGGATAACCAAATCATGGTTTGACAAACTTAAATCAACGTTATCATTGATTGCTCCACCTAGTTTAACGGTTCCACTGCTTTCAGTCAAACCATTGGTAAAGGTATAAGAAGGAGTACCGCCACCAGCGTCCGAATTGCTCCATGGTACCAAATCGTGCAAGTTATCCCCTATTTCCCCGCCGAAAGCGTCACGGAAATAACTTCTATTCACTCCATCCCCGATGGTATAATTACTCGCACAAAGCCCGAATTCCAAGTCCGAACAATTGCTTCCTATATGAACTGAAATATTATAACCTCCCATTTTAATTTGGGCTGTCGACGGTCCAATCACATTCTGCCTACTATTTGGTCCCATATCAATAGCACCGGCATTATTAATGATATTCGATGAACAATTGTCGGAAAGAGTTATATCGTACCCATGTATTTGATTGTCAGTCGAAAACAGTCCTAAAGTAATTAACGAACTATCACCTGAAAATATATTAGAACTGGCACCCGCTTTTAGATAGGTATTAGTCAAAGTTGTTTGATCTGATTGAGCATTATTATTGCAGGCAGTATCCAAACCCAAATTGGTAGCATTCACAAAAGTGTTACCTGAGCAGTCCATGCCGAAACTGATATTCGTGCAGTTTGACAAATTGTTGCTATTGCACCCGTTGTCAATATTTGCGCCGGATACATTAATAAATGTCGAATTGATAACCCCTACACCAAAAGTTATTTCATTACAACTCATTAATATGTTTTGACTAGCATTAGTTGTTGTCCGGACATTATTGCAATTAGCAACTACTGTATTGTAGCTATTTTTGCCAAGGTATACATTGTCCGATTGGCAAACTGCGTTAGAACTTGCCTCGCCCTGCATATTAAAAAATAGGCTGCCACTGAGAAAAATTGACGATGAATTTTTCCCGATGACCGCACCGCTAGAATTTATCAAAACTGCACCCGTGACCCCTTCAATTAAACAAACACCAGACGATTTATCCAGATAACAATCTGAACTGCCGGAACCAATAGTACAAAAAGATATCCCGGTGTTTTTATCAATATTAGTATTAGTTAATATGACGTTAGGGAGATTGTCAAAGTAAACATCAGGACAATCGCCAATACTGATGTTTCGTGAATTTTCCACGTCAAACGCCGCTGTGTCCCGAAAAGTTGCTGCTGCACTGAGACTGAATGGCCCTAGGTTGAAATTTACATTAGCTAGACACAGTTCAGATGCATCTACCAATTGGATATATAATGTATTAGTGTCAATATTTTCATTTGGATCATTTGTTACGTCTTTCACAACTCCATATACAGTCGTCCCCACTTTAACAACTGAAAAGGCGTTGTAACTTCCACCTGTCGTCCAATCCGGAACACTCTCAAGATTAACCGCCCATCTTCGAAAAAGAACTGTGCTAAAATCGAAATAGGCAGAGTTTTCGTTTGCGTCCCGTCTGAAAGTAATCCAGCCGGGCCGGTCCTGGGCCACCGCCGGCGTGCCAGCGCTATTATCATCAAATGTCATCTCATCAGGATCCGAATGTCCTATACTGTAAATTTGGATAGAGCCATTGGCAGTGATATTTGATGTTATTCTAGGTATGGAACTATAGTCGCCACTTTCGTCGAACGAATTATAGTCGTAAGCATTTACTAATATGACCGTATCGTTTATTTTAACTTTAAAGCCGCTACCCAAATAGATACCTGTCATAGCTACAGAGTAAGGTGCTAAACTTTTAGGTAAATGCCCTTGCGCGATTTGAGTGCCCCCTGCCAGAACAGGTACGGACATGTAAATCGAATTTGTGTTGTCGATCACGGATATAAAGGCATTTTCCGCCCCTCCACCCACATCATCTAATATGTTAATACCAACATTATACCAACCTTCCACCGCGTCCATGGTAACGATATTTTTTGAAAAATCATATTCAAGGTAATCTGCCGGGTGATCAATAGATTTAGCCTCGTTAAAAAAAACACTCTCGGTCGCAGCAGTCAATAACAGCCGTTCTGGCTCTGCATCCATTTTAAGCAGATTACTCACCGGCTGGATATAAATGGTCTTGTAATCCGAAAGCACATACTGCTGCCCTGACACAAGCGTCCCCGCATCTGCCAAGGCCTTTAATTCACTATAACTGTGCGTAATAAGGCCGTCAACGTTATCGGCTATTTCCTGCTCCAGTCGGTCCCGCAACCGCTTTATTAGTTCCCGCATGCCGGTGCCCTGCGTCTTGTTAAGGTTCGGGTTGGCAACACCGGCCGATTTAATGATGCTGTCTATATACTGGTCTGTTACTGGTCCGATAGTTGGCATAACTTTAGTTTTTAATTCGTTAGATAATAAATTGGTATGTTAAATGGTCAGTTCTTTGTCTGTTAAATTCATTAGCCCCGAGGAATTTTCTGCTTTTACTTTAAAGCGATAATAAATACGGTTACCATTGGCATCGGTTAGATCCAATGCAACCGGCAGAATATATTCCATAGCCGCTGTCTGCGAAACAGGTGTCACTTTGTAGATCATCTGCCAGTTCCCGCGGCTGTTTTGCTGATACAGGAAATACGTTCCTTTATTAGATGTTGGAGACCAGCTCAGCTTATTTTCTGCGGCCGTATAGACCAGTTCCGGGGCATCCGGATTTACTGTATCAATCAGCGTAATGGTGACGTTTTCCGAACCAAATCCGATAATATCTTCCGGTTCATTATTTTCGTTGATTACCGCCCGGATAAACGCCAGCCGGTAATAAAACGTTTCACCTGATGGAAATGCAGGCAGGTCCGGGAATGTATCAGTTATTACAATCCCTTTTTGAGCGTCGAAAACAATGTCGTAGTCAGCAAAAGACGTCATCGACTGCAACGCAAAAGTGTCATCCTGATCTAAACTACGGTATATCCTGACCTTAGAAATTGTTTCCCCGGGCAAAAATGGGCAAAGACTAAACGAAACTGCTATTGGTACAATTTCGTCGACCGGGGGGCCCAGCGTGAAAAACCTGATGACAGGTGCTTGCGGCGGTGAGGTATGCACAATGGTTACCGGCCCTGCAAAAGGACTTAATTCTCCCGGAACCAATTGGTTGGTTACTTCCGCGCCACCGTAGAAATAAAAAAATCTCGAGGCACCATTAAGCGTATAATCGGTAAACCGGATATAATAGGTATTGGGATCGACGGAGCTGGCATATTTACGGATCATCGGGAACGGATCAAATGCAGCGTCGGCCGTTGTTAAAAGATTCCCGTCAGCCGTCCTGATGGTCGGTTGCTTTTTATCGGTTTGTTTGCCTTCCTTCACAAAATTGATAACAGGCACCTGCGCTGTAAGCGGCAATAATGTCATCACGATCGCATCATGATATTTCGCGATCTTTATATCCAGGGTATCGTGGTCATTATCAACCAGTCCCGTTTTATCAGGGACCGGAAACCCGTAAGGGTACGGTAAAGCCTCAAATACCCGGAACTGTCCAGGATGGTCCGGGTCAAAAATAAGATTGACCAGTTCGCCGTAGCGCTGCCCGAAATCGTCATCCGTTATTAACCCGTCCAGCGTGTCGAGGATGACGGTCGCTGTTTCCGGGTTATACAAGGCACGCAGTACATCTTCGTTGGTTGTCCGGTAAAAGGCCACGCCAAATGGGTTGCGTGTTGCACCTTCCTGATCCGGAGCTATTTTTAAATCAAGGGTAAACGCGGCCTTATTGATGGCATCTGGACGCACCCTCAAGCTGGTAAATAAAGGCATTTCCGGCCTCACCGGCTCTTCGATACGGCGGGCCAGCAATATAACTGGCAGGGACACCGCCGAGACATAGCCGCTTCCACCGTTGTGTGTGTCAGTTGCCTGCAGGCCAATAAACGTCTTTTTATCATTAAACCCGGCGGACGGCAAAATATTGGCACCATTGAAGGAATGGTCAGGCAGCGGTTCGGCAAAAAGGTAGGCTTTATACCCGGGGTGAAAATTTACACCGTCGACAAAGTCGGTTCCCGACGCTGAAAGCTGAATGGGCTCTTCAAGGTAACCCGGGTCATAAATATAGACCTGGAGCGGACTTGTCGCCACTATCCGTATAACATCCAGTTGTTTTACGGTGCCGGCGCTTACGGGAACACGGATCAAGCCGTTATACCAGTCTACCTTTGGCGGATGTAGGCTCCCCGGCGCGTTTGCCCCTGGATCATTGCTGTCATATGGCAGTCCTGCCTGCGGATGCGGTGCCAGGTTGACGGATGACTCGAAAGTTACCGAATAGTAACCCGGTACAACAACATCATCCGGGGTGGACCGCAGTCCACTGATAATCGCTTTTCCCGAAATTCCCCCCAACAGGTACCGGGTAATATTTCCCTGATCATCCGTATTCTCTTCCTTAACAGGGTGTTGCGGGTCTGTAAAATTAACCAATTGTATACCTGCTTCAACAGGGAGCCAGTTTGCTTCTGTGGAGAGGTTTTCGGTGACTGTGAAACGGGTCCCGGCCTCCGGGGTCAGATAGGTATTCCTGGTTGAGTAAACGTTTGGGTCTGTGTCGTCTTCGACATTTACCACCTTAACCACTTTAGTGACGGTAAATAGCGGGCCGTCCACTCCGGCAGCTACGGATTGTACAATAAACTGCCCCCCAGGTGTTGACAGCACGCTGCCGTTGAACCTCGATAAATCTTCCGGTGCAATTACCGGAGTAACCATTGTGCCATCAAGTAAAGCATAACTGCCGGTCTTTAATAGCAGTAAGTCATCACCGGCCGGAACGACGGCAGCGATTATCCCGGCAACCTGTATAGGAGGATTTGGTCGGAACCAGGGTTTCACATAGGTCGGCTTAAGCACCCCGGCATAGTTAAAGTGGTCGATATCCTGCACATAGGAAATATCAGTAACGTCCAGCCAGTTGAAGGTAATCCTGGTAAGACCGATGTCCTGCCCGGCAAAAGTTTCCGAACGGCCGGCCAGCCAATCCTGTTCAGTACCAGTCGTAAAGAGGAGTGTGTCTTCCTTTTGAATGTATTGCACAGCAACACCAGCTGGTGGCAAAAGCGTATTTCGTAACGGAAACACCGTTTCATCCGTCGCCGCCTCGTCGCTGAGAACGGAAGCCCGGGAGAACCAGTTGATGCCATAAATTGCGTAGTGATGAACGCCCTCCTGTTTTTCAAAATGAACATACAGGCTGGTTGCGTTATCCGGGACGGGTGTTGTTTCCGGCACGCCTTCAGGAACGGCGTCGTCATAAGCATAATAAACATGACCCAGCGATTTGTCGCTGGTTATTTCCGGTTTGCTGTAAGTATTCGTGGTATCTGGCCTGTATTCTATGCCAAAAAGCACGGAGCGTGACTGGTTGAACAGGTTATAGTCCTTCGCCGCTGACCCCTCATCAAAAAATATTATCGGCGGCAATTCAAAGTTGTAGAGTTTCCGGCCAATATTTACAAGCCGGATATTGGCATAATTCATGTAACCTTCGCTGTCAAAAGCAGAAGGCGACTCATTTTCCCCGACGGGTAGCCCATAGGTAAGCGGACGCATGGCGGGTTTTTCCGGAAGCCGGCTGTCTGTCTTTCCCGTTGGCAAACTCGCATATTCATGCGTAACAACTTCAGCGGAACCGGGCGCCTTAAGGTTCGTGTAACTTATTTTATAAACGTACTGGCCGGCCTCGAGGCTGTTCACTTCCGGGTCAATACAACCCAGGCCAAGCATGCGCGCCAGGTGATAGTCCATCGCCATCAGGTTGATCACATCCAGGTAGCTGATCAGTATCCCCGGTGCGTCAGCGGGCGCATCATCGTCCCTGACAACATCTTCGGCCCTCGGGTCGGTCTCGCTGAGTTCGAGGTACCTTTGCACGGTTTCCCTAACCGAGGGATCGTTCGGCCGTGTAGTTGTCCATTTGTCATGGTAATTGGCCACTTTAACCCTGGTACCGTCGTTGAATTGCGGCCAAAGGTCATCAACCGGGTATTCCGGTGTTTCCAGGCGGTCAAAAACTTCATCGTCCGTAAGTGAAAGTGCAAATTTATCACCGATCACTACCCATGCACTTTCTTCCCGTGTGCCTATAAAATCAGCATAGGTTTCAAACGAGACCGACTGGATAAAACCGGATACATTCTTCTGCAAACGGAAGCGCACCATATCGTCACCCAAAATCCTGGCAACAGGGGTGCCGGCAACAATCGTCTTCCTGATGTTTGCCGTTTCGGCCAGGGCACCGTCAATAATGGCGCCGCTCAGGGCTTCTATTTTCAGCAAGCCCCCTGTAGCTGTTCCCTCCGCACGGAAATCGCAGGCGAAAGAAAAAGCCGTTTTGTTTTGTACCTCCATTTCCAGCAAGCCGTTATATGATTTCAGGAAAGCAAAATAATTTGCTTGCGGGTCGGTTGTGGCGGCAAGCAGGGTGTATTGCTCCGCATCTGTAAAAGTCAGTAAAACAATATTGGACAATTGCCGCTCGTCAGCGGTCACGTTAATCGTATAAGTCCACTGCTTTCGGCCGAAATCTATCGCAGGCGGAGCAGTTTCCAGGTCAAGCGTAAAAATTACCGGGTCTGTATAGGGTGTCCGTGAAAGGGTAATATAATCGGCAGGCCGGTTGTAGCCAGTAGTAGGATCACCTGAGCTGTAATGATCGCCTTGCGGCAGGTGGTTGAATCCCAGGTCACCGGCCAGGGACCAGCGCAAATGTATGCCAGGTGCTACACCGTCGCTGCCGTCTGCCCCCGCTGCCTGTAAATAAAGATAAGGTGAATTGGTGAAATGAACAGGCTCTGGTTCACAAAGATTAATGCCGGCGGCTACCAACGAACTTTTTATATTATTGAACTCATTGATGACCACGGTTAGCGCACTATTGATGCCTTGTCGGCTTGTTACGCTTAACTCCGCGGAGCGGCTGCAGAGCTCGCCAAACATGTTCAGGATAGTCTGGAAATGTGCGCTGTAACTGTCGTTTGTCCCGTCGATCAGATCTACGCTAAAATCAAATTCCGAAAAATCATATACTGAATAATCGCCCGGCGTGTAAGTAACATGGTATTCCGAGTAGCCGGGTGTCGGATCGACAGCCACCCCGATATTGAAATCGCTGTTAAAATCAGTCAAACCGAAATCAAAAAACACCGTTCCATGGCTGGTATTGAAACCTTCCAGGGCACCCAAAATACCGGCAGTACGATTGTAGAGCCGCCGGAGCACACCCCAATCAAAGTCAAAAAGCAGCTGCGCAAGCTCCGGGTGCGGGTCCAGGCTTCCGTTATCCTCTGCTCCCTGGATGGCAAACAGGCAATTTGCGATAGTGCTGTAATCGGCACAAAAGGCATTATAATTGGTTCCTGAAGGCATTTAAAATATTTTTTTAATAATTATCATGTTCATTTCAATTGGCGCCGTTATCAAAACCATGGCGAAAGATCTATTGCCGGCCCGTCATAAGTATCAAAAACTGTTTCGTAATCTACGCCGTTAAATATTTTGTGCTTAAAACTCAGCTGCATATGCCCAGAAGGAATATCCATCGCGGGATTCGTTACAAAGACCGCTGAATTGTCACGCGAATAAATCCTGATAAAGCTTTCCGGCTGCAGTGTCGAATGGTCCGGCAATTCAAGCGTCAGTTTTATTGTGTCGGCTACAGATTCAGCCGGAAGTTTCGGGTCATTGAAAGGCTCAGGGTTATAAATCAGGATGCCCAGCAATTTTACCGACTGATCTGCCGGGTTGGTATTTACTACCAGCTGAATTGCTGTAGTATCTAAGGTTTCTGGCGCGGCAAGCTTTAGCCCGCCGTAAACCAGGCGCTCATAAGGTACGGCATATTTCATCACCGTTTCCGGATCGTCAGCAACATCAGTGTTGATCAGTTTTTTCAATGTCTGTTCAATATAGTCACCGTTGAAAGCAACCGGCTGCACATGGAGTACATACTTTTCAGCACCCGGCGTCGCGTCAAGTACAAAGCTGCCCGCCTGTTCCTGGAAAGTGGCATAACGCGAAGTGATGAACCCGAACTTGTGTACCTCCACACTATCACTTGTGGCGCCGTCAGGCTGGTAAACCGCATTAAACAGCGCTGTATACAGTTTTCCGGGCAACAAGTCAGGGAATTGGTAAGAGCCTTGTGTCAATTTTTTGACCAAAGCATCAGTCATAGGGTTGCAGCCACCATGCGATGCTGCCTGGTTGAACAGGTAAATCAGCTGCTGGTCATGGGTAAGTGTGCTGTAGTTGGTTCCGTCAATTGGAATCTCCTGCACAGGCGCCCACACCAGTTCCCTGGTTAAAACATTGCCCGCAGGGTCAAGCAATTGTAGCTCGAGCTTGCTGGCAGCTGCCGGGAGGCCATGGTAGCTGTCCCAGTTGTTGTACATTGCATTAAGGTACGGCTGGTCAAAATAAAGCTTCACCTGCGGGTTATGATAAAAAACAGGCTTACTCAACTCATAACGACCCTGGGCATCCGGAAAGGACCGGTCGTAATTGATATAATATTTAAGATTGGACAGCTTAAAGGCGTTTGGCTGGTCCTGCCCGGCCAGGTCCTGATATATTTTGCTGTATTGGTGAAAATGGCCCAGCGGTCCGGCGGTCTTAAAGCCAAAGATATGGGTCTTGATGTGTTCGGTCGACGTATTGTTTACCCTGTCAAAGGTTTTCACGGTAACAGCGAACGTGGTGTCCGGCCGCCAGACTGGCTGGATCGTTTTATTGATGGTATCATTTAATACCGCCACTTCGTTGATAAAATCAGTATGCGTAACAGGGTTATCTGCCTGGCGTGCCTGCAGGGTTTCCGTGGTATAAGTAACCTGGTTCAGGTAAGTAGATGTGCTCCCAACCGGTGCTTCGGACACGCCAAGCGCTGCCGGTATGTCAACACTGGTTTTCAGCACCCGGTCAATATATAATTCCAGCTTCCCTGTTTCGCGGTTAATAATCACGAATATCCTCTTATACTGCTTTTCAGCCACCGTGCTGCCCGCACAATTGATCGTGTATTTTTCACTGGCACTGACGGCCGAACTGGCCAGGCCGTCATAGCAGGTAAATAAAATGGTAAATTCAGGTATTGAGTTGCTATCAG
>Ga0105239_10009194_pt1 | contig 11175 bp, 7 predicted proteins | sample KBSC44metaG_FD_92761 | JGI IMG/M metagenome (GOLD analysis project Ga0105239, IMG submission 92761) | Corn rhizosphere microbial communities from Kellogg Biological Station, Michigan, USA - KBS C4-4 metaG | ecosystem: Host-associated > Plants > Roots > Rhizosphere > Soil | place: Michigan, USA...
ACTAATGTTTTACTTCAAGTACTTCTATCTTACCATATTTCTTCAGTTCATATTCTTTGCCCATTAAAAAGATAATGGGTGTTACCAGCAGAATATGAATGGAAGAAGTGAACACACCGCCAATCATGGGCAGCACAATGGGTTTCATCACATCACTGCCCACACCACTGCTCCACAGGATGGGTATCAAACCAAACAGCGCAACACATACGGTCATAATCTTGGGCCGAAGGCGTTTGGCAGCACCTGCAATCACAGCATCCCTTAAATCCTGCCGGCTGATGGTTTCTTTTGAATTGCCTTTTGCCTGTACTAGTTGCAGCATAGCATCATTGAGGTAAATGACCATCACGATACCCGTTTCCACAGCAAGGCCAAACAGTGCGATAAAACCAACGGCCACCGCCACGGATAAATTCACGCCCCAGAAATAAACCATGTACGCGCCGCCAATCAAGGCAAACGGAATGGTGATAAGGCTTAACAATGCTTCCCTTGCAGAATGAAAGGCGAAATACATCGAAATAAAAATCACAACCAGTACAACGGGCAATATCATCTTAAGCGTCCGCTCACCTCTTATCAGGTTCTCATATTGCCCACTCCATTCCAGGAAATAACCCTTCGGCAATTTGGCGAGCATATTGTTCAACCGGCTTTGCGCCTCTGACACGGTGCCGCCCAAATCCCTCTCCCTTACATTGAATAAAACCGTTCCGCGTAGTAATGCATTTTCAGAATTTATCATCGGCGGCCCTTCCGATATTTTTACATCAGCCACGGCTTGTAATGGAATAGGACCAAACTGCATCGTTTGTACCTGCAGGCGTTTCAACGCTTCTATATTGTCCCTGAAATCCTGTGCAAACCTTGCGTTCACAGAAAACCGTTGACGCCCTTCAATAGTGGTTGTAAGTTTCATGCCTCCCAATGCGGTCTCCACTACGGTGTTTACATCATCAATACTTAACCCATAGCGGGCAATCTCTTCACGCTTTATAACAATGTCAATATACTTACCACCCGTAATGGGTTCCACGTATAAATCTTTTACGCCATCCACTCCCTGGAGTGCCGTTTTTATTTTTTGTGCAAAAGCATAAATCGTATCCAGGTCCTGTCCATAAACCTTTACACCTACATCTGTGCGTATACCTGTAGAAAGCATATTGATTCGGTTGATGATGGGTTGCGTCCATCCATTGGTAACACCGGGTATCTGTAATTTGCTGTTAAGCTCTGCAATAATATCTGCCTTTGTTTTACCTGCCCGCCACTGGTCCTTTGGTTTGAGCAGCACAATAGTTTCAATCATGCTGATGGGTGAGTTATCCGTTGCCGTATTTGCGCGGCCCGCTTTACCCAATACGTTCTTTACTTCCGGAACAGATGCAATAATTTTATCCTGTACCTGTAAGATTCTTTTTACTTCGGAGTTGGAGACATCAGGAAGGGTAACGGGCATAAAGAGTACAGAGCCCTCATCAAGCGGTGGCATAAACTCACGGCCCAAACTCATTAGTAATGGTATGCTTACAAGCAGTGCGATAATATTAATACCGATAGTGGTCTTTCGCCATTTAATACAGAGCCGTATAAGTGGTTCGTATATCTTCTCCAGGATGCGGTTAACCGGGTTGGATTGTTCACCTCTGAAACGTCCGCGCATGAAAAAGGAGATAAGTACTGGCGCCAGCGTTACCACCAGTATCGCATCTGCCAACATGATAAAGGTCTTGGTATAGGCCAGCGGATGAAAGAGCTTCCCTTCCTGCCCTGTTAATAAAAACACCGGTAAGAAAGAAGTGATGATGATAATGGTAGAAAAGAAAACACCGCGTGATACCTGCTTACAGGATGCCTCAATAATAGAGAGCCGCTCCGCCTTCGGGATTTTGTAATAGCCATTGCCTTTAAGTTTTCCGACCAGCTTTTTCATATTATTTGTTTTGCGGTCCATGTTTTGCCTGCCAGTCGGCAAGATTGCGATAGGAATTTTCTGCCATGATGATACCATTGTCTACGATAACGCCGATGGCAAGGGCGATACCTGTTAATGACATGATATTGGAGGACAAGCCAAATGCGTTGAGCAGTATAAAGCTGATGGCGATGGTAACAGGTATCTGAATAATGATGCTCATGGCGCTACGCCAGTGAAAAAGGAAGAGTATCACGATAAGCGATACCACCAGCATTTCTTCTCCCAGCTTGCCTTTGATGTTTGCTATAGCGGCTTCAATGAGTTCGCTCCGGTCATAAGCCGTTTTAAAGTGCACCCCTTCCGGCAGGCCCTTTTCTACCTCTTTCATTTTTGTTTTGACTGCATTAATTACTTTATCGGCATTTTCTCCGTAACGCATCACTACGATACCGCCCACAACTTCACCTTCGCCATTTTCATCAAAAATGCCCAGCCTTAAATCACTACCCATCTGTACAGTTCCGATATCTTTCACACGAACGGGTATGCCATTGTAATTGGCAAGCGCAATGTTTTCTATATCTTCCTTATTCTTAACATAGCCAAGCCCACGTATAATGTAAGCCATATCACTCATCTCAAATTTTCTTCCACCCACATCGTTATTATTGGCCTTCACTTTGTTCATCACATCCATGAGCGATACATTGTAGTACTGGAGCTTTACCGGGTCAACAGCCAACTGGTACTGCTTTTCAAAACCGCCGAAGGATGCCACTTCAGCAACACCGGGCACCGTCTGCAGTGCGAATTTTACATACCAGTCCTGCAATGCCCTTTGTTCGCCAAGATCCATCTGTTTGGCATCCAGTGTATACCAGAACACATGCCCCACACCGGTACCATCTGGGCCAAGTGTTGGTGTCACATCCTGCGGTAATAATCGCTGCGCATAATTGAGTCTTTCCAGCACCCTTGTTCTTGCCCAGTAGATATCGACATCATCTTCAAAAACGATATACACGAAGCTCATCCCGAACATGGATGAGCCGCGTATATTTTTTACTTTGGGCACACCCTGCAGGTTGCTTACCAATGGATAGGTCACCTGGTCCTCTATCACTTGCGGACTGCGTCCCATCCATTCAGTAAAAACAATCACCTGGTTTTCGGAAAGGTCGGGAATGGCATCAATGGGATTCTTCTTTACCGCGAAGATGCCCCATGCAAACAGGCCAACGGCTGTTACCAGCACGATGTACCTGTTGCGGAGCGAAAGTTCTATGAGTTTTTGAACCATAGTTTTTAATTGTGTTGCTTAATGCTTCATGGTATCCTTGCCCATCTTCATAGCACTATCTTTTGAATCTTCTTTCTTCACCAAATCCATCCCGCATTTGGGACACTTACCTGGCGTGTCGCTAATGACTTCCGGGTGCATGGTACAGGTGTATTTTACAGCGGCCATCATCTTACCGGCAGAGCTGTCGGCAGGCATGGCTGCTGTCGTATCTTTCATTTGTTCCTTGGTTGTTCCTCCGCTGCATGCTGCAAATACAACGGCAATGAATGCGGCTAATGTGATGACGATTGCTTTTTTCATGTTTATTTGTTTTAAGTGGTTAATGTGCTTGTTGTTTTAATTTTTCTTCCGCTCATATTGACAGCAATCATCCAGCTTGTCATATGCCTTATCGTCGCCTTTGTATTTTTCTGTATCATACCCTACGGCAGCCACATTTTTTTGAATGGCATCATTGCTGATTTTTGCCGGGTCATAAGAGACGGTAAGGACTTTTGTCTTTGTGTCCCATACCGCTTTTGAAACGCCATCGGTGAGTGCAGCTTTTTCAATATGTTTTTTACAGGTACCACAGTTGCCTAACACTTTAATTGTTTCGGTTTTGGAACTTTGAGCGAATACAGAGCCTGCAAAAGCGACCATGCCTACAACTAACAGTTTTACTGATTTCATTTGATTTTGTTTAAGTGATAAAAAATATGTTGGGTGGAATTATTTGTTTTTTTGTTTCCGGTGTGTTTTTGGATCCATCTGGTAAGAGAAGCAATGTAGCGCGCAGGCTACGCCCTTATAACTGTCATGGACATTGCCTATTTTTTTGCCGCTTGCATCCAGAATGTCGCAGGTTTCAGTGTCAGCATTGTCTTTTATCTGTAGCACAACAACACCTTTTTCATCATAAAAGGTCTTGCCGTCCTTGCCCCATCTGCCCAGGCTTTTTCCATTCGCATCTTCTAGTGTGCCGTTGGATTTAAGAAAGGCTATTTTTTCTCCTTTGGCATTTTTTATCAGGCTGTCTTTGGTAATAAAGCCAAGCTTTGTGCCTCCCATGTAGATATTGCCTTTTGAGTCTATAATGCCGCCTTTCGGGTTCCCTGTCACCTGGGCTTGCAGGGTGTTACTATTCAATAAAAAGATGGCAGCGATAATTATTAAAATTTTCATTTTGATGTTGATTTAATTATGATAGAATGAACAGTATGATTATTTCATCAGTTACAGCGTTCAGGTATTTGCCGGCATATAGATTTCCATGCTGGTTGCACATTGTATTGTCACTCGCAACGACTATCTAATGTCACGTATGGCAGTGACGTAGCATCTGACTTTGATTGGGTATTAATCTTACAGACCTAAGTGTATTAATAGAACAAAGCCGGGCTGTTAATGAAAAAATGGAAATAAGAAGCGGCATCCTGTGGCTGTACCGTTGATACGTAAGAATGTATCACTAAAGAGATAGAAGGGTATCAAATTCTGTAGGAGCAGTTAAGAATATAAATCGGCTGAGAAGACGGCCGCGGTGGCGCATTTATATTATTGCTGGAGGCAACTGATTGCTGTACTGCAGGAGAAGTAAAATCGAACGAAAGGGAATGCCTATCCAGTATTGGAAAATCTTTCGCAAAAGAGATTGAAACATCTGAAAAGGTATGCGAATCTGCTACTTTAAAAAACTTGTGTACTGTTTTGCAGCAGCCATCGTCTTTGGTATCCTTTTTACAGGTCTTGAATTCATCAACCTTCAATGAAAAGTTTACCTGCTGTAATTTGCCGCAGCAAAAAAACTGGCTTACACCTATTCCAATCACGGAAAGCATGTAGATAAAAGTGAGCAATATGAGCGCCAGCTTTTTCATTGGAGTAAAGATAGAAGAAATTTATATAGATCTATTTCCATGATTTAAAACACATCTGTAAAATATTGATAATTTAAGTTTTAACAGAAGTATCATTTGTGATAATAAATTATTTTTTTGCTTTCCTATTTTTTACATCTTTTATTTAAACAAGGATTGAGAAAATGGCAGGGCTCCTGTATTCTTATTTTTATGCACTCGAAAAATCAATTGTCAACTGCCGCTGCAGGCAATGCAGTTGGCTTCAATTGAAGTACAAAGCGAAGGTTGTCAGCTACTGTTCCATCTTTTGATTTTTCAATAGTAAAAGGCCATTGTTCCGGCGCGGCTGTCATGCCCAAACTACGTAATTGAGCGGCGTCTATCCTGGCTGTATAGGTACCCGGCTTAAGGCCTGTAAAACTAAAGAACCCATCAGATTCTGTAAGGGTCTGCCCGGCAGAAGTGCCATCGTTACGGATGAAATTAACGATAATGCGTCCAAGCCCTTTTTGCTCACCTTTCTCACTAATGAGGACTGTTCCCGACACTTCTCCCTGGACATGGACAGGCACTTCAATAATTTTAAACTGGTTGGGGTCCGCGATAATGCCAATGGTGCGATGTTGCACCTGCCATGTAATATTGTCAAAGTCGGGCTTTAATTTAATGATATAATTTGTATATGCTTCAAGGTCAAAGATGCGAATAAGCGTATCTGCTTTATCGTACCGTATGCGGCCCGCGTTAATTTCAACATTAAGGCCGGGCACTCTTGGTTCATCTTCATCTTTTACATTGTTGCCGTTTAAATCAAGAAAAGCAATCAACGCAATTCCACCTCTGCCTACACTCGTTCTGTTGTTAAAATCAACATGCTTTGTTTTATCATCATAAAGCAAGCTTCCCGAAGCTGATTGTATGGTTGAATTTACATGGTTGCTTCGCCTTGCAGAAAAACCAACCTGCGCAAATGAAAGATCAAAACGTAACCCCACGCCAATATTCTGCACATTGCTTTTAAAATTCTTTTCATAAAACATATTCAGGAAGCCTTTTGCTGAAAGATATTTCCCAACTTCTCCTTTTATGCTGATGAGATTATGCTGGCTATATTCGTACTGAGCCTGTGGTGTAACGATAAGCTTTGAAGGCAACCTGAAAGACACGGAGAAGTTACTGTAAACATAAGGGCTGGCCGAACTTGTGTATAAAGCGTAAGTAGTAATATTGGTGTTTACCCCGAATGCAACGGCGGAAAACAATCCTTCTACAGTTGTGTATTTATTGGAATATTTTACAGAGGGCAAAACTATCTGGTAAAGTGTAAGGCGGGAAAAAACAGAGAACCTGCTGCTGCGGAAAGGATAAGAAATTACCGCCTTGCGTTCTTCCAGGTAAGTGTTGTTAATGGCTGTCTGCCCTTTTTTATACCTTGTATAATTCAATTCAAATTGCAGGTTTGAAGGAAGGCGGTAATTTAATATGCCTTTCGCTCTTACATTGTAAGTGTACTCGCCATAAAAAAGCAGGTTTGCGGCAATCCTTACAGACGCGTTTACAAAAGGCATGCTTTTGCCTGATGTTACAGAAGAAAGGTATTCTGCCCCAGCACCAATGGTGATGTGTTTGGTGAGCCCGTAATTAGCATTAGCTCTCGTAAACCTGCTGCCCAGGCTATCTTCCACTATGCCGGCACTAACAGTATATTCCAACTGGTGAAGTGGCATGAAATTAAAGGGGATACTTATATTTTGCTCTGTAAAGCGTTCCTCTCCCCAGGGGCCATAATGCCTTAGCTTTACGGAAGAGTTGCCATACACAAGCGGCACCTCGAAAGTAAAGAAGCCGGAAGCATCCGCCTTTACATAATCAACCAATACATTGTTTACATATAGCTCTACAGTCCATCCCGGCTCTGTCCTGTCACTTAACAGGTATGTACCAAAAGACCGCCTGTAAGTGGTAGGTGTATTGGTAAACTGTACCCCTACAACAGGAAAATAGATAGAGGAAACAGATTGCGGAATGATTTTTCCAGCCATTACCTGCCGCAGGCCTGCGCTTTCGTTATTTACCCGCCTCCACTGGTAATATTGCTGCCTTTCTGAAAAAGGTATGTTATTGCTGTAATTGATGGCCATGTTCATTTCACCGCCAGCCAGTACGGTGCCAAGCGCCAGGTTAAGCCTTGTGTCTTTTGTACCTTGTCCGTCTATTGTACTAATGACTGACCAGTCAGCCATACCAAAACGGAAAAGAGGGTATCTGCGCAATATTGTTGTGTCCGCCTTTACTTCTCCTTTAAGCTGCCGCATGTTGCTGCGCATTGCTTCCTGGCGCATTTCCCGCATTATCGGTAATTCTGCTTTGCTTACAATAGTGAATGAAAGGCTCCTGAAATTAAAACGACATTCAAGGCCAAAAATTTCACCCAGGTAACCGGCCTGCAAATACAATCCCATTTCCGTACGTATCATATCACTTTCTTTCAGTTGGTATTTTTTACCTTCAAAAAGAATGTTGTTATGTACCTTATCAATCAGAAAAAATGCTTTTGGATCGATGAAAGCGCCGGTTATAGAATCCAGCCCGGTGGAAAGCGTGTTCTTAATCCTTAAATAATCAAACAAGGCATTTACACACAAGTAACCTGTTTCATTGCGGATGATAGCAGGCAATTCAGCAGTGCCTACACCCTGTATGCTTACCATAACTGCTATCTCATCAAAACCAGCTTCATCTTCTTTGTTTGCATAACTGTTTGCAGGTAATAAAAGTAACAGCAACAGGCAAACAAACATCGCTACACGCAACAAGGTATGTGTAGGATATTGAATGATGTATGCTGGTTTAACTGTCATATTGTTTTATAGACTCACTCCTGTATAAAGGTGACCGAGAATGTACCGCTGTACACCCCCGAAGGATTAGCAAGCTTGTTGCCCGCCGTTAACGTTCCCCCGATTCTTACCTGTGTTCTGCTGGGTGGTACCGCTGTTGTGACAAAAGAAGGTCCCGTGCTTGCATTACCAATATGAAGTGTCATCGTTCCCCCGTTGCTGCCGGTAAGAACTGCGTCGGGACCGTTAAGGATTGAAATGACAGTTCCCGGGTTGGCATCCACTTCAAAAATGGCGGGAGAAAAAGGAATACCCAGGTTGGCTTGTACAAGATCACCTGTAACCGACCTCGAACCATCCGGGTAGATGATAACATTGCCTCCTGAATTACCCTGGAAGAAAGCGCCAAAAACCAATCCCTGTGCCGGGTTTACATAAATGGAAATAGGACGTGGCGGTTCTTCCTGCGCGCTGAGCCTGCTATGACTGAGGAAAAGAAAGCCAAGTACACACACCACAGTAATACAGGTTTTACGATTGAATGTAAAATTGAACTTGCTCATCAGTTTCCTCCTATAAATAATTTTTTTGAAAATGTTTTTTTCTGTGAATAGAAGCTTACGATATAAACCCCGCTAATAAATTCAGGCCCGGTTTGATATTTACCTGCACCACTTAAATCTCTCTTTACAACAGGCCGCCCCTGCATATCGGTAATTACAAGGCTTCCTTTTTCACCGGTTGGCAGTTGAAACAGTGCGGTTATTTTTTCTCCAGTACTGTAAGCATTAAAAATGATGTCTCCCTGTGGCCCCGTAGTGTTTCCCGGGTTTACTACAGGCGGAGCCGGTGGTTTACTCATTAAATCTTTTCTGCTGAAGATTAAAGAGAACCTGTTTTCATATTTATCCTTTTCAAGCTGCAGACTGTATTCGGGTTTTTGGCGTACATCCTGCATCATTCCTGTTTTAGCATCAACAAAATAAATATGCAGTGCAGCCGGAACGCGTTCTATTTCATACGTATTGAAAGTTACCCAACCGGCTCTTTCCGTAACAAGGCTCAATGGAACAACGGTGCTGCTGTCAGGTACCGGCAATGCATTAATAGAAAGCTTGTCGGCCTTTGATGAAACCGCATACAGGCTTGGCACCTGCGGGTTGGTATTCATGAGCTTAAGGGCATCTAAATCTCTGTCAAAGCCGGTAGAAGCTATATTGTCGAAATAAACAACAACAGGATCAGAAGGAATACCTTCTGATGCAAACCCTGCTTTTATACGAACAATGGGGTCTTCGCCACCACGCATATTGGAATGCCTGTAAAAATGAGCCGAAGAATTATTAACTCTTGCACCGTTGTTAACGGAAAGGCCGGCAGTAACAGGATAACTTCCGTTGGATACATGAACAAAAAAGCCCTGCATGGCTGCAATGATATTGCCCGCTGTTCCATCGCTTGAAATACCATTGATGTAACTGCTGTAAGTACCCTTGTATTGGTTGGTAGTGCCTGCGTTAAAGAAATAAATTGCATTGTCAATATTGGTCCTGCTCCATCCGGCTGCTGCATCCCAGTCTACAGGAGAAGGGTAAGGGTTGCCCACCAGGTTAAAACCAAGGGTAAATGTCTTGTTATGATTATATAGTGTTGCGGCTATTGTATGGTTATTTACAACACCGGTAATGTTCACTGTTTTTGCGACAGCAGAGGAACCGAAGTTTGCTGCATAGCCCTGCAGAGGGTTCAGCAGGCCTGATGTATTGGTATAACTAACCCAACCTGAAACAGACTGGTTTTCGTCATAACGATATAGTGAAGGGAAGGAAGACGACAGGTTGATATCATCTGCCAGTTCATTAACAGTAGCTGCCTGGAATGGAGAGCTTAAATATTTATACCCATATCCTGAAGCAAGATAGCGCTGCATGGTAATATTACCGGTCACTTCTCCTGCCCCACTCCCGTCAACAAGTGCTGTTTGGGTTGCGGTAGATAATAAAGTGAGGTTGCCATTTGCATTGAGTGTGCCGTTGCTCAACAATATACCTTGCAACGATTGCCCCGTGGTACTGAAAGTAGTACTGCTGCCTGAAGCAACAGTAATGTTGTTGTAAACAGCTTGCGACGAACCGCTGAGCGTTTGCGTATTGCCTGCAAAAAGAATTGTACTGCTGTTATGTGTAAATGTTCCGTTATTAACAACGTTGCCGCTGATTTGCAGGGTAACACTGCTGACTGTTATTGATGCTCCGGACTGGATGGTAAGATCATTTGCCGTTGCTGTGCCCGTACTGATTGTTGGATAAACGGACAGCCCGGCAGGTATGATAACGTTAGACGTAGCTAAAGGGATGCTGCCGGATGACCAGTTACCTGCTGTGTGCCAGTTATTACTCACAGCGCCTGTCCAGGTAAATGCAGTGGACAATTCACCTACGGCGATATCACCAATAATAATCAATCCTGTTGCCTGTATGGATGTAGATAAGGGTGATGCCACAGATGGCAATGACCAGGTTGAGCCGTTATAATTACCCACTTTAAAATTAGAGGTCACAGCACCTGCATCCAGTTTTGAGGCTACCCAGTTAACAGTAACGGAAACTGTTGTAAAAACAGTTCCACCGTTTGAAAAAGGCCAGTAACAATTAACACTTCTGGCTGTATTGATGCCAGATACAGACAGGTTTGGATGATCTGTGTTAACTATACCACCAGTTAAATTTCCTGCTGTGGTAACGCTTGCAAAAACAACTGATGAAGGCATGTAATAAGAGCTGTCTCCTAATTCAAAAGTTCTTGTAACGTTTGAGCCGGTTGCAATGTTCTTCTGTATTTTTCCAAACACCCACCCGGTTGTTTGTAAAGCACCGGAAACAGAACCAGTAGATGGTATTACAACCACGTAACTGCCCGTCTGTATTTTACCCGAAGTAAATTTCAATACTGAACCAACGGTGATATTAGAAGAAAGAACTGCAAAACCGGAAGGCTTATTCAATGTAAGGTTGTTAAATGAACCTGTTGATGAAATATTTTGTGTTCCTGTTCCTGTAAGTAAAATAGTATTACCTGTGTTGGTAAATGTACCGCTGGCCATGTTCCAGTTTCCACCAAGGGTATCTGTATAATTACCCGCAACAAAAGTGCCGTTGGTCAGGGAGAAATTATTGAGAATATTTAAAGCTGCAGATGCTGTTTTAGTACCCGTTGATGAAATGGTAAGGTTGCCGTAAGAAGTGGAAGAAGAAACAGCCTGTGTTG